>Ga0065711_1001156_pt1 | contig 64977 bp, 41 predicted proteins | sample Hoacrofraction12_FD_59098 | JGI IMG/M metagenome (GOLD analysis project Ga0065711, IMG submission 59098) | Hoatzin crop microbial communities from Cojedes, Venezuela - Epithelial fraction 12 v2 (version 2) | ecosystem: Host-associated > Birds > Digestive system > Esophagus > Crop | place... | reverse complement strand
GGGGGGGGGGGGAACTGTGCTGAGTCTACATATAGTGTTTTGTTTTTGCTGGGTACTAGAGGGGGGTGGGGAAGGGAGGAAGGAAGGGGGAGAGAGGGAAAAGAAAGATAAAGTTTGGTTGCTGCTGTCATACGCAGATCCACTTATCTATGGCTGAAGCCCGGACAGCTGTGTGACTCTAAATGCAGAAATTTAATTAAAAAGTAAAAAATGAAAATCAGCAAGAAAAAAACAGAGAAGAAACAGGACCTCATGCTTCCCACACCTACCATGGTGTATAAATAGAGACTATCTGACTGATGAAGGGTGCTTATTATTTCTTTGACTTCCATGTGTATAAAGAAACCTACAATTCTTTCTAGTGAACAAGCAGAATAATCACAAAGCCAACGGCACATTGCTGCTATTCCAACTTTGTTGCTGTAGTTTAAATTACATCATGCGACATCTTGGTAGTCCCAGCCATATCATACCTATGACACACTGAAAAAAAATGGGGTTTGGATCAATTATGAAGGGGAAGATTTTGGAAAGCAGGTTACTTGGGGTCATATTCTGCCCGAGTTACACCTCTTGCAAGAAACACGTTGGGAAAAACTGCAAGTAGATGTGATTCCCTTTTGCACCTATTGCATACTTAGACCTGCCTTCTGCCAGCGTAACTTTGAGCAACCTCGCGTTTTCCCTGCCTTAGCTCCCAAGGCATTTGCGATACTGCTCAGAAGAGCCAGAGCATCTTGCACTTCTGTCCATACCCACTGCTTTTCCTAACACATTCGCTTCCCATTTCACATTATGGCACAGTAAGAGAGGTTGGTATTAGTACTTTTGGCCTCTCTTCATGTGCGCACACATGTATGCATGTGTATTTTCTGTAACACATCCATCAATTTGAAATGGCATAAAAATGACTGCAAAAAAAAAAAAAGATCTTTAAATTTCAGAAGATTCAAAGTGTCAGTGCTGCAAAGTCAGAAAATTCATTCCAAGTCCTATTTATCTAGGTCAGGATGTGGGAATACTTTTTTTTGTGTTCTGCATATGCACGTCACCACTTTTGCTCCTTGGTACTACACAGGCTGGGAGCTGAAGAGACAGGGAAGACAACGGCTTGCTCCCTGCTTCCAGTGGACTTGATAGAAAAATCCCTTTTGTGTTCCTTATAATGGAGTCTTGTCTCCTCTCTACCACAAGAGACGCTTTGGCCAGTATACTACAAATACCGTGCCGACACAGCGCGTGCACGTAGCTCTGCCTCAGTGCCACATCACCACTGCCTTCTCTTTAAACCAGAAGAGAAAAGCAGCCTGCAAAGCAAGGAACAAGTTAACAAAAGGCTTCATTTATCTCCAGCTGATACCAACGTGACAGCGGGAAATGCGGGGTCAGATTCCAGGCACATTATTGCGAGGGCAGCAGGGGCGCGGGGAGTAGCTGCTGTGCGGCGAAGCCACCGGGCTCACAGTCAGGAGGTCAGGTCCTGACGCAGCTTTCCAAGCAAATTTGGGAAAGTCTCTTCCCCTCCTCCAGCACTTTTAATAAGACCAGTAAACCTGAATCATGAGATTGTGTGGATACTGCTGGCATGCTCAGAGGCAGGCAACATATGATGCTCCTGTTCAAAGCCTGATCATTGCACAGTACTAACAGTAATTCCACTGCATTTAAAAAAAAAAAAAAAAATTAAAGCCATCGGTACGGTTTGTCTTGTCAGTTAGCACTCACATTATATGAAATAAAGGTAAATCTTGAATGGACAACAAAATTGTGGACAGACTACCAGAACAGAAATTTTGCACATTCTTTCTGTCTAAATAAAGAAGTGAACTTAACCTGCCATTAAAGCTTTGCTTTACGATGTGCAGTTGGTGGGTGAAAAAAGTTCCAATGCGTGTTACACACTCACCCAGACACCAGCAACAAACAGGCAAAGAAACCCACTGCTTTCCTACCTTCGCATGGAAAAAATAGTTGTAATTTGAGGCTTAAAGGATCTGCTTCCAAGATTTATTTATCTATGATGCCTCTGGGTCCCAAACACAGGTTGGGACCCATGGGGATCCTCCCTGCTCCTCTGCCCTCTCAAATGGGGAAGAGGGAACCATGCAGGGAAACTGCTGCTGCTGTGGGACCTCTGGAAGGGGAGCCGCACCAAAAGTGGTCCCCGAGCAGACAACAGGACGGGCTCCTGCAGCCAGTCTCAGGGTGCAGAAGCCCTCACAGGAGCCGAGCTTGCTCTGCTACCACGTCCCACACTCCCCAAAATCCAGAGGTGGGGCTGTCAGGACAAGGCAACGTCGCTCCGCTGCCCGCGGCACTACCAGCACATCTCTGCTCCAGCTGCGCCGGTGCTTCCCTGTTTGACTGTATTTTCTGTCATGCATTTCTTATTTCATTAAGGGCAGTTATTCATTCAGGCAACCCAGGAGTGATGGGGCTTCCCGCGAACCCGGCGTCCCCACAGCAAGGGACGGAGCCTGTGCACAGCTCGGTGTGGGCACGCTCCCCCCTTGCTCAAGCTGAAAGATGGCTCGTGTTCAGAGAGCGCTGCGCGCGGCCGGGCTCCAGGCAGGACGCAGCGTGCTCGGCTCAGTGGGAAACGAAAACGGTATAGGCTCTTTTGTCAGCCTCACTTGGTCTTAATAGCGTTTAAATATCTGAAGGTCACTAAATTACAGAGTGCAGAAATTTGGCACAAAGGCTTTTCTCTAAGATTATCTAGCTTTATTGAAGTAAGACAACAAAAGAGAATAAACCAAACTGAGCAAAACCAACAGCCGCTGCTAAGACGTCCTTCTGCTCATGAAGCCCACAGAGAAGGCAGCATTTCCTGTCCCTCTTGCTGACAGTTCAGTATTCGGGCACAAAGGCAGGTCACTGTCCTTGGCGATATGGTAAACAAAGATAAGAGCTGAAAGCAATGGGGGATTTTTTTAACCCTGATAATTCACTCAGAATAAATCCCATTGTGGAGAGATTTATTGTTTACTTATCACTCCTCAAAAGAGCTCCTTGGGAATGCAATCTCCTTCCCATGCGCCGGACACAAAACACGTGCTTCAGCTGAATGCAGTGGCCGGGCCTGCTCAGGGCATCTGTTACTCATCCCTGGATTCACGTGTATGAAACGTAAGCGAACCTGCTGGAAAAACGCAGCCCCAAACGTTTACCCAGATCTGCTTGTTATCCTGGGTTGGGAACTTCAACAGATGTCTTCAACGGGCAGCCGCACTTGCGAAAACGCTTTGCCAAAATGCCAACAAAAAACCCTATAGTTTGCCCTTCCTGCTTGCAAAATGTCTGCACCAGAGCAGCACAGGAGTGAAAAACACCGGTGGATTTTCTGACGCTCACAGCAGAAGAAGGATTAGTCCTCCCTCTACCCGCCCCAGACAGAACTGCCCCAGTCCCTTCCTCTCCGCACGTCTCCCCAAAGGCAGACACACCACGCAAGGAAGGCATCGCTGCCGACAGCAGGGACTGCCTTGTCTTTCCCACGTAACGGCTCAGCAGTTTGAAGTAAGGCAAGAGTTTAAGCGTTTGCCGATTCGGAGCCGAGGGCATCAGACGAGAATTTGGGAGTTGCGGGTGCTGCCACAGAAGTGGCCATTTAATCCCACCGCCATTCCCCTTCCCACTTGCGAAGGAGCAATAGAACCTCTCTAGCAGATTGCCTGGGACCTCTCGGAAAGGCGCATTTGGTAGACCTCTCCCAGCAGCAGCAGACGTAACTGCAGACCCAGCTGGACTGGATTTAGGCAAATCGCCCTCCAGCAGAGCACAGAGTCAGGGCTGGAGGAGCAACAAGGGATTTCTCTTGGTTTGTGCTGTGCGTTTGACCTTCCCTACCTTTCCACGGGGCCTCTGGATTTCAACAGAGACGGGAATCTCTTTTCAGAACACGAGGAGGTTTGTTGCAATGCACTTTTTAGTCACGTGCTTACTGGGGACATCCTAGGATTGACAGAGAGGGATTACCTATGGCCTTGGGCTGTGCTGTAAAGTGGATTGTGAGTTTAAAATGATTCTGTTTCATTTTCCGAAAGAGCTATAATCTTAGCTGTTGCTCAAGTTTCCAACAGCGTTCTTGGGGATAGATTCTGTAACCTGATCTCATCTCCAAACCTACATCACTCTTCCTTTCGGACCAGTCCCTCTGTATTTCCCTGAGCAATTCAGAACTCTCTTCGGCTCTCAAGGCACTGCAACACCCATAGGATGTACATGTCCGTATTCCTCTTGCACGTTTTCAGATCACCGCTACTCCTGCTCAGTGGCTGCCGATTGCTCTGTTGACTGCACCAGACATGTACTTGCTCTTTTTCAGCTGTGCTCGTACCCTCTTTTTAGCAGCTCTCTTGCCAGATAATCTGGCAACTCAAAAAACAGAAGCGAGTTCTGCTATCTGTTCCGAAGAAAGTTTTTCCAGGACCACTCAAAGATGCCAAAATCATGGAGGAATTGTTTACAAAGGTCAGTACACACTGTATCAGCGTGCCATCCAGCTTCTGATTTTCAGGTCAGCCGGGGTTTATCAAGATAAACAGTGGTTCTTGTCACAGATACCTTATTGCGTTGAGACCCATCAGCCCACAGACAGAAGCTGAGCGGTTGTGGACTCCTGAAGAAAAAACAGCAATAAAGTTAAGCTGTTCCTCTGTATTGTATCGCACCCACGGAATAGCAGAGGTGTGCCTGTCATCACCCCCAAAGCACACTGTGAGGCTCCTCTGCTGTCTCCTATCGCTCATTTCATGCGCTTAATATCAAACCAAGGCCCTGCACCCACACACCTATACTCTATGCTATTTGTATAACATATAGCCTATTTCTATTGATATGCTATTTGATATATGTTAAAGTGATATGTACTGATCGGTAGAATGGTGCTAGGGCTTAACCTTACTTTCACAAGTGGAGGTAAAGTCAAGCATAACCTACTTGAAAACATTAGATGGCATAATAATTCAGGGAAACCCATGCCAGTACAAGCGCACTTTTACTGACTCTGTTCACTGGACCCATTTATCACAATACAGTGAGGAGAAAAAACAGTATTACCAGGACACTTTTGCCAGGGAACTGTATCTTTGCTATAATACATCTCAATGCAGATATGCAATAACTAAAGCTCACATACGAGCGTTGGTGGAAGCAGCACACGGCACGCCTGACCTGTACAAACGTGAGGTTGCTAGAAACAGCAAACGATGTCCCATCCAGAGATGTCTATAAAACACAGTTTACAGAAACTAATGCACTTGGCAGGAGCCTGACAAGGGGTATTGCTCCACCACTGTCTACCAGTTCTCATGTATCAACACTGAGACACATGCCCATGCCTTGTTCACAATTCCTCAAAAGACATTTCTTGTTAAAAAAAAAACAAAACTAGAGACTTCAGTGCAACATCTGAAAAAACCCCACAGTAAATGGATTGATAGAATTTCTTCAACCTACATAAGTCATTAGCCTATCTATGCATAGGAGAGAAAAGGAATCGGCCCCCTTTCAAACAGTGGTGACAGAACGGAGCCACAGAGCACATCCCCTGATGATAGACTTGCCTAATTTGGCTAATAGATTGTTTCAGAATTTGTATAATTACATCAGATGAGAAACGTTTGTAATTAAAATGAAATTAAAGTATAATGTAAAGGCATTATATCAAACTAAAGATGCTCATACAGGAAAAAAGAAGTTATGCTGTTAGCAGCAGTTTTATACTTCTATACTTCCATGTATACTAGGAAGTTGCATGGCATTAACTGCTTTGGTTTCTAAATTAATGTATCTATCAGCTATAGCTATATGATGTGTGTAGAAGTGTATAGCTATATACACATGTGTACACCCACCCACATCCTGCTCGCTCTTCAACACTGTACACAGAAATTTACTGCTCTTTTCTGTACGAGCAGCCATTTCAGTAATCTGTAATACAGAAAGGGCAATTTATACACTGCAATTCATATACATTATTTTTCAACAAAGATCTAATTTAAAAACAAGACCAAAAAAGGATAGATTAATAAAGCACCCATCCACACGGTATTGACTACAGTTTTCAATCACAAGCCGCTTCAGAAATAAGCAACAGAGCCCTACGTTAAGATGCACACTCACACAAGCACACATGCACACACAAAGGAGAGACTGTTATTTATAATATTTCCTACTTTGAGAGACAGGAAAGCTCCCTTTGCATCCGCTTTTTTCTCACTAAGAAGAATAATTTTAATTACAGTCACTTGGCAGGAAGCCAATTTTGATTTTTTTTTTCTTTTTAATGACATCTGCCTAAGATCATTTTCAAACTTCCTGCTCAATGTAACTTCCTTCGTTTTATAGACCAACACCCAGTTACAGCAAAGAAGAAAAGGGAGTAGCAAATGATTTATTCATTTTTCATGTTAACTCTTATCAGGTATATCAAGTGGTTCATTGTTCTGAGAACTGATGGTACAGCAAGCAGATTTACGGGGGGAATTTAGGACTCGAACAGTCTGGGAAAAGAAAAAAAAAGAAAAACCATGCGTGGAAAAAAACCAGCGCAGTTGTAATTTAACCCTAAACCAACTCAGCAGTTCCTGTCCCGCAGACTGATTTTCCAGTGTTCGGCTAGGTATTTTCCAGAAAAAATGAGGGTTGAGAATAGGGCAGAAGTTGGGGCAACATACTTCAAACTGAGAACATGAGGCGTGACGGCCAGTGGACGCCACCTACACCAGCTTCACTCTGGGCAAGGTTCTGCTGCATCAGTGGAGTTCCTCTGGGCTTGGGCAGTGCCGCAGAGGTAGAGTCTGGACTCGAAGTCCACGTCCCAAGCTGGCACAGCCCCCTGCTTCAGTCAGGCAACTGGGACAGGAACAAGGAACCCCAGAGCTCCTCTAACCAAACTGATTTGATTTTCGGACGCTAGCTGTGAAAGCTGCCTTCCCTCCCCTTTCATTCTGCCGTTAGCTGTGGCTCACACGGCCATACCACACGGCTTGCTGTTTTCGTCCTCTACGAGGAGCGTGGTGAGGCGAGAGGTGAAGAAGAGGAGGCCAAAACACCTCCAGAGAAGGAAAGCTGAGTAATGCAGGAGCGGTGAAAAGAGAGGGAACAGGAGAGCTGAATTAAAAGCCTGTGCTGCAGGATGGAGAGAAGGAAGCAAGGACAGAAGCAATGGTGGACAAGGTGGCAGGGGAGCCACCCCACCAGCAGTCACAGCTTTTCCAGGCACCTCGGCCTTTCCCTGGGATTCCGCAGGGTGCCGCAGGGCTGGCCGGGGAAGCCTGGTGGCCAGGCTGCGCCAGGGAGCCGGAGAGCCGGCGAGCGGTGCAGAGGAGCACGTTTTACGCATCCTTCTCGCCACTCATTCCCTGCTCTGCTGGAGCTGAAGCCACAGGCGCGTACCCACACCTGGCTAACGGAAGTCCCAAAGGGATGGGATTTATAACGCACATCAGACACACAGCCGGTGTTCGCTGTAAGAGTATCTGCCTCTCGGCTGGCCCCTGCGCTGGGACACAGGTAAGCCTAATGAATTGTTAATGTCCTGACACCAAAGCTGCATTTTCATTCCCTGCTCCAGACAACCTCGGTTCTGTTCTTTTGACTTGCACGTTTTCTCGAGCAGGGTAAGTCGTATTTCAGGACACATGAACAACACAACGACCTGGGAAAACTAAGTCTCCCTCCTGCACTTTCTGCCCCTGTGCAGATCTAACCTACAGCGATCCTGACAGCGCTGCAAAAGTTTCCACGCGATTTTTAATTTCCTGGTCCTGGCTGGAACCAGAACTGTGAGTGCTGGAAGCCTCCGGAGGAAAAATTGGTATTGTCAGATGCTGCCCTAATTTTCCAAGATTTGGGAGTTTCAAAGAATATCTCAGCTCTTTAAGCGTTTGGAGACTTCACTCTCACAAGTGGCTGACTGCCTTCTGACTTGAGTCAACACAGCTGGAAAGTGGAGTAAAAAAAAATACCCCCAAAACCTCACTGAAAACCAGATGTTGCCATTGAGCAGAGCTACCATGCTAATAAAACACCAGCACCCCTGCGCTCCCCGAAACAAAACGAACAGCTCTAATAGATTTCCCAAACTGTGCTTTATGCCAGAAAGAAAGCGGGAGAAAAATATTTTAAGCCTGGAAGCAGACTGTGGAGAGGTACGGTTCTGGTGCTGGCACTGGGACTGCCGCGCAGTAAGGAAGATCTCTATTTTTAGGGAGGACAGGCTGTGTTTGTTGGTTGGCAGGAAGCGATCAGGACCAGTGATTGCAAGATCATTGCTGGACCCACGGTCGGCTGGATATGAATGATGTGTTACAACACATGGTTTGGTACGGGGGTGCTGGACACACAAACGTTGCTGACATGTGCCCGGTGTCACGTGCCGCGCAGTTTTAAACAGGGTCAGGAGTTTATGTGTACCCCGGGGCACACAGCGTTCCCCCAGTGGTACTGACATTGTAGCTGTAAAACAAAGCATCTCTCAGCAGCACGGCAAAGATTCTGGGGCAGTTTTGCTTAAAAAATAGTGGAATTTCTTTGCATACGCCCGTCAAATATATTTTTCTATCAACTACGCATGCCTCACAGGATGTAGATGCATTATGCGATATGATATATACACAGCTAAGCAGGAATGCAAGCAAGAACTGAAAAACAACAGTGGTTTGTTTAAACGCCCTGTTTCATCTCATCCAGCCAACATCCCATTATGAGCCACGGGGGGCCAGCTTTCTGAGGCCACCAAGATGTCAACAGTTGGAGGAAACATTCGCTCCAATGCCCCCGGGGTTGCTCTGAAAGCAGTCACTGACATGACATCCACCGCCTTCCGCAACAGCAGCAGCACAGATTTCTAAGCGGGCTACTTGAAGTTGCCACAAACCAGAGAAAGCACACGCCTTTGGAGAAAAAAGCTGTCCTCTCTCTCCTTCCCATCACATACAACATCCTCATCTTTTCTTCCCCCTCAGCGTAGCAGATACAGCGTCTTTGGAGCCGATGAAGTGCACAGGTGAGATCCTGGCGCCACGTGGATGCAGCCCATGTGCCTCGGCCACCGCACAAGTAGGCCAATGTCGGTTTGGTCTGAACCAGATGCCAAGAGAAAGATGGGTTTCACTGCCCACGCCGCTTTGTTGTGATCGTGCCCGCAGACCACTGGCAGTACGGACTGGTTACACCACTAAGTTTAGGTTGGATCACTGATATGACTTAGATGACTATGGACATCAATGTCCTTAATCTGTGGGTGGTTTATGTTCAGCAACGACAGCAAAAGTAAAGCCGAATTAAAAGTATTAATAGGATGAGGTGTTTCAAAAGCAGAGCTGTACATCATAAATAATGTGCTGAATGTATCCATTGCTCTGACGCTTAAAAAAATAAAAATACAGCATCTTTCACCTGGTAATCTCCAGCCATTTTTTAAAAAACAGATGGTGAAGCTGACTCATGAAAAATGTAAAGTGTTTTGCGTAAGGTCACAGATCACAAATTCAGTGCTAGAAAAATCAGTTCCTTAAGCTAATTCCCTTGCTTTGTCACCAGATAATATTGGCTACAGCACACTTCAGCAATAAATTAGAGTTTAAAAAACTCAAGGGCATTAGCAAATTATAATTAAGCACACTTTCTGCAATGAGATGAATTGTTTTTATAATAAGAGGCAGCAAAAACTAGTGCCTATAAATTGCACATTGTAGGAGAGCATTACTCCTTCTTTAGAGACAACAACAAACACTTTTGCCAGATTTTGATGATACAGATGTGTGTGTATGCCTGTGCGTGTTTAGAATACAGTAAAAGCAATAACAGCCTGGCCGCGCACGCTGTTGTGCACCTTGATGGGGAAGATAAGTGATTCTACAGCCAGAAAACACTTCAGGGCCTGGTTTAATTCAAAAATACACAGCATTTTTCACATTAGCACTGCTAAACATGTGAGTTGTGTCTCCTGGAGTGGATGATTTAAGCAGAAGCCCCAAAGAGACACCAGCGGTCTTTGATAACTGCACAAACGGCATTGACACTTGTTATTTCTTCTGTGCAGTTAGATGCTGATTGCAAAATCAGGATGACAAAATCATCCATGACATACCATATTCGAACCCTGATGCTTAAAATGAGATGCCAGATTAGGACAACCCTCGTAAATAAATGTTTTGGTGTTAAAGGGCACTGAACATCTAAAGCTCTCATTCACGTTGGCGGAGATCGCTGGCAGTTAGTCTTTCTAACGAACTCAGGCATATATTTAGGTGCTCAAATACAGTAAGGGGCCTAACTTTAGGCACTCCTGACTGAAAATACCACCGCTAAACACTATTTGTGTAGGCTGATGCTGAAATACTACCATGAACTTTCCATAATGTCATGAAAAAGTAGGAGATATAATACAATTGTAATAATATGTTCTCTTCCCTAACGCCCTTCAGCCCAGAATCTCAAACATCCATTCAGAGAAATACAAGCATGCTCCATTTACCACATGAACAGGCTGTGGTGTTGAAGCAAGTCAGAAGTTAAGAAAAGTCAGAAACAAGGAGTTCAAGTAATGTTAGCCATCATCCACTCCCCAAAGAAGAAACCAGCCTTCCCCTCTCTGTTCAGAGGCGGACAAACAGCACCTCTCTAAGCGTGTTGGCCATGGTCCTTACGAGAAGCCCGACACCATTGATGTTGACCGCTATGCCGTAGGTCACATCTGAGTGCACGCCAAAGTTGAATCAAAAGGGAACAATATTTTCAGCTTGGAGTGTACTAAAAAAACCCATACTGATGAAGGAAACAATTGCATTGCTCACTGTGCTCTTTACTGATTTATTCTGCTTAAATCAGCCCAAGCTATCACCTTCCCCTGGCAGGAGGGCTGGTCAGACATATGCTTCTGCCGATGATCCGAGTGCCAGCTGGCACAGGGTAAGAGGGGCAGTCATGCACAAAAAGGCTGGCCCACATCTTCTGACTCTGAAGATGGCTGTTATCTCTGTCACCCATTCCAGCTCTCACGTCCTACAACTAAGCCGTGGCACGGTGGGTCTGCTTTTTGACTTGTCACTCTGCCGTGCAGCCATCTCTCTTCCTCGGGATTAACCGTTTCGCTTCTAGCAGGGTGCAGCTATTAGGACAAGCTTGTTACAGCCTCATTAGCAATACTGTTGATTAAGCAGATAAACTACATACTGCTATATCAATCTAACAAACGAAGCCCTTGTTGTTTGTTGATACACCAATGACACCAAAGTGGCAGACATCAGGTAGAGAAAAGAGCAAAGGGATCTCTCAGCAATTGTTAACTTTACAGCTACACAAGTTCTTACAGACTCCAGAAACCTGAGATGCAGAGGTTTACACGCCTCGAAATCTTCCCCTCTTCCCCTTGGAGCTGTACGACTGGAGTTTGACTGCCCGCAGCCAAGAGCCAAAGCTGCATACAGGCTCCTGCTCAAGGTCATTGCTGGCACAGTCCCTGTGCCAGGAGGAAGGGCCGGGTGCGATGGGGCTCCGGCCTGAGGTCTCTGGGACTGTCCCTAGGTCAACCTGGGGACAGCCGTAGCCCCGCCAGGCAGCCTTCCCCCATCGCACCCAGCCATGTAGTCATGTGGCTGCTGAGCAGGCCCACTGTCTCCGATGGAAATGGAGGGTTTGAACTGCACAAGCCCTGCAGGTGCCCTCGAGCAGCATGGGGAGCGGGCTGGACACCAGCCCCGGATGGCTCTTGGCGAGCACAGGGCTGCTCCGCGCGGCATCCGTCAGCTTGCCTTTGAAGCAAGGCAGGTTGGGGTGATGGGGATTGCGGATGGAAAACGGTTAGCCCATCCTTTTCCCTCCTCTCCTTTCCACTCCTCCAGCCTTCTCCGCGACTGCCTATTAACAACACGCACATACCCTGCTCGGTGACCAAAACTGCCCGCAGCAGAAAGATTAAACGAGACAGGGAAAAACTGCTTTTGCAAATTCAAAAACCCGTCTTTTAATAATATAAACAGCTTGCCTTGCTAAAGCAGCAAAGCCAGGCATCGACAGGAATGCCTACTTCCATTTCACAGAGGAATGAAAAGATCACTGGCACCAGACTTTGAACAGACGACCACCTCCTCGTCTGTGCTGCTGGGGCTGGTACTGTGGGCACCGAGCAGCTGGCACCGAGCTCTGGGGGCTCAGACCCGGGCAACCACAGCTCGACCTGCAAGCCCACATCACCCCCTGAGCCCCCGGATTATTAAATGCTGACAATCCTGTGTGAATGCATCCTTTTTCATGCTCCCACCCTGGAGCGGCTCTTACCTCCAGCCTCACCAGAACTTTACAACCTTCAGTAAAACCCCTGTAAGCCCCATTTTCCCCCTTTTGCCGAGAGAGGATGGTGACCCCGGTAGCGCCGATCCTAGCACCACGACACGCTGGGGCAGGAAGGACGCAGGACCTGCGCAGCAGCCCGCAGCGGGGATTTCCCCTGCCATTTCCAAGCTCGTAAAGACAAGCATACGGCAGCATGGGCTGAGTGTGAACATGGCACATTGCAAAAAGTTACAAGGTCCTTTACAAGGCATTGGGGCTTTTTTCCCCTCTGTTTGCCAGCGTATTACAACAAAATATTCTCATCTTGTTTGCGTTGTTTGGATAATGAATAACCTATACCATTTTTGTTTTGTACAATAACGCTCTCTCAAACCTCCATCGCATGCATACAGACACAAAATCTGCTACAAAAATTTTCTGGTGAAATCTCCACTAGTTATTAGAGCCACCTCTGCTCCCACACGGAACAGGGAAATGTCCTATAGGGGTTGGCTTTCCCAGCTGAGCTTCATTCCAGTTGTAAATAAAGTTATTAATACTCCAGACAGCATAAATAGCTACGTATCTATTTTTAAATGTATGTAATTATCAGTCTGCTAACTATTAGTTTGTTTCTTTAGACCTTTCCAAACGGGCTTAACCATGACACAGGCAGTATTTATTCATCATTTAATCCCAGCTATTTCAATTTGAAAAAGGTGGTTGCAAAGAGGGTGACTTATCTGTAACGCTACAGTATCTGTCAGAATGACATTCTGATTTAATATGGAGGTTATAGAGCATGTATGTTTTATTATGCTCTGGCCATTTCATGACACTTGCAATTACAAAATTAATAGTGTTGATGTTAGGAATTAGAAATAAACAATAGTTCATTTAAGGATTGATAGTCACTGAAAACAAGATTATCTTTAATGTAATTGAATAATTAGTTATTGATGAAGGGCTCATGATTAATTACAATTTACCTGCCCTAGCAGGATTTTAAAGACCCAGTAGTCATTATTTTCAAAGACAATGAAGAAATAGATAAGGTAAAGTTGCAACTGTTAAATGTCAAGATTTCAACACTATGATTATTAAAAGTAGTTAAAAGATCTGAAAATCCTTCCCAATAGAAAAAAACCAAACCCTGGCTCAGCAGAGATGGTCGCCCTCTGCCTCTGGGCTACACGTCCCTCTCCATTGTGAACCCTCTGGATCTGAGCCTGAGGCTTTGGGCTGGAGTGTCAACCGGTGCAAATCAGCATAGCTCCTTTGAAGCCAGTGACACAAATAATAAAAAATTCTATTTAGTTGGGTATTTGTATAGGTCACCAAGATTATTTACATTTTGTGAGGAACCTGGATGCTGAAATTGTGGAATCGATTGAAAAAAAACAGATAAATATTTAATAGTCGTCACATAATCGATCAATGAGGGATGCATAAAGACTGATTTATATGACATCACATCACAGTATCACAGCTATGTTAACAGTATCCCGGAAGGGCATAAGGAAACAACCACGTTTATGCAAGTCAACATCTTATGAAGACAGATGTTGCTAAAACACTGACCAGGTTTTAGCCACGTTGCTTTCATTCCTGCTTGCAAAAGGGAGTATGGAGGGGCTCCAACACTGGCTAAGGAAGCTGTTGAGACATGTTTTCAGGCTTACAGATGCTACATACACTTTCTTTCTCAAGGCGTTCATTCCTTCATTTTGGCTTGATAATCAATGTCCCCAGTCTTAGCAGTACTTGACAAGCTCAAAGAGCTCATCATGTTTTCATGAGAGGGGAGGAGGAACGACAGATTCATCACCACACAGATTTCACCACTGACAGCAAAGCAGTTCCAAGGTGGACCGAATCATCTTGGCACAAAACATCACTGGTTTTCTGGCTATATTCAAGAATGCAACGGGAGATGGGATCCCTAGCAAGAATATAAGAAAGTATCAACTAGACTGAAAAAAAAGGTGCAAACACTATAGGTTTTGAAAAGCACTTAACCTGGCCGACAAAAATAATTCCGATGCAGTCGATCCAAGACCTCTCCTAAAATTCTATTGTTCTGCAGGTCTCTGCAGGACACTTTCTCCTTACGGAGCCTGCGCTGTTCCCTACATTTGGATGGAAAGGATTTCATTACCCTTCTTCTTCTTCTTCTCCTTTCTCCCCCCCACCCCCTAAACCCTAATTCAGAGGCCCTTCCCTTTTATGTCCCCTCTCCTCCCCAGAGCATAATTTAAAAAAAAAAAAGGAGGGTGGGAGAGAAAAAAATAAAATGTAATTTACAAGGTGGAAGTAACATAACAAATGATGCCTTATGGGGAAACCCCACTGCTCTAATAAAGCACTAGTAGGATCTTGGGATCATTCCTTGTTGGGGAGGGTTAATGGAGGCCCTGCTCCTTTGCATCGCAGTATTATGCTTGACATTTTTAAAGGAGAAAACACTCCCCACTAAAACATAAAAGGTTTTGCCTACAGCCCTGCCTATATGTACCACTGCTCTTGTGACGCAAAGCTAAAGCATGGGAAGCTATAAACCACTCTGCAGTCACTGCCAACAGACAAAGGACTTTCTTTAGGGAAAGCCAGAGACTGCGGCAAGAGTTAAAACAAACAGTTAAGATTACACAGCTCACTTCATTTTCCCTTAGGAAACTGAAACATCCCTTTCATTCTACTCCTGCTCCCCCTAAATCAAGTTCAATCCGCTCATATGAAAGGGCCACAATACAATACCCTTAAGGAAAACATACCCCAACTGTGATGTGCACTGTTCCTATCTGAAGACCTTGGAGGTCAAGGCTGTACTAAAAGAGCAACCAAACAACGCGTGAGCCTGAAAAGTTGAGCAAGAATCCTTTGCAGCAGCTGTCTATGGGAATTCAGGGGAAACCTTGTGTAAACTGATGGCTTTGGGGAAGTGACCCTGGATTTTGTGATGGCAGATTCAACCATGGCCTAATGGGAGCGTCCTGAGAAATTCAATTTTCAGACAAATTAGCACTTGGAAAAGGCTCCCTTTTTATGGCTTCCTCTGACACGGTAAGCTGTGAAAATATGATTTCTTTCTATAGTTTAGAAAGATTTCACTCACTATTAAAAGGTTAATGTGAAAATGAAAACCATTAAAAAGATATCCGTGCTCACCCAAGTACTAATAACAGCTTTGATCATTAAAGATGAGTTTTATTTAACAAATGCCCCGTTACTGCCAGGACTTAAGATCTTGATCTCTCTTTCTTTCTTCCCGTGGTACATTATAATTGCAGCTAGTGATGCTTTAATAGAGGTTTCCAGTCAGCTACGAAGGCCTGGGACACATTTCATGATCCACGATGTGTTGGTAGTATGTGGAGAAGGAGCTTTGTGGGCCCTTTCAAATGAGACTCTGAGCATCTGCTTCTCCATGAAGGCATGTACTGTGATGACCCGTGAGGTCTCCCTGGTTTCTTATGAAAGGAGGACAAAAATCTAAGATTGCATTTTCTCCTCATGCTTTTTTCTTTAACTTTCTGAATTTTACTCAGAATGGGCAGTTCACGCTTACATGAGCGCACCACAAAAGCTGCCGAAAGCGGCTTTGAGAGACAGTGCTGCCCTGTGGTACAAAGTTGGGCAGGCCAGCATATGGCTGTGTCGTAGGCATACTACGCCTTGTGCAGTCATCTGAGCTCAGCAGTTACTGCTTCTGTTGCTTATCACCACCCTCAGCTGCAAGATACCAGCCCGTCACATCTTGACAGCAGATCTGCTCAGGTAATTGTTCTCCACTCATTCAGTCCAAAATCCCTATTACTTTATGATGAAGTCCCACACTGAACTAAAATTTCTTCATGCTGAATAGGGTCATTTTGACTGAGGCAGGTGTGGGAGGAAACTACTCAGGCTTGCAGATTTGAAGGGAATTTAAGCTGTGGTGCTGGCAAAAAGGTTGGTTGACCAGCTGTTGCTGTCCTGCATCCACCTTGAGTGCATCTAGAAGACTACGTGATCATAGCCAGAAGCCTTGATGGTGACCTTAGGACACATCCAGGCTCTAGTACCACAGAGGGAATGCTGGGAACCCGAGTACTTATTCGAGGTCCTAATCAGTTCAGTGGTGCTTCACTGAAGACCAGTGGTATACCAGTCTGCGGGAAAGGAGTTAATATCTCTAACAGCGATACACAACCTTAAATCCCCATTGTTTTGTCAGTTTAAGTACACACCACAACCTTTTAAGAATCTATGTCCTATTAGTTATTTTTCAACACCATATGCTCCAATAAAACCCAGATCTAGGGTGGAAATTCCCAGTGGTCCTGTGGCAATAATCACAGGAATAAGGATTGCAGCGAAATTCCCTCAGGAAGTCTGCTCTGCTCTCTGGTTCCCATGAAGCAGGGATGTGTAAATTATTCAAATGTACCATGCAGGAAAAGAGAGCTTGTATGAAAATAAGTACAATTGTTATTTAAGAAGAGAAGGAAATAATGAAGAAGGAGCTTTTTAAAACACATCCGTAATTTTTCCACAAAGCAACAAGTGGAATTTGTACACAGAACTATTTACTGGGAAAGTCTGGTTTGTCTGTTTTTTTAAAAAAATATATCTTCTTAATCAGAAACACCAGAAACAGGGATACAAAGCAAGTCTGAGGGACTCACAAGTGAAACAGCAGCTTTAAAACATGACAGTAACTGAGAACCTGTTCAATTATTTTACTAGTAGAAAAATCTGAATTTTAAAAGTTCATTTTACTTGCAACCAAAGCTTTGGAAGCTTGGGCTCACACCCATGATATACATTTCTCTGCTTGATCTGGCATGCAAGAGAAAAACAGGGAATTACAACTGACCTGGCACAAACCTCCAAACCAAGTTCGTGACAGCATTTACAAAGCTAATGCTGTGTGACATGGTTAGCAGGTCAAATGAAAGCAAACCAGCAAGTGGAAGTAAATGATGTAAGAGAATCATGTTTAATTTGGGGAGGTAGAACAAAACTTTAATTGCTGTGCTGTTGCCTTGAAAATCATACCGGACGGATTCAGAACTCTAAATGGAAGAAAAAAACCTGCCAGCAGCAGCTGCACTTTACACTTGAGTAGCCGCATGGGGAAACCAGGGGCAGGTCCTCAACCAGGGTAAATAGCCCTAGGTCTGGACGGGACCTGAATTCAGTGGGAGTCTATCTGTTCACCGACTTCAATAAGCTGTGAATTAGACCCGCGAGTGCCAGGTTTCCACAACTTCAGAATGCTCTCTTCCTCATTAAAATGTACTTACTAGTGACAGCAGCCAATGTTAACCTAATGAACAAAGAAGTTCATTACTGACAAAAAGTGCTAATGCATTTTTATACACCACTCATGACAAAATCACCTTTGAAGAAAGCAGAGTGAGATCCTCACCCCTGGCTGGCTTGGACAAATTCCTTGTCTAAACACCATGGGAGATCTTCAACAACTAAATGTAAGGACTGCCTCGGGCTGGGGAAATTTGGGAAGCATCAGTGCTGTGAGGACTTTATCTGGCCTTTTCCCGAAGATCCTGCTTTCACTCACATTTCCCAAGGCTCTCAATATTAAAGGAAGTGTAGCCCTTGCCCCAGGGAAACTGACACAAGGACAAGGTGCCAAAAGGGCGTTTTCCACCTTTTTTACCTTCTAATTTTTTAAGACTTTTTGATCCTATCTCCTTTGTCCTGAGAACCACACTGAGATTCTTAAGAGTAAGTCTGTAGTGCAGTTAAGGCCACTAATGTGGATGTAACTGCTGAGCTAGTTCTGAGCGAGGCAAGAGTAATGGAAACCAGACCAGAAGCAGAAAGGTCAGTGAGAGCTGAAACTCACCTGAGTAACCAGGTTAATGCTCAAATAACTAACTTCTCTGTTGTCTGGGCCAAGGTTACTTAGCTAACCAAAACCTAAGCAAACCCATTATCTTGGTTATGCAGCAGCCACACTATCAAGCATGGAGCATGCACACAGCATACCCAATCCACCATCTTTTTTGTGCCTGGGGTTGGTAAAGCAAAGATCAGATGTTCTGCCATGAAACCAAGAGTAATGTACATTGCTGGCCCTCAGCTCAGCCCATACATAGCCATAAGAGTATTTGGAGGACCAGCAGCAAGACCCCGCTGGCTTCTTCAGCAACAGAGTCACTCAGCCATTTTCAGAAAGAGAGATCAAAGAGGACATTTTGAAAGCCAAAACCAATATGGAGGTGCCCAGTTTCCACCGAGGGACAGTGAGAGGCTAGATGGAACATTGCAGGGGATTTTCCAAAGCACGAATGGCAGCTAGCTTGCCCAACTATCACTTCAGCCTTTGAGAAGTAGCTGCTAAAATGTCTGGTGTAAATCTTCTCTGTCCAGCACCCTACCAAATTAGTCATGCTTTGACAAACTGAGCATTAAACGCACCTCGAGGTGCTTACCTCGGAGCTGCGTAAGAAGGAATTACACAAAAGACAGACCACAGGGAATCAGGCTCACCAGGTCCTGAATGGAAGACAAAGAAGGCTGCAAGTGAACCTTTAAAAGAGCTTGAGTCACCTCAGGACAACCCAATTCAAATGGCCCCTGAGAGGCTGCAGAGTAAGTATGGACTGCTACGTCCAGGCACATCCTTCAGCTCTCCAACACACTTCCAGTATGGAGCATACCACAGGCAAAAGTGAGGAACAATGGTATTGCACCACATGCGTCCCACCCAGGAGCTGGAGCCACCTTTGAGACACTGCTGGCCGTATTTTTGGCCCGTGCACCAATAATTAAGCATGAGACAGGACTCTCTTCAACACAAAACAACAAACCCCAAACCCAGCTCCACCCTCCCAACACCAAACCCTTAAGCAATACTGGAAGTATTAAGAGTGTTAATTGCTCTACAGCTTCAAGAACTCAACCTCCTGAGAGCGCCGCATTAAAAGATAATTCTGGCTGCCATCTCGCAGCACTGTGCCAAGCAGGAAAGCTCCATAACCTGCCATAAACGCAGACAGGAATACAGTATTGCTGTAAATACCATCATGTCTCAGAGCAGAATCATAGTGACAGCACTCTGGTCTGCTGCAGTTTACAATTGCATGAAATAGAGGTGTGGGTAGGGTACAGTCACAAATCACACGTATAGATTTCAAAACAGAGAAACCCATTATTTGTAAGAAAGAAGCAGGCAGAAGAACAGAAAGGAAAAATGTATTGCATGATTCTTAACTCTCTGGAGGTTGATCTTCTTACGCTAAAAAATTACTTTATCCCCTTTTCCACAATGCCATGTTTACTTAGCAGGCATTAAAAAAGGAGGAGAGGAAAAAGGGTAAAAGAACAAAACCTACAATGACTGAAGCTAAATTTATACCCACAACAGAGACAGATAAAGCATCCCAGGGGACCTTATCAGTTTTACACAATAACCAACAGGCTGTTTCCTGTATATAGCAGCTTAAGGTCGGCGGATGTTTATTAGAGGCAGAGGGGAAAGGAAATGCAGTATCTTTGACTGACACAGCATGGATATATAAGAAGTGCTATTTATGCTTTTGACTTGAATAAGAACCCCAGTGACTCATAGCTGTCTTATACTTAATATTCCAATTAGAGCTCCAGGAACACCGAGCACCACTGTCCCAAAAATGCAGAGCTTGTTTACTGTTGCTGACAAGAAATATTAGAGGGTAGGAAGAATTTCAGCTTCTTAAACCCATTACCATCTCTCAGTTAGGAACTGCTGGGATAGATCAACCTCTTTCCACCCCCTTTGATTTTTTAAAAAGAGACATCAATTATTAAACATTTGTATCATGTCCAGTGGGAATCCAGTCTAGGTTTCAGGCCACACTAAATACAGCTCTGTGGTATGCTACAGAAATTGGCTGTCTGCGTGCTAATTCTTTTCATTCCTGTAAGCCCTGTAGAAACATGAGAAGAGAGGTAGGCATTTGGTCCACTGTTTTTCTATGAATCAAGCTAATATATTATTGAATTGGGAGTTTTGGAAACAGAACTGGCATGGGGGGGAGGGAGATCTTGTTTAACCACAGCTCTCCCTGCTATCTGGCTATGATGAGGAGCTTTAACCGGAGGTGGGAAAGCAAGATGGAAAAATTAAGAACATACTGAGTATTTAATAGAGATCCTTCCCTCGAGAGGCAAACAGGCATTCGCTTGCCATCGTTACGCTGCGGTGAGCTCCAAGAGGAGGTCTTCAGGGCTCCATTGTGCTGATTTAACTCTGCACTGAGCCTGGGGTACACCCACGGGTGTAAGATTTTGGCCTCAGAGGGGTAAGAGAGCACATGATGCTTCATGTTTCGTGAGGAAACAAAGCATACGGAGAAGCATCTTGGGAAAAAGAGGCAACTTGCTTCTTGGTTGGAAGAGGAGAGACAAGAAGTCAGTGTCTGCTGGAGACTCTGGAACTGAAGGAACGATATTTCAATTTAGGGAATGTGAACTACCCTGTTGTATGTAACCAAATGCTTCCTTCGCTCTCCCCTCTGGTGTGAGACAGTAAAGCTTAATTACACTTCTCTTACTTGCACTTTAAAACACCCCTCGTTTTCCACAGTGCTGTACAGAAAAACAAACAGGCCTTTACCTGCTTTGCCAGAGGAGACAACGTCTTTCGTGACTCCACGCAGAACGGATGTAGTCCTTGAGGTCAAAGACACATAGGATTTTCTCATTTCCCAAAAGCCTTAAGAAGGACACAATGATGAAGGCAGGGATGAGGGTGAGATGGAACACTCACTGTCTTTCCCCACCCCCAGGATTATAGAGGCTTGCAAATATGAAAGACCGTATGCCACTCTCCAGCGGGGGGGGTGGGGGTGGTGGTTGTGGTGGTGAAGCTGCACACATTGTAAACTATCTGAAAAAACTGCTAATGATTACTGCTCTCTGCAGAAGACAAAACCCCTCACTCCATCACCCTGGGCGAAAGGACAAATACCCACCTTTTGCTCCAACTACCTTTTACCAAAGCCTACATGCAAAACCGCATAGTTTATTCAAATACACGTTGGTGCAAACTTACCTGCTGGACAGGAATCATGCTTTCTCATGTCTGCCCACAGACGCATCACGAGAAGTAAAGCTATAGCTGGACATTTTAAAAATATTTCAAATAATATCCCCAACAAACTGGAAGTAAACTTACCTGCCTGGCAAGAAATGCCTCTGCTCTGGTAGGGAACACTGACTTCTAATCGTAATTTCGTAATTCTTCCCTATCGAGCTTCAAGTTGTACAATGTGGCTTGGATGCTCAGAGGGTTTGATTTCTGCAGTTGGTTTCCAAGGAGAGCTCACCTCCCACCTAAGTGGCAGCTAAACATCTGAGATTCAAACAGCTGGGCATACCAGTATCATACTGGTATTACTGTGTGCTAGATGCACGCAGCCGTCTGAAAGCCCGAGTCTTACTGAAGAGCCTAAATGGGCAAAACTTTCAGAGGCACCACGTGCAGTTAGGCACACACCTTACTCTGCGTCACAAGCTGGACATCGTCTGGGTAAAATGGCAGCAGGACGGAGCTTCAGGCCAGCCTGGAAGCAGCAGCGTGGTTCATAATGTCTACTCCAGAGAGCAAGTACTCTGAGAGGCCCTGCCACTGCCTGTGCCCCAACGAGTCCCTCTAGATTCAAGTCTCACCTCTATGCTAGTGTCCTGCAAGGATCGATTCACGGACACCTCTCTAACATTTGGGCAAGTATTTGTACCATGGAAAGTCACCAAACAAATGTCTGGAAAAAACCTATCCTCAATTGCAGATGCCAAGCACTGAGTTGAAGCCACCTCCACTGACTATTTTGGAAAGGGTAGACAGGTGGAGATCTTGAATTACTGAGCAGTTAGCTTCAGCTGCACATCTCCAGCTTTTCAAACAAGGCAGAAGTAATGCATGTCTCTAGCTATGTCCAAGAGCTCAGCCTTGAGGAATACCAGTCAATGAGCAGTAACAGCACTTCTTGCCCCCCACAAGCCTGCTTTGAATAAAAACAGGGATGCACTGAACTGAAATGATCGAGGTTGGAGATGGGAATGAGTTCCCTGTGAATCATATGGCTACAAAAGGGTCTGACATGCACAGCCTTCGGTACAGCACAGGGAAGACAGGTGTCTCATGAATTATGAGTAAAGTGGGACAATTTAGGGAAAGTTTTAACTTTAAAAAAAAAAAAGAAAGGGAAAGACCAAAAGCCATTAGATACATAACCTTGTAGTCTAATATGGCCATAAATTAACAGCTGCACTATATTATGTAAATTTATGTTAAATTATTCACTACCTGTCACCATATCCCCATAAAAAATCTACGTACTGACATTTACGAAAAATGACATCTTCTGATAATAGTTTTGCTACATATTTCAGTGGCTGCGATTGCCTTTTAACCATCTTGACTGCTGCTGAGGCAAACACTACTGGAAGAGAGATGCTTTAGGAGGTTTAATGAATTCATTACTATTCACGGATTCACCCTCCAGGAGGGCACCATCCATGTAAGCCAGTATCCTTAGGGCAGCATACTTCTTCCTCTAGTTTCAGAACTTGCTGGAGAGGAGCCGGGAAGGACCACACAGGTCCCTGCCTCGCTGCGGCTATGAACTGAAACTGGATACCCTGCAAAGGCCCCGGCTGCACCCGTGCAGTGTTGAATGTCCTGGCCACTAAACACAGCAGGGCCATGCTGAAGGGATGCACAGCCCAGCCGGTCCTCCTTCACGCAGAAGGAATCTGAGAGATCACGCAGTTGTGGAAACCTGCATCAGAGCTCTTCCTGAGATGCTTCCTGAATCACATCTGGCCCGGGGCGGTCCTTCAGCTTTCCAGCTGTGCGCTTCTGCTGTGACTGATACGCAAGTGGGACACCCCAGCAATTCTGACTCTAGCAAGGCACAGCACATGGGGACACATTACCTATGCTTCTTCTAAATAAGAGACACAATGAGTTTGGGAACTTTGTGTCTCATCCTCCACAGCGTCTGAAGCAACAAGGCACACGCAGCTTCACCACGTCTTATTCTGGCACCTATGTGAGAAACACAGCTGCCTCCGGCTCCCTTTTTCCCTAGCCCACAGGGAAAGAAAAGTCCATGGGGGATCATTCAGACCTTAGGACAGGACACATTTCCCTCTGCGTGTGTCCTTCCCCACCAACTACAAAGGGACCCCGTGATGTGGGTTCACGCAAGCCTCACACGGGTTTACTTACCTCACTCTGCAGACATGGGGGAGCCTGAAAAGCAGGCTCTGCCTCTTGGCCTCCTCCTTCAGGCTCTGGGCAAGAAGCTCTGGCTCGGCCCTCCAGTCAAGGAGGGAATCTGACTGGTTTTACTGTCCGTTCGCTAGCTGACCTCTAACATCCAGCTGATGCACAAACTGATCCACACCCACAGAGCAGCCGTTTGCTAGTGGCGACTGTGTTGGGACTTGAGGTGGCAACGGCAACTGGAGTTCACCAAAAGACTCCCACTGATTAAATTTGGATGAAACGAAGGATAAGGAGGAAAGCTCTGAAGTTCACTGAGAAATGGGAAAAAAGTTCAGCTGCTTCTGCTTCTCCCCAATAAATTTTGAGTATAAGCTAAGACAAGAAGCAGAGGGCAAAAGATAAAAGAAAATTCAGGCGCCCCACTATTAAGCCAAAACCCATGCAATAAACTATTAACGTGCTTCCAGGGCCACTGTCCCTAATTTGACCTTGCAGTTCTGCTCAGAAACATTAAGCCAACATTTCGGAGACAGGAGAAAGGGAGAGGGAATATATGTTAAAGAAAGAATGGAGGGAAGGGGAGGGAAGGCAGAAGAATAAACAAGCTTTTGCGACAGCAGGAAGCTCTCTCTTAATTCTGAGATAATGAAACGCTTCTAACCAGGCCCAACTGCTGAATATTACAAGAGCCATCATCTCATGTGGATTGCATGCAGCTTTATTTTCTACTCCCCTGCATGGATTGAATATGATTCACAGCACAGTCACAGGAAACAGTCATTACTATTTATTTGGAGCGAGCTGAGTGACTGCTCTAAACAGCATCAACCGCACCTGTGATAGTGCAGAGAATCTTTTCTTATTAAGCACACCCATGCCCTCTTTTTTTCCCCCCTGCTTCTCTTCAATATTCTCTTCACAAAGAGCATTTTATTACAGTGCTGGCTGCGTAGTTCAAAAAGGGAAGAGGCAAATTTACAACGATCATTAGAGAAGATGCAGAAGCATGGCAGCAAACACTGGCTTCACCACTTTGTGCGCACAGAAACATCCCCACACCGTGCACATGCCACGCAAACAGTATGCACACAACCACGAAGAGACAATTCATAAAGTACAGCCAATTATAATACAATTATAATACAATAATACGCCTGGCTGAGGACGAGCCTCCTTCCCCCTATTTCATATTTTTGCTGAAGCTGGAACCTGTCAGAACACCCTGAACTCACTCTCGGCTCCAGACAGCCCCAAAAAACAGCTCATCTCCCCCAACCCCCAGTGCAGCTTCTCCATTTTCTTTACAAGACACTGTTCACAATTTTGCTGCAGCAATTTATCTCTGGCTACACAGAGAGGTGAGCAGCCTGCTCCCCAGCTTACTGCTGCTCTTTTTCCTGCTGTACTTCAGCAGCCGATGCTGAAGCCTCCGTGGCCCTCAAAACACTGCGTCTATGAGGTGACAGGGCCCCAGCTAATTCCCATCCCACTGTTATTCCCCCCGTCAGCAGTCTCTGCCGATGCAGGTATGCTTTTAGACTGCTATTTTGAATTTAATATACAGCTATAGAAAATTCAGAGTGCTCAAATCACAGACCTCTCTTTCATCTATAGCCTTTATTGCCCAAGTGCGTGCACCTGATGTGCTTACAAAAAACGCCCTTGCTGGCAAAATCCTCTCAAAATGGCACAGCTCTGTTTTCTGCTGGTTTCAGGCCAATGGTATGGAGAAGCTAAGGCCATTTCATCCCTCTGCTGTAGGTATCAGTGTCTCAAGTACCTGCATCCTGTGATGCCATTAAAAGCTTCAGGAGATTAAAAGTGTGAGTTTTCTTGTTTGTCTAACAAAGTGAGGTACTTCACAGAATAATGGATTGCTCTTGAAAACTAATACTCCTAACAGCAGCGAACAGATGTACAGACTGGATTGTTTTTTCCACAGTGAACTTGGGTGCTTATTTTTTGTAAATGATGTGTGGCCTCTGGAGCAAGCGTTGATTTCAGATCACAGCGCTTATGGGAACACCCTGTTTCCACATCGTCACCCCGATGCCACACATGACTGGCACGAAGAAAATTACTTCACCAAACAGGGAGCACCGCAGAGCCCCGAACTCTCATGCACGAGGGGTGGTGGTGACACCAACACCACAAATGAGAGAAAGATGGATGTACGGAGAGTGGAAGAGGGAACAGATAACGGAGGGGAGAAGAGGGGAGCAACGACTTTGTGGTGACCTGTACTCCACTACAGCAGCGTGGTAATCACCAGTGCATCCGGCATCCAGGTGCTAAAGCGATTAGCATAGATAAAAAGCAAATTAAAAGAGTTAATACATAAACCACTAAAAACTACTTTTGACTCGGCTACAAGCTATAAATGTTCCTAGCCACTGCACTGCATGCTGCATGCTTTTCCCCGATTTTTAAACAAATCTCTTAATGCCGCTTGTCCCAGCACCGCCTAGCAAAGGACTATGACAAGACAACTTACCTTCCAACTGAGACAGGGTTGCACCCACCCTGGGTCTCTGCAACTGCAATGGCCGCCCTGTGAGGAGAGCAGCACAACACCCTTCGCTAGCGGGCCGAGAGCTCTGCTCCACCATCCGCAGCCACAGACTTCACCGACCAAGAAATAAGGACTCTCATTTCCTTATTGCAGTCTCATACCAGGCAGGTGAGAAAGATGCCATTGCCAGCATTATGCCTTTTCCAGATTCCAAAGAGAACCTCTTAAATCCCAAGGCAGGAGGACCATCAAAGGCAGTCCCTGTTATGGTACAGTTTGTTTTGCAATATAGACACAAGCTCATTAGAAACTGATCCCCAACTATTATGACTTCACTTTTGCCTTTGATAGCCATTAGTCAAACAATATCTGGGGACAGATTCTCCTCCCGGTTACAGCACAGCAACCCCCTGAGTTGACGAGGTTATTCTGCACTTCTACCCCCAGAACCAAGAGGCAGGTCTCATATTTTATTTGCTTGCTGCCAAGGGGTAGCTGAGGTGAAGGGTGGGAATGGCCCTGCGGGAGCTGCGAGGGAGCAGCCCCCCATGCACAGGGGTAGCACAAGGCCCCCCATGCTCACAGGGCCACACAGATGGGAATCAACCCTGTCCTGGCCACCCCCAGCGACGGGGACTTCCCACAGGACAGGTCACCGTCATGCCAGCACGCTGAGGGCTGGAGCATCCATCGCGCTTGCCATTGCTGTCAGAGCTGCATCCCTCCTCAGTGCTGCCAGGGCAATGCCTTTCCTGAAGAATTATTTTAAGCAAAAGGGAGCGTTTGAGGCCGAAAGTGCTTCTCAACACATGAACTCTCAGCCCGTGAGCAGAGCGAGAGCTGTGAAAGATTCGTGGGCTCCCCCCTGCCCCTGGTGTTTAAATGATTAATTAACAATTTCTAGAAACCAATTCACAAAAGGAGAAAGGGCAGATTTTCAAAACCATCGGCTTGTAAATGGAGCAGAGCTGATTCTTCTAACGAGGTTTCTTTTTTTCACAGTATTTGCTTCATGCTTCCTAAAGATCTGTCCCTAGTCTAAATCCCAGCAGGGGGAGATGCCAGTGGAGTTTAATTACATTCCACCTATGGGGAACATTCAAGGAACGGGGCCCTGAAAAAAACCCCACAACTTAGGGTTTTTGGTCTAAAAAAAAAAAGTAAAAAAGTAATCTGATTAAAGCAATGCTATGAATGTGCTGCGTCTCCTAGCCATTGGTATAAAACATTCTCTTCTTACAAGTCTCAAGGCAAAGAGCCAAATTCTCTGCTGAAGCAAATAAGGAATTTACACCAGACATTCAGCATTCAGGCCGATGGCTAAGTCAATAGTTACGACAAGTAGCATCTTAAAGCGTTTTGGTGCTTCGATTTGATTTTTTTCTTTTATACAAACTAGACATGCCACGTGCTGTGCCGAAAATCCTTATGATTCAGGGCAGGTTTTAGCTTGGACATCTACCATCGTTAGCGTTTCGAGGGATTAAACCGGACCCTGTGCTCTGCTGGCTGGGGTGCGTGTGCGCAGGTCGCAGCAGATGCTGGAGGCACATCTCACCCACCTCACCCCGGCCAGGAGCTGAAGACATGCCCAGTAAACACAACAGGGAGACTCACCGATCTGCAGCTGTGACACGGGAACCCACTGCCCTCAGCACAAGCGTGAAGGAGACGGAAAGAAAACCACAGGTTGCCTCCTCCAGGTATAATTCTTTAAATCTGGAAAAGTCATCTAGCTGAAATATCTTTCTCTGCAGGAACTAGGCAAATGACTCCTGTGTGTTCAGCTGGGGCACCCGAACGGTGGACTAGACAGTGGAGGAAAAATACTGCGTTCAAAGCTGAGAGGAAAAACTAGGCTTTTTCACCATTTTCCCTTCTGGTACTCCTAAATCAGCCACCTCCGTGTTCTGCAGCTGGCCGTAATGCGACCCAACCTCAGCACTCGGAGAGCAGCTCCCACGAGGGGCTGCAAAAGGGACGGTGAACACCACTTCTTCACCAACTGTCTGGAGTCGGTATCATGTCCTGCTATACACAATGGAGAGACTTTCCACCAAACAAGCACTGAAATATTTAATCATTTGAAACAGTCAAGTGCGACAAAATTATCAATGAAACTAATTAAGAATCTTGAGATAATAAGCAGTGATGACGAAATGTTCCACTCTACTGCCTGCCATCAGGCAGTCAGGATTTATAACATCTGTCATTTATAAAACTTATATCCCGAAGGATCTCAGCCACTTTCGAAACGTATGCTGCCACACACAGATAGTCTTTCTCCCCACGGTGACTCGACCTGCTCGTGCACACCCAGCGATGGTCCCCAGATCAGGGGTCGGCACTTCAGACCACCACTGTGGAAATACAAGTATACAAGGCACTGCAAGCAGAGAGGCTGGCGAGTGCCAGCTTTGACGTCTGCGGGGCCAGGTCCAGAGGTCTCGCCCACCCCAGCTTGATCATGGAGACCCAGAAGGGCGGGCCGCGGGAAGGTGAGCCCAGAGCACGCAGAGCAGACGCGGGGAGGGAAAAGGTCACAGATTCGACGAAGAGCTGTGGTGCCAGCATCTTACGTGCCGGGGTTTTTCAGCGGTTTGGGACAGGAGGTGAACTGGTATCAGGCGATCGACGCTGCAGATGGGTCTTTAAGCAGCCAACATGTAAATGGAGTTTGGCAAGGATACCGCCACTAACAGCCTTTTTTTTTTTTTTTTTTTGGTGAGAAATGCCATTTTTAGATACATTCAGAGAAATGTTGCCTTCTGCCTGCTAAGAGCAGGTGTACAGATGTCGACAGCGAGTTCAGGCGAGTGCCAGGTACTCGAGAGTTGTCACTGGGTATGTAAGCTCCTTAACACCATCTCCGAGCTTTCGCAGGAGGCGGGTTTTTTGTGCCGAGGTTTCCAATGAACTGCTTCCCTAGCAGATCCTGTGTCTGGGCTCAACACCTCAGCACAGCCTGGTTTTTATTGTGCCTTTGTTTCTAAGTGAAGCCCTCTGCACCAGGCCAACTCCTCAGTGAGGAAAATGGTACGTCTCTCTGACTCACCAGTGCGGCTCCCGAGGAGCTGCCCACGAGACAGGTACTGCTAATCTGAAACGACGCCTGGTAACTGCAACATGTAATTTCAGACTCAAGGCACCAATTTCCCAGTCAGTTTGTAGCTACACTATGTTACCGTAATGCGTTCTCTGCACAATTATCACAACACTTAGTAAGTTATTCATTTCCAAGAAAGCTAAGAAACATTGTAAATGATTTTCATTTTAAGGAGATCAGGCGTATCCCCCTCTGGAAGAAACACATAGCAAAGTTTCTTCCCCGCATTTTGTTTATTATTTACGTTTCACAAATAATACTATCTATCATTAGTATTAAAATATCTTTACTTTGAAAAAGTGTAATAAACAGGCAAGAATTTAAAACCCAAGTGTGCGTGCCTTTGTAGCAATGGCATGCATCAGGCACAGGCAGTTTGAATATTTTATACTTCATAATTTTTTTTCTTAAATAATTAACTAGCTTTAACTAGTGATTGTCCAGTCCTACCAGTGCGGCGGATTTAACTGCACATTATATCTCCGAGTGTTCCTTTGGCAGCTCTGCTTCTCCCCGCCCTGAATCCAGACAGAATACATTCACAAGCCCTGCTGGATTTTTAACTTCGAGATCTGTTTCCTACCTCACTCTAAGAGCAATGTAAATCCATTTCCTGCAGCTTCCCCTTCTGCAGCTAACCCAGGCAGCTCCAGTTAACATCTCTTGTGTTCACTGGATGGACCAGCATTCAGTCTAGCATCTCCTAGCACAGTGGGGAAACCTCCTGGCTCCAGCTGGTAATGTGGGCTCGCTTGATTCTCTGCTTGCCTCTTCCAGTCCAGAAATGAAGAGGTTAAAATCCCATGGCTTGGTTTGATTACTGCGTCAGTAATCAAAGTGGACCAGGAGACAGGCCTACTGTGCCACCGAAGAGCTGTACTCTTTGGATAACTTACTGAAATTAAACCCTTTCTCCCCATCGCTGACTTGGAAAAGAAAGTTCTCCCAAGAGCTTTTCAAAAACCATCTACTACCAAGAATGTCCTGGTCTATAATTACCATCCCACAGCATAGTCCAGCGTTGAAGGATATGAGTGTACATATATTCAGATGCATATCAATACACATGAGGGCTTGGCAGTGTTCACCAAGGCACTGCTTAGAATTTGCATATCTGCCTATGCACAGCAAGTGTCTCATAGCTACCACATTTCTCTGGGAAGTCTCAGCGTTAGTGGGATTAAAATCATTACTTCCTTAATCTGAAATGGTAAAAATATAAAAGAGAGTATTCAGATATCAATTCAGCTTCAAGCAATCGGTCCAGCAATTAGTCTTGACTTGGTGGGAGTTCAGAGATCTGGTAACATTGTTTGCCTACGAAACAGAAACCTAAATCTCTGTCTTGTGACAACACTTTCCATCTAATTTCTCCTTCTCTATTTATAGAAGTGTAGAAACAGGAAAATAATACACTGACAAAAAGATCTTGCAACACTTGGAAACACTTCAACAACTACAACACTCAAAACAAGAGTGCACTGAGCAAAACCAGGTCTGCGAGAGAAGCCTGGTAACATTTCACGCTGGTGGAGATTGCTTTTAGAACACTCTACCCAATTCTAACATTCACATTTTCTAAAGGATGTTAAAAAACACAGGAGAACCTCTGAAAACAGCCACGCATACTGTCCACCCCCCTCAAAAAAAGAAAAAAGAAAAGAAATCTTTTTAGGAACTTACAGTTTTAACACAAGAGAACACTAACAGGCGATGTCACTGCAGTTTACAATTACAGCCGCACAATGAGGAGAAAATATCTTTCCTATGCAAAAGGTCTTTTGTACAGTAGTCAAAGAGTGAGTGAAGTTCAGGGAAATCTCAGGGCAATAAATTAAAAATTGAAACAAACTTAATCTTTATTTAGGAGAAGGGTAATTAACTATTGGAAGAGACTAAACAAAATCATGGTAAATTTACTATTGCCAGAAAAGTTAGGGTAGAAGCAGGAGGGCTCCTGACAGGTCATTCCCAGCCCTATTTCTGCATGATGTCAGGACTGGTGGCGAGATGAGTCCCTACAGCACGAATGAGGATGAAATCAGAGCCCAGTTCCAAACGTTGCCAAACATGGAAAAAGTTCACATCTGAATGTTATGACCAGGATCTATCTATGTTTTTTCTTGTAAAATCAGAGCTAGCAGAGAAAGGAGGATGTTCACTTTGCACCAAGTCTTTGCACCCTTGCATTGTTCTCTATTTAAGTGCACTGCTAAGGCTCCACTGATAATAAAAGATTGATTTAAAAGACGATTCTACAACCTAAGCAAACACTGAGCCTGGGTAATGTTACATATCATACCCTTTTGTCATTTACTGCTGCTCTGCGTGTTTACTGTGGCTCTCACTCCGCCTCAGTACCAGCCCAATTTACAGCAGAGCAGCTGGTCCTTTGGGGCTGAGCGTACAACTGCAACCCTGGGCCCAGCAACAGCAGCCTCTTGACTGTAAAAGCACAGCACTGATCTCACCTCGGATCTGAACCAAAGCAACACTCTCCCGAGGCTTTGGGTCAAGTCTTTGCTGGTTTCCTAAGTGACAGGCATCTCTATATCGCTACTCTACAAGCAGAACTCAACCTCTGGTAAGATCCAAAATGTAATCAAATTATCTGCATTCCTACATCAAGGTTCCTACTTCAGTCCAACAGATTATATAAAAGAAAGTAGTGTGAACAAAACAGAATTAAAAAATTGTTTCCACTCCATCTTTAACTTTTATAAGAAAATTATTATTTTGCATGAGCTACACTTCTTATATCAAAGTCAGTACACAGCATGACAAAAACACCCATGTTATCCCACTCATAAAGAAGGAAAACTAATGGAGTGCGTCCTGTTTTGTCTTTTCTTTCTCTTATCATTGTCTGAAGTACTGGTTTGCTTTGTGCTCCTTGCTAGCAAGAGGAGTGTTGCTCCTTTCCTTTAAATAACTGGATTGTAAAAACAAGAGATGTGTCTTTGGAGCCGAATTCTCAGCTGCACTAAGGTCCTACTATGGCAGCATAAACAGGCCTTACCTTAGCTGCAAGCGCTTGCTTATATGTTAACAAGATAGCATCACGCAGGAACATGGTGACGATAATACCGCTGCAGATCAAGGGTGAGGATGAGGTACACACACCTTGACAGTCCATTCCCATTACAGGAGTGGTGAAAGAGGGCACAAATGCAAACTGAGAACCAAGCTCTTGGTTTGCAGTTACCCTGGATACAGCTTGTAGGATTTATATGTTTAATTAACGCAAAATGTGGAAAGTTCCACAATCCAATAAAGACAACATGTTAAACACAGTTCTGCCCAAACATTTTTAGAACAGCAAAACTTGCAACAGTGGAACAAGGATAATTAAAAAGATTGCTATTTTGTTTCACTAGTTCTTCTTGAGATCCTTCATTTTCAAAGTCAAGGAAGACATTTTATACCATCTAAATAAAACAACGGGGAGGTTTTTTTTTAAACAGATACGCTAATCTAAACAGAATTAATTCAGTGAAGTCCTGTGCCCTTGGTAGTACGCAAGATTAGACAGCATAGTAACAAACTCCTAAACTTAAAATCTACGGTTTAATGAATTTCATTCACAATACCTCTTTTTTTGCCCATGCAGAATGGGAAGGAGTGTGCTTGTCGGGACTACTCAAAACACTGGCAAAAACACAATTTGCATCTCTGTCCTTGCATAAGGTGATGCATACACATCCTTTAATTTGTGCACACCAGTAGACCTGTTGACTTCAGTGACTCGGATCTCTGATGAAAATCACTTATTTTCACTTAAACCCAGGGGGGGAACACCAGATGACTTTACAAAGGATTTCCTGTGGGATATAAGTAAACTAGAACATGCAAGTATTGCTTGATGAGTTTTTTACTTCCCATGCCAAAACTTTTGAATTTTCTGTGCCTCGCCCTGAAAAAGCAGGGCCATTAATATTACAAGCCTTGTAGATACACTTAGAGTTAGTATTTATGTATCAGATCATACGAAAAGTGCTAAAAGGACCTAAAATATTTAGAAAAGATACAGTATCTTGCTCCCACCGGCAGAAGTCTGAAGTGCCAAGTGGCAGAGTACCAAACCTAAAGAAAAGAAAGTCGTTCGCCTGACAGCTACAGTTTAGGTTAAACATTGCTCAGACCTGCAGGTAAAGCAACCATTCTCCTCTCCCAGTAAAGATAAGAAACAGACAAGCTCCATCAGAGAATCAGGTAAGGAGGATTACAGCCCCTGCGCAAAGTCGCACCGGCGACTGTCACGGCGCAAAATGACAAGCAAGGTTACGTGCAAGGCACCTGTGGGCAGAGAGGTTTCTCTGGGTAGTTCTCCACATAGACCTGTGTGTTCAGGAAAGAAGGACAAGGATGAGAAAAGGAGAACAAAGAAGGAGGCGAGGAAGCACCAGGCGCGCTCTTAGAAGTACAGCAAACCTGGCTTGGCGAGGGACTGCCACCGTCCACGCTGCTCCACGGAGCTGTGAGCGCAGGAGCCATGTCCTGCTCCTCCACTCCTGCAAGGCTGGGCAAAAAGACAGTTTGCACATTCCTCGTAAATCAGTAGGGTCACTTCAAAGATATTTGGATCCTAGCTCTAAGGCAAACAACCCAAAGGCTCTGAAATTTCAGCTGGCTGCTCTGGTCAACACAGATAATCAATGTAAACAGTCAAGAAATTATGATATGGCACAAAACCTGAAAAATGTTGGAATCTCTCTCGGCTGACAATGTGGCCACATCCGCAGAGGTATGCCTTTCAGTACCTGAGCTCGCTCACTCTGGTGAGGGATGAAGCACTCCAAGTTTGCATCCAGTTTGTGGATTTTATCTCACATCGAGCTTGCTCAGGTGACAGGCAGTATTTTAGGTAACAACCTACTACTTCTTGCTCCTCATATCTCCATAGGAAATTGCTGGTAGTCATGACTTTCTCATTAAAGAAGGTATCAAACACACACAAATGTTTTAAAATAACAGGCTGTTGGGGGAAAAACCCACAACCTGTGACACTATCTGAAGTCACGCGCGCAACCGGTGTCAAGCTGTGCCACTTAAAAGCACTTCTGCGGCACCCACCTATGGCAGCCCGGCAGCGCGTACCTGAGAATTTCTCACAGGCAGGGAGCAAAATGCTTTTAAACATCACATTCTTCCCCCCACTTCTCCTCCCAGCAGGGATCTCTGCTGGCTGGTTTCTACCAGGCAGGCAGAGCGAGATCACTTTTAAATAACAATTTCTTCCACTACTCGATTTCAGTTCCCCAAAGCTCGAGGACGTGTATCTGAGCCCTGGGGTGCCAGCACCACGAAGTCCTTGCAGGGCAAAGCCCGGTATGCTGGAGCGGGATGTGACACCCCAGGCCACCCCCAGGGTCTGGCAGAACGCCAGCCCTGGGGCCACCACGCACCAGAGACTCGGACGGTGAAATCCAGGGAGTCTGAAGGTTTCTGGAGCATCCGTTGCAAGCACAGCTGCTTGTGAAGACAGAACCTTCAAGAGCGGAGGGCGACGGCATGAAGCTGGGAGAGTGTCGTAATTTGACAAACCGCAAAGGGCCGCTGGGCCCTCTCTCTTGAAAAAAGTGGTGGAACAACTCACCTTTGGGTGAAGGGGCATTCATACTGCCAGCAAATTGTGCCGTGAAATTCAAGGAAACCCCTCATGACTACTCCCTGCCATCTCCCCTTACACTGAGACAACATCAGAACTATCTGCTGGTGGTGCTTAAATGCTTGTGTTTTTCACATCACAGAGGCAGGAGTTTTGGACCCCCTGATTCCTATACTCACATACCTTTGAAAATTAGCATAAACATCTCAGCTGGCTACCGATGTGATTAAGATGTGCCTCCACTTGGCAATTTTTCCCTTTGAAACAAAGCAAAGGCTTTCATTTGTTAAGTGAAAATTCCCTGGTGGAAATCCCTCTCTCATTCCCTTCCATTCCTGACCCCATATTGGGCACTTTAATCTAATTTTGGTTTGAGGTTTTAGAAGCTGAAGGCTGCTTCTGAAGATCACCGAGGGAAAATAAATCACTGGGAGGAACACCACACTTTGAACTGAACGTCCCTGGCACACTGCATATTGGGAAAAGCACTGAGAGCGTTTCCCAATCAATGTAGCTATATTTTTCACACCCGGTTGGAAGAAATGGAAACCTGTGGTAAATATGCTGCTTTGCACAAGTCCAATTACCCTAAATGATAAATTGCCTAATTATTTCAGCTCTAGAGTCTTTCCCAAGTTCTTTATCCTTTTCTTTGTAGTCACTGTCTGCAGTACAAGAGCGTTTGACTGTTACTAATTAGTGAGAGAGAAAGATGCAGGACACTCAGTAAATTCACTTCCCTTTAAATCCATCTTACAGTTATTTTTCCCCATCACGGGAAAAAAATAAATTAATAATTTATTTAAAAGCTGTTCTGCTGGAAGAGATTTTTTCTCCATGACTACTCTACGATACTAACAGTCAGCTTTTGTTTTTTACATTCTCCAGAACGCCAAAAGATTAAAGGCACGGCAAGGTTAGATTAATACCTTGAAATTACCTGTAAGGTTCTCTACTTATCAGACTATTAAATCTTCACTCCCGACTGCACAAAATCTTCTTCGGATCGTATCCTGAGTGCATATGAACTTGACGCATCTTGAAAACAAATTCCAAAAAGCAAGAGCTCTTAGAGGTGTGTTGTTCCAGCTCACAATACAATGACTTTCTGACATCTTGTTATTTCCTTGTTCCTTCATTTAGATCAACAACAGCAGCAAGGGGCTGTGGATAATTGTCCAGTGTTCAGAACTTTTCCAGTTCTTCTCAATTTTCTCCTTCAAATCTGAAGTTTAATTAGGAGTATTGAGAAAGATATTACAGCTTTTTGAAGATTTCTATTGCACCTGTAGTTCAAAATAATTTTAATGCATTCCTTCTTTTGACCTGAGGGTGTGTTAAGCATAAACAAATAAAGAAATAAATAATAAAAAGCACCATGTATTTTTTTCTTCCCCTTACTAACTGAAACTTTTCTGAAATTCGATTTTTGTTAAGATGCATGTAAAAAAGTGCTTTACATATAGAAAAATATGAGTATTTTGTCAAATTCTAAAAGCACAAATTTCCTACAGGTGGAAAGTATTGAGTCAACAGTACTAAAGAATGAATCCTTTGGCATGCACAACGTGCCCTAACACACTGTGCTTCAGTGTCGGGCAGGAAGAATAATCCCTAGGACTGAGAAAGTAACTGGAGTTTTCAGTCCCTTTACATCTGAGACCTGACTAAGTAAACCACAGAATTTGGTACCAGTTATTAAATGAGTCTTCATTCAAGCACCTATTTATCCGTGCAGTGCTGGCTAGAAACCAACAGTCCAGTCCGTACAAGCTATTGGTGTTTCTAGTGTATAATTATAAAGTTCTCAGTCTCCCTAATCGAGGCCCCAAACGCCTATCTCAGCAGCTGCTACAGCAGTGAAATTCCACTTCTGACCAGCCCATTTCCATGGAAAGCGTTCTGGGGCACTGACCAAAACATTCACAACATGACTAGTCATACCAAGGTACAAGTGGTTTTGTTGCTTTAAAGGATCTGATTTTGGAGAAGACTTGTGACCTGTCTTTTTAAAACCAGGCATCAAACTAGGTAGCAATACTAGGGAAAAACTGGTATCATCCAGTTCTCTGAGACAGTAAGATCTACTAACTGGTGTGAAATGGAAGAGTCCTTAAATAGCATGAATTTCCTACTCTTCTTTATGTTTTCCTGACTACTCCCTATGCACAACACTTGCTATCTGGTTAAATAAGGAAATGCTCACTTATATCACTAGAAGACCACTATATTTCTAGAGCAAGGGCACACCCAGAAACACCACTTTTTCTTTCTTCCCAAACTAAAAAGGAAGCATAAGACGAAGCAAGACAAACAATACAAAAGCCATCTCACGCTGATTAAAAGTAACACACAAATACATTATTAGAAATGGAAATTATTTAAATACATACGTGCTGCCAGGGTGGCAGGGAAGGAGGAAAAAAAAAGGGGGTGGAGGGGAGGTCACAAGAAGTTCATTCTACCAAGAACTGCTTTACATAATCATGAAATGCAAACTAGTTTCCATTCCTTCTGGCACAGGCTCATTCAGCCTTCACTTTGAATGCTTATTGACAAATAAATGGACTGGTTACTTCCTATTAATGCTACCTAATTTATGTACATACCTGGAGGAAAAATTCCATTTTGACCTCACATTCATACAAGATAAGATCATTTTTAAGCTATGAATATGTTGAATACAAGTTTAATTTCATCTTGGTTGCTGCTGGGGATTTGCCGTTTCTTAACAAATTAGGCATGTGTTCTCCTCAGCTGAGCTTTCGCACCTTATGCATTTAATATGTACAATTCGGGAATCTGTGCTGAACTTTCAGATGAAAGACCTCCTTTTCTTCAGCCATGATTCATTCTCTCCTTCTTCCTCTCTCTCATACGTAGGCACGCGCGCACATACACACACGCCTTGTTAGTAGTTTTTGGTTTATGAGTTGTTCCCCAACGCCTCTCCTCCTCTCCCCATGAAAAGTCCTTACCAAGAAAGTGATACTGGTTTTCACAAATCTCAAGAGTCACTATTGTCCCGACCAGGGAAAGTGCTATTATGTCAAGATTTTACCCCTGAGTCTTGAAGGCATCTCAGAAGTAGACAGTTCAGTGGAGATCTCCACAGCAGACAAGGATGTCAGGGCTAACCAACATCTTCATCCCCTGAATAATCTGCCTGTCAGTCTGGGGACATGGAGAGATCTCATTCCAAATGGGTACTAACTAAAATGGAGCTTGAAAATGTTTCTTTGTTTAGTTTAGTGTTTAATATTCCCCAGGAGACAAATTCCTGCCTGATGAATGCGATTGGCTGCTAACGCCGAGATACAGTGTGGGGTCCTGACATAGATGTCCGAGGCCACCCTCTCTCATTTGTAAGTTCTCTTGGGGCCAGACGGTTTGGTTTCTCTGATTTCTTGCATCTGAGGTTGTGCCCATGCTGGCTGTCCTCCCTTTCATTGCTAGGTATTTACAATTCAGCCACACATAGATTATGGAAAACCTTTTGATGCCTAACTCCTGTGTAAAAAATCAACATGTATATTAGTATAATACCTTTCTGGACTTGACCCCTACCTCATACACAAAACACTCTGGAGTGCTAGTCAGACTGCTACTCAAAGATCAGGCACTTGTAGCCCTGAAGGGCATCCCCATTCTTGAGAAGTCATGCCATGTGCACCCCTCTTCCTGCCACGCAGAACTCCTCTGGCAAGACTGGTGAGAGCCTATCCTTCCCCAAGTCACGGAGGGGAGGGGTGCTGCTTACTGTGGTTTGAGCTTACCTCTTTATTCCCTTCTGCAAGGCTCAACTGTCCACTGCAAAATCTGATCTACCGACTCTACCTGGAACTGTGCTCTACCCTGCAAATAATGTTACCTAACTGTAGCTAAAAAGTTAACACTGATACTGGTAGTTAGCACTGATTAAACATTAACATTGGTATGAGTCTGTTTTTTTCTGTCCCTAGGGGAAGCATGAAGTTGCCATATAATGTCCAGAGTGGTACACAGATGCAGTTGGGATACGGATCCTGATGAAAACTGTAACCAGTTTCTTACTCAGCAACGATATTTTTCCTTAGATTAAAGGCAAATATGCTTTATCCTCCAGAAAAGCCTCAGATGAGGGGGAGTGGGAAGGAATAGAAAGACAGGGAAGATGCATACTTCCCTTTACTTCCTCTTTAAACAAAACTATCTAATCGCATTTAAAGTACTGTATTATTAAGATCTTCACATCATATGTTCCACGTCACCAGAAAAATGTATTGTTTAACACGTACCCCTTAGCAATGATAGTGGGTCAATTATTATGAAAATGGCAAAATAGCAAGAAAATCCAGGGGTGAAAATGAGTATCTAGCTAGCATACCTGACCTGAGACTCAGTTTTGCTCAAGAATAGCAACAAAGCAGATTCATTGAGCAACCAGTGACACTGCAAGCAAAAGACAGATTAGTCTTCATGGGCAAGAGACTGATAAGCTTGAACTAAACAAACAGGAAAAAAAAGTTTTTGCTTTTTTTTTTCTTTGGTGAAGGTGTGTAAATGAACCCTGCAATGTCAACAAGTTCTTGAAATATGGGCACATTAATCATCTCAACAACACCTCATTCAAGGCCACATAGAATCACCAAATCTCAGCTGTCAAAAGGATGTTCCCAGGAAGGAAATCAGCTTTTTTCATACCCAGGTTGTCTTTTTGGTAGGGTCCTTGGAAAAGTCCAGGAAAGGGGACAACACCCCTTCTTTGAAGATATCACTGAGGTTCAAAACACTGACTTCGTTCCTATAAGCTAATAGCAGACTTTTCCAAAAAAGCAAAGCAAAAACATTTCTAAAAGACACCCTGGACTTACCAGCTGATCAGCTCGACTCTTTCCATATTATAAATAACCTGACTCTCCAGGAAGTGCTTATCTTTTTAAGAGGTATCTGTGGAGAGCAGACACCTGCAGACGCAGTGTAAGAACTACAAACGCATGGTACGCAAAAAGAATCGCCCTCACGCAGCTGCTGGCTGGCCACACTCTTCTTGCTTGGTCATACTTCTGCTGGAGGATGACTGTGGCTGCCTACAAACCACAGCTTCTCGAAAGCAGAAGCAAGCAATGGGGATCTTCCAGAGGGCCTCCAGGACAACTTTTCTGGTTTGTCCTGTGAGGGTGCCTGAGACAGAAGGCAACCCACGCAAAGAGATACCTGCTAAGGCTTGCACAGTGAGTGAATTGAGCCCAAGCCTTAGCCCCTAGGTGCTTCTCCTCGGTGTTGGGAGTCTAGGAACAGGCTTGTGATGAAGTGAGCAAACACAAGGCATGCTTGGGCTCAAAAGCTTGTTCAGGTTACCTCTACTGACTGGTGTCTCTACTGTATAAGAGACCAAAGCCCCAAGTCTTAGAGGTCCTTAAGTGGTTGAAAGCTAGAAAGAATTAGGAACCAAAATAACCTCTGCCCAAGAAAAGTGATTTTGGGTCTCCTGAGTCCAAAGCCTGCATTCAGATCAGTAGATTCCAGACACTAAGAGAAGGGGAGAAACGCAGGGAAGGGCTTATTGTCTTCTCCTAACTTAGCAATCTTCAACCTGTATGTACAGAAGCACCATAAAACAAAGAGAATGAACGGATTTCAGACACTGAGCAATTCTATGAAGAACTGCAGAAACATAACCCAAGACCATTCAGTCTCTACATGTTTAAAAGCATCTTTTTATCTGTTAACAACCAAAGTGGTTACTGACAGCTGACACTTGTGAATGATGTGAGGCTCTGCAACATTTTACTCAAAGAAATCAGAGAGTCATTTCATTCAACAGAATCAACAGCAACACCATACAACGTTGCTCGTGCTTACTGGTTTTGTATGTTTTGTGCGTGTATGTGTATGCATGTGTAACAGCAACTCTCTTCTGTGGACTTTTTTCTGAAAACTATTTACAATTCAGGCTCCCTTGATAAATGCAAGCCTCCACTGTCAGCAGTATTTGCTTAGTGAACCTTAGTCTCTGTAGCTGCAAGCTTCTGAGAGCATAGTGCCTTGAGATACTGCATGAAAGGCACAGAACTCATGCAAATTGTTGTGGTAATTCCCTGACAGTGCCATCTTTCTGACTTTCACCTCTCACTTTCACTAATGCTCACAGCAAGCAGCCTGTGCTACCAAGGAGATTCTCTGCATAAACAGCTTAAAAATCTAAAGTACTCAATCAGGCACAGAGACACCATAAAAATGGTCCTATCTCTCGCTGCTCTCTGGGAATTTTATGGGAAGGGAAAATTTTGAAAAGGCAAAATCTCCTTTACAATAAGACATCTCCATTAGACTGCAGAAATATTAGTGAAGGAGCTTTTCAATGTGAAGAACAGAATCATAAGGCAGTGTAAGATCACATGACTCCACTCAAGTCAATGATGACATGCCAAGTCACCCCAAATGAGCAACTGCCACTCCCAGAATGTTTGATAAAAGCACCAAAAAACACAAATCATAAAGGAGGGGCATATATATCAATACAGTTCAACCTGGCCCATTCACAACTGACCACACACTGCAGTTACAACAGAAATAAATTGTACCTTTTCATAAACAAAACTATGGATTGTAATGACTTTGGGATGGCATTATTCAATATTGTTGACATACGCGAATACAACTGAAGCAGTCCAGTCAACACTCAATTAGACATATTGAAAATATTTCTGGGCTCCAGAGCAATAGAAAAAAAGCAAATATTTATGGGAACAGGAAGATTTCTTTCCATTGAAGAAAAACCTCCATTTAAATAGTGAGAGAGTATCACAGAACTTCGAATTTTTTTTAAACTTTATGGGCTCTAACCAGTGGTGAAAATGTTGGTAAGTCACACCAGCACTGAATAGTTATGCTAGTGCTTTATGTGGATAGGAAATTGGATGGAGCAGAGACATGTTGGGGCTTATCCTGCTCTTCATTCCTCTATACGCTGATGTTTACAAGTCTCATATCAACCAATGATAATTATGAGCTGTCCACGGCATTTTAAAAATAGAATGGAAATCCCAGCTGGTCCTGCATGTCAGTGCAGCGGTATATTGCTCAGGTATTTGAGCAAGTTTCAGTCACCAGCGCCAGGCCTTTAGCGCAACATTTTCACGTGGTGCTTTATGTAATAAGAGGTTACTGTAGCTATGAACTAAAACCCAAAACTTGTTAAGCACCAGGTCTTCCCATTTACTAACGCAAGACACAATTGTTTATTTCTGAGAATGTGCAGTAAATTCTTCCTGAAGCTGAGAACAGAACTCTGGGTGCTCCTTGCTCCAGATTTCTCTCCGCTTGGCACCTCCAGCTATGCTCTTCTTTATTACATGGAGTCAGAGCAGTTTGTTCCTAGACTTCTTTTGCCCTCCCTAGCTGCCCCAAAGCATACTTGCTTTCCCTCCCTCAGGAAAATGACCTCATTTCAGCGGTTTAACCTGATCTGTTTACTTTGCAACAGGTCAGGAGCACATACATAGCCACTTACCACATTTCACCTCAGGGCAAGAAATACTTCTTCTGAGAAGTTAACTTTATCACCTATATTTTTGCAATCTATTTTATGCCACTACTCTTCCTGTCTAAAATTGTGCAGTTCAGTAAAACAACAAAAAATATTATTTATAATTGTGAATGACTCAGGCTTGAGAGAAGGGAAAAGAGAGGGAGGGAGACAGACATTTAAATGCTAAAATGGGAAGAGAGGTAAGAAGGAGAGACCTCATATTAAGGGAATCCCCAGCATGGAAGATGCAGCAATTTGTCATGCCCTAAGCACTATAGCTTAGGACAAACCACACAAAGCAGCTGAGAGTGCAGTGGGGATCAGAAGCAAGTGTCCATCTGCTCAGAACAAATGTGCACTGCAGGCTTGCTATGTTTTTACTAAGCACAAACACAAAATTAAATAAAAAGCAGCTTGTTTTTACAATATTCAGTCACTAGTGCAAAAACCGTTCATAAAGTGCATGCCTTCTAAAGGGCTAAGAGCTCCACACAGGGATCCTTGTTGACTGAAATGGTCAGGGTGAAAACCACAGGTGTATTCCTTCTCACCGGCTTAATGTAGATAAAACCATCTCTTTCACAACTGTATGGCCTCTAACAGTTTAGGGACGGTTAGCCACAAACCCTATAAAAATAATCTGGTCTTGAAATAGCAACCGTTTGGTTTTTTTTCCCTGCCTGTCCACTTTTTATACACCAGGCTAGCTTCACAACTGATGCATACGATCTTATCTGTACTAATACCAAACATGTTGTGCCAGTTCACACTGCTCTGAAGATCTGACCCTTCTCTGCTGTCCTGGAAACAGATCTGTGGTCTCTGCAGAAAGCAATATTCTTTTGTACACACATAGATGTAGGCGTCCTGCCCCCACTAGCTCATATTTAACTCTCTTTTCATCTTGTTTATTTTGTCTTCATGGCATCAAAGCAAGCTGCATGCCCAGCAACAAGCTTGCAGCAAATAGGTGCACCTTATTTTCCATGCATATCCCTTCACAGGGCACATACTACACCCCCAAGTGATTCACGAAGTCGACCAGGTCAGAGTCTCTACAATTTTAATTTCAGCCTGTCTGTTAGAGCAATTATGCTCAAACTTGTCTTTCCCAGTGCAGCTGGAGCAGACACAGGGATTCACAGGTAGAATGGGAAGATGCAGTGTGTGGTGACAGTAGTCACCACTCCGTACCCTGTCTCTGTGCTTCCCCAGAGATGATGAAAAGCTGTGCGCTCCCTTTCCCTACACCTCCAGAAGTGTGGAGGGTGATAACCTATGTGTCCTGCCCTCTACAATAACCAAGGATATAGGTTTCTCCTGCTTGCCTGGTCCACAGACTCATAAATGAGCCAGATGCCTCTTCTCACTTTCAGGAAAAGGCACCTCATCCAGCCTCCACACTAAGTTATCAGCCAAGAGAAGACCTAATACGCCATTTAGCGAAGAGATTAATAAGGTCTTGGAGGCAAAAAAACAGGTGACAACCCATGACTCGCTCCAGATGCTATCTTCTGGGAACACTTGCCTGGAAGTGCCATCTCTACGGTGTATTCAGGCAGCATGGTGGAGAAAGGCAGAGATGTCTACCAGGAAAGCTCTGACACAAACTGGCTGGGCACAACACAGCAGTACAACACAGTCAAGCTGGACCTGCATCTCCTCTGAGCTCACAACTCCCAGCTAGACCACTTCCAGCACCTAACCTCGTATTTCTGCACCACACCGCAGCATCTCGCACCAAGCTAGCAGAGGGATCTGACATAGCAGGCTTTCTCCTGTGGTGGTGAATGAGTTAACTCCAGCTGGCAGCTGGTCACAAGTGGTGTTTCCCAGGGCTCAATTTTGGGTCTGGTCTTGTTTAACATCTTTATCCATGATCTAGATGAGGGGATTGAGGGCTCCTCCTCAGTAAGCTTGCAGATGACATCAAGCTGGGTGGGAGTGTCGATCTGCTTGAGGGTAGGAAGGCTCTGCAGAGGGATCTGGACAGGCTGGATTGATGGGCCGAGGCCAGCTGTATGTGGTTCAACAAGGCCAAATGCCAGGTCCTGCACTTGGGTCACAACAACTCCATGCAACACTGCAGGCTTGGGGAGGAGTGGCTGGAAAGCTGCCTGGTGGAAAAGGACTTCGGAGTGTTGGTTGACAGCCGGCTGAACATGAGCCAGCAGTGTGCTCAGGTGGCCAAGAAGGCCAACAGCATCCTGGCTTGTGTCAGGAATAGTGTGGCCAGCAGGAGTAGGGAGGTTGGATCGTGCCCCTGTACTCGGCATTGGTGAGACCGCACCTGGAGTACTGTGTTCATTTTGGGCCCCTCACTGCACGAAGGACATTGAGTTGCTGGAGTGTGTCCAGAGATGAGCAACGAGGCTGGTGAAGGGTCTGGAGAACAAGTCTTATGAGGAGCGTCTGAGGGAACTGGGGCTGTTTAGTCTGGAGAAGATGAGGCTGAGGGGGAACCTACAACTACATAAAAGGAGGTTGTAGTGAGGCAGGCATTGGTCTCTTCTCCCAAGTAACTAGAGATAGGATGAGAGGAAATGGCCTCAAGTTGTGTCAGGGGAGGTTTAGATTGGATATTAGGAAAAATTTCTTTAATGAAAGAGCGGTCAGGCATTGGAACAGGCTGCCCAGGGCAGTGGTTGAGTCACCATCCCTAGAGGTGTTCAAAATAAGTGTAGATGTGGCACTTCAGGACATGGTTTAGTAGGCATAGTAGTGTTGGGGTGATGGCTGGACTTGATGATCTTAGAGGTCTTTTCCAGCCTATGATTCCCTTCATGCTGTCCCATTCTGCTAAGGTAACCACTGTGCAAGCAAGACTGATGAAGACCAGAGCAAACTCAGGGGTATCCTCAAGTACAGCACCCAAAATACTGCTACGTGCACAGATGGATGGACCTTGTTCTCTTTACTGGCTATCACAAGGTCACTGTGCTTGGAGTTTTTCACTGGTGTGCCAAAAAAACTGTAACTGCGCCTGTCATTTACAGCACTTTTTCTCAGATGGCTCTCATGTCTTTATAAACTTTAGTAAATGAGTGTATAAACTAGATCTATCTACACATAAATCACTCTGTCCACCACCCAAGTACAGCCATCTCTGGGATGATGCACAGCAGCTGCTGTAAAATCAGACTGCAGCTCTACACCACAGATTAGGGCAATAAAACACGCTGCACGAGGCAACTGAAAAGCTTGGAGGAAGGAAGGGGGAGATGGGGGAGAGCCTTTCGCAGTCATAACTGCTGGAGTATAGATTTGGCTGAAGAGGGTACTGTGTTTAACACTTGCATATCTGCAAATCAAAGCAGTCTTCCACCACCTGTCAAAACAACCTGACTGTACCATTCTCCATGTTTTGGCCTTCTAAAGCCCTTCCTTTCTGAAAATTGCACAGCACCTTGGTAAGAGCAAAGCTGATCTGCTTGATTAGGAATAACCTAATCAAATCTCTTAGATATCTAACTGTGAGCCTGTAGCTGCTATGTCCCCTCCCTTCCTCTCCCTTGCATGACAACTGAACATAGCATCTATATATTCCCAGTTTTAAAATAGCTCCTGCTCCTGTAACTTGCAAACCATTCGCATAGATCTTATTTTCTAGGCTAAAAGTAGTTAATTACAGTCACTAAGGGGACTGAACTGCTGCATCCTTTTCCTTGTTCTGGGATGGGCTCCTTGAGCAGTGCATTCCCCCACCTCAAGTCATGAACTGCTTATAACTTGAAATCTCTTGGAGGATGGGGCTGCAAAGATTAAATCTATGATTTTCCTGGTGTCGAGGACAGCAGATGAATAGTCATCCTTCTCTCCCTCTTGTCCTTAGCCATACAGCCATACATGCATCATCTAAAGTCAAAACCTAGTAAGTAGTAAAGTATGGGGAAGTACTTCCAATCAATATGTGACATGGGACAGCATGGTTTGGGATGAGGCCACCAGTTTTGGTTGAGGCACCACACAGACTGTGTACAGTGCTGAACTGCAAAAATCACATGTTTAATTTGAGTTCCATCTCTCTACACCAAGTTTTAACTTCTCTGCCATGAAAGTCCCTAGCTCTACAACCTCTCCTAGATAGTGCAAAAGCTGAAATTATTAGTAAAATATTCCTGTTAGAGAACCAAGACAGTCAAACACTACGTGTTTGAATTCGATTATTACTGAAATACTACTGATAGTGCGTGAGGGCTCAGACAGACCATATACAACATAGGGTTCATTTAGTTCTCTAGTACGGATCAGGAGCACGCTCACATGCAAGTCTCTTGCACTGTTTCACGCTGTGGTCTCCAAGTGCACAGCAAGGGCTCCTTTAACTGGAACTAAAACAGATGATCGGTCCAACTGCTAAGGGGAATATGGTACACAGGGCCAGACTCAAACTAACCCAAAATAAACTCCTGAGGTGTGTACACCGTGCACCCAACAGTCCTCACTACCAACTACGCTAGATGACAAATCTGTGTCTGCGGGAGCACGCTACTTGTTAATGTAGAAATAGCCATATACATGGTGTCCCTAGGTGAAACGTCTGTAAGCAATCGCTCAGTTAATGACTGCCTGCAGTCAACTTTCTACGTACCTGCATGGAAAAGTTTACTAATTCATATCTATCTCTACAGACAGGTAAGAAGGTCATCACGCACCTATTGTATTGGATACCCCTCCCAGCAATTTCACTTTCATTTCTTCGACTGTTGGTTCTCAGGTACTGGCACAGAGATGAACCATATTTCCTTTGGGGCTGCATAATAGGGGTTTCTCTGTGTAACTCTGCCACCAGTATTAACCGGTAAACTGCACATATGCCAGGCCAAGTTGCACATCTTTGCAGGCCTTAAGGAAGTCAGTCGAACTAACCAGACACAAGGCCTTAATTAGGTCTGTGGTATTTGAATGAAAGAAGTAAAAACGCTCCAGCTCGAGTGTGGTAGAGCTAATAACCTGAGAATATAACCCAAACTCTATAGGTTAGGACATCGCACATCAGCGCTTTCATTGTATGGAGTTAACTCGCACCAGAAGCATGAAGCATGCACTGAGAAAAAGCTCTGTGGATCACGTCATGGAGTCCTAACCTCTATTGCCATCATCCACCTGCACCCTCAAAGCAAAAGCAATCTTACACGAGAATCACCATGCTCAGAACCTCATCATGCAAGACAAAACAAGATAGTTTGTGTATACGCAAATCTTGGCTTTAACGTTTGCACAAGCAAAAGGAGGGAAACGGTAGCTTTTGAATGGGCACAGTTTGCATAGTCAAGAATTCTCTATTACCAGCAAAGCAGAAAACTATACAACTCTTTTCTTGTTCTGTAAGTACAACACAGAGGATGGAATGCATAAAAAAGTGTGAAACTCCTAAAACTGTATAGTTAAGGCTTTCAGTATGCAAATCCAGCAGCTAAAATCCTGCAAGACAGACATGGTGTCATTTTATTCCTGTCAGCCTCTTGATCCATTACAAAAGCATTCATGAAAAGACCCCCAATGTGAATTCTTGTAACTAACAACTTGTGCAGAGAGTGTAGAGTGAAAGAATGGCTGCTGCATGGTCTGCTAGATATACAAAATATTGTCAAGGGTTATCCAGGAGACATAAATGCCTTTGGTAAACACAGATAGTGAAGGAGAAGTAATTCGGACATAGTATTAGAGAATTAGATATTGTGATTTTTTTTTGAAGCATACACATATATTCTGCAGCTGAAAAAATAAATGAAGTATGAACATTTCAAGCAAATCTGTGCAGTTTATGGTTTCTAAGAACACTGTTTAAGTCCTTACAAAGATCGGAAAATAAAATTGATGACAAAACTAATAAAAGTATCTGGACAAGAGGAAAAAATAGAAATATGCAGTTTTAGAGTCTCGCACAGCTGCTGTATTTCAATAATGTAAAATATTTCGTAAAGGTTAAGCTTTCACTATAACATGAAGTTTCTTGGCCATCTCTTCAGTTACTGTGAAGTGACATTATTTAACAGTTTCCAAAAAACCCTACAAAATATAGATTAATTTTGAATTTTTGGCTGAAAATATTCATAAAATGTTAACATATGCATACATAACTGAGACAAGTAGGGGTCATGCAGGTGCCACAGTGGCATGACAACATTCACGTTGCCTTGCTCCCTGCACGAAGCTCTATGCTAGTACATCGTACTCACGTGTTTTGCTGAGAACTCATCAACCTCCTGCAGCACCTTCTCCTGGCACTCTGGGTTGGTGGCTAGCAAGTAGGTGGCAAAGGACAGCGTGCTAGTGGTGGTCTCGTACCCAGCGATCAGGAACAGGAAAGCTTGGCCTGCTATTTCATCCTCCGTTAATGCCTTCTGAACCTTTTCAGATGGTGCCCTGTTAGCAAGAGGTGCCTCGTTCTGTCTGGAAGCAGCAGATGGACTGATCACATCAAAACACCCGGCTGCCAGGGAGTCAGCTGAGTCGCGTGAGTCAAGCATCCACTGCAGAAAATCTCTGCGCCTCTGCAGAATACAGGATGAGAAGAAGCACAAAGAATGGGTCATAGAGCAATGCCTTTACCCAAGGGGGATGGAAGGAGAGAGCTGTTTCTTATTTATACTGCCCACTTGGCTCCACAAACTATTCACCAGCCTTTCATCAAACAAGAAGACTTCTATAAATCAGCTGGAAACGCCATCACTAAGAGCCAGTCACTGTTTTCTTCCCAGTGGGATGAGACTGATCTGCTCCTGGTACGTAACAGGTACATATTTTCATGGAGGATTGCTAATGGCTGGCTCCATACAAAGTTTCTTTCACCCTCAGGGTGAGTTCTTGGCACTTGCTGGAAGTAAGGGGATTGACACAGTCAATGCACAGTCCCATATGCACCTGCCAAGTGAAGGTGGCACAATTGATCCTTCGAGGAATTGGCCCATCTGCTTCGAGGAACCATCCTCATTTGTTCACATGGTCCAAAGCATGACAGCCACCATCTAGGCTTAGGGTTGCCTCTACAATAATTTCTGTGCCAGTTTAACAAGACAGGACTAGAAACCGTTCTCAAGAAACTGGTGCATCTTTTTATGAGTACAGTTATGAACACTTGTACCGACCTGGAATTTTTTTTGAACATATTTTCAGAAACACATTAGAACAGTAAGCATCCCTCTACTATACAACCTGTTCGGTGGCTTGTCTTTGCAAAATGCCCACTGAATGATTCTACTGTTATGAAAGCTGGTTTCTTTCATGCTAGTTTCTGACAGAAAAACTCTAATAAACAGACCTATGGACAAGAGTGAGTTGACTCCAAACCAGTTTGGACAGCAAGCTTGATTAGGCTTTGAAATATAACCCAACAGGTTTGAATTGACTTTCAGGAGTGGCATAATAGAATTGTGCTGAACCTAAGCCATAAGGCTATGTGATTGATTTTCAATTCCTCAAATACCAACAGAATACATGATAGCTCAAGGGCTTAGAAGTGACTGCAGTGCCAGAACATGACAACATGTGCAGTGGGATGGACAAAAAAAAAGAGACCAAGTCTTTCTTCCAAAGAAAAAAAACGCTGTAAAGCTGCATTTATCTGCTAAAAAGAAATCATTTGAATGATTTCTCGGATCTGATGATTGAGAGATAGAGTAGAAAAGGGAAAAGCCAGAGAAAAGGACAGGCAAACAAGATAAGAGTAAGGAAAGACTAATTAATTATAAATGTCAAAAGACTTAATCAGATAATTTTTTTTTTCACACAACATGGGAAAAGGGAGCAGTGAGACAACAAAAGACGAGAAATACTTCATGTCCTGTGCTTAGCTCTGCTGCCAACAAATGGTTCTGACCAATTACAGGCAGAGAGAAACGGTTATTTTGAGGTCTGAGTAATACAAGGGATTGGCACACTGCCTCTTTAATGGCTTCTTCCCTCCATCCCACAGAATCTTTTCATTTTGCACGTACAAATTATGCATCTTGTATCCATGACCACAGTGTGTCTTGCACCCTGGTACACCCAAGAATCAACGCTCCAGACAGTAGCCAGTGCCAGTCACTGCCTGCTGAAGGACTCTACAGATTGGCCGGTCAAACTGCATCACCACCAAGACACAGGATAAATGCTTTTCCCCCAAGTAAGTGAAGGCACACAAAATAACATTATACACAGTGCACTCAGCGAGTGAGTTTCAGCTCTGAAAATACTTCCTTGTGCTTAGCCATAGGTACAATTTCCATATTTAAATTGGCCATGCTTCCTTGGTCTCCCATTTCTAACACAGCAAGCCAAAAGTGGCAACTGCCCTGCCACAGTCATCCTCCTGCAGCATGATAGGATGCCTCTGCTCTTTCATGTTCCTCTAGACTGGAGGAAACAAGATTTCACACATACTGCAGTTATGCATAGCTAAAAATCTCGTTTAACTTTTCCAATAAGTCCATGTATTGCACAACTCAGAGTCCAACTCTCTAGCATATCCTATGCTTCAGGGATTTTCATGGTACATATATTTGGGTTAAGCAATTTTTAAAACAAAACAAAAAAAACCCCAAACAGTCCAGTTCCAGTGTGTTCATTAGTGTGTGGATAAACTAATTCAGTAATGAACTGCATCTGTAGAGATATTCTCTTTTATCGGTAAGACTAGTCATCACCACCAAAACTACCTTGATAACATAAGAATGTATAATTGCATTCATATTCAGTGGAGTTGTAACACTGCAACATACTATCGTTTAAATGGTATAACATTTGGTATGGTTCTGTATTCGTCCTTTGGCTGTGAATTTTCTTGTAAACAAACCCATTGCTCTCTGAGGGTTTGCAGTTCCCAGTCATGAGCTGTTAGCTGAGTCTGGTCTTATATTTAGACAATGCCGTCTCTGGAGACCCTATAAGATGTTTCTCTAGCCTTCGACAAAATCAGGTCCCGGCCTCATACAAAGCATCTGGTTATTGCTATGCCAGTAAAGTAATAATCATAATGACTAGTGAATAAAATTTCATTCATGAGAATTTTTGCTGAATGCAAACTTAATGAATGCTAGCACAAGTGAATACTCCCAAGAATGTGCTCTGAAATGCCTCTGTGGCCATTTTGAGGAGCTCTTTTTATTACTCACATAATACATTTGGTTAGGAATTTAAAAGCTTGTCTTGTTGTAGAATCTGTTTATAAGGTCACCCTATCGAGAAACAACTGGATACCTTATCTGCGCCGTGTAATTTGTTCACAGGTGAGCAGGGGTTGCTAAGAGCAGTGGCTTCATAAACAATCCTTACAAAAACAACATTCATTTGTAAAAACTATTTGAATAATAGTTGGGGGAAAAAAGCATAAAATTAGAAAGATGCAAGCTTTTTTCAAGATAATTCTACGCAGTGGAAGAGGCTATATTTTAGCAAAGCTTCTCTTCCTTATGGCTCATTCTACTTCACTTTAGGCATCAGTACAGAATGCTACATAAAAAATCGTCATCAAGGCAAGTGAGAGAAAAGATTTCCAGGGTTATAACCAGTCATAATGAAACATATTTTTCTTCCGCACCATCAGGATGGAAAAATTACTCTGACTCAAAACCCTAACAATGGCAATAGAGGCAAACACTAGCATAAAACTAAATATAATTGGATTGTTAAGTGCTGGAAATGAGGAAAAGGTATCTCATGAAAACTGAAGGGGGTTTTCTCCACTTCGGTTGACAGCAGGAAAAAAAAAAAAAGGCTGTTGTTTCAGCTTGACAACAGATCAGGTACTGACAGTATCACTGCACAAAAACATTCTCTGGTCATCACATAGAGCTGCTGGTTTCCTTTTTCCATTGGGCACATTTGTTTGATTTTCCTCACAAAAAGCAGAAGCCCATAATATCCTCTCTCCTGTCCTCTGACACTTGCATAGTTATGTTACAATGGCCTCAGAAACAAGTTCCCCCTTCAAAAGAATGGCTTGCCAACGCGACGGACTCTTGTTTTGCCCCCGTACGACACAGAGTCTATCATTAAGCCGACGAAAATGGACTGGAAAGCTACTATTTGAAAAAAATCTAATTTCAATGCAGTATGGGACAGAGTGCACGTCTAACTTGGTGGTGACACAGACATCCCCTTTGAAATATATAATAAGACAAGCCCCGCTCTCAGCTTCCCCAAGATAGACACCTCGCAATATATTTCCTGACACCGGTGTTCTGGGCCGTATCATTTCTCTCATTAGTCTCCTTAAACATCACCTGGCCATGCAGAGAAATCATTCTCCACAGAACCGTAACGAGCTATGTGCTACGCACTGGAAGAATAGACGTGTGCTATGCTGGGGAAGGCCAATCCGGCGGTATCTATCACTGCTCCTCAAATCACTGCTTTCAAGTTCTGCAGCTGTCAGAAGAAGAGAGATACATCGCTCACACGCGTGATGAATCATGACTTTTCTCACAAGAGGCAAGGGTCATGAGGTGGCAGGGGTTGTCTCCAGCTCTTTCCACCCTAAGCAGGGAACTGTGTGTTCATACCTAAGACTGACATACTGGCTGGCCTTTTGGCAACTTCACCGCTGCTTTGGGGATCCAGGGAACCCACGGGTTATGCTTCTGGCAGAGAGATTCAGCCACTCAACTCCTCTGCAAGGTGAGGTCAAAAATTACTTAAGGAAAACTACCAAATATACATCACAATTTTTGTTCTTAATGCTGTGATCTTAGTTGTGTTTTCTGCAACCTATATTCAAATTTTGCACCACTCTGACAGTTCAGCTTCCCATTCTGAGTTCAAAAGAGCCCAGAACTACAAAAAGCAATTTAAAGACAAACCAAGGAATCAAACTAGACAACAGAATAGATTTGTACTCTGTAAAACACTTGCTGTTGTGCAAAAGTCATACAAATGTGATGCTGCTAATATAACACTATTATATTATATTATCACAATAAGCTGTGCAGACCCTCCTAGCCTTCCCGAAATGTTCTGATGGCAACTCAAAAAAGCAGAAGCTAAGCTTCAGAATCCTTATCCAACAGGTAGAAAGCTCACATCTCACGTTATTTCAGTTTCCTACAAACTTGTACAAACACTGCTATATTAGTTTATATCCAGGTCACTTTTTGTAAGTTTGATTTAGCAACCATCTTTTTAGGTGAGACAAACCTGTGTCACCCTGAAGTTATCCGAAAAGCACTGCAGTAGCTACCCAGATCCTTTTGAAAAAGAAGCATCAAATGCAGTCCCACTAAAACTATCATTTTGCCAAACTGCTTTGAAAGGATCAGATTCAACTTCTCCCTAACACTTGAAGGTTTCATCTGGTTTCTCAGTGAAACCACAAAACAGACGGTTTCTCTGCCAACACATCCAGTCCCAAAACATTTCAGAGAGATTGTCCGTTTGCTTTCCGCTTGAACCCAGAAGCTGGAATTAACTGGGAGCCCTCAAATTTGTGCATCTGAAGGATAAGGCACGCTGCTCTCACGGTTGATGCTCAGCTCTGGAAGGACCTGGAGTCTGTGGAACTCCACAGGGTATGGCCGTGGTTTGAGAGTAGCTGGGAGGTTTTCAGTCTGGCAAAAAAACCCCTCCTTTGTTTTCATTTGTTAACATCAGCTGGTGAAACCACTGTAACGTTTTTATTGTAAATGGGCTGAACATCTGAGGGCAGGCACGTCTTACAAAGCAATATAACTTGCATTAAAAAATCTGAGTAAATTTAAAGCAAAAAAAAAAAAAATGTTCACTAAGTGAAGAGTGGAAAGTGGCAGCCTTTTGTCAGCCTGGGCTGTTCTTAACATTCGTAGTGAAACCCCAGCCTAGAGAAGATTTTTGTATAACTTTGGACTTGTTCTGATATTTTCATATATTATCATCACTAAACTCCTATGTGAGTTTCTGGCAGTAGTTCACAGCAATGAGGGAGCACTGTGAGCATTCACTGATTCTGCATTTGATGTCAGAAGCCGCAATAATGCCTTTGCTTTCTACTTGAAAGAAAAAAGGATCCCTGCAAGAACGTTGCAAAAATCTACACAAAATGGTGAGCAGGCCCAGAAAGGGCAGGTAGGTCAGCAAACTGATGACAGCACCGGAGCATGGGAAGGGTTAAACACAGTAACACAACATCTTTTCTATATGTGACCAATATTCTTTTAAAAAATAAAAATAAAAGAACAAGAGTAAGTGTAAAGTCAAGTAGAACACGGATTTTATTGGCTGAGTTTGACACTAAATCTGCAGAGTGGCCGATATGAACTACTGGTGAAAGCACTGACCTCCACGGAAGCTGGATGCTTAAAGCTGCACTCCCTTTTTTGCCTCTAAAACGCAGTTATAACTGGTGCAGCTTCTCCATCTGTAAAATTGGCACAACACGCATCAAATCTCACAGAACCCCATGAGGAAAAGCTAATGATGATCTCAGAAAACCCTTTATGACCTAGGATGAAAACAGATTTACACAGACTCAAAGAGTTTAAGGCAAAAGTACCATCACATGGGGGAAAGGAGCCTGGAAGGAACTCGGCAAGTTATCTACTTCATCCCCGTGCCACGAGGCGGCATCAGCCAAACCAACACTGATAGCTGTTTGTCTAACCTGGTCTGAAAGACCCAGCCAAAATCCATCTTCCCACAGCCTCCCTGAGCAGTCCACCCCAGCACTGAACCACTTTCATCACTGGAGAGGTTTCCCCGCCTCCAGTGAGTCACTGCAGATATTGCCAATCATTACATTTCATCCAGCTACACCCGTAACGTCTGTGGCTCCACAACCTGTACTTGTATACGTGTCTGTATATATATATATGCATTACTTCAGCAGGTCTTTAACAAAGCATGCTGATAACAGAAAAATCATGCTGCTGAAAAATACAAAACTATTTTCACATGTTAGTGCCTCCACTCATGAGGTGAGGGAGAAGAGTGTTCAGCTACTGCTGGCTTCTTCCTCAAAAATTTTGGACTTCTCTGACCTTCACAATGCAAAGTTAAAGAGCGTTAGTAATCTACAGAGGCATGGGCAAGCCTAATTCGATCTGAAAATAAAGATATGGGGAATTCTTAAAACAAGATTTTGTTAAGGACCCATCTCCCTTCAGCTTAAACTGCTGCAAGCAGCACTAGAGGTCTCACATCTTGAAAGACAACAGCCTCCTTCTTGAGATGTTTCCACACAGTGCAGGGATGAAACTAAATTTCAATTTCACAGAACCACAGAATCACAAAATGGTTTGGGTTGGAATGGACCTTACAGATCATCCAGTTCCAACCCCCGTGCCATGGGCAGAGACACCTTCCACTAGAGCAAGTTGCTCAGAGCTCCAGCCAGCCTGGCCTCAAACACTTCCAGGGAGGAGGCATCCACAGCTTCTCTGGGCAACCTGTTCCAGTGCCTCATAAGCCTCATCATAAAGAACTTCTTCCTTAAAGAACTTCCCCTTGTCCTATCACTACATGCCCTTGTAAAAATCCCCTCTCCAGCCTTCTCGTAGGGCCATTTTAGGTACTGGAAGGCTGCAATAAGGTCTCCCCAAAACCTTCCCTTTTGCAGGCTGAACAGCCCCAACTCTCTCAGCCTCACCTCACAGCAGAGGTGTTCCAGCCCTCTGATCAATTTTGTGGCCCTCCTCTGGATCACCTCCAACAGGCCCCTGGAACCACTTCAGATCCAGTAGTTAGTCATAGGTCCATAGTCCACTTCAGATCTAATTGATAGTGAATGGAGAGAGAGCAAAGAACTGTTTCTAGTTGAGACAAGCTTAACACAGCTCTTTATGGCTCTTGTAGAAGGAGGCTGGTTTTAACATTAAGCATATGGACCTGTTGGCTGTGATCTCAAAATATCCTAGGCAGAGGCTGAACTTGGTTGAAGTGGTATGTAGGATGAAGAGAAACCACAATTACAGAAGAAAGAAAATAAGGCACACACCTATTTGATTGTTAATTAATTATGTGGGCCCACAGAGAAACCTATGGCTCGCCCAGTGAGCTGAAAACCCTTCCAGTAGTTCTTCAGTGTAAAATGCAGGGATTGCCTGCAGCCTGGTCCATTTACACCTCTAATGAACTGACCATCTTCTCTGGCTCTGGGGGTTTTCATTCCAACACCAGGCTGAGCAGAACAAGCTGCGTGTCCAAGAGAAGCACTAAGTTCCTCCATGACATTCAGTCCAACGGCAAGCAAGCATCATGCCCTTGTGGCAGCTGGTTGGCACCTCTGCCACGTTGGGTTGGCAGCCTCAGCCCAGAGCACAGCACATCAGTATCCCCACCACGGCTCCCTCCATCGCACACACACACGTGAGGAAGGCTCAGAAAACAGTCCAAAATGCAATGGCCAGAGAGTCTCTCCAGCTTTCCCAATGCCTACAGCTCGGCAAGCAAAAGACACTGGTAGCACATAACAGTGGATGGCAACCTCCTTACTCTGTATTTGCAAAACATTTAGGACAACACTACTCTGATAATGACTCCTGGCATTATCAGAGTACAAACAAGAAATATTGGATTTGTTTGTGCGGTAGCTGAGCTTCTCCCGCCCCACGCATTTTTTGCTGCTTAGAGGTGGAGGAGTGAGGTTATCAGAACACACAGCGAGTAAATATAGCAAGCGAAGAAATAACTGGGCGCTGTGGAAGGAGAACAGCTCGGGCCGGCCCCCCCATGCACGCCAGCGTGTGGAACGGGCGCCGACTCCCAAGTCTGCAGCGAGCTGACCGCCCTGCTGCTGCAGACCGTACGCACGCACCCTCTCCCGGAGCTTATCTGGCCTCCCAGTAAACCATCGGACACTCCTCCCCTCCGCTGTTTGCCGGAGGAAGGGAGGACGCAGGAAGGGAGTGCTTTAGGATAAGTGTCTGACACCCAGAAGCTTGACCCTCTGCTGACTTTAACTGCTGACTAAAGGCTGCTGTTGCAGGCAGCCCTCTGTTCCTTTTCAATTTCCCACAGATTATAATTGTATTTGCTTAAATTTAATTCCTGATTGATAATCAGTTCTGGTTTTAGCAGTTGCCTGACATTCAAGAAAACGCACCAGAATCTCATTATTCCTTCTTTAACCTCTGTTCTTCCTGCCCCATGTGCTCTCCTTAACATGTTTGCAAAGCCCCAGCACTCACTCCGAAGAGCTAGCAGATCGTTTCGGGGCCATCCTGGGAATTTACTGTTCACATCCTGCCCTCCCTCATCTCTCCCATGGTTTGTTCAAGATCCTCTCCTTCTGCATGACATTACATATAGATTGCATACATTTTCAGGGAAGGAAAACCTCATTATTTTTTTTTGTGATGGCCTTAAGTAATTCTGGGTAACTAAAAAAAAAAAAATATCTTTAACTAAACTAATTATGGCTGTGAGACCATGAATGATACTGTTACAAAAAAGTACAGTTAATGTTATTTATTATATTTATTAACAATATGGAAAAAAACACTTGCCTTTTCTATCTCTTTTCTGAGGAACTACTCTCTGCTGCTGGCGGGCAATCCCACTGCTGGCTTCTCCATTCATGATCACACCTGCACCCTACATTAGGATTTATCCTGGATCTTCAGCTATATTCAACTGGCTTTTACCTGTAGTACATAAATCGCTTCTACATCTGACTCTCCACTTGTGTGCATGAAGGGGTACAGGTTTGTAAAGCAGTGGGTGAAAGCAGCACTGGGAAGGAAAGGATTATTTTCAGCTACCACTAACAAATTGCGTTCTCCTCCGCAGTCGCACGGATGCTTGGTTCAGTTATGGGTTTTATCCAATAGATGGCTCCTTGGTAGCAGGAAGGATTCTCCCCCGCTCTCCTTTCCTTCACAGAGTTTCAATGCGACTACTAATATTTACACAGCTATTATCTTGCAAATATAGGCATTTTGTGCACACTGATAAACACACAAAAGAAGCACGTGTGCATGAATTAAAGAACAAAAGAAAAATTAGATGGCGTTTTATGTATTTCATGACACTTTGTCCGCTGCCAGCACAGGGATGCATGAAAAATGACAGTCAGGCAGCCCTGTGGTCTGGAACGCTTCCTAAAGTCAAACTAAGAAAAAAAAAACAACTTCAGAAACACATGAATATTAACAGCATGCCAGAATACCAGCTGTCTTTCTCCCCAAAAATATGAGGACATCTCCCACATCTTAAATATCCCTGACTGAGCAATACTTAAGCAACTTACAGGCATCATTACTCCTCTGCCCATGAAAGATTTTTTGAAAAAAAAAAATCCTATGTGTAATTATTGATATGATAAACCAGGAGAACTCTGTGTAATTGGCAGGGAGCAAGTTACCATCATTATGAGTAATGCTGTGATTTCTGCAATGGGGAAAGTGAATACATTTTTTTTTTCTTTTCCAGAAAAACATAATCAGAATAATAATAGCAAAACCCAAGACCTTAATTACATTCAGACAAATCATGCTGCTTATCCCATATACACGCTTGTGACTTTGAATCAGAAAAGCAGTTCCCCGTCATTCCTGTCCTGAGATCTACCTTGCATCTCACCCAGATCTTGTCAAGCTCTTGTCAAACACCTCACAATTACCCTACTTTGGGGATTGTGACCCTCTGGTCAGACCGCACTATCAAGTTAAAAGTGAAAACAGAACACCCACAATAAATAATGAATCTCACAGAAGCCAGACCACGGCTATTAAAATCCCTACGGCTTAACACTTCAAGGGGACACAACTATAAGACCACTATACCCGCTGTTAGTGTCTAAAATAACAACATTCCTAATAATAACCTTTGTCCTTGAAATACTAAGTTGCCTTGAAAAGGAGGGGAAAGGTACCAGTTTACTACATATATACATATAAATATACAGCTTCTTAACATTAGCACAATTACAGCCGTAATAACTGTCGAGGAAAAATAAATGCTTCATCCCTGCTCAAAGCTGAGCACAATCACCGTTTACATTTCAGTGCTCCAAAACAACTTGCCCAATTCCATACCTCAGATCAGCTTTTTGCTAGCTAAAAGTTGGAAAATGTGGACCAGCTTGCCCTTTGCTCACTCCAAGATAAGCTCATCAGCACGCTTGCTCGTGCGGTGTCCCACTGCTGCTTCCCTTTACTCCTGAGCAGACACCCCGAAGAGTCCTCCAGCCTGAAGGGTACTGTGCAGAGAACCAGCACATGCAAAGGTAACCTGGTGCTCCGGTGACCCCTCAGCTGGCATTCAGGGCCCTCCACATGCCCAAAAGAACAGCCGTGACGTTTCTCTTAAACTGTACAACGAGCAGATTTATCTCCTGGCCAGTCCCAACACTGGTGAAACACAAAAGCTCCATCTCTCCTCCTTTCTCTCGGGATGTTGCAGCCAGCAGAACCTACGCAGACCCAAAGCCAAGCCTGCAGACTGTCACCCTCCTCCCCTTTTTAAGGGGCCAAGTTACAAACACGCTAAAAATCAGAGATCGCATCTGAAATACTCACAACAGTTTTCACCATGGAGCAGTTTAAAACAGGCAGCAGTGATATTCATTAAGCTGTTAATAATGGATTGTGGCACAAAGCAATTTATCAAGTTTCCTTTGTAATTAAAATCACTGAATATTTGGGCACTTGCAATGCACCTAGCCCTCCCTGCTTCTGAAGCTTTACATTTTAATGTGAATTATGGCTCCCTCTCCCCAGAGACCTACTAAAAAGCCCATTTTAATTGGTATGTTTTTAATTGAGATGGCATTATTAAAAAGTGTACATTTCTGTTGGAGAGAGAAGGGAGGTGCTCGGCTCCCCTCCAGTCTCTGTCTCTCTTAGATATAGCTTGCTTATCCCAGTGGGAGGGAAAAACGAAGGGCAGCCGCTGCGAAGAAAGCAGAGAAGCCCAGTGCAGTCACAGGCTATGAAGCCAGGGCAAGGCTGCCACTGACTGCCATGGATGCAGGATTTCCTAGGCAGATCTCTGGCGAGGGAGAGGAATCGTCGCAACCATTCAGGCTGCTCCTTAGCAAAAAGCAGACCGGGGAACGCCACGCAGGGATTCCTGCCTCGCAGCCAGCTGACATCGAGGGCACGTTTTAGAAAGCTTCTCTTCAAGGTTTCCAGATACAGTCATGAGTGGATGGGGTCTAGCTAAGGCCTCCGGCTCCGCTGGCTCCAGCAGGCTTGGGGGAGAGGCAGCCCCCCGGGGCAACCTGGGCACAGTGACAAGGAGAGAATTGCCCCGGCAAACAAAGTTGGTCACATTTGTGCACCAAGATGGTCAGACTGACTTGCCACCAGGTTCAAAAGAAAAGCAACTTCATGCACTTGGCATCCAAATGCTGGCCACATAACTGGCTCCCTTGTAGGCAAGATGGGCTGTCAGTGTCTCTTATGAGTAGGAATATGGATCTGCTAAGGTAAGTAGACACAAGAGAAAAGGGAGAAATATCAAAGCAGTGCAAAGTAGATACCAACAGTTGAGACAGATCAAGGGAAAAACCTCCAGGGATCAAAACATGCCAACAGATGGACAAGACGGTTAAACCAGAATGAAATATCATGGAACAGCTTTTTCATAACTGCTCTGGAAAAGGTCATACTGTATTGTAAAAAGAAGGCAGTGTGTGGGGCTGAGAGAGGTCACTGTAGGCAAATAGAGACACAGAGACACTAACAGAGAAAAATTCGAAGATCACCCACTAACACCACGAGGGCTGCAACTCCCCTTCTAGTTCTGGGAGTGACTCAGGGAGGAAGGATGGTGAACCAATAACAGATAAAAGAAAAAAAAAAAAGGGGTGAAATATGAAATACAAAACTGAAAATGTTAAAACTGACAGAGAAAGGGAAAACTCTGTTACTGCAATTAGGTCAGTAAATCTGATTTTTTTCTAAATTAAGAATTTAGATGCTATGCTCTAGTTACATATGCCAGAAGAAAGCCTGTTTGTAAGAGGGAAGGTACCCAAACATGCTATTGCTCTGAACAAGTTAAATAAATACATAAAACTTTCAGTCAACAGATCCCTTGCAGATTTAGATCAAGTAAAAAAGAAAAAAAAGAACCAGCTATGTAAATCCTTGGCATTAAAGGCCACCACCCTGTTATGCTGGAGATTAATCTCCACATGATTTCATTTTATGGCAAGATTCCCTTTTTTGTTGTTAGAAGAACCCCACACCCTGGATGTAGACCAGATCACAGATTAAGCAGGAAAAAAAGAAGGGCTTTCTGTGACCTAAAGTAGGATCTTCTGAGAAACTTGGGAGGGACAGACCACAAGTGTATCATACAGAAGAGATGAGGAACTGTAAGAGACAGAAGTTGCAAAAGAAAGGGAACGCACACAACTTCAGAGTGAGACCTTTCCCTTTCAGCCAAAGGGATGAACACCAAGACCATACCATGAAGGAAAGCAAATGACAGAAAGCGGGGAAAAACAGGTTGGAGAAGATGTACTTTATGCTGAGGGAATTGCAAAGGGAAACTGTGCTTCCAAGCCTATAGGAAAACGACCTTTGAAGACAGATGTAACACTGCTTAGGCTGGATATTTTGCACAGATGAGAACATGCAGCAGAAAGGTTAGATTACTTACTGATTTGGCATGTATCAACAGATTGCATCAGATTCTGCCCGAAGCGCTATAAAAGAAAGGCAGATGGAGATGCCTTACTCCCTTCCCAGAAAACAGATACTTTTTTCTCAGCTCTGGACACAGTAAAGTCTCATTGGGTTGGTGTAGCTTCTGTGACCCAACACCCAGGAACATTTCCCCAGATACACAGAGACCCAACAGGTTGCAACAGCCTTGATCCAATTACTTTCCCTGATCAGAGTACCAGGGGAGACGCTAACTAACCAAGGGACAAACTTTATGTCTAAGGTCAGAAACAGCAGTATTGAGTACCAGGTATAAAAAGTATTAAAACCTATGCCACATCCTCCTCCAACAGATGGCCTTTCAGAAAGATTTAATCAGACATTGAAATGCATGCTGCGAATACTCATTACTAGCACAGGATCAGGCTGGGACAAGTGGCCAGCACTGACGTTATTGCCTACAGGGAACTACCACAGGCATAAACAGGATTGTCAACGTTTGAACTTCTCTCTGGGTAACAAGCCCACGGTCTCTTCGCCATCAAAAGTGAGAGTAAAGCAAAAAAAATCATAATGAGGTGAGCAAGGTCTAGGGTGCAGAGGAGAAGCAAGAGACCCAGGCCCTCATAAGGAACAACCACCTTTTTTTTTTTTTTGCTACCTCATCCTCCATTTTTCACCTGTGCTGGTCAAGCTACCACTGTGTTCTGTGACATAGACTAGCGCTTGTCGGATCCATCTTCAAAGCACAATGAGCTCCTGCTCTTCTTACTTTTCTGGACACAATGAATCATAGAATAGCTTGGGTTGGAAGGGACCTTTCAAGGTCATCCGGTTCAAACCCCCTGCAGTGAGCAGGGACATCTTCAACTACATCAGGCTGCTCAGAGCCCCGTCCAACCTGACCTTCAATGTTGCCAGGGATGGGGCATCCACCGCCTCTCTGAGCAACCTGTTGCAGTGTTTCACCACCCTCCTTGTAAAAAATTTCTTCCGTATATCTAGTCTAAATCTACCCTCCTTTAGTCTAAAACCATTATCCCTTCTCCTATCACAACAGGCCCTGCTAAGAAGATCTTTTTTATAAGCCCCCATTAAGTACTGAAAGGCTTCACTAAGGTCTCCCCGCAGCCTTCTCTTCTCCAGGCTGAACAGCCCCAACTCTCTCAGCCTTTCCTCATAGGAGAGGTGCTCCAGCCCTCGGATCGCTTTTGTGGCCCTCCTCTGGATCCGCTCCAACAGGTCCATGTCTTTCCTGTGCAGAGGGCTGCAGAGCTGGATGCAGGATTCCAGGTGGGGTCTCACCAGAGCAGAGCAGAGGGGCAGAATCCCCTCCCTCAACCTGCTGGCCACTCTTCTCTTGATACAGCCCAGGGTACAGTCGGCTTTCTGGGCTGTGATCACACGTTGTCAGCTGAAGTCCAGCTTTTCATCCACTAGTACCCCCAAGTCCTTCTCGGCAGGGCTGCTCTCAATTCCTTCATCCCACAGCCTATATTGATAGCAGGAGTTGCCCCAACCCAGATGCTGGACCCTCCAGTCGGCCTTGTTGAACCTCAAGAGGTTCATATGGGCTCACTTCTCAAGCTTGTCCAGGTCCCTCTGGATAGCATTCCATCTCTCAACACAGCACTCAGCTTGGTGTCATCTGCAGACTTGCTGAGAGTGCACTCCATCCTGCTATGCTACTGATGAAGATATTAAACAGTACTGGTCCCAATACAGACCCCCGAGGGACACCACTTGTCACTGATCTGCATCTGGACATCGAGCTGTTGATCACCACCCTCTGGATGTGACCATCCAACCAATTCCTCATCCACCAAACAGTCCACCCATTCAATCCATGGGTGGATCCCATGCAGAGATCGCAGTCTCTCCAATTTAGAGAGCAGGATGTTGTGGGGGACCGTGTCAAAGGCCTTACAGAAGTCCTGATAGACAACATCCTTACCTCCACCCTTGTCCGCTGATGTAGTCACTCCATCATAGAAGGCCACTAGGTTGGTCAGGCAGGACTTGCCCTTCGTGAAGCCATGCTGGCTGTCCCAGATCACCTCCCTGTCCTCCATGTGCCCTAGCATAGCTTCTAGAGGGATCTGTTCCACACACAGAGGTGAGGCTGACAGGTCGGTAGTTCCCAGGGTCCTCATTTCTACCCTTTTTAAAACAAAGCGGTGACCACTCCCTCCCTTTCAGTATGAAGAACACGAAAAACAGGGTATAGGCACAACAATCAGCACCTAGGAGGAGGTGTAAGTAGGGCTGGCCAAAACAATAAAAGAAAAAGGACTTTTGATCTCCCCTTCAACGATGGGGTGGTTTCTTTGAAAAACACAGGTTTGCCTTTTAATTCTTTCCTCCTCCAGTTTTTCAGAGAAATTTTACTGCAAACATTATTTAAGAGAGTCCTTAAGCTATCTTTTGACCTGGATTTTTGATAACAATATTTTAAGTGACTGATGTTACCATATAAACACAATTTTTAAAAAGTCACTAAAACCCTTGACATTACCAACAACTGAGTATGTGGGTTTATTTATTTTTTACTCTGGATGAAAAAGCCTTTCTTCAACACTAAAAATCCCACCCTTCTCATTTAAATAATGTTTCTCAAATACTGTAGATCAGAAAAGCCAAATGTCCATCTTCACTTCCTGCACCAGTTAGTGAAAACAGGAGGAAAATGCACGCAAATCTTATTGACAGAAGCATTTAAGTCCTTTCTCGTATAATTCTGAAGACATCTTGTAGGCCTATTGACTTCCTGTGGATTAATGCTGCTATAGGGAGTATGTGAACCTCCCCTGTTCTCCCTAGAAAGAGGCAAAGATACAATTTTTTTGAAGGTCCTCTGAAGAAGCTCTACCACACATCTCTTAGAAAGTGAGGTTAGCTTTTCCTGCATAGGTACTCACATTTTCCCAGTACTGTCTGCAAGATCATTCTTGGCAACTCTGTACACCCCAAAACTTCACCAGCCTAGTCCGCATGAACACTCTGGTTCTTTGTTTTCACAGAATCACAGAATGTGAGGGGCTGGAAGGAATCTCTGTGGGTTATCTAGTCCAACCCCCCTGCAGAAGCAGGGTCACCCAGAGCAGGCTGCACAGGACCTTGTCCAGGTGGGGCTTGAATATCTCCAGAGAAGGAGACTCCACAACCTCCCTGGCCAGCCTGTTCCAGGGCTCCGTCACCCTCAGAGGGAAGAAGTTCTTCCT
>Ga0065711_1026593_pt1 | contig 64978 bp, 24 predicted proteins | sample Hoacrofraction12_FD_59098 | JGI IMG/M metagenome (GOLD analysis project Ga0065711, IMG submission 59098) | Hoatzin crop microbial communities from Cojedes, Venezuela - Epithelial fraction 12 v2 (version 2) | ecosystem: Host-associated > Birds > Digestive system > Esophagus > Crop | place... | reverse complement strand
GGGGGGGGGGGGGAACAAAAAACAAACCCACCACTAACAGAAAAAAGAAATCCAAGATATTTACGTTACAATATTTGTGTAATAGGTATTGCTATGGAATTAATATAGATTTGTGGCTCTTCTCTTAATTTGCTGCCTGAAGAACTGATATCTGAAGATGATTGGAATCAGAATTCTTACAGGAACTATTTACTCTCTATCATTAATAATGAATGACTATAATAATTAAAAGCTGTAAACTGTAAATTAATTCCACAGTGGGAAATAAAGCTTCACATTTAAATGTAAAGCATGCTCTTTTGGAATATTTTTCATGTATCTAGATGGGGTAATGCTAGTCCCAGGTAGGAAATGAGGGTATAGGAAGCAGAATTCAAGCCTGGCCTGGAGAGAACAAAGACTGTAAATTAAATTTGCTATGTTTCTCACTGTGGAGATAAGCAAAAGGCAAGAAGATTTTCTAATTGAGTCATTTACTGAATGAAAAAAAATGTGAAATATAATAATTTCTTTTCATTAATCTCAGTTTCTGGTTTTGCACACAAATGATTAGGGCAAATTTATACTTTGAAATTGTAAAGTGTAGCAGCAAACTGAGCTGGTTTAATTTTTGTTCACTTGAACTGTGTGTTCACTTCAGCTGTAGATTCATTTGTACTATTGCTACTATTTCTTTCTGTTTAGCTCTGCTTCCTGGCCTTTAGCTGAGATTCAAGTGTTTTGTCTATTTGGCTTAATTTTCTGCTTGTGGACAAAATAGCATGTCACTACTATAACAATCAACTCAAATACCTGTTATGTTAAGTCTTATTTTCTCCCTAATTACTGTCATCTCTAAGTAGTAGCAGGAGAAACAAGCTTTTCTACTCTTTGCAGAAGGTGTCACAGTAAAGAAACAGTCCCGTCACCGAGTCATCATCCAGCTCCCCGCCAATGGTGGTCATGAGTGCCCGGAATCCTTGTTTGAGGAAAAGGAATGTGAAGCTTCTCCCGTCTGCTATAGCTACAGGTAGTCTAAATCAACCAGAGACATCTCAGACACGATTTTTCAACTTGTACTGCCTCAAAAGCTTGTTGAACTCCACTTCTTAAGAAAAATAGGATACATACCTAAATCAAGGTTTCAAAACAGATAGGTAGACTCAGCTGGGCCTGTGGTGAATCACTAGTTCATTTTGTTCCAGTTCCTTTGCAGGAACTTTGCAACTACTTAAGAATTACTTTCCATCTTTCTTAGCAACCATTTTGAAATTCTATACAATTAAAAAAATATTTCTTTCTGAATTACCCAAAGCACTGAAATGCAGCCTTGTCTGTTTAGGAGAGCTGTGTTCTGCTGCCACACTGTGCCAGGCACTGTATCCTCCATCTTTCCATCCCCATCAGTCCTGAGACAGTCCACAATTAGTATATGGCCTGAAGTACAAAATTCTCTGTGTTGACCTAATCTTCACCAGAGAACGCTGAGGACTGTTCCAACAGGTGGGGATCTCCACCATGTGGTGTTGTCCCTCAGGGGTCCGTACTGGGACCAGTGCTGTTTAATATTTTCATCAATGACTTAGCGAGATCGAGTGCACCCTTAGCAACTTTGCAGATGACACCAAGCTGAGTGATGTAGTTGACACACCAGAAGGACGGGATGCCATCCAGAGGGACCTGGACAAACTTCAGAAATGGGCCCGTGTGAACCTCATGAGGTTCAACAAGGTCAAGTGCAAGGTCCTGCACATGGGTTGGGGCAACCCCCAGTATCAGTAGAGGCTGGGGGATGAAGGACTTGAGAGCAGCCCTGCTGAGAAGGATTTGGGAGGACTGGGGGATGAAAAGCTGGACATGACCCGACAACGTGCACTCGCAGCCCAGAAGGCCAGCTGTATCCTGGGCTGCACCAAAAGAAGCGGGGCCAGCAGGTTGAGGGAGGGGATTCTGCCCCTCTGCTCTGCTCTGGTGAGACTCCATCTGGAGTCCTGCATCCGGCTCTGGAGCCCTCAGCACAAGAAGGACATGGAACTGTTGGAGCGGGTCCAGAGGAGATCCACAAAGATGATCTGAGGACTGGAAGACCTCTCCTGTGAGGAAAGGCTGAGGGAGTTGGGGCTGTTCAGCCTGGAGAAGAGGAGGCTGTGGGGAGAACTTAGACCAGCCTTTCAGTACCTGAAGGGGGCCTATAGGGAAGATGGGGAAAATATTTTCAGTAGGGCTTGTAGCGATAGGACAAGGAGTAATGGCTTTAAACGAAGGGAGGGGAGATTTAGACTAGATATAAGGAAGAAATTTTTTGCAATAAGGGTGGTAAAACACTGGAACAGATTGCCCAGAGAGGCAGTGGAGGCCCCATTCCTGGAAGCATTCAAGGCCAGGTTGGATGGGGCTCTGAGCAACCTGGTCTAGTTGAAGACGTCCCTGGTCACTGCGGGGGGGTTGGACTAGATGACCTCTAGATGTCCCTTCCAACCCAAAGCATCCTATGGTTCTATAACTGCTTAAGAAAATTTTTGGGCAGTTTTGTGGTATCTGTCTGAGTGGCATGGGAAAGTCTAGATAAATGTCAAGATCCAGCTGTTGATACAGGAGAAGTTCGGAAAATTCTGATGCAGTTCATTGGATTTACGTGACACAAATAAAAAAAAAAAAAGATTTTCTTAATGAGTAATAAATATGTGAGCATTGGAAACCAGTGTTCTGTTGCTCCAGTGGTTAGAGAGGAACACCTGCTAGTTCCCATTAAACTTTTTGCAGTGGTGCAAATAGATTTTAAGCTTATTTTAGCCAAAACAAATTGAGATTAAAGAATTGTGTTGCTTTTATCATGTGGTAAGAATTATCTTTGTAAATTCATTAGGAGATCACACTATATAAGTGAAAGATATGAAAGGATGTGAAACAGCGTTGGGAAGCTACCAAAATGAGTACTCTTCACATGAGAGAAATACAGCTTCAGAACTTTTTCTAATCAATACCAGAATCAGAGTTTTATCTTTTAGAAGGCTGGTCCTCATCTCTTTAGTATCATCAGTATCAAATGTTACCTGAGCTAGTACATGAGGATGTGCTGAGCAGAAGCAGAGTTGCTAGGGAGTGGTAGACGAGGTGATTTAAAGTTTTTGATGCAAACTAATTCTAAAAACTTTTTTTGTATATTTCCTTTAGCGTCTTTCTGATCTATACATGTGCTGTGACAGGTGGGCTCACACGCTCAGCTTGGCCTGTGCCGTAGTTTAAATACTGGCCTGCAGAGGCAGTTACAATGAAACTGGAGGTGCAAAAACATTGAGATAATTTTAAACATGAGAGCAGCTGATGATTTGAGCTGTAGACATAGCATTTGTTTCCCCCCACTCTGAGTAATTCAGACAACTGTGGATTATGTCAGTGATGTAACAATAACCAGACTTGCCTTGATTTGTTATATTTAAGTCCTAGGGTATTCTGCAGCACTAGAAGGGAACTGTGTAAAAATTTCGTAGCAGTTTATATTTGTGATAGAATAATTTAAGCAGCACAATATTGCATTTCTTATCAAGGTTTTTTGCAAGTTTTTTTGTCTGTGATTTATTTTCATATTGTCTGAGCTCATATTCACATTGCATTGGATCTCTTGGTTGGCTCCACTTGTGCAAGGTGCTGCCATTCAGGTACCCAAGACCCCAGGTGCTCTGGGATTGCCTGAGGCACCCTCACAGTCATTTAAACCCACTGTCCCAATGCTTTGCTGGACCTGGGGTCCAGTTTCCCATTTGGGGATCGTGTTTGGAAGACAAAGCTTAGCAAAGGAATTTGTTGTGAAAACTTTGCTCTTGTAATCACATCATTTGAAATTTGAGAAAAAAAAATCTTGAGACTTTTCTCATCTGTCCTCATCTTTGTAACTCCAAGGCTTGTCTGTGCTTCAAGCAAGGCAGAATTGTTCCATTTGTTGTTGTTTTGTTGCAAGGCATGCCTAAGGGAGTGGAAGAAAAGACCTGGGGAAGAGGAAAGAAGGAAAAGAGAAAGAAATGCACTAACATTTATATGTTACAGTATTTACTGCCAAAAGACACTCCCAGTACTGCGTGAACCAGAAATCAACCCTGGAGTCTTATCTCTGGAGGGTATTTGGGAAACTTCAACATATCTTTGCTTCACTGAGGTGGAAAAAAGAAAAGAAGGAAGGGAAAGTGAGAAAGCAAGGAGGTTTATATGGGCGTACTAGTATTTAAAACCATTCCTTATTTAATGGGTCCACGTTGTTATTATGAGATGTTAGTGTCACTTGGCTAAATCCACTTTTCAATTTTTATCATGTCATTTTGTTGACTGGTAAAATACTTCGAGAACACTCAGATGTAAATACATAGCAAAGGAGTTCTTCTGGTAAAGGGGTATTCAAGTCACATCATGTTCTTATTTTGTATAGTATTGTTTTCTGAAATTTCTTTCTCACATCTTGTATAAGTTTATTAATGTTTTGTATTGATGTATAATCCTCATATTGTGGTTTGTATTCACCTTGTATTTGTTAGGTAGCGTTATGTACCTTTGTACTTTGAAATCTTTGAAAATATATATGGTGTGATTTCTTTTCCCTCCTCCACCTCGTCCTTCCTTTCCTGTGTTCTTGATGGTCTAATCCAAAAAGGAAAAAAACAGTTAACAGGAAAGAAGGAAAAGTTTACGGTATTGTTACTGTTTGTTATTAATTGGCTGTGACCAGTTAATAATAATATGCAATAGCTTATGGTGATTTCTAATACCATCTAGCTCTTGTGCTGCCTCACTTTTGATTGCTACAAGTGTAGATGGATTGTTTGAAGTTGATTGCTTCCCCGCTCATTTCAGGTGGAAGACCCACAAGTGGCGCAGGTGCCAGCTAGTACCATGGTATGTGCGCCAAGACAGTCCAGGAGCACATGAGACTTGTGGACCTGGGTTACAAGCAAGAGGTTAGACCCTGTGTTTCTGTCATTTATTCCTCAGAAATCTATGGCTGCACTGGTGTGGGAAATGCCTAAAATTTTAGTCATTGTAACCTAATATTAATTTTATCTATCTTTATGTGCATCAGCAAAGGAAAATACTGAATGCTAGTATGGTAGGGTGCATCCTAACTGGTAGTTAGCAAATATTTATTCATAATATATTTTTAAGTATAGTTACCATTTTATCCCATTTACCACACTATATTTTTATATTTTTAAGTATAGATACCACGTTAGTGACTAATTTTTGGTATTGTTTGTTCAGTTTATTTCACCATCCTTACCTGAAGCAAGTTTGCAGAGGTGTTTGTGGAAAGTATGTTTTGAAAAAGAAAAAAGAAAGCAGTGGATGACTTTACATGCTTCTTGTTGTGAAAAAGATTGTGTAAATTCACCTGTGAAAATATGACATTTTTTATGTGGTGAGGATGTAAAGACATGTTCATGGCTATATACATTAGACCAAATAGAAGACTTTTTTTATGTGTTTGTTTGAAAATTTAGGATCAGAGAACCCTACAATAATTTTCAGTTGGTCTGGAGGTCCCTTGGTCCAACCTTCCACCCAGAGCAAGGCCAGTTTCAAAGTTGGATCCCACCCAGACTACAGCAGATTGCTCAGGGCCATGTCTCAGCATGTTTGGAGTATCTCCCAGGATGGAGATATGAAGCCTCTCTAGGCATTTGCTCTGGTGCTTGTTCAGTCTAACACTGCACTTTTTTTTTTCCCTAGTATCTAAGCTGAAATTTCCCTTGCTGCAGTTTGTTTCTGTGCCCCCTTATCCTTTCACTATAAATATCTGAAAACAGGCTGGCTCTCTCTTCTCTATACCCTCGAACTAGGTAGTTGTAGAGAGCAATGGGAGCATGAGAGGTGCAGGACTTTGCATTTACACTGCCAAAATTCAATGCCAGCTCATTTCACCAGGCTGTCAAGGTTCCCTGAATGACAGCCTTACCCTCCAGGTAGGTACTGACTTCTCCTCTCAGAGTGGTGTTGTCTCCAAATTGGCGGAGGATACTTTCTGTACACGTTGTTAAAGATGATAAACAGAATTGGCCCTGGAATAAACCACTGAGATGCAGTGGTCTTAACCAGCTTCTGGCTGGATATCAAAATGACTGACACTTCAAACCCTGTGATTCAAACATTTTTCCACCATTTCCATTTGATAACAAATAATTTTAGCATCCCTATCCGGCTTTACTGTCACCTGTCTTCACAGAGAGTTTTGTGGATGTAACAAAATTGTGTATGTGTGACTCTGGTAAGTGTAGTCAGGAGATGGTTTTTTAGATGCCTGAAATAAATTCGGTATCAAAATAATTGCAATTCCTATTTACTGTAGTTGAATTACTTGGAACTACTAGTCAACTCTGAATTCCAGAAAGGTTTTTTTCTTTTGCCTTTTCTGAGTGCAAACTCTTATCCATTAAAACAATATTGGCTCAGCAGATTGTGGAATTCCTGAGCAAGGACACTGCTAACTGGAGAGGTGAAATGTTCTGGTCATATTAGAGCAGGTTATGGTATACTTCAGAAAGTCACAGAATAAATCTTAAGCTAGTAACTCCTACCACTTACTCAGAAAGTGTTACAGGTCAGTTTAGGGCTTACCACAAAATGAAACCTGAAGGTGTTGCCTGCTAATACAAAAGACTTCTGGCTGTGGTAATTCTTTCGAAGGTCTATTAGTAATGCAGTCTATTTCCAGCAGCTCTGGAGGATACATTCAGTTTACATACTGAGAAAATAAGATTTCTGTCTTTGATGGTGGGAGTTCAGATAATACAAAATATTGTCTTCTGTGCTTGCATGGTAGTACCTAAATCTCTTGACTTTGCCTCAAAGTCATTTAACAAAGAAAGATGGCTAACTGTACTGCATGTAAATTGTTTTTTATTATTCTTGTGTGTCCTTTTTTTAAACTGCGATTTCAGTCATGTGCAGTACACACACATGCAGAATAATACATTATTTTGGAATTACTGGCCATACAGTTTTCAAATCTGTTAAAGTTGATTGTCAGAATTTCCCTTTGGTACTAGACAGAGTTTGATCTTGCAAAGGATGATTTATTCAAGCAGTAGTCTTGTTCCTACAAGCGGATATAGTGGAAGTAGCTCTCTAGTGTAATGTGGTCAAGTGGTAGGATGAGCAATCATTAATTAAGAACCCTGGGAGCAGCGAAGCCTAAAGAAAGTGGGTGGTTTTTGTACAGTTCTGTAAATGTTTCTCAGATCGACTGTTAGAAAGGGGAGATTTTGTTTGCCCTTGCTTTTTATGAAGTCTGTCCAATGTATAAATGTAGAACTCACAGAGAAAGTTAGTGAAGTTGGATAACCAAATATTATTAGTGCCTCAGTACAAGTATCTAAACACAAATCTAAATATTGTCTAGCCTGTTGCAGTGGTGAAAGTTACAGAGATATTAAAGACAGAGCCTCTTTTGGCCCAACATTTATCCTAACAATGTAAATTATGTAAATTAACATAAAGTGTAAGTTTTGAACACAGGTATGTTATGTATCATGTCTCAGTATTTTAATACTTGACAATGTGTTGAATATATCTTCTACAATTGTGTTCAGCAATGTAAACTGATATTCTGTAGGAGCTAAATAAACTAGTACAGCTTTTTTTTTAGATTGAGAAAAGTAAAATATTTTCTGTTTTCTTGAACACCTTTACAATGAATATGACTTGGAAGTAATAGCTGATTTTTTTGCACAGAAGTAACTTTCACTTTGGAAAACAAACTTCTGCAATTCTAGAGATTATTGGTTGAGGTTTTATTTACTTCACACCTCAGAAAATTACATTGTGAACAGGGATGGTGTGTTTTATTTGTTTTAGATAGGTTATGTCCCACACAGCGCATTAACATGTTCCTTTTCCCCTCTTACATTTCAAATTCTGCCATGAAAATAGCTGTGTGTGAATTTTCAATGGTGCACGTGATTTTGTTTGGTCCCCTGCATGAGAGCTGATTTTGTGCAAGGTGCTCACTGAAGATTGGCTGACCTGAAAGGAAGCATCTGGCTGACTGAGCTCTGCCCTGGACAGTATTAGAAAGATTTCACCAGTTTCTGAAGGAAGACTATGGAAGAGGGTTTGTCCCCTCTCCCGGCTAATTCTTGGCTTCCTCTTGCATACTTGGCTTGTCATAAATTAAGTTTCTACGGGCTACGGAAAACTTTGCATGAAAATATGTTATTAAAAGTACTGTATTAAAAATTATTTATTTAAAGATAATTTTGTGATGCAGATACAGAAAAGACTGAACTACTACTGCGCAAGTCCTTTTAACCACTCCAAAATCAGGAAATGCTAAACAGTGAAGTATGAAATCCACTTGGTACAAATTCTGATACTGCATTTATAATGTGATACTGGAACAAAGATATTTTGAACGGATAATTTAACTGGGTTTTGGTGATTTCTGTACAAATGTTTACCATACTGTGAAAAAGTAGACATAGCAGCATTTCTTTTTCAATTGAAAAAGAGTTATCTCTCAAATTTCTGATCCTCATGAATCCAGAAATCACACATTCATTCATCTGTTCGTAGTAATTTATTTTTGATGTCAAAGTGAAACTATAATCTTATAGAAGTAATTTCAGCCCTTTGGTTTCCTGTGGATGATCCTTTCATTTTGTGTCAATACTTAGTAAAGCAAGTAATTGCATTCTTGTATGTGAGAACAGTTCTCAGTTCCTCTTTTTCAGTGTAAGGGGATGTTGCCATTGCTATTAGTTTGTCCTATTTCTGATCTAACTGCCTACGCACACTGTAACATGTAACATATCAGCAAGTGTGTTAAATAAGAAAGAGAAGGAATGTACACCAGGGAAAAAGCATATCTGACTATGCATTCGTTAGTGGTTTATTTTGAACAACATAGTCTGCACTGTTCGTATTTTACTTAGATAATGAAATCTGAAGGAGAAATCTAGAAGTTAGAAATCATTAAAAATGACTGGTTAGGTGTCTGATCTTAAGATTCTGTGAGTAACTAGAGCATATGCATGCCTTGCTTTATATCACAGCTTTACTATTTACATTTCTGTTCTTTAGCTTTTTTATCACATTGGTCTTCCTTGGCAGAAGAGATACTTGGGTGAATCATAAGGTTTACAATTGTGATTCATTGTTAAAGACAGCTCTGTTTCTGGCTGTCTTGTATAATGAAGGTTTTGTTGCAAATCATGTCAGTTTAAATGAACATGTCACAAAATTAGAACTTGGGTCAATGCAGAGGAAAAAGAATAAAAGGATTTGGTTGTCTTTTTGTTTTGTTTGAAGAACAGGGTATTTTTCCAGAATTTTTAAAAGAAAAAGTTTGTTAATTATTCTTGCAAATGATGGACAGGTGTTTATACCTAAATCTAAGAATATTAATGTAGCATTTAGTACCTGAGCTGCAAATTGTATTATAGAATGTATTATAGAATTGCAGTAACTTAAGGCTTCTATGTGTCTCTTGTTCAAAACCCTCGAGAGGTGATAATATGGGTGCATCAACAGGGAGTTTGAAAATTCCTTTTGACTCTATCTGACAGAACAGGAAATGTAGAGGAAAGCCATATTTTACTGTAACAGCAGTTATGATGTGATTATTTTCATAAGCTGTTTCTCAGTTCACAATAGTAAACTTACATGCTGTCTTGACAAGTCACCTGAAACCCAGGAGGGAGAGGCACAGAGTGTTGGCAAATATGAAATGCAAAACGAACCCCAAAAACTGGAACAAGAGAGTAAATGCTTGATAATGGCAAGCTACTCATGTTTGATGGGGATGTGGGCTATAAAACTCACTGTAAGAGGAAGGTGCTTTGGCTAGGGTGTGCCAAGAGATACTACTTTGTATTCTCAATGCTGACATTTATTAGCACATAGATAACTTCAAAGTAGCGGTCTGCTCAGTGAGATAGATTAACACATGAAGTTTGAAACTGTGAACAACAGTTTGTGTTATGTTATGATCATGCCTTAAAAAAGTCTGTGTCAGTAAACCTCAGATCTAGTGAATTCCGAAGGAACTTAGAGAGTTCAAATCCCTTTTGAACTGTGTTGGAAAGCCTAGCAAACTTACTAAAAAGGCTTGTTTTGCCAGTAGCTTCTGCAGATTTAAGTAGGGCTTGTTGGACAGCACCCCAACGCTAGTGAAGAGGACATGTAGCAGATGAGAAGCTCGAGTGCCCAATAGCCTAATCACATCATGATGTATATGGATGGATGCACATGATAAGGGCTATCCCAGTGACCGAAAAGAGATTTGCAAAAAGATGCACAGCCTGCAGTCCTTCCCACCATAAATCTTCCTCAGAGTTTTGTAGGAGGAATGGGATGGAAACTGTGAAATCTGTCAACATATTCTTTAATAGCAAGAGGAAGGTTATTTGTAAAATTTAAACAGAAGATGAAGTAACCTGGCTGTCAGAGAAAATATCTGAATAGCTGTATTTGTTGTCGCTGGGAACTGGCCATTATTAAAGAGCTGATCCCCAGCTCTTGCTTTTCTTCATTCGCAGGGTGTATATAGAGTTATTTGAAAGGCAGCAGGGCAGGGGAGTCGGAGGAAGCTTCCCAGGATGGCTGTGAGCACACGAGGAGGCCTTGCAGGCTGGTGTGAGCCGCGGGGAGGCTCGGGGGCAGAACCAGTGGTCAAAAGCCCTTTCCTTTCTCTGTGGCTAAGCAGGGACAGCAGCCTCCCTGTCTGGGCATCACTTATGGGGGTGCGGGATTTGTTCTTGTGGGGGTTCCATGCCCTCGTTGAAAGCACAAGAAATGAGACAAAATCATGAAGCAGAGCTGCTCCTTCATGGAGCTATGAACTAATATTTTAGCATCATCGAGACTTAACAGATGAGAGTGCCCTATTGCCTGGTTCTTATTATAGTCATGGCAAAGGACAACTTCAGGTTTTGTACTGAAGTAAGAATTTGGACAACAGTGCTCAAGAGCAGTATTTATGTGACAAAGTAAGTTTTAATTGACAAAACAGGAGCTAAAATCCTCAGACAACTTTATTCAGCAGAAACACATTGTTTTTCTCTTTGGCATGTAAAGAATGCTCAGGCTTATATTTTCCCAGTATTATTGGCACATGCTCCTGCTTAGGATACTACATGATAGGAACATTTCGTCATGCAGTGTCTAGTCTGCTGTGACTCACAGAAAAAGAGACAGCATTGACAGGAAGAGTAAGAAGAGTTAGTGTGCTGAAATAGTTCTTGCCTTTCTAGAAAAGAAACAGAATTTTTTGTAGTTAAAAATACTGAACAGTTTAAAAAATATTATCACAAGTGTGTTGTAAAACAAAGTACATCGAACACCTTCATTTATAAAATACTTTAATTTTTGATTGTAGAGGTCACTGAATCTCACAGTGAAATCACAGTGAAGTATACTAATGATGGTAACACTGGCAAGGTTTTTGTATAGACCTACACACAGCAAGACTTGTTAAAGTACAGTCTTAGTGTTTTGCTACACCAGCAATAAATATATTTGCCTGAGGTCCCCTGTCGCTTGGTGGAAACAATGCTATCAGATAAAGTGTTAATTACATCGAAGTCCATTGTCTAGAAAATTTAGACTATCATTTATTTCACACCTTTCTTCTGGGAGATAATAATTGTTAAATACCAGAACAATTTTGTAAATTAATGGTTTCCATGTTAAATTTGATTTTTCTGTTAGCCGTACTCCTGTTTTATGTTTTCACTTACAATTACTTGGGCTTAATTCAGTAATAGAAGAACCGTGCTTTTTCCGCTTACTGCTAAAGTCTGTAATAAATATAACGTGACTGTATAGGTAAAATAATTAGTCTGGCACTGCATGACTTTATAGTAGTTGAAGACACTTCTCTGTATAGTGAGTTAATCATCAATCCCAATGTCTTTTACAGAATAGAATTAAAGAACCATGGCTTTGATCAGAGAAGTAGGGGACGTGTTTGCCCAAGTTAGGTTGTGAGTAGAAAAAGTAACTCCACTAACAGTAAGAGCATTTCAGATGTCAAATGGCCACAATAATGTATTAACGGAATGTATACAGTCATCAAAATCCCTGCTTTGTGTAATGGAAAAATACCCACTCTTCAACAGTCACAAGGAGTATAAACCTTTCAAATTGATACTTGAATCTGTAGAATAACAATAGGAAAATGGAATATAGAGTGAATCATCCAGGTCTTGTCAACTAGAAGCAACATGAATAGTTATGGACAGGCACTATGATAATTAAGATTCAGGAATTGATTTAGTATGCCAAGCTGTCCTCTAATTTGTGTGGTTATTAAGGTGAAATATTTAGGTCTCAGGAATGAAATTTTCCTGCTTTGATTCCTACAGTACAACTGACAATTAATCTTGAAAAATACCAAAGTGTTAATCCTCAGGGGAGCTTCTCACCTGGGTCTGCTTGATGTAAATTAGATGCACTAATATGAGTCTGAAAAAATTTATGCCAGCGTTGATATCAGCCCATGGAGTAATGTTTAATAACCGAGAAAGATGAGGGATTGGATATTGGCTTTAGAAAAACTCAATTTAGCTAGAAAGAAAAAAATGTGCTTCAATGGACAGTGTTTATGGCCTGACAAAGGACTAGATGGGAGAGGCAGTATCTAAAATGGATATTAAACTTTTGAAGAAGGCTATTAAAAGTTATTGAGTTAATCAGTGGACAGTCTTTTAGCCCTTGGCTAGGTATAGTTTTCAGTGCTAAAAAACATCGCCTGTATCTCTCTGAGAACACAGTGAAGAAATGCAATTAGTTTTGCTGATGCATTCACATGCCAAGGTCAAACTCAAGACAGAGGATTTAGGTTTGACCTCTGTGAATTTCCACATGCTAGAACTAGTCTCAACTGTATTTTGTACCTCGGGGAAACTGATGTCTTTTATTAGCAGAGTGTCTTACAAGAATCCAAAAACATAGCCTAGGCTTGTATTGGAAGATACTTTTATGACTTGTGTTTTTCCAAAATACTTGTGTGATTTTAGAAATCCTATAGTAGGCACAGTTAACACATGCTTAAAGTGGCTGTATGGATTTTCAATTTTTAGACATTTGATTTTGCTTGTTGAATTGCTATAATTATATCTGAAGACAAAAGGGTTTAATCATGTAAGCTACACCAATAATAGGATTTGACAGAAGAATTGTATTAGACAATTTGCAGCTAGTGAGTCCCAGAATAAGCACAACTTCATGCAGTAGTGAGCCTATTACAAACAGTGATGGCAGCCCTGCTCCAAGGTCGGTCAAGGATCAAGGAAGTAATTTGCTTAGCATCTCTGGAAAAACAAACCCTCCTCCCTTTCACAGTGTTTTACTACAGATGTATGGCAAAAACAATTCACTTGGGATCTCTGGTTATGTTTTAGTAGGCACACAGGCTTGAAGTGGACCATGTGGGTCATTGGGTTCAGCTTCCTACAGTCATCATGAGGTAGAAATTTAGTTTAGAACCGTCAGACAAAAAAGTTTTTTTCAGAAGTCATAGGTCACTAAACCCTGACAATTACTTTACAATATTCTAAGAAAAAAAACGTTTCCTCAAGTATTCTTCTTTCTTCCTCCAGGATGACGTATTCCCTCATAGGCAGTTTTATGTTTTATTTTGAAACTTTGCATTCAAACACCATTTTTCTCCAACAGTTGAACTTGATTATGGCATAATAGTTTGGATAGTAAAATTTACATTTTTTTTCTATTCACATACCACTAAAATAGTTATTGTCAGTACAATTGAAGTGCTTAAATTATGGAGTAAGTGTAATATAAAACATGATATTCCTTCATATGTATACAGAATGTTATATTGTGTTTGGATGCAATGGTACTGCAACAATTGGTGACACAAATTACTTTCACAGTCATTATGTGATACTGCATGTACTATGTGCTGTCAGGTGCCATGAAGCATAAATATGATTCTATTGTGTAAACAAACAACTAGAAGTTTCCGACCTTGTTACTGTGTAATAAGTTTTATGTTGTTTTGGACAAGGAAATAAAATGAGATTTACCGAGGCTTAGGTTAGAATAAGAGATAAGCAACCATGTTAAAAAACAAATATCCATGTGGAACAATAATAGAGCATTGTTAAGGACTATATTAATGAAACGGCCCTGTTGTTGTGCTCCGAATTCTTCCTTTTATGCCACCTGAAGTTTTCTTAAGAAACTATTTTCTTTCTTATAAGTAAGAAGTTTTTATTTAGCATATGGCTATCCTGTTATAGAATGTTGTACACCTATCGGCTGATAATCCATCCCTAGCAAACATGGTTTGTTCCTCAACCTTTTAGAAGACTAAAAATTGCTGAAGAACATCAGGCAGCAATACTGTTGTGGGTGGTTAAGTGGTATATGGAACTCAAATACGTTTCTAAATTTTATCTGTCCCTTTTTCTGAAATATATGCTGTTGATACAACGTTATACAGTATTCAGCTACTTAAAATGGCATTCATTGCAAGTTTTTTAATGTCTGACTTATAGGCTGTATCTGTAGGAAAAATTATAATGTGAAAATGGTATAATAGGTGTGAATAATATGGTGCAACCTTTATAATATTTACGGTTGTCTGTAAGATTTTGTTTTTTTTACCTGGTATGTCCTGGTGAATAGAAATTTAAACAGAATCTCAAAAAAAGTCAGAAATGTTAAATATATTCATTCAAGATATAAATGATTGCAAATATTAGGTTGTTGTATAGCTATTCTGGGCTTTCAGTGTGATTTTGCAGTAGAATATTGCAGACTTACTAAATTGAATGGAGACACTCATGAAAAAACTGCTCAGTTAAACTCCATCCCTTTTTGCTTCCAGCAATTACTTGTCGCAGACAAGACGGAGGGCAGGCTGACATCAGTGAGTGCCTTAAATACTCTGGCCCATTACCATCCTTAACACAGACGTGCCAGATTCCCTGCCAAGATGACTGTCAGTTTACAAACTGGTCAAAGTTTTCTTCCTGCAATGGGGAATGTGGAGGAGTCAGGACGAGAAAACGCACTCTTGTCGGTAAGAGTAACAAGGAAAATAATACATCTTTTATTAATTATTGCTACTGTTTTGACTAAAACCTGTGTTGTTCTGAGGTTCCCCTGCAACAAGCAAGTGATGTTTGTCATTGTGGCAGAAAGCAGACCCAATGTCACTGTCATGCTCTAGATACTGTTGGTGGAACAAAAAAAGAACCCCTCAGGAGAGCAAACTCCTGCCATATGTGTCAGACTCTTGATCGTGGGGAAGTGGCTAAAGAGAAGATGGGAGAACAGAGGAGGCCAAGGTTTCTTCTAAATGGAGCGCACATAGTAAACAGCAAAGCAGAACATTTTTTTTTATGACAGGCAAGTCAGCATTGGCTGTAGTTCCAGGGAGGTGAAAAATATAAAGCGGCATAATTAACTAACAGTCTGATCCAGTCTGAGAAAATAAAACAAAAAGACTTTACCTGCAGTTTTGTTGAACCCTGTGTTATCTTTCACCAAAAGGTGCACAAAAGTTTGCTATTTAAAAGGTTTTCATACTATGTTTATTCCAAATCCTGATTCTGCAGCCTGTTTCTGTGCACAGAGGTCAGGAAGGTTGCTGCTTTATGGTTTGTCACTTGTACAGAATTATGGCCTTGAGATCGTCTGTTTGTGCTAAGCATTCAACAAACAGAAGAAACAGACCTTTGTGGTGACACTCTCTGAAGAAGTTTATCTGAGTTACAGCTTAAAATATGAAAATATTTTTTCAAGAGGTTCTTTTTGGTTTGTCTTTGCTAAAACTTTATTTGACTGATGGTTTTCAGGCAGATGTTGGAAAATTTAGTCAATTTTAAAAAGGATATAACTCACAAACTCTCACTGATTGGCTCAATGGTGTGAAAAACCACAGACCTTCAGCTCTTCAGCATGGTGTGGGTAGTGTGAGGCACTCAGGGAAGTCCAGAAGAACTTTGCTTTGTTCTGCAGAAGGAAAACTCTTCACATCACTCAAATCACTTTTAGTCCCAAACAAGGTTAAGAAAGTTTAATTTTATTAAGATAAGAAACTAGATTTGGAAAACTGATAATGAAAATGAGAGTGGCCACAGACCTGATTAATAATTTGCATTTTCTTGGTTTATGTGCAGTTTCTCAGTTTAGAGAGCGGTCCACAATTTTTTTTTTGATTCCTCGGCAACCATGATTCCATGCACAAGCTGTATCTCGCCAGTATTGCCTAACCAGACTGAATTCTCATCAGATTCAATTGGTTTGGTTTTGTTTTTATTACACTGAACTGTAATTAGGAAAAAAAAAGTCTTGCTGAAATTCCCCTGGAGCTTCCAATAGAAAACCTTTTAATAGAAAATCAGGTGAAAGTGGATTTTATTTTTATTTTTTTTAAATTGGTGGCAGACAAATCAACAATCATCTCCCCTTAACAGGTTCAGGTGTTAACCCACTCACATTCCTTTTCCTACTTCTGCTCTTGGCTACACCAGGACTTCCCTCTCGGATGGTGTTTTCATGCATTAGAAATACTACAGCAGCTGAGTGCTTTTCAGCCTTAAGCTTTGGTTTACCTTTTTTGAACTTCTCAGCTGCAGTCTGGAATGTCATATTTATGATTAAGCCAGTCCTTTCTCCAGCTGAATATATGCTCTCCAACTTCTTTCTGTTGTCCATTCTTCCATTGCCTTCACCCAGCAGCTCAGATCACTGCATGAGACAATATGTTGCTTAATTTTCTGCCATATTTCCTGACACAACTAAGAATTATCTTTTGTGGGTGATTTTCCTCTTCATTAGGTAGAGCCTTTCTCAGTCTTGTGATGCTCTGTTACTTTGTGTCCCTTGAAAACTCTTGAGGTTTTTGTTAACAGAATAAAAAGTTTTTCCAGTGATACCCAACCCTTTGCTGCAAACTTTTCCTTGGTCCACATAATGGACAACCTTTCACTTTGAAACATTTTTTCTTCAACTTCTTTTTAATCTGTTTTATTTCTTCTGCATGAAATGAATAGAAAAAAAACATGGTCTGCTTCTAAATTATAACTGAAACCTCGAGAGTGAGACTTGGCCTCTGTCACAGCACTGTTTGCCAATTAGTCTGTATTGTCTGTGGTGGAGGAAGGCTAGCTAAGAGGGGTGCCCATTAGCAGCCTCACAAAGAATGTGATAGGATCCAAACCCTATCCTCTGCTCCATCCCCCTGTAAATCAGAAAACCTGTGGCAGTGAATAATTCATGATCTTCAAGAAGGCTCACTGTGACTGTCTCATAACTTCAGTGAACTTTATGCCAGGGTTGCTTCCCCAAGGGAAAAAAACCCTGACTAACAATCTTTTTTGTTTTAAAAACAAAGCAACAAAGAACAGATTCTTTTACCACACTGTTAACACTTTGAGATGCTTTCCTGTCCTGAGTGAAGTCACCCCTTCAAACTTGCTGAGGCTATCATGTATGCTGTAGTGTATTCTCTGCGGCAATGTGCTACCCAGGCTGACACGTAAAGCTGACTTGGAATGAATTTATAATTATTTATGGTGAAAATGAGGAGGAGAAGTGCATTTTTAGTATGAAATTGTGTTTTCAAAAGAAAGGTTAACTTTTCTTTCGGTACCTTCTTTCTATTCTAAATGAAGGCAGTAGTAAATATAAGCACCAAGGGTGCTGCAAAGTTATGTTCATTGCTTTGTTTTGAATAGCAAGTAAAATACAACAGAATATTAATTTACAGTAGTATCTAAGTAAAAAGAATTTTTAAAACTATTTTTGCAAAGACTTCTACATTAATATGTATGAGCCATCTAATATGGAAAGAAACACCGAGCAAACTTTACCAAAGAGAAGATTAAAAATAGATTTAATGGGAAGTGGAAGGTGAGTGAATGGCTTCACTCCAGTTGGGGAAGGAAAACGAACTAGAAAAGATTTGAGAAGAAACACAGAATCATAAAAGGTGCTTATTCCATTAGAGGGGAAGAATGGTAATTCTCAACAGATGTACGATAACAGGTGATGAAATGAAAGGATTTTGACATTTTGAAAGGAGGTACTGCTATAGCAAAGGTGCATGTTACTTCTGCAATTTCCTTCAACTTTAGACAGTTTTAACCAGAGAGAATTTTTTTTTTATTGGACTGCTTACTGCTGATAAAATAGGGAAAAAAAAAAGTAGATTTGTGTAATTGCTACCTTTTTCAAACTGTACCCCCCAAGCACTTTTATCCAAGGTAAATATAAATACATGGCTTTATTTCAAAATATGTTGCCTTGGTGCAGACTGTAGCCATTCATTACTTTAGAAATTCAAGTAATTAACCTAAATGAATAAAGATTAATGTAACTAGGTTTATGCATATGTGTTTGATTGCAAGCACTTGTTATAGATGTCTAAATGCAATTTTTTTGGAGGTGTAAACTGTTACAAACTTTCTAAAATAATTATTTCTTCTTTGTAGGAAAAAGTAAGAAAAGAGATAAATGCAAAAATTCTCAGTTGTATCCTCTGATTGAGAATCAGTTTTGTCCATGTGACAAGTACAGTGCTCAGCCTGTGGGAAACTGGTCAGACTGTATTTTACCAGAGGGCAAGCTGGAAGTATTGCTGGGAATGAAGGTACAAGGAGACATCAAGGAATGTGGACAAGGCTATCGTTACCAGGCCATGGCATGCTACGACCAAAACAATCGACTTGTGGAAACATCACGATGCAACAGTCATGGTATTTATAAACCTCTTTTCTTTCATCTGCTTTCTTATGTGCTTCATTTCGTTTAATGTAATATGTGTACAGGTAGAATTAGCAGATTATTATTTATTGCTTAGGCTGCATTTTATCCCAAAGCACATTCAAACCCAGCACACATTTTTGCTGACTCACAAAATAGTAAACTTAATTTTTACTGATAACTACAGTGCAACATTTTAAAATAAATTCATAAAATAAAATTAGGCATTTTAATAGATAAAAGTAAAATATTACTGTTTTTTCTGATAACTGTACCTGGACATTTGAGAATGTAGCCATTTAGAAGTTCAGATCCTCAAAAAGAAAACAGGAACAGTATAGGACTGTTGTGCAAAGGCTGAAATTATTTCCACAGATTCTTTAGATAGCTTTAATCTCCTTAAATAGCCTTATCTCTACCATTTGCTCTTCAGCACTTTAACAGGCCTGTATTGACACGAGTTCAACAGCACGCAACACTTTCTCTGTGTAATTCTGTCATGAATAAAACTAGGATATTTAAAGTCTTTATATTCTTTGTATTCACATTACTCCTGGAGGGAACAGTGATCCTTCCGAAAGTGGATGCATCTGTAGTGTTAGGATCAAAACTGGCACTTTCTGATTTTCAGTGAGCCAGAAATGTGCTCGTTTACATCACTGGAGTTTTTGTGTTCATTTGTTTTCCTGCCTGCAGTCTAAAATTGTATCTGAGCTATTGGTATGAAAAGCTGGATGTTAGACTCCGTGCCATTAAAAGGTCAATGTAAATTTGATTTGTATATGTATTCTACTTTAAAGTGTTAAATTAAGATGGCAGAAATTTCATTTATTTAGCTGGATAAAGTTAAAATAGCTAATCAAAGAAATTGAATTACTTAAGGGGATGTTAATTAGCACTATTAATTCCTGATTAGAGCTATGATAAATTGGAAACCAAATGTATCAAGCCAAGCTGTAGCTTACCTTTTTTGATTCAATGGAAAAAGTGAGCATTAAGCTTAATAACTCAAAGCAAAGCTGGAAGATGATTTGTGAATAATTTTCTCCCATGTTTATTTTTATTCAAAATCATTTTTTGCTGTAGTTAACTCATACTGAAAGGTAAGTTTGCATAAATACATCTGAATGGCAAAGTCTAAATTCTAAACTCGCATTGGACAGGAAATCTCTCTACGCTGAGAATGTTCTTCAGTTCTGTTCTCATCTGTTTGTTCTGGTTTGGGGTCCTGCAAAGATCTAGTTTTTTTCTTTTGTGTAGTCTGAAAGGGACATGCTGCACTTGCTTAGACTGACCAGGACCATTTGCCGTCTTTGTAGTACCAAAAGATGCAGCTACCTCTAATGACCAGCAGTTGTGTGAGCACAGATCTGCCTGGCTGGGTGGCTGTCCTGAGGGAATTAGAAAGCTTCTCAGAAAGCTGGTAGGGAACACTGGAAAAAGAGTTGTGGAACAATCTGAAGTGTTCAGAAGATACCGTTATAAAATACACAACTGAAACTTTTTCCTATTTCTTTGTTGTTTTTTTTTTTTAAACTGTAAGTGTATGTGACGCTATGTCAGAAATCAGTATTCTTTCAGCATGAAGTCCAGAGTGACTGTTGAAAAGTGGAAAATTATGAAAGATCTTAAGCCCTTGGGAAACTAGAGGGACTGATGGACTACTGCAGGTCAGTTTTCATTGACTTGGAGAATGGGGACAATCAGGTTTTGTGTCAACAGCCAAGGGGAGACACATGAGGGGTGGAGCTGTCTGTCCAAGAGAAAATTGTAAGTGTTGTATGTGGTAGGTAACGTGCTGCTTGAAGTAGCTTGCAAAAAGCAGTGGGAACCCTTTCTTTGTGTAGAATGAGCATGGATGTAGCTGCTTTCAAGCCATGGCAATGCAGGTTGAGGTGCAATTCCATTTCAGGAATCAGAAAGATATAAAAAAGGATAAAAAAATGGGAAAAAAAGATATGCTCAACCATCTTTGTTTACCCTGTTATAACTCTTCATGATAGCAATTTCTAATCTAATGAATTTTATCAGTGAATGTCGCCTACACTCACAGTGACCACAATGAATAATAATCCAGCAGAAAAACTACTAACAATATATTGTTATTATACCTACTGTACCCTGGGCTGTCATTTACATGCTATTAGCACTAGCAGGCTCCAGAAACAACCTTCCCAAAACAGAATATAGCATTGCTTCTGTTTGGGTTTTCTTTCTACAGTTCCATCCCTTTTTTCTCATGGGATATCTGAAGTCTCTTTTAGCTCTCTTTGTAAACTGGAAATCTTTGTAAGTCATTACTATATTTATTGGAGGTTGGGAGGCCTGAACCCTTTGTTTTTGGGGTTGTTTTGGGTTTTTTTGTTTCAAATTCTTTCTCTCTAGATCAGTTTATTAAGGTGTCTGATTCTTTTATTCCTCCCCCCATTTCTTTACCTGCTTTTGATAGTGAAGCATGCGGCATCTGTGTGTGTGTTCTCATCAGTTTCAACTGAGGGAGAGAATACCTTTTTCTTGGTCCATGGTGTAGTTCATGGGCAGACGAAGCTTGGAATTGCTGTGCTGTTGAACTAGTCCTGCATTCCTTGCACTTCATAAAATTCCTAAAAAGGAATTTCAGTTGTACAGGGAATGAGGTATCTAACCTGATATTGATGGTAATGAATTAAACTGATGCTAGGGAACACGTTGCTAAAATCACGGTTTTCTTTCCAGTAACTCTTCTAGAACAAAAATCTGTTATTGATGGGTGTTGTACAAACACATAGTGCAGATTATTTCTAAGGCTCACCTAATTTATTGTCGGCCTTCAGCTTTTTTCCAGGTTTAGCATACTTGTGCATATACAATGGGGCTAGAATATATGATATAGAGGTTTCAGTCTAATTTCAGTATGTTTGCTGCCTTTTCTGGATAACTCCTTTGTATTCATGGATTGCATTCTGATGATTTATTTTTCTCAACATGTGTAAACTGCTGTTTTGCCAGTTAAACTGATTTTGTATCTTGGTAGTATTTATGATGTTTTCCGTGTTATTTTCATGCCCTTGGTCTATGACAGTTCTTCAGTTTGGCATCATCTCTAGATCTCAGTGTCCTGTCTATTTTATTCTTTCAGAACAAACATAAAAGCTATATTACGCCAAATCAACAAGGGACTTCTGTGGTATCACAATAGTTACCCCACCTGCTAACAAATAAAAGTGCCTTGTAGCTTCCCATTAATCTGCTTTTAGTTTTTCAAGCTAAACTTGACAGGGGACTCATAATTCAAGTCTGCTTGGGTTATTTTTGTAAATTCTAACAGAGTTCCTTATTTCCCTATGGAAAAGATAGAACTGAATTTTTCACTAATTTTGTAACTGATCCAAAGAAGAGTAGTCACATTTTTCAGCTATGTTATCTTGTTTATTCAGAAATTTGTTTTACTGTTAGTTCCTGTGAGTCTGTTGTTTCTTTTCCAAGTAGTACAGTATGTAATTGCAGTTTTTGTGGATATGATTTGGTGAATTAGCTTGGACTAGGAGAGAAGTCAAGACCATTATTTAAGGGAAGATGTTTCCTATGTTGTGTCCAACTTTTACCTGGACTTTTGTTATCTCCTGACACTATGAAATCATGAGGTGGGAGATGGGGATAATTGTACTTCTTCACCTGTGACAACATCATCTAAATCTGACAAGCGGGACAAACTACACCCACACTGACGTTATTAATATATCATGGGATACGTTGTGTCATATACTAAAATGCCACAAGAAATTCAAATTGCAAGACTGTCAAAAGTTTTATGTAAACACTGCCACGTAAATTTATGAGGCTATGAACAGGTCAGTGTTGCAAGTCACACTGTTTTGAGGGAGAGGAGTCAGAAGACAGAACAGCTCTGCAGTGCCAAAAAATTCAGAAGCTGTTTGTTTCATGAAATGTTGGGTTTATAATCAGAGCTCACCTGACTGAGGAAAGAAAAGGTAAACAGGAGCAGAAGAATAAATGTTTCAGACCTCTTTTTGCTGCTTGACAAATCTCGTTTTCAAAATATTTGAGAATAGTTAACTAACAGTTTTACAGACACCAAGGAGCTAAAGGAATGGGGCAACACAAAGAAAGCCTCTAAAAAGGCCTCTAAATTAATAGACCCATAAGAAGATTCTTTCAATAGTCTTTGAAATTTTGGGTGCAGCTATGAAGTCCCCAGTATGAACAAGTTTCTCAAAAAGACAGGAGTGAGCATAACTCTGAAAAAAAGGAAAGGCAAAATAAGTTTAAATAAATCCGTTGTTACTGCTAGGTGAGAACACTGGAGAAGCAGAGGGCAGAGTCCTTTTGAGAGGGTCCTGAGCTTTCTGTAGCTTAACAGGTACTTCAGAAGAAAACTCATACTAACAGCTGAAAATAGACCCAAGTTTCATCTGCAGAGGGGCAAGGTGGATATTTTTACTTTTTTTTTTGTCTTCATTTTTTTCGGTTTTATATATGCCTAATATTTTGATTTTTCTTTTCAAAATATTTTGTTTCAAATTTGAGCTAAATTTGTTGATGAAAGAGTTGGCATGATTCAGCAGCCGTTTGAAATATTCTGCCACTGGTATTTTTCAGCCATACCAGTTCTGTGGAGTGTGGGCAGGAGCAAACAGCTGACAGTTTTCAACAGATGCGGTAATGTCAGCTAGAAGTTGTAACTGAGCTGTTGTTTACCTGTTTTCTTTGATGGAAGACACATAAATTGTCATTTTTATGGTTTCTGCTTTGTTTCAGTACTACATAGGTAATTTTGCTGGAGAAATACAAAAATGTGTAATTTGCTTGATAGTCAAGCATGAGAGGTTTTTTTTTTCCCTTTAGAAAAGCAGCAGTTGTTTTTCATAGCTTTATCCCTGTCATCATTAGTATACTAGAGCTGTGTGGATAACAACATGTGTCTGCCACCAATCTGTTTTGGTGTGTTTCTGAAAAAAATTGAAAGAGAGTCTCTTCATGATCCTTTCAAACTGTACCTTGGATTTTTTGTCACAAAAAATCAGAAGCAGGCCACTGTCATGCTTATGCACTACGCTATTTACTCTTCAATATTTAGTTTTCCTCCATTATATATCAATTATGAATCATGACCCACATAAGCTAAGTGGTGGTTGTGGTTGTGTGCGCATAGTGAAGGCAAACATAGTGGCGTGGCAGACAGATGCAGCATTTTTATATAGGTCGTTTTACCCTTCTTAATTCATGTCAGTTTACTGTTAAGACCTTAGGCACAGTGAACCAGTCCAGGATAGTTTCTCTGCTGCCTTATTAGTGTGAGATTATTTCCCCCTTTAGCATTAATTAAGTGAGATGCATTGATTTGTGCTGATTTTACAAAGCCCTCCATGGCTACAAGGCTTATGCAGGGGATTAGAGAGGAATATCTGCGTACCAGTGAATACTTCTACAACAGCTGCTAGGAGTAGCAACATGAATTGAGGAATTTTGTATTTAATTGCCTATGTGTGAAATAGTAAGATCTTATATGTTATAACAGATCCTACAGGGTCCAAGATGCCAGTTAGAAGTTGCTGTATCCACTTGTGCTAGGATTTTTTTAAGTCTTTTTTTTCACTTTCCATATTCTAACCTGAAGCAATACAAATTTACCAATAAAAAATAGCAGGGTTTTAAAATTCAATTGAGACTTTCTGTCAAAAGTTTATTCTAAAATAAATATATTTCCCATAGAAGATTCTAATCTAGTATGGCAGTAGGCTTAGGTTCTCAAATTGTTATTAGGATAGTTTGCTGTTTTATAGCTTGTATCTTTTCCAAGATTTTTTGTTTATATATATATATACAAGATGCCATATTTGTCCTGTTGTATGTTCTCTAGGAACGTGCTACCTATTGCCCTGCACCAGAAATACTAGCTTAGGCCTCTGCATTATGGTGCCACCATATCTGCTCTGTCAACAGGCCATCAGTCATGAAACAGTCATCCATCAACCCAAAGACCTGTAGTTAGTTCGCCAGAGACAGAACTGCAGAGGCAGAAGATAGTTAAGCATTAACAATTGCTCCCAGGTTTTAAGGCTTTGAGGGATAATACTGAAAAGAAAGAAAAAAGCCTCATGGAGTTCAATCTATCTTTCTAAGGGGTAGGCAGAAATATGAATAGTTTTAAGAAATATATATATATACTGTTACAGGTGAAATGTAAATAATTGTATTTTTCTTTGTCCACGAAGATGACATCCAAGAACTTCATATTTCCTTGAAAAAAAAATATTTATTAAAGAACATAAACCATTCTGGCATTGCAGTTTTTTTCTTCGAAACATAGCATGACATTTTAGTCATGAAAGCAGAAGCATAACTCTGTCAGTCCTAAGGACATAAGAGTTCATGTAAACACTTTCTAAGATGTTCTTTTTGTCTGCACACTTGAATTTGTCGGTCTGTTCTTACACAGTGCAGATGTAGTTTGTAGGGAAAAATCTTATATCCACCTACTTCTACTGCTTTGTCATTAGACAAAGAGCGAAGTCCATTAAAGTCCTCCATTACAAATTATCCATCACATCTATTAATGACTTTGTTCTAGGAGTCCAGATTTTATAGCCAGTTAGCAATGGGACAATAAACCTTTTCTGTTTAATAGTGAGTTCAGTTCACAGTCCTAGTGGTTCAAAGCCATTTGTTAAGTTGTGGTTCAGTAATAAATCTTTAATGATAGAATAGCCATGCTCTCGGTCATAGTAGCCAACTCCCCATTTCACAGCCTTGTGAAGTTCAGCTGATAGGAGTTGCAATAATTGAGAAATTACTGCACTGGGTAAAGGAATGGGCCTTAAGAGATGGGTGTTTCTTTCCAATACCCTTCCAGACCATGCAGGGGCAATGCTCTGTACCACAGCATCCCAACATCTCATCTCTCCAACATCCATCAGATGTTGTGGGGAGAAAGAAGAGCTGCAGGAAGCATGCAGTGAAAGATTTTAGTCCAGAAGAGAAGAAGCAGGCAAAACATGAACTGCTGATGTCCAGAGAACATATTTTCAACCTTTACAGTGTTGGTCTTCTATTTCACTGTCCATCCCTCACCTTCACACTTTTTTCCTCAGCTCTTCTTCATAGCCGCTTCACTGCTCTCATTCTCTCCTTCTCTCTCCATGTATTGTATTTCTACCTTGGTGATTTCTTGTTTGTTCTTTAAACCTCAAGGCTCTAGCATACCATTTGATGCAATTATATAATACAACCTGTCTATATGATATAATTATGTGATATTCCACTATACAGACACACACACATACACATTAGAGGACTGTTTTTTAATAAGATTTTACACTGGCTATCACAAGGGACACCCTTTCAAGGACAATTAGAACAGAGTGGAAACAAGACTGAAAATTGAAAAATGGCTCATTCGTGTCTGTTTCATGTCAGAAACGATATACCTGCATCACCAGTCCCATTTGCATTTAATATTTCTGGTTTCTGTGTTGCTGTTTTCTATGTATTTTTTTTCTGTATCATAATGTGCTTTCTTCTCACTTGCTAAAATTTTTATGGTGTGGACTAAGTCTACCCATACAAGCACCTGAAATTTAACAGAAACAGCCAAAAGAAAGAGTATAAACTCTGAACATCTGCTTTCTTGGATTTCAGGGGTGGTTGCTATGAACTTCTGGAGATTATCATCCTTAGTCACCCTAAAAGATATGTTGACATCATACACACAGAAAGGGATCTGAGGTGATGACATGCTTCAGAGAAGCTTTTTCTGAAAAGTACCATTATATGGGTAGTAAATGAAGTTGAAAAAGTCCTCTGCAAGAAGTAATTTTTAATTTTAATTCAGTCTTCTTTCTTGGCTAGAGAAGTATCTGCAAGCAATTTGAAATCTGCTTCTGCCTGGGTTCTAAGGGAATCTAGTGGCGCAGCTACACGCTAAATAGTCTGTAGGGTGAATATTGAGGTGCCCGAGAGGAAAAGAAGATGCCGAGGGATGAATACGCCAAAAACTTTTTAATAACAGATATAACGGGGTCATTTTCATTCTACACACTAATTCCTATAGAATGCAAATCAGAGGCCACAGTTTTTTCATTTCTTCCCTTTTTCTCTATTTTTATCTGTGGGAGCATTCTTCATTACATTTCGCTGTCTGGTCAGGGGATAGCAAACTAGGCTCTTGAGGGCATGGCATGCTGTTTGTGCTTCACCAAGATATTACTTTTGGCAGGATGTTTATTTCTTTCCTCCTCTTTCTTGGTTTTCTATCCCTGTGCAGTAGGTCTTTACAATTGTCTTGACTCTATGTTGAGCCTTTTATTTTCATCTTCCCTCTCCCTGTCATTTCTTACCCTTTCTTCTATTCCCCCTCAGTCTCTCTTTTTTCTTGTGTCTCCTCCGTTGTTTTGACTTCTGACTCTTTGCCATGAAACGTAACTTCACTCATTAATTTTCTTTTCCTTCTCTTTGGAGAAGGCTTGGAAGCTATGATACTCCTTTGTGGATCCCTTTATTCTCTTCATGTCTTTGACCTATTTTTTATCCAGTATGCTTAGTGTACCAGTGGTTGGGAGTTTTTTATGCTTGTCTTGCATAATAATAAGTGTTTTTCTCTCTGCTCTCGAAATACGTTCCCGCAGTTCCAGTAGCTCCAAGCCTTCCTATCTTGTAGAGCTTCTTTTTATGCCTTCAGTGATTGACTCCATTCTTGTTCTCTTCTTCATGTGTCTTTTCTATTCTTCTTGTTCAGCTGGTTAATTCTCATATGTGGAGTTCAGGTCTTGATGCCAGCTTTTCCGAGGAAATAGGAAGGAGGGAGAGGAGAGCATCATAGGCAAGATATCCTAGAGATGGCATAGGAAAGAGCTGTATGGTGAGCAGAAGCCATTCCATGAAGCTTATAGGAGTAAGGACCCAGTATAAAATTTCAGTTCAGTATTTTTTCATTATAAAGTGGGTGGGAAATGTCAGCTGACCCACTGCATCCTCTCTGAAATGCGCTAACATATAAGCAAGCTCATTGTTTTCTGTGTTGTGACTCTTACTAAGACACTATACCTGTAATACGATGCTGTTCTGGCTTTATTACATTCTATGCTAAAGCAATTTTAATGGCTGACTTCAATATAGTTATTTCATAGATAGTGTAAAAAAAGGTTGCTGTAGTGGTATGGTTTCATCTGATATTTTATGGAATCATTAGAACTACAGCCCAGTATAATTAAAATGTTACCTGGCACTTACGTATATGTCCTGGGTTCAGCTGGGATAGAGTTAACTTTTACAAAAATCTGGTTGGGCTGACTCAAACAGCCAATCAAATGGGATATTCTATACCATGTGAATGTTATTTAAGTGGAGATCTGGCTGAAGGAGGGGCTTTTGCTACTCAGGAGCAAGCTAAGGATCGGGTGGTGAGAACACTACATGTTGTATATGCTTTTTATCAGTATTAATGATTGCTGTTTTTTTCTCCCTTTTGCCACTCTGTTAAACTGTTCTCATCCCAACCCAAGAGTGTTGCCTTTTTCTTTCTGATTCTCCTCCCCATCCCACCGGGGAGGGGGAAGGAGTGAAAGAGTAACTGCGTGGTTGGTTGTGGCAAATTGAGGCAACACCACAGCAGTATGATATAGTGTATTTGATATCGTGTCTGTCTGCAAGATTCTAAAAATCTTGTTAAACTTTTTGGCTAATATTCTCATTACCTCAAAAAAAATCTTTATTGTCCTTGTTTGGATGAACTGAAGGCAAATAAAAGCAAAATAGTTTCTAATTTGTCAATCATTTTAGTCTAGTATGTTCTACTCCTTTGGTAGGCTATGAAGTATTTCCATGCTATAGTTTTCAAAGTCCCAAAATGTCATGATACCTGGAGAAGTCCTTTTCTATGACTGGGGTAGATTGGGAAGATCCCTTTCAGATTAAGACAATTTAAAATAGCTCAGAGGTTTATGGAAGTCCTTAAAATAAAGTCTTCCTGAGACAGCCTGTACTGGTTAAAGTTACCTATTTAAGGATATACGATATATTTAAGGCAACCTGAGTTTGTTTCTTCCAGACATTAATTACAGAGGCAGAAATTTAACAAATGCTAAGTGGCAAAATTATGTTATAGTAAAAAGGTTTCTTCAGAAAACAATTACTTAGACGTTATATTGAAAGTAAAGGCAGCATTTCAGAATCTCAATAAAATTCATAAAGAGCAGTAAAATATTCACTTAATTCTGTCAGATAATAAATATCATTAAACACTTATTTGACTGCTTGCAGGAAATTGTTTCTTTCAACTTTTTGTTATTGTCCATTTTCATTCAGTTGTTTCTTGTTTGTATAATTATATGGTTTTGTATAGCACCTAAGAGGGCTTGTTAAAAGCTCATTTCTGGTGAAGATGCAGAATTTCATATTTATGCAATCAAACTTCAGTGTAGGATGGGGCTCTGAGATAGAGTGCATCTGATTTCTAAGACTCACTCAGAGATTTCAGGTAAGGTGAAATGTAATCAATTTTGCATTTACTACTCCAGAGCAATCTATGTCACCACTTCTGATATGCGGTGATATGATCTTCAAAAATATATTTTGTCTAACACAGTGTCCTTTTCATACAATATCACTGAGCTGATCAATCAAATGGCAAGAAAGATTTAACATGCTTGTAATTCAAGCTAATAACATTCTAGCCATTTTAAGGGAGATATATTTGGTGAACAGTAGTTCTGCAGTGCTGAAATTCAGGATATGCTCTGTATATTTAGTTACTATTTAATGCTTCCAAACAGAGGAAAGCTATTCAGCATAAAATCATCACCTGATTTGACCATAAAATATTCTGAACGTTGCTGTATATTAAAAAATCCACTCTTTGTTCTTTATGACAAAAACAAATTAATGGAAGCAAGTAGAAATAGGCATATAGAATAGAAATATTTAAAATGTTTTGATTCTTTACACAACTTGTGATTATTTGGTATTGGTTGCTTTCTAGAGGAGACAGAATATCTTTACTTAGAAGTATAGGTATAAAAAATATAAACATAAAGCTGCTAACATCAGCTCTGATGAAAATGACAATGATTGCTTTCAAACTGAAAAAAATTCAAAATGCTTGAGAAACATTTGAAACCATGCCTAGCAAACTGTGCCAATCATTTGAGAAGGATCTTACCCAACTATGTGTTCATTCTGTAACTGTGTTCATCAAATACTTTAAATCACTTTTAAATACATTGAAGTTTTTTCAGTCTTTAAAGGGAACATTTGCCAACAGTAACTATATTGCAGATCTGACACAGGAAACAGGAGAGTAGAGTTCATATATGTTTAGGGTATAGTTGTAGTAAAAATGCATTAAAGGCCAGCTTTTTATTTATGGTTTTATAGCTGCTGCTGTAAATATTGGCATAAATGACACATATTGCAGAGCTGTGGCATATGTTGCTTTTGGAAGAAAGATGTTTTCTCTTATTCAGTGAATTGAGGCCTCAAGTTACTCCCTGCAGACCATGTCATACCCCTTTCCAGCCTCTCAGGACTGATGACTTATCCAAACCAAACATCTGCTTTTCCATTCAATGCATTTATTCAGTGTGCTACTGGGGGCAGATGGTTGTTAATCGGCAGATCATTAATGTGGCAGGCCGCTCTCTCTTTCTAGTCTTAGAAAGGTTACAAGGTGTTAAGTTCCCTCGCTCCAGGCTGGTAAGATGCATATCTTTTGATTTGGTTGGATTTTTGATGTATAACTGAAATTGAATTACTTGATGCAGTCATGGAGGAGCTTTTAATTAAACGTTTTTTCCTTAAAAAATAAATATTGTTTTTCCAGTGTAAGAATGATGCAACCAATAGATGGTTAGTGTCAATTACACTGTAGCTGTCAGAAAGTTTGAATGCTGAAATCTGGCAAGTGTGAATTCTAATCAGATAGCAGTGAGGATGCTCAGCTGCTACTCTAACACAGTCTCCAGCTATATGTGTCAATTTTCTGCAGAATTTAATTTAGCTCTAATGATGAAGAAATCTCTCTATTCACACAGTCCTGTCAAGTCAAACTTTGGACAACCTAAATGAAGTAGACGAGGGCTTCAGGGAGAAGTGGCAGAGTGACATGCTGAAGAGATTTCACTTTCTTTTCCATTCACACAGGTTATATTGAGGAAGCCTGTATTATTCCATGTCCCTCAGACTGCAAGCTCAGCGAGTGGTCCAACTGGTCTCGCTGTAGTAAATCCTGTGGGAGTGGGGTAAAGGTTCGGTCTAAATGGCTCCGTGAAAAACCCTACAATGGTGGAAGACCTTGTCCAAAGCTAGATCATGTCAATCAGGTAATTTGACTTATATTTACATTATTGATATTGCTTTTTTCCATACCTCCAATAACCCTTTTAGCTGTTTTTTTTTTTTGGTGTAGAAAAACTGTACAACATAAGGGGCAGATGCAGGTAGAAGGAGGAGAATGTGTTGGCTTAGATTTCCTCAGTCAGCGTAGGCTCTGCCTTCATTACTTCCTCATCTGCAAGAACTTAGCAAATTATCTGAACTGCAGACTGGAGACAATAAAACGTTCTTAGATGCAAATAGTGAAGACCACATTTCTAAAGTTCTCTTACAATGAGTAAAATGTCTCATTACGGATGCTCAAGCTGGTCAGATTCTTAGTGTCGTTCCCTGACCATCTTAGATCAGAAGGTAAATTAAAACTTCTCAAACACTCACACAGTATCATCCCAGTGTCCCTTAGTGTGGTTTTGTCATGATTTTGACCTTCTGGGTACACTTGCCCTGACACTGCAGTTCCAGTCAGGTATTCACTTCTGAAATCAATCTGCTGATTATCCCACTAACTGCTGTTGATTTTCCAGTATGGAGCAGTATGGCTGCACAGTCTGGATCCTCTTCAAGTGAAACTAAGCCAGAAGATGTGATCCAAGAGCGCACTGGGAGTGCTTTGACCACTAGTGAGCATTTAGTCTTTGGGACCAAGTTTAGCACTGCTCCAAGTCAAACCCCTTGTTTGCTTCTATTTGCTTGGAGACTTTTAGAAAGAAAAACCTTCCTTGTCAATTAACTTCCGCTCTTCAGTGTTGATTTATATTCGTATTAGTGCTGAATTTAATTTAGTCTGTGGAGGCATGTTAAACAGCCACACAGTCTTCTCTGTAAATATTCAAAGATTGAAAAAAAAAAAGTGCTATTTACATTTGAATAAAAGTGCATGTACTTAATATTATCCTATTGACATTTTGCTAGCACAGAGTGAAATGGCTTGTTGATCTAATTTTCTACTTTAGGGAATGCAATTAGTTCTAATTTAGAAAATAATAAGTGTTAAACTGCAGCTAATAAACTAAGTTTGTGATCTACTTCAACAAAATACAAACTAGAATGAGGGTTGCCAGGTTTGGGTCAGCATGTAAATATGTTTTAAATTAGGAGGAATGTGTTTCAATAGGAGCAAATTATAGTCTATACAGAAGTCTTTTTCCTGCTTTAATATTCATGTAGTACATAATGGGCTCGTATTTTTCTGCATCAAAGGTGATTTTGCTAGAGGTCTGTTAGCCACTTGTATGCAACACTATTGCCCTCTACCGGTACTTTGACTCAGATTTGATTTGTTGCAATGTTACATGGTGCTTGCCAAATAATAATAGATGATTCAAACTGTGATTATTGTAAAAATATAATTGAAATATAGTACTTTCATGAGAAGGGAGCTCTATGTATAACATAGAAATGTTGAAGAATATAGAGGCTGTATCTTTCAATTTTAAATACGTTCACTGTCAATTCAGAAACGTGCAGGGAATACACCTGCATTCTACTTTTGAGTTAATTATTTAATCTAAATGTGATCTACCATTCATTCAGATGGAAGACTACTGACTCTTCGGAATATTTATTTCAGTTATTAAATGTGTTTTGCTTTATTTATCTATTTGTTACCTATATATGTAACATGCTTGTTTGCACACATACAAAGCGTAAAGGTTAGACTGGATCTTTGGTGCCCACAAGTGTGTGGAAGATGATGTACAGAGGAGCTATGCTGTACATTGAGATCTAGGAATAATGAACTCTGAGGAAAGACTACAATGCGCTGTCTAGCCTATGGAAGAGAAGATGGAGGGAGCATGCTGGCAGCCTGCTAGCACATACGTAAAAGACTGCTGCAAAGAAGGAGAAAATAATCCATTTTCCATGGCCATCGTGGATAGGATAAAAAGCAGTAGGCTTAGACTGCTGCACGCAGATTTGGGTTAAGCCTTGGGAAAACTTTCTAACGGTAAGGCTAGTGAAACACTGAAATAAACTGCTTAAGACATCTGTCAAGTTTTAAGAGCAAGTTGCTCAACATCTCTTAGGGCTGACATGTATGACTGTATTTTGGAGGGGGACTGAACACAGTGAGTGTTAGATGCCTCATTGAGCTTCTTTGCTTCTGGGCCATGCATGCCAGGGTGACTCAAAAACCACACTCCAACTGAATGAAGCATGTTCAGTACTCGCTTCACTAGGCTAAAATTCTTCATGATTACAATAATAATAGAGTCAGGTTTATTACAAAATTGTGTCAATGGCCTTCAGAGGATTTCAGATGAAGAGGCTAATCTGAGACTGTTAGACAAAATAAGGACATCCCTCTCGTCATTTGCTCCAGGCACTATTGCCCCTTTACCCAGGAGGTGGGTATGCAACCATTACACCACCCAGCTGCCATGGCCTGCAGTCATAGTTACAAAAATGCCAGTAGGGTCAGCAGAGCACCACTAAACACATGCAAATAGAGTTCTCCTTTGGCTTTCTGGCAAGATATCCAATTTTTATGTTACTGGAAAGGCTGTTGAATATGTCGGGTTTATGTATTTCTTCTTATGACAACCAGGATGAGACATCCAAAGACGTTTCCCTAAATTAAGCCTTCCCTATTCTCATTTATGAAATCCTGGACAAGAATAAATAAAGTGTCACTTCCCATGTGACTACAAGTAGTGCACTGAGTACAGTACCTTCCTTAACATGCATTTACACCACGCATCTTTACACCTGAGTTAATGCTTATCTAGTTCAAAGAAGGCCCAAATATGCTGACTATGCTGGTCTTCTTGTGTGTGGGCTCATCAGCTGCACGTTGATGTATCAGGGTCTCTATGCATTCATTGTTCAAGTCATTTTTTTTTTTGTGACTAGTGGTAGTTTGTTGCAGATTAACTGATATATTATTAAGCCACCAGCCCTCTTTTTCTACCCAGTCAGTGTTGCTGAAAAGAAATTAACAGCTTGTTTAAGACAATGCCTTGTATTTTCTAGAAAAATTAGTTGTGCTGACTTGATACCCAGAATGATATGTGAAGTTAGCTTGTATAAGATAATTTTGAGGCAATGGGCTTTAAGTAATTTATGCATAATTAAGATACTCAGTGAAGGACTTAGGAACTTTGGAAGGGTGACGACTGCCAGTTCCTTTTATTCCCCTGTATCTATTGCACTTAAAGCTGTCAGAACAATTTCAATTAATAGAGAAGTCCAGTACCCACTCCAAAACCATTGAGGAATTCCTCTTGTCTTAGGGAAACTGGATTCCCTACTGTGTGAAGAGTTGATGCTCATTACAGGCAAAAAAGGAAAACAGTTTTATAGTGTGTTAGGGACTGAGAAAGAGACTAGCTAATTTACAGTCTGTTCCTACTAGTTGTGATTTATAAACTTTTATTTTCCTCCAAGAGCAAGCTTCTTGCAAAAATGCCTCATAACAGCAAAGGAGATGCAAGAGAAAAAATTGGATGCCTTTTGCTTGGCAGAAGTCATAGAATATGTTTGTAATAAAAGCTAAATGAATGCCATTTTAAATACCTATGCTTCACTCTAATCATTCTTTCTTTTTATCTTTGGTTTTTCTTTTGGGTTCGTGAAAATACTTTCTACAGGCTCAGGTAAGAGTTTCTAAAATAGAGAGATAACCTTAACATGTGCTTCCTGATTGTGCTCCAATGTTTACATTTTCTGTCCTTTTTTTTGTAGTGTATGTTTGAGAAAATACATGGATCACTGTATAAATTACCTTATGAGATACCATTTAAAATCTGTATTCAAATCTAAACATAATACCAATGCTGGTGCATGAATATATTAGATTGATTTTAAGTATCCACAGTGAAAAATAAAGTAATCCGGTATATATCGATATCATTTACCTTGAGCTCACCTCTGTTTAGAAGTACAGAAACCCCACAACTCATAACAGTGGGATGGAATAATGAAGGAAAGACGTGAAGGATAGAATTAAATTTTTAGCAGAGTTTTAGCAGTATTTTTCTGAAAGGCATACTTGTGAGCTACCCTAGTGACAGATTTTATGTTAGTTGTGTTGATGTTATTGGTGGAAATGGCATAGCATGGTCTTAGTGGCAGAGAAAACCGGGAAATCTGTCATTAGATGTCATAGTTTCTGACTTTTTGCAATTTCTGTAGCTTTCTATCAAGTATTTTATCTGTGTTACTGCTGCAGCCTCTAAACCAGCAAGTTTATATTTGTAATTCTTACCAAAAAGAGCATAAACCTTTTTTTTTTGTATGATCGCTGTTGCATGTTTATCTTACTTATGCACAACAAAACTGATGCTTGATGTGGATTCCAGGTATATGAAGTGGTCCCCTGCCACAGTAATTGCAGCCAGTATGTATGGGTTACCGAGCCCTGGAGCGTCTGCAAGGTGACCAATGTGGACTTAAAAGAGAACTGTGGAGAAGGTGTTCAGACAAGGAAAGTCAGGTAAAACAGTATTGCTCCTCCTTCACTTTAAAGAACCCTCACTTTCAGTCATGGCTGTATTTAATTTGATGTTATTCTCAGTAATGTATGGTGTCATAATCATGATTATGTCATGATTATTTTTGGCTCTTCAGCATTTCTTGGTTATTCATAGATCAATACTTAGTTCTGTTACTTCTGTTACTTCATGATTTTTATGTGCTGAGAAAATGTTAACATGCTTCAGAATACTGTGGAACATAGTTACTGTCCAAAATCCACGGCAAATGCAGTTTATGTGCAGTTCTTTTTTCCAGGTGCATGCTGAACACTGTGGATGGTCCTTCTGACACAGTAGAGGATTATCTGTGTGATCCTGAAGAGATGCCACTTGGTGCTAGAAAATGCACATTACCATGTCCTGAAGACTGTGTTGTGTCAGAATGGGGATCATGGTCTCGATGTTCTTTGGTAAGAAGTGTACCAAACTGTAATGTTTCTCATTTTAGAAGGATACTTTAAAATTGTGTATATGATGTATTGTGCAAAGATACTGGATTGAGTAGTGATTACATATGTAAGTATCTATATTTACTGTCATTTTTAGGGTCATTGATAGTTGGGTGCAAATAAAGTGTGCTACTATTTTCTATTATGTGAAATTGTTCCAAAACACAAAATATAATGTCTTTGGTGGTCATTCTTCAGTGTGGGGTGGGTCCTGTGTGGTGGCATAGCTTTGGCAGTGGCTTGCGAGCCCATCTTTGAGCCTAGCTGTGAGCTTTTCCATAGCAGTGCAGTCGCTGCACTAAAAATGTCAGTATCTTGTGAAAAGTCTGTAGATCAAGGCTGAGCATGGAAAGATAATTTTGGGTCTCTTCTCCCCTTCCTGCCACCAATCACAAAAAGAAATGTCAAAAAAACCCAAACCAAATGTCAAAAAAAACCCAAAGATAAAAAAATATTTCAGGACCTCTGAGTATTTGGTCTCTGGTGCACTATAGTATGGTGTTTGGAAAGTGAGCATCTGAATATCCAGTTTATGAAGGAAATGGTTTCAAAGTCCTAGTACTGAAATGTTAACTAGTTAGGAAAGTATCAGGGTTTTAGCAAGTTAGAAGATATTTCATCTTGGACACTAACAAAGTGAAACAGCAGACTAGATTCTCTCTGAAATAACAAGGAGATGGTTTCTCTTAGGCAACAGCGTGAGCCTGTTATTTTACGTTTGCATTCTGTGAAGAGGTTGCTTGAAAGGTTGTTATAATATTGCATGAAAAGACGTCAGGATGCTGAAATATCAAAGCTGTTTCCAATCTCCCTTTCAAGCCATGCAATGGAAGTAGTGTCCGTGAAAGGTCAGCTGAATCCCTGAGACAACCAGATGATGGAAAGTCTTGTCCTGCTGCCACCGAGACAGAAGTCTGCACTTTGAACAAGAACTGCTACCACTATGACTACAATGTGACAGGTATTTGTGGTACTATGATCCAGTGACAGCTTGGGACTATGGCTTAGTTCCATTCGCCTTACAGGGCAGATTTTTCAGCTTTGTGTTCTTGTCTGTGGAGAGAAGAGATCTGTGGATATCTGTTCTTAAGCTGTGGAGCTTGTACTGAAAACTGATTCAGGCTGTTTAATCCAGATAAAATATTACTGAAGACATTGCAACTTGGGTGTAGCGTGCATGTTAATAGCTCCAGGAAGTTTATTTCTATGATCATTTGTAATTTGTTCAAAATTCAAGCAGGTGAAACCGAATATGAACTTTTCAGGAAGGCATCATGGCACTGACTATTTGCAGTAACAGTGACTGTTTCCATAAATGTGTAGCAGCTGGGCTTCATGAGCCTTTACATGTGTACAAGTTGCTTGTGAAGATTATTTTAGGCCATCAGAATTAGAAGAGAGACTGGATCATTATGGGTTTTGTCTAAAATGTCTGCTACACTAATGAATTCCTTGTTTCCAGACTGGAGCACGTGTCAGCTCAGCGAGAAGGCTGTCTGTGGTAACGGTATCAAAACACGGATGCTCGATTGTGTGCGCAGTGATGGCAAATCGGTTGACCTGAAGTACTGTGAAGAGGTGAGTGGGTACCTGTGAGTAAGCTCCCTTCTAAAGGTGCTAATTAATGCTGAGCCAACTGAGCAATATGGTGTGTAACCCATCCTCACCAGATGTTTTGCAACACTATTCATGGATTTTTAAGTACCTCTGAAATGAACTGTGCCATCAACAGTGATTTTTATACTATTTCCTTCGGTTACTTTTAAGTGCCTCTGTGAATGTATGCTAATTATTATGTCCTGAAGGAAATGACTTAGAAAAAAAAATTAATAAAGTAGAATAAAGGTAATAAATCTTAATCAGAACACTAATCATCATTCTAATTTGATACAATTCCTGCATAGAGCCTTGGACAGCTGCCAGTATCAATCATTTACTCAATGTGTTGGAAAATATTTCTCACGTGCCATTCTGCAGCTGGGCTGAATACTAACTTCTTGTATCCAGCTGTGCAATGCAAAAGATACCCAAGCCAGTGTGAAAAAATGTGCAGAATAAGTGAAATATTAATAGAAACATATATGGAAAACTAACCAGCAAACACAAGCCCTTAAATTCTGAAGGAGCCACTTTTTAAATGTTCAAACTAACTTCAAATTTGACAGTACTGGTTTCCTAGTATTTTTTGTGCTGGCCTTAATGTTTTCAATTGCATGGAGATAGTAATGGGAAGGAAAATGGGAAGACAACACAAGTGTTGCATTAAGGGCAATCCTACATGCATTTCTGAGGGAAATTATCTGAACTTGTTTCAGCTGCTGTTCCCCCACCACCTTAACATCAGAAACAAAACCACGTGCAATGGGGGGCTAAGGTGGAGTGGGCTCCACAGCAGCTTTGATACCAACAGCTTTTCTGTTGGACCTTCCTGGCTAACAGCTGCTCTTCAGGATGTGCCCATTGAGAAGAGTCTCTTCAGGAGTGGAGGGAGTCAGGAAACCAGCATGTACCTTGATCTATAGTTTTGCAATGGTATCTCTGACCTTCTTGGGCTTCTCCAACCCCCTCTGACATTTCTGAACCCAAAAGTTCTTAGCAAATTGATTTGAAGATCCAGTAATAACCTAACAGTACAATGTATACTGTTAAGCAGGTATCCTTTATTACGGCACCGGGCACACGGGGATCTCTCCTCCAAACATGTTCGCCAAACACCCTTTCATTTCAGGTTAAATACAATCACGATATGCATATTCATTATATTTCTGAGAAATGCTTAACATATTCATGGCTTTTCCGAGAACTATTTAGCATATGTTAATGTCTTTCATGCTTGTCTGTTCGCACCTCCAGCTGGTCGTCAGGGTTCTTCACGGTGTCTGCTGGCTGACCTTTCTTTCTGCCCAAACTCAGTTCTGAGATCACGTATACTGTGTCCTTCAAGATTGTTTTGTTCCAGTCTTCTGGTCATCTTGGTGCCTCCTTATCTTCATGGTTCTGCGCATTTACTCTCCCAAGGCCAAGCTGTCTAAGTGGGTTTATTCAGGAGCCTCTTATCTTACAAGCTTCCCGATTATTAACAAAGAACCAAAACTTACTTTGGTTTTAATTAATCTGTGTGCAATGATTCTGATGACCTAAAGTTATAACTTCTATCTATATCCACTACTTCTTTTACATTCACTACATTCCCAGGAATCAATCCCTCCTTTTCTTTTGAGGGCTTGTAGCTTACACGCCGCAGTTCTCAGCAGTCACAGCACTGGATTATTACGCATGCAAGAATACAAAATGGAATAATAAAAGCTACTAACAACTAGAAAATATAATTAAAGCTACTTTGTTAAAGTTTCACGTTTCTTATTATCCCTTCTATCAAAAGGCAGGAGGTTTCAGCTGAGGCTGGCACCCTACTTTTGTCCCAAGTTCCTCCTTTACATGTAGCCCTTGGGTTTATAAGCAAATCTAATAATTTGATCATTTATGTCTCAGGGAAAAACACAGGATCTGGCTACCTACCAACAAGTTTCTGTGAAGTTAATACAGGAATGCATTAATGCATTCTGTTAATGTTTTAATGCGTTAAAAGAAAAAAAAAAAAATTGGCTCTTGGGTTATTTGTAAGAGACTACAATATTGATTAATTCATACCAAGACATGATATAAAATATCCATCCACATGAATATTTCAATAGAAAAAAATATGCTTTACTAGATTTTAAGGGGAAGTATATTTCTTTTACCATAAAGCCAAGAAATTATTCCTGTTGTTAACCAAAGATTTCAATCAACATTTAGAACAAATGATTACATTTTACACTGAAATCTCATTGGAGAAAACCTCTGGAGTTTTCCTGCTTTTAAAAAATGAAAGCTTATTACTGAGAGAGATAATTAGGACAGGATAATATCTCAAAAGCTACTTGCTGTCAGTGACTGGCCAATAGACATCATTGCAGTGGGGTCTTGGCTTTATCAGCAACCAGTGTGATACAGTCTTATTTGCCCTTTTGATTTGCTAGACCAGATAGAGATACATCTTCCTGTAGAAAGCTCTGTTCCACTCCCCACTCATACTGTTAAGACTATTTGTTGAATTATGAATGTGTAAGCAGTGGTACAACAAGGTCAAAAGCAGATCCAATAACTGTGAGGAGTAAAACCTGTTAACCTGATTAAGAAGAAAGCCAAGCTGTTCAGATCTTACTAGACACCTCACTCTAAAGACATAAAAGCCAACTCTGTGACCTTCCGGGTCATGAGAGTATTCAAGAAATTATCAAAATGTGAATACATACTATGCACTTCTTACCAATCTAATCACAGATGATCCTTCAGGGTGGGTTTTTTTGCTGTGTTTTTGTATTATAAGGGCAGTGGAGAAATATTAAGTGAACTTCATAATAAGGTGCATATGGTTAGAAAATTGATGATAAGAGAAAGATGAAATAATTTTGTAATGACTTAGCTAATGGAATTTCCCCTGGGCTATCATAAAATCTTATACTAGATATGTGATAAAACAAAAGTTTTGTTAAATTTATGTGTAGATACATTAACAGAATTATGATTCTTATTATTATATGCAAAGAAGAGAGATCAGAATAGCTAAATCTATCCTAATCCCTAAGAAATGAACACTCCTGATTGCAATGTCTGAGTTCCTATATAATGTGTGGCTCAAGAAACTAATAAAAGCCATATATAAAACATCCCATACATACTGTCTTCTGACTATCCCCATCTCCAGGTATGAGCATCAGCGTAGTCAAATACTAACATTTCTTCTGAGCGCCTGTATTCTAGTTCCCTAATATGTCCATATGATCTTGTGTTTGTTTCAGTCAATCAGCTAAAGAAGCAACCCAGTCATCCTGATTACTGCCAGGATAAATTAATTTCTAGAGCTTATTTCCAAGTCCTCGTTATGTTAACATGGTTCCCTTCAAACTCTCAAGGCACAGTAATACTGGATTACTTGATCTCTAACTCTACAAAATTAGCACATCACAAGAATTTGGCTTGTCGCTTCCCTGAGTATTTGAAAACAAAATCACCTAGAGCAAGCTGGTCCTGGTCATATTCATGTTTATGGGCTTATTCTTATTCATTTACCTTCAATTAAAGATCAGAAAAGCCTAGAAACCAGCAATTTTGTCTGCATTAGAAAGCAAACTTTTCTGTTTTATTGGCAAATAGTCTGCTTGTCAGATTATGTGATTAACCTCCAGCAGAGGTTAATCTGCAGTGCCAAACATTCCTATAAACAAATACAGATACTTTTTGTGGATCACGGGGTTTATAGAGCATGCTGGTCTGGCAGCCTACTGTACAGGGCGCTCAGCGGTAGCTTTCAGTGTAACTCTTCCAGTACCTGCTATTCTCAAATCAGAAACCACAACTCATCCAGAACAGAGATTCTTTTGGGTGAGGGAGCTACTGAACACTTTTCCAAATGTTTTCTCAGCTCTGCAAGGTGAATTCCAGCTCGTCATTTGAAGGAAGGTGAGGGAAGAGAAAAAAATACGTGGTCAATATCAAATTGCAGCCGACCAGTTGTTCCTCAAATCTATTTCAGCAGCACCTCAGTATCTAAGACATGCAAACGGCAGATTGCTGTGGGTAATCTGGCCTTCAGCTTTCTCCTCTTCGCCTTTAATAACTCTCTTAGGCTTTTCCTTCTCTAGCTGCCAAAGTCCAGCTGAGAATGGCCAGTCTTGAAAGAGAGCAGTTGTGTGTCTATAATTGGCAGGAATCAATTCAGCAGGCTTTAAAGCCTTTGCTCAGAAGATATGACCCAAATATAGACTTCAAAGACGGTTCTCTAGTTTCCTAATTATCCAAATTCCAGATTATCCAAAGGTTTCAGGTGTTGTCTGTGTGTGATAGATGGACAATCAGGGTTACGCTGTACCACAGAGAAAAGCCAAGAGCTCATTCTTTGATCTGCGAAACAGAGGTCTAAAACCTCATTTGTCTCAATAAATGGTACTGCAAATGCAAATTTAAGACTTGGTGAGTCTGTCAGGGTTAGACATTTCCAGTACTTGTGGTAGTTTATTTATGGAGGACGTGTTAATGTTCTGCCTGATTATTGCTCTATGCTTGCATTTAATAGGAAATAGTGTTTTTATTTCCTTTTTAAAGTCTTTAACTGCTGGGTTTATGTCATTAACCTTTCCAATTGTTAAAATTAATAGGTTTTGAATTGTCTAGTTTGCTTTGTTTTTTTTAAACTATGTGGGGTTTTTATCTACTTAAAGATATCCACAGCCTCCTGGGATTCTGAAAGGCCTCAATGATGACTAAGGTCCACTGGTGAGGGCCAATGAAGAGGACAGTCCTTTATGCTGGGAAGCTACAGATGTGTTGATATTGACAGGAATAATTTTCTTGCACGTTTCATATCATACACACTTATCATTGACCTATCCTTTTAACTCATTCTGAAGCTGTAAGGGTGCAGGGATTATTATTGTCTTGCTAATATTTTTGCCATCAATTGTATTCCATCTTGCATCATATATTCTCATGTCGGTTAGTGAGAATATTTCTTTTCTTTCTTGGATGAGGAATATCTGGAGCATGGGAGTTTATAAGAATAGAATGGGCTTTACAGGATCAGACCAAAGTACCACATAGCCACTGTGCTGTCTGCAAGCATGGCCGTAATACTCTGCCTTCCCTGTGGAGGTTCCAACATTTGTTAGGGTTAGGCTGACTCCTGCCCACGAAAAAGCTCAGTACAGGATGTATTTTCTGTGTCCCCTTCTCTCATACTCCTCCAGCATTGGCAGCTTTTACTTTAGGAGTGTTGGAGGATTCTACTTTTTGCAAAGCTTTTCAGACAAACATGCAAAGCTATATTTTATTTAGAACAAATCATTATCAGGTCAATATTTTTCCATACAATAGTATGGATGGCATAATATATACAATAAACTTACACACCACATTAGGAAAAAAAATGAGAGAGGCGTAAGCAGATGCCTAAGGAAGAGTAAGGAGGACAGACATACACGAGTTTCCATCTACTGCTCTCGTAGCCTCTACCTGTTTTCAGCTCTTGGACTGCATTTGCCCCCTGTGGTTCCTGTGTGTTTAAACCTTCAGGTTTCTCTTCCATTAACTTGTTCAGTCTCTCTTCAGCTCTAAACTTACTATCCAATGCATGTTCATCCTCCTCCTTTTGTTAGTTTTGAAGCTGGCTCCTAGCATCACTTGAATTCAGCTGTTAATAGCTGTTCATAGTTCAGTATTTTTATATTCCTATTTCAAAATACTGATACTTCACAAATTACTTCATCCTTTACCTGTTGTGTAAAGTAATACTGTAGAGCTGAAGCCCTCCATTTATAGGCTCTAATTTAGAAAATAATTGACAAAAATAGCATTTAAGTATGTATTTAAAAATCAGCATTAGGACAGTCTTGATGGGAGGTTTTTACTCATCCGAACTGCTTTACTTTTTATTTAGTAATGACTTCATGCTTGCTTAAAACTTTAGTTGTCTCAGATTCACCATGTCCAAATGCATACCCTCCACCAGTGACACAGACTGGGTGTTACGTGCTGACTGTTAAATATTTTCTTTTAGCTTGGTTTGGAGAAGACATGGCAAATGAATATGTCCTGTGTAGTGGAATGTCCTGTGAACTGTCAGCTGTCTGACTGGTCCCCTTGGTCTGAGTGCTCTCAAACATGTGGCCTTACAGGTCAGTATGTACCTTTATATTTTAAATACTGAGCTTTCTCTTTTTGCCTTTTTTTTCCCTGTTTTTTTTTTTCTTTTTTTCCTTTTTTTTTATTTATTTTTTTTCTTTAATAAAAACAATAATATCTCTTCACAGAAGTAGACAATGTAGCTAGCTAGGGAGAGTGACTGGCATCTAAATCAGCCTTATTCATGGGAATAATATGCTTGTCCGAGACTATACTCACTTAAGATCATGAGAATTTGGCCCAGAATAGTTTTCAACTACAGGAACTAAGTGAGATACGATGAATGATACATGGAGACAAAAATAAACACTGATGTGAATATTTTTCAGCTGGTGGGGGGAGGAAGAGGAGGGAGGGATTTCGTCTGAAGTTTCATGAGTGGCGAGTTTAGAATAACTAAACTTGTTAAGAGCACAGTGACTGAAACCAACAAATTTACTCACCACAGAATTCCATATTTTTAAACACAGAACACGGGCGGGGGGGACAAGCTACTTTCACTGTGAACACATTATTTTTTTTTTTCCAAAATGTTGCTAGCCACCATAGTTTTGTGTTCCTTGGAGAGTGCACCATGGGGGAAAAGGTCTAGGCATAAACATCTGAAAGCTCTGGCCACCTCAGGATCCTAACAGAAAGACCTATGGATTTTTGAATGATAACATTTAATAATTTCATACTGCAGTACCTAATAATGTAATAATGTTTCAGTTCTTGACATTACGCCTCAAAGCATGACTTCTACATTCAAATAATCTACACTTTATATTCAAAATAATCCTTATAGAGTGAGAATTGAACAAACAACTCTATTGAAGGCTTAAAAATGTTGCCAGATTTTCTTTTACAAGCTTCTGTTTTTATACAAGACCTGAACAGTTGACCTGATATTTTTCTGAATGAGAATATGGTTTCTATGCTTTTTCAAAACGTGAAGGTGCATCACTATCCGAAATCCCTGTGCTTTCCAAGTGTAGAATTTATTTGTAGAAGTGACAAAATTTATTTTAAATAGTAACGTAAAACAGTTTTTAAATTTTCAGTGTTTTTAACAGATGATGGCAACCTCACAGGTAAGTCTTGAAGCTGTAATTTTTTTGTAAGGCAGAAAGTTGGAAGTAACTGCTGTCTTTCAATGATGATAACCATCTATTAAACCCAGCGACCACAAAGCTGGGGGTCACTCTTGTACATCCATGCAAATACTCATACAGTTGAGGAAGAACTATAAGTGGAAGAATTATTTATGTAAGAATTCTGCTTGTTGCTGTTCTTTGGGGCTTTATCTCCAGTACTTTTCAAGAAAATCTTTTTTCTCCTGTGACATCTCAGTTGGAGCAGCTGTGAATCTAAGAATGGTGAGGCTCCACTTGGCAAACATCTTTCTAGCTAGCTGCAGTGAACACAGCTGTCTGGGAGACTGATACAGTTCTGCTGCTGCATCATGGCTTGTGTAGCTTGCTCTCAGCAAAAGATTCATGTCATGATCATTAGGGTGTTCAATTCCAAATGCATCAGATTGAAATATGGAATTTAAGGTGAATTGTTTTGGCTAGCTAACACGGGGTGTAGGTAAATCTATGTAATGCCTTAGTTTATTATAAGCCTCAGTATACAAATTTATATACATCTTATTTCAGACTTCTTTCATATATTTATCTGTATATAGATTAAAATATAACAGCTGTGTTGGTTTTGTGGAAACTTTTGTGAGGTGCCAACTCTAGCAGCCACTTTACAACTGCTTCTGGCACATAATAAGTTTTTTGGTTACATCACATGACCCCTCTGTAATGAAGCATAATGGTCTAATGTCCACTGCAAGAGGAAAAAAGCAAGAGTTGTCAAAAGGGTAAGAATGTCTTTCGTTTTCTGTTTATATAAGTATTTGAAATATAATCTGTATCTCAGAGATGCCAGGTAGCGTGTTACTCATGGTTGAAGAGAAGTTTTATTTTGTATAAGCCTATTTTATTTTAATTTTCTTTGGGCCTGAGTGAAGAATCCTTCATATTCTGCAAAATCTGCATGTCACATTATCCAGACAGACAGTGAGGGCAAGCTGCAAGCAGTTCCTGGTTGCTGGAATCAGACAATCATGGGAGATGTGTTTCTGTATTAACTCAGGGAAGAATACAACATGTTGATCTCTTCTAGCAGCAAACTCCAGATGAGGAACTGAAATCTCCACTGAAGTGCCATGAACATATTGTCACGATCAGAAAGAGTATTTTTCCCCAGGCTTCTGAACTAGGAAATTACTACTTTATTTTTGCTGTTACAGAAACAATCTGAAATCCTCATCAGACATCCTTCTGCACTTCTTGCAGGACAAAAAAATGATAGAAAACAAAGTGTCTGACTCGGAAAATATCCGTATAACAGACAAGAGCCAACAGATCTGCTTTACAATCCACTTTGTGAAATGTGAAAAACATTACTTTATTCAAACACACCACTTTTCACCAAAATAGAACTGTCCTGAGGAGTAAATCAGTCTAACCACTTTGTTGTTAGTTATATCACTGTTTCTTATTTACAGGAAAAATGATCAGAAGAAGGACCATAAACCAGCCATTTCAGGGTGATGGGAGGCCTTGTCCTTCTCAGATGGAGCAGTTCAAACCCTGTCCAGTAAAACCTTGTTATCGATGGAAATACGGTCAATGGTCTGCGTGCAAAGTAGAGGTAAAAGCTGTATGGGACTTTGAAGTTACAGAGCTTGTATATCTAAGCTTATTTGTGATATGCTCAGATGCCTGCTTTGTAACACTGTAAACAGCATCTTTCCTGTTAATTGAAATCCCTGCATTGTAAAAGAAAATCTGTAGAAATAGATTGGAATCCTAGAAGAGGTCTCCACTTGAGGTACTACTTTGGTTTCAATTCAAAGGCATAATTAGCTCCATACTTTAAGAAACAGTGGTAGCAGCTAGAAGAATTTTTGGTCGGTTGATTGGTTGGTTTCAGAAGTAAAGGACAGTGTCTTTTTTTTTTCTTCCCCTACTGGAATGGATAAGTAGTTAAGCAAAAAATAGTAGGAGACAAAGTGACATACAGTTCAGATCTAGTCTTTTGACACTTTCCTCTGTCCAGCATCCATGTATGTCCTCCTTCCCCAGGATGCTCAATGTGGGGAGGGAACACGAGTGAGGAACATTTCCTGTGTGGTTTTTGATGGCTCCGCTGAAGATGTTGGCAAAGTAGTAGATGAGGAATTCTGTGGAGAAATAGAACCTATTATAGACGGTAATAAGAAGATGATACTTGAGGAAACCTGCACTGTCCCTTGTCCAGGTAACAAAGCTATTCAAATAAATGTTTGCATTTCAAGACTGGTTGGCTGTCATTACAGTTATCAGTGCCTAGCATTAGCCACAGGTAATTAACTCTTTTTCACATGCTCTACTGATTGGATTCATCCATCAAATGACCTAACAGTGTTACTTTCCAGTAGTGGCTTCATGTCAATGAATCAATTAGGAAAAATACCATGTTTTAAATTTTATAAAAGACATGTCTCAGTCACAGATTGTACCTAATAAGAATATATTTTTTCACAAAATCTTTTGAAATAAAACCTCTGTTTAACTTTATAAGAAAGAGTGTTGGTGTACAGCTAAATATTTGCTTTAAGTGCTTAGATCACCTAACAGCTTTATTAATACTTTTAACAGTGGCTAAGAACTTGATGCCTTTTATGGGTGTCAAAGGAAGCAAAGCGAGGGATTCTTTTTTTTTTTGTTTAAAGGGGCTATTCCAAATGAAACTAATATGTTGATCTCTGAGAAAATGTGAGTGTTTCTAGCTGTTTAACTCACTGGATGTGACATGCACTATCATTGCCCTTGTAGACTGATTTCAAAGGAGCTCTTGTAAATGATCAGGTCCATGACCCTCATACTGAGAAGGATTAAGAGCCTGTAACAGCTGTTTAATTTCCAGTAAAACCCCTCCAGTTCATTTCAAACACTTCTTTGTAGAATTTGAAGTGTATTGCTGTTGTTTAGTAGAGTCATTAGTGATGTGTCTTCACAAGTAGTGATTAGGTCCTTCCTTTCTAATGTAGCTATCATTTCATACCAGTACTCTTTTTGTTGTCTTGCAACTCTTCTCTTTCTCAGATTTTTTTTCCAGTTCATTTCAGATCAGACTGAAGGTAATGTTACCTCAATAGATGGAAAATAGTCATAAACAGAGAGACTTCCATCACTGCTTTGTGCACAGCATTCCAATGGCATGATTTTCACATATTTTTACTTATTAAATGCAAACTGGAAGAATAAAAAGCTCGTAGTTATGTTTTCTTGTTAGTCGAATTTATAACAAAAAAATATATCTGTTTACTGCTCGCTTTTAAAATTTTGCTGAGCAGGAACCTGTGCTTCAACAATCTCATGTTTAGCCAGCAAGAATAACTGCCCTGTGGGGATGTGCTAATGATACGCTCCAACTAATGTTTCCAAAAATCACTACTTGTTTTCCTATTACGTATACATCAGTTCTTCAATTATTCATTTCTTTGCATGCTTTCCTAACGTTGGCAAATAAAATTCCTTCATTAATCAGGCATCTGGTCAACACAGTACTGATTATATCTGTCATCAGTATAATGCAAGGTAGCATGAATTTTTAATAGCTCTTTCACTGAAATAATGAGAACTAAGAGCTTTATTTATGAGTCAGTGCACAGTCTAGTCCCATTTTCTACTGCGGTTTTAACAAAATGGTCTTTTTGTGTTGGGCTTCAGATCTTCCTTAAATGTTCTTTAGCCAATCATGCTAATAAGTGTCGTTAGTATAATTTTATTTTTCAGTTTTTCACTATAAGATAATATTCTACAAATCTCTATTATCCTAACGTGAAATAGCCAGAGCAGACTTTTTTAATCACCTTCTCATTTCCCTTTCTTGCAAAGAATGTTCCAGCAGTTGCTTCTACTCTCTGTTTAGAGAAATTCTGCATGAGGAGAAGCAACAATTAATCTTTTTATAATTAGACAATGTTTTCTCTTTCTAAGATGAAAGAAGAATTGTGAACAAGATATATAAATTTGTCATAAGGCATACAGTGCACAATACCCTAAAATTTACAAAAATCTAGACACTAGGTGTAATGCTGCTCAGAAATTCGAAAGAAGAGTGATATTATGGGACTACTACAGGAAACTACCCTGTTTTAGGATAAATAAGCTTTTGTATAATCTTTTTATCACGATTTTCTGCTGCACAGATATTCAGAGAGTGTCAAAACATTATCTTCTCTTAAATATGAGTCACATTTAAAAAGAGGAAGGAAAGAAACTATAAAGAGGGAAAATTACGAAATTGGATTTGGACATTTTTTTCTAAGACATATTCAGTGCAAAAACCACTTCACATATCATGATCATTCATCTTATGAAATTGCTATTTGACAGGGGACTGTTACCTGAGAGAGTGGTCAGAATGGAGCCTTTGTCAGCTAACCTGTGTTAATGGTGAGGATCTCGGCTTCGGAGGAATTCAAGTCCGATCTCGGGCAGTGATCATTCAGGAATTAGAGAATCAACATCTCTGTCCAGAACAGGCTTTGGAAACAAGACCATGCAATGGTAAGCACCAAAATACACATAAGGCTAGTTCCTGTAATAAAAAGATATAGAATAACAATAGTTTTGTTTTCTTTCTGTTCGTGTTATCAAATTTATGCAAATAAAGATTTGATAGGTGTAGAAATGCACTTAAATTTTTGATTTCTAGAGATCAACTGTACACAGAAAAACTTTCAAATGCTAGCTATCATACGTTACCACTTTAAACACAAGCTTTGAAAAATTGATGATCCTTTTTTAATAATGAAATTTCATTTTATGATACAGGAAAAAATATTTGCCTTATCTGCTTGATGACATTCATAAAAAGAAATCTTTAAGTTTTGATACATAACCAAATTTAGATTTGTTTCTACCCTTTAAATTGCTGTTAATCACATGACAATGACATTAAAAAGTCTCAGTCATGCTTACTGCTGGTACTGGACAAAGTATCTAATTTCTAATTAGTTTCTAATTTACAGTAATTTCCTGTACAGACATTTCTTTTCCATTCGGAGGCCAGACAGATCAGGCAAAAAGGAATTTTATATTTATAAGGGAGATAAGGTGCAGAAGGACTTCATGGACGTTCAACCCATGTGAGAGGTGTACAGCAGAGCTGGGGCATGAAGCCACATGCAGTCAATGCTCACTGGAGCATTGACTGAAGCTCAATGTTACCAGGAAAGAAACCTGACTCCTAAATGAGTTTTGCGCAATAGATGGGCCACAACCATTATGAGGTTATTGGAAACATCTGTTTTACCCATTACATTAGGCTTACTCCATAAGCAGTGTGTACTTATAGTTAATGTCTAGGACACATCTCATCTATTCTGTATGTATCCTGTGAGTGCAGGAGACCTTGGGGTCTGCATGTGTGCAGTGCACCCTTCTAAGTTACTGGATGAAGGAGGAAGTGGCCTATTTAGCCATAAAAGCAGTTAAACATAATGAGTATGGTCCACTGATGAGTGTGGCTGCTGTCAGTGGTAGCCTAAAATCATGTCATCACATTTCTTGAAAAGTCAATGTTCTCTGTGTAGATGGCCAGTGCTATGAATACAAGTGGATGGCTAGCCCATGGAAGGGATCTTCTCGAACTGTGTGGTGCCAAAGGTCAGATGGTTTAAACGTCACAGGTAACTACTCTTTTTGTATACACACAAAAGTGTAGCAAACAGGTGGATAATGTCTTTTCCCGACAAATGGAAATACCTTTTTAAAAAAGAATCTGCTAAAACCACATGTTCCTGATGTATGAGTCAACATGCTCTTGTCTTGATCATCATGTTTTTGCGTATTAGAGATGCAATTTCTTTTCCAGAATTATGCAGCAAGTAATGTGTTTTGGTTTGGCCTGGATAAATGTCAGGTGCCCACTAAAACTGCTCTATCATTTCCCCCTTCTCAGCAGGACAGGGGAGAGGAAATATGATGCAGGGCTTGAGGGTCACGATAAGCACAGGGAGAGATCACTCGCCATTTACTGTCACGGACAAAACAGATTGAACTTGGGGAGAAAAGGAAAGTTTAATTTATCACCAATCAAATCAGAGTAGGATAGTGAGAAATAAAACCAGACCTTAAAACACCTTCCCCCCGCACCTCCCTTCTTCCTGGGCTCCGCGTCAATCTCATTTCTTTCCCTCCTCCCCCCCCCGAGCAGCGCAGAGGGATGGGGAATGGAGGTTGTGGTCAGTTCATCACACATTGTCTCTGCTGCTCCTTCCTCCTCAGGAGAAGGACTCCTCACACTCTGCCCCTGCTCCAGCGTGAGGTCCTTCTCACAGGAGACAGTTCTCCACAAACTTCTCCAATGTGAGTTTTTCCCACGGGCTGCAGCTCTTCCACCCCAGTGTGGATGCCTTCCACGGAACAGGCTGCTCCAGCGCGGGGCTCCCCACAGGGTCACAGCTTCCTTCAGACATCCACCTGCTCTGGCGTGGGGTCCCTTCCATGGGCTGCAGGTGGAGATCTGCTCCACTGTGGACCTCCATGGACTGCAGGGGGACAATCTGCCTCACCACGGTCTTCATCACGAGCTGCAAGGGAAGACTCTTTGCTCCAGCACCTCAAGCACCTCCTTCCCCCTCCTTCTTCACTGACCTTGGTGTCTGAAGAGTTGTTTCTTTCACATCGTCTCACTTCCTCTCTCTTCACTGCCGTCTCACCGCAGCTACCACTGTCACTGATTCGCTGGGCCTTGGGCAGCGGCAGGTCTGTCTTAGAGCCGGCTGGCACTGGCTTCATCAGACATGGGGGAAGCTTCTCACAGCTTCTCACAGAATCTACCCCTACAGCCCCCCTGCTACCAAAACCTTGCTGTGCAAACCCGTAACATAATGCTGAAAGTAAATATAAATATTATCTTCTGTACTGGACCTGGAATGTTTTACATTTTATATTTTTTTTACCATAGACGGCTTTACACTTCTAAATTTAGGGCTTCAGATTTCAAGCCCTACAACTAATAGAATTTCTATGTACTGAAGTTCATTTCAGTGCCTATACAGAGACAGAGAGAGATGCAAAGCTTGATAAGATCATGCATATATCATATATGTCCTTAAAATTATAAAATTTCAAATTTAATAAATGTGCTAATACAAGTTTATTTCTTCCCTGCAATGGCATAGATCTATAGCAGGATATTTCAGTGGGCAGCTGTGGGATTTAGTTACTTGTTGTGCAAACCAAACCACAAAACACCATGAATTAAGAACGACTGAGGTCTTGGAATTCAAGAAAATCTTCATGTCTATGTATTTATGTGCATTTATTTATCAAAATTAGGATTCATTTAAGCTAAGAGTTATGTACTTTTTGTGTAAATAATTTTTATATCAGCCCATGTGACAGTAAAAGAATCCCAGAGATTGTAAGCACATCCTCAATGCCAGCCACTGTCAAGTCAGTCACAGGAAGGGAGCTCTAATTCATGGGCTACCAATACAATACTTCTTGGTGATGGAATCCACCGCTACTGGCTGTTGTAACAGTAGAAATAAAATATCTGTATTACTTTTACAAGGTTTTGAAATAATACTTAATAGCCCAAAGTCTCTTTTGCAAGTGCCACCTTGTGCTGTAAGAATATTAAAATGCATCATCTCCACGAGTGCAATAGGGCATTATTTATGTGTCTTGATTGCTTCCTGCCTAGAGAAGATGGTTGCATGGTAAGTAAAACTCTAAGTAAGAATTCTTATTGAGGACAATAGATGATATTATCAATTAAAGGTCCTACAGGATTTAAAAATAAATAGGATCTTGGTGATTATGGCTCTGAGATGTTAAAATCAGAGTATGTATGACAGTCAGTCATATTAAAATAGTAGTTTATTCTGATGTGACTGGATACAGCTATGTGATAAATTCCAGGAAAGACGAGTGTATGAATACGTGTTGGCAGATTTTTCATGACGGACCTTCTAGGCAGACTAACCTCAGACCTAAAGTGTGTTTCTTTTTTCAGAGTTTGTTTGTACGTGGTTTTAAAGCTGTCATAACTTTCTAGTTTGAAATGAAGACTGGTGGAAAATTCCAGAAAATATAATCATCAGTTTGCATGCGATGCATAACTGTATTTTTTTTATATGCCTCTGATAGTTTTCAAAGTGTTTTAGTGTTCTGCTAGAACTTCTCTACGTGAAGTATGCAGTCATGAACCAGACTGTAATTTACATTTGAATGTTTTTTGTAAAGTCGTTTGTATAAACCACAGTATTTAAGAGCTCAAACTGATAGATGCACATACATGATTGATGTATATGGAGATTACCTATTTTGATCTAGAATCAACCCATATCTCTGATTACTGTGTTTCTTTGCTGCCTTATTGTGGCACATTTGGCTCTAACATAATGTGTTTTAATTGACATTATCAAATTTTTATTATGACTCCTGTTGGTATTTTACAGCCTTTATTTATTTACTTACTTGCATAATATTATTATGCTGAATAGTTCTTTTTTACTTGAAGGTGTTGTTTCCCGTGGGCGATGAGGCAACTCTTTCCTTCTGCAGCTTCCTTGGATGACTCATATTTTATTACATAGATTCCCACAGGCATGTGATTTGTATGCTAGGATGTACAATTTTTCTTTCTGGGGGTGGGGAAAACTTATGGCAACCAGCAGGGTTTTCTTTGTTCTTCATTGGCCATCCCATTAACACTTGGATCTGCGTAACCACATCTAACTGCATATGCTATGGTTGTGACCAACCTCAGCTATCAGGATTTCATCATCATATCACACCAGTATGAAAATGTTATTAATTTGGGAGGTGCAAGATAAGTCATCCTGTAGCAGTGTAAATTTTAAACTATATGAAGCATGTACCTCTTCTATAAGTTAGAAGGGAACCCAGGTAAATTCAAACTGGTTCTAAACGTATTTTGAAGGCATTCTGGCTGAAATGATAATGAAAGCCTGATTGTGTGTATTGGTCCATAACAATAACTGCACTGTACATAAAGCAGTAGAAATGAGAACAAGGACTCTGTAAAAAAGGAAAAAGAATGAAGCCCACTATTTCATCAATATCATAGCATTCTGTACATGCTTTTCTTATAATACTTCTTTCCTTCCGAACAATCTGTCTTAGACTAGGATGAAGTGTGGCTTCGTAAGAGGCAAAGCTATAGCATGTGTAAAAATGACCACTGAGGAGCAGCAGAAAACAGGTATCCATTCATAAACTGGATGAATAGTTTGTTTTCAGAGTAACAGGCAAAGATATAAACAAAAAATACACTTTTATTTTCTTTGTGGCCACAGTTTTAATATGTAAGTCATAAGGAGGGCCCTAGAGGACTTTTAAATCTTTTCCCTAAAGCATAACAAAACATTTGAACTCATTTTTGAGCAATCCACCAAAGGAACAAAGGGAAAAACAAAAGTTTCACTTGCCAAATATTTGTTCTCTAAAATGCATATGAATGCAAATACATGTGCTGTTTCCTTACTCTACCTATAAGAAAATAGTTAATACCAACTATCTTTGACCTATGAATAAGGGAAGGACTCTTAAATTCAAATTAGCAATAAAATTGTAATCCATGACATACTGTAGCAAGTAATGACATCAATAATTTCATGAGTGGTGAGGTATTACCTTGTCAAAATATGATTTTCTGTCCTACAGGGGGCTGTTTAGTGATGCGCCAACCAGATGCTGACAGGTCATGTAACCCACCGTGCAGTCAACCCCACGCTTACTGCAGTGAGGTATGTGCTACTGCATTGGAGCATAAAGCACCCCCGTGAGGGCTTCCCACACATCTCTCTGCATTAGAAAGATTATGCCAACAAAAAGTATTTTCAGAGATTTTGCTAATTGTAAATTTGTTAAAATCAACTTCAGACCATTGTCTACCTTTCAATTAAATGTTGAATAATCTCGATTTGGTACAAACCTGCATAAAAATATATGAAGAGGTACTTTCTGGGCTAGCACTCATCAAAACAGTCTTCTCTTCCAATCATCCATGTTGTTATGCTTTATGGCTTACAGAAAACTGTGTTTTTCTGCTACACAGTGTAAAACACTTGTTCCCTACAGACTAGAACATGCAGTTGTGAAGACGGATACACTGAAGTTATGTCCTCCGATGGCACACTCGAACAGTGCACTCTCATCCCAGTGGTGGTGATCCCCACCATGGCGGACAAAAAGGGAGATGTGAAAACCAGTCGAGCTGTGAACCCTACCCAGCCCTCCAGTAACCAGTCAGGACGAGGAAGGACCTGGTTTCTACAGCCTTTTGGGCCAGGTGAAGTCATGCAATGAGCAGTCCTTAATGACAAGTACTGCTGCAGGGTCTGGCATTTATGTTTTTGTGATGCCAAGGAAGAAAAACCCTTAAGTGTTCATTTAAGAAGACAGGCATCTGCTCTGACTGAAAATAAAGGAAGAGACATAAGCAAACCCCTGGCTTTCTCAGCTACTCCATCAATATATTTAATCTTGAGTTGCAGAAGATTTCCTTTTAATCCCTTCTACTTGTTAAAATTCACAGAAGCTATTTGAAATGTGAGTTTAGAAGGGAGATGGCTGCAAAATTGCAAGCCAGGATATTACATTATGCTGTCTCAACCAATAATGCTGCTGACAGAGGAATGAAAAGGTAGCACTGAATACTGCGGAGGGTAAGGGCTGCTTAAAATTTGCACCCATAACATAAATTGTAGGAAAACATTGGTATAAATATGCTAATGCTTTGCTTCCATATCCATATTTAAACTAATTCATATTAGACAAGACCTAACCATATTATTTACGTTTAGCATAGACATGCTCTAAATCTCTATAGCAATGTTTGCTTTTATGATGGACCATGTTCTTTAGAGCTGAGCATGGACTTACGTGCAAGAGTTATCCCATCAGAATTTCTTTATATAAAATCCATCATGTAATTGGTTTCAGTAAATATTTCCTGGTACTATTAAGCATTGAGATAAATAAAATTATAAGTGACAAATTACTTTCATGCTCATCCAAAATGTTAATTATATTAAGAGAGCAATTGGTTATCTTCTTAAGTGTCTTTTAAATTACATAGAGCTAAATATTCTAACACACTTGTGTCTTAAATTGTTCATTTCTTTCTGAATCTTCTATGAATGTTTTTAATCTGAAAATTGAAAACAGTATCTTTATATGCATAATCCATAAAATGTTGCAAATTGAGAACTACAGCGATACTTTTAATAAGCAGATTAAATCAGGTTTGGGTTAGAAATACTTATGTTAGATCCCTTTAGTCCTACTAGTATTTACTGTGATTTGTACTGTGATACTATATTTGATACCTGCAACGAAATGGTCTTTGGTCTAGTTAGTTAATACTTTAATCCACAATAAAAAACGAAAATTAAGCTTTTCTGGTCCTCCTTTAGCATCTTACTGAGTATATTATCTTTTACTCATTCTGGTTAACTCCACCTGAAAATGCCAGAGGGTGAGTTGTAGCAGCCAGAGTGCCGACAATAAGCAAATGTCGGACAGTTGCCTTCAACTATTTAGGATCCTGAGTGCTCATGTGAGCTCAGATATGGTTTTTAGAGCAAGCAACAGTTGAGAGATTTCATGAAAACTCACAAATTTTCCAGCAGTTCAAGTTAGAAAGGAAACAGCTCAGCTCAGATAAAAGCAATGGTGTTCAAAAGAACTAATACTTTATTTGGTGAAGGTATGAGCAAATGTGGAAGAAAGTGAATATTTTGCACTTCAGATAAGACTGATAATTGTTTTAATTCTAAGATTGGTTAACTACTGGAAAGGTTTTGATTTACTCTAGCATAATTATTCCTTTCCTCACAGTTTCTGAGTCTAGATTTAATAGTTGTTTCACTGTCTTCAACAAATTCTATTGCAGTTTCAGAAAGGAAGGTATTTAAACTATCGCCTTCAGGTGCCTGTACTGATGTATTACCCAAAACAGATGAGTTTGAGGTGCCAATTCTCTTGCATATGTAGGAATAATCTGCCCAGGGGAATTCAGAAAGTTGCATAATATTAATGACCTCATTAACAGAGTTCCCTGCTTTGACAAAAACAAATAAATCCATACACAAGGTAATGCCAGTCTTTTTTTTCAAGGTGATAATACTATTTTAAAACAAGCAAACCCAAAACAACCCGAAACCCCTTACATTTACTAATGGAAATTAGCCAAGGAGAGAAGAAACTGACCCATTTAACAGTACTGGTCTGAATTCCTCTCATTCGTATTATCATATCATTGGTTACATCAGGTCAAATATACTGTTCAATCCATCTTTAATGGATCAGTTATTATAAGTTATAATTTTCATTAGGTTGATTAATGAAGCTAAAATATTTTTACATTAATTAGTCTTGAACAAGTTGTCCGCATGACTGCAAGACTTTACACTGCTAGAGAACAGAAAGCCTGAACTTATCTACACAGCAACTGAGAGGGCTACTGTGAATCTGAGGAAAGTTAATCTAACTAATTTTTGTTATTATGTTGTTGTAAAAACATCAACTGCATTGATAATGCCTTTTTTTCCTACAGAGGTATCAGGAAGCAGTAAGTATTTGGTCAGAAAAATTTTAGCTGTGTTTGCTTACATTGAAAATACATGACTTCATGGAATAAAAATTTTCCCCCTTGTAAATGAAATAATTCGGCCTTTTTATGGAATTTTCATTGTCAAGGAGGTGCAACAAGGCTAGCTAACCTCCTGTAAAAGAATGCTTTCAGGAAGCCAATTTGCAAAAAGAGTCAGATAAAAGTAGTGGGTCAAAGAGCATGAACTGACCTTGGGTTGTGACATGCTGGTTTGGGGTTCAGAGCAAAACCCCACAGAAAGAGCAAGTCACACCGTTTTCGTAGGAGAAGTGGGTACATCTAGGATGAAAGCAACAGGAGAGTGGGATGTATACCTCAGCCTGCAGGGACATCATGTCCAAAATACAGACTGCACAGGCTGCACGTAAATACTGTCCTTCTTAACAGACAGTTGTTCTATTTATGAACAAGGGTTGTCTTTTTTGGTGTGTTCCATGAAGGGAAGTTGGCTTATAACAACAAAACTTGCATTTATAGGGGAAGAAATTGGAAAATTACTACTTTATGCACTAGTAAAAGTTGTGTATATGCAGTTAATGTGTGGATGAGGTAAAACATGCTAAAGATATTTCATAGCAACAAGAATGAACATAACAGGCAGGTTGATTTAGTGGAGGTAGTATGGAAAGTGGTGCTAATAGCATAAATGAGTTCTAGGCTGATAAAGTGCCCTGCGATCATGCTGAAGGATTGCCTGCTACCAGCAGGCGCAGGGGCTAGGTTTCTGAGGGGGTCTCGCTACCTCTGCCCCACATCTTGGCTCCGTTTGAATTATCCAGACTTCAGCTGAAAAGCAGAACTCAAGTGCACAGAGAAGTTACTGCTCAGTTGTTTAATAATATTTACTCTTATTAAGCTATAATTGCTAGTGGAGACATTTATTTTGGATTATAAAAGTATTTCTATACTACATTGGAACTAATCATTGAACAAGACTAACTCAAACACTACTGACTAACATTCGTTCCTTTTAGATGGGAGGCTGAAGACCTGGGTTTATGGTGTAGCTGCTGGTGCATTTGTTTTACTCATCTTTATTGTTTCTATGATCTATCTAGCCTGGTGAGTTCTTTAATTATTTACAAACAAGCAGTCCCACACAGACTGTAATGCAAGCATTTACATTTGCCGCTGTAGATACTGCAGACACTTCTGTGAACTACAGTGTTTAATTTTCCATGTCCTTTTGTCCAAGCTCAGGTTAGTGGACTCTGGTTGTAGTCTAGATAAAGGATAAACACATGCTCTCCTGAGGTTAGAACAACTTCTTACAAATATGGGGTAGATTAGTGTATAGTTTTGTTTTATTCAGTTTATCTCTGTTAAGAATGTGCTGTGTCCATGATAATTTCATTGCATCTGTATCACAAAATGCAGAGAGAAAGAACAATAAGGAAATTTAATAATCAGGCAAGTCAGATTTTATATTTGTCAGGATATAGAGATACACAACCAAAAAACGTCTGAAAACTTTCTCGTGTGTTTTTCATACATGAAACAATATTTTGTTGAAAAATCTTAGTGCATGTGAAAGCAAAGATTTGTTGCAAGAATAAGACATCTTTGAGAATGCTCTCCCCAACATTTTTTAGGCCCTGTTTGGAATTTCTGATCCAAATGACTGTGAAGGTGGAAGGTGAGGGAGGTGTGGTCATACACATCACGCTCTTGGCTGTACTGTGTTAGTAGGCATTTCGGGGGCTTCTAGATTTGTTTGGGTTTTAGTAAACTTCCCCCCAGATCTCACTTCTGCCTAAGTAAGGAAAAAATCTTTTATTTTTTGAGTAAAAGAAAATCCATTATCATACAACTCCCCTGCAAATTCTTCGCACTGGAATCTGTGGCCACTGCAAGCCACTGTAACAACTGGTTTGGTAACAAAGATTTAGATTTGAGCAGCCTAAGTGACATAGCTGAGATAAGATTTTGGACGAGACTGAGGATGCAGAGGCCTGGTTTAAAGAAATACATGTGTTACAGTCTAAAAGAAGACAAGTACTAAAACATGCATAAACACGCATTTTCCTTTGGCTTGGTGATTTTTTAAAACTATATCAAATGGATTGGAAATACTGCTGGATTAAAATCTAATTCAAGGCTAGACAGGGAATGGCTATGGCTAACAGCTATATCCCTGCTATTTATGACTCGTTTAATTATAACATCTAGAATTAACTGTAGTCATTCCAGCAAGTATAATGAGATTAAACTAATCAAAAGATGGAACTTTCCTGTGGAAACCCTTGATGAGTCAAGAGAGGTTAAGATTTGAGTCTTATAATTTAAAAGAGCCTGACTGGAGCTTTGATACATGGCCAAATATTGCACTGCGGGCTCTAGGTTCTTCTGAATACTGACTGATCTTGCAGGATTACCTGCCAAGGATTTCATCAAGTCACATCAGCGCCATAACAGCCTGTTTCTGAAGAACTGAACTTTGAGTTAGATGTTGCTTTGGGTTGATAAAGAGATAATTACTGATCCAATATAGCTTTTACAAATGAACAACCAAATGCATTATCTTAAAACAACACACTCATCTTTCATTTAAGACTGAAGTCCATCTTTGCTATGTTATTAGTTTCTTGTTCTATTTACAAATTATCTTATTGTTTCAGCAAAAAGCCAAAGAAGCCCCAGAGAAGGCAGAACAACCGACTGAAACCTTTAACCTTGGCTTATGATGGAGATGCAGATATGTAAAATATAATTTCCCATGGTGACAAATGGAGTCTAAATTAATGGATTAAAATCAGAAGGTATCCAAAGCCACAGGGATTTTCTATGGAGTGGATTAAGCGCTTTGACTCTTTCTTTTTTTGTAATTGCACCATAGATAAAGAAGGATGGATTTCGTAACGCCTACGGATATTCAAGGTGTTACCGCTTTACTTTAGACCATCAGCACTGAGAAATCTGGCAGAATCACATTAATAGACACTGCGGTTGGAGATTTGTGGTCTTTCCTCAGTCTTACAAATGATAAGTACCACTTGTGTCTCCAGAATACTGTGGCTGACATAGTATTAACAGTTGGAAGCCCCTGCAACATTAACCAAGTATAATCAGTATGCATGAAGAGTTTGTACCAAGCTATGACTCTTTACATTCAGGCATAACATATATACTCAGTTGAACCATATGTATTACTCTATCAGATTATATACTTGTTAAAGAGCATTTTAAGTGCTTAGTACAATATTAACTTTTAACTGTGTTTAACCCATTCAGCAAGTTCCACAGTTTGCCAGTTGATGATAACTTGTGTTAACCTGCATTTCAGAGGGCAATGACTCACTTGCAAAGTTCTGTCCTGTTATCACTCCGAAGTATAAAGGCCTCGTGTACATCCAGAAAGGAGGTATTCTCGGATTCAGTGTTTTCTAGCAGTTGCTATCTGGAAAAGGATACCCATTGAAAATGTTACAATATGTTTCTACTTCCTCTAACTCAAACTGTTGCCTGCATCTTTTTTGCTACAAGTAAGGCAAATTTTTGCACTATATTAGTGCAGCATGGTATGCACTTAACTAGTATTGCCATAGAAACTGCCTCTTTTCAGAAAGAATGATGATGTATCTTGTGCACGGAGTGTCGAGTAGACAGGTGTTGAATCCTGAAGAGAGTAGCATTCGGTCTGGACTGCGACTGGATGGAATCAGCTGACGACGCATACTGTACACACCGTTCCTCGTCACAGCGGCCATTTGTAGTCTATATCATGGCAGTAATACAAGTGTCTAGTTTCTTGCCCTGTCTACCTATACTGGTGTAGATTGTCCTGCTGGTTTCTAATTGTACTTTGAAGGCTGTTTATGACTAGATTTTTTATATTTGTTAACTTTGTTAGAAAAAAAAGAAAAGAAAAAGAAAAGTGGTTGCCCTGTAGTCAAGTGACATACATGTCTAAAAAGGTATTCTGATTGTTTGTTCAACTACAATAAAATGGTTTTGCTTTTTTTTCCTTCTGCTAGTGAGAGCATTTTCACTGTTGCTGACAGTGCAATACTCTGCCCTTCCATCTTTTCTAATTAGGATAATTGGACAGACTCTTTAATTATTCAGTTAAACTCTTGAGTGTACTGGCAAGTAAACAATAAGATCAATAGTTCTGCCATTTGAATACTTGTGACTTTTTTAAAAAGTCTGGCAGTACATAAACTCACTGTTAACCTCTTCCATGCTTATGGCTTTTCAGTGTTACACTTCCAACATGAAGCTCATTGACTTGCCACTGTATCTACATTCCTGTTACAGATGTGATTCATGACCTGAGAAGGGTTATTCTCATCAAATGGCTTCTATGTGTCACCTGAACATATAAGTGATTGTGCCACTACTAAGCAATACAAAACTTTATCAGGCAACCTCTCAAAAATAATTGTTATATAAAATTCAGTATTAGGTTCTCAGGTCTTTTTTATAACCTAAACCGTTTCTGCCTACTCATCATGCTATTTACTCAAGAAGCACCAGTTTTTGCACACTGAATAAAACCGTAGCTTTGCAGCTTTGGCCCAGATCCACTGAAACTGATGACAAGGCTCTCGTGGACATCAGTGGGTAACATGAGCCCTTAAAAATACCTACTTTTGTTCCATGTAGAATAATTCTTGGAACCAATGTGCATTGTGTACAATGTTCAAGAGAGATCATGGTCCTACTTTAACTTAGCTAACTTACATTACCAGCGTGGTGTTACTGCACCGAGAAAATAATCTTCCTCCCACTGCAGAAGTATTCCCCAAATGGGAACGATGAGCAGAGAGGAACAATAGTAACAATCTTTTGTACAGGTTTAATTTCTCATTTTATACCTTTATCCGGCTGCAGCTGGTGACGTGCCACGGTCCCCTGCCACAGCGGTTGTTCATTTGTATACGTGTTGCAGGATTGGGGGCTTCAGTCTTATGCTGCTTTGTAAAGATCCATAGGAAAAAAAAACAAATTTTGATTAATTTAATTACTTCAGCATTCTTGAGTAGAAAATAAGAAAAACCTAGTTGATTCCTATTTTGTCAGACATACAAAATATAATGTGGCAAAGGTATAAAATTTTAAAGAACGGTAACTATCATGTGAAGACACAAAGCTTAATTATGATTTCTGTATTTTTAAAAGTCTTATTCTGTGCTGTCAAATAGTATTGGACCAATAGGGAATTGACGGAACAGGGTTTCTTTCATTGGCAATGCGTCATCGTTATTATGCTGGCTGGTCTTAGCAGGAGCTGTTACCTAGTTCTTGCCTTGAAGATTTTTATGTCCTGAACCTAAGAATTTAATAACTTGAAGTTAAAGGTATGCCATCTCCTTTTTCTCACTATATAAACTGGACAAATTAAAAAAAGAGATAGGAGGTTCTTTTACTGATGTTTGGCCTTTGAAATCCGTGCAAGTGTTGTGGTACGTGCTACATTTTCTATCCAGTCAGTGAATTTTGCTGGTGCACATCTGCATCACACTAGTGCTGCATTTAAAATCTAGAGTGCATTTTTATTGTTTTTATTTAATGAACAGAGTGCATGGACATTTCAAGCCAGGATGACTTCCCTCGTCAAGAACAAAATATTAGGCTATAAGGAGGGCTGAAATTGTATGTAAAGCTAAAAGTTGCACAGGTAATTCAGCCCATTAGCATTGAAACAGAAACAAATAATAGATGAATTTTCAGTTTCAAATGAGAAGCAATTTGCTTTAAAAATCAGAGTGCTTCTACAAATCCAGTGCCTAAAGCAGCCACTACCGTAGATTGTTAGTTTGTGAAAGTAACGTTTCCAGTGATCAAAAAAACCCTTCAGAAAATAGCAAAGTAGACATTTTCCTGTTGATGTGGTGGTTTGTATTTTCCTTTTTAAATCTGTAGTTTCTAGCTTGCTGTGTCTGCTTTGAGTCCTGGAGCAGTTCCTTTTTGATACTTTGGTGCAACTGCTCTAGCTTGTTTATATTTGGTATAAAACATCAATTTTGAAACTCCCTTCTCCTGCCAAAATGTAATAATGTTTGTTTTCCAATATTACAATCTGAAGAGACAAATTTAAAACCTCTGTGTATAAATCACTGTAAAATATACCTTGAATGATATGGAAATCTGTCCTTTTACCTTATGTAAATTGTGCTTACCCAAAGTTAAGAGTTTATTTTGCCTAACTTAATTTACTTGAATATTTATTTTGTAGAACAAGGAGGCAGCTGTCTGAGGAATGTTTACCTTTTTTTTTTGGTTAATGTTAATTTGTAAATTGTGTAATGCATTTTTATTTTTAAATTATGTATATTTCTTTTTTAATGCACAAAATGTTTACGTACAACTACTTCAAATTTGTGAATATTGTCACTAAGCTTTATTCAGTTAATACAGATATATGAAAATGTAACAAGTCTTACATTTTCATCTGGGTTATTTTTACATAACTGATGTATTGCTGACAATAAATATAAACACAAAATCATTTCATGTGTTTTTTTAACCTATGTAGTATACTAGCCTGGGATAGAGTGATAATAAAAGCCAGATCCTTAAAATATGACCACCTTTTAAATAGTGTCTTTGAAGGAAATAAGCTAACATACCCTTATTAAAATTAGTATTTCTCTTCAGAAAGAGAAAAATGCTTTCTAAGGTTAATGTAACTATCAAAGCCCACTGATACAGTCCTTGTTGACGTAGAAGTTTACAATGCATATTTACTTCATTGATAAATATGCAAGAAATCCAATAAATTAATTGCATTTTAATTTTTTTTTTCCTTAATTGCCATTTTTAGGTTAGCAAAAACAACCCATTTGTGGAGAATAAGGGCTAGATCAAGGTCTCGCTAAAAGACATTTATTCAATTCAGTGAAGCTGAAGCTGTCCCTGTCCCTAAATGAAAAGGAACAGGGAGCAAAATCCTCCTCCTCCAAATAAAAAAAAATATACCCAATGCAATCAATAAAACTGACATTTAGATCCCAGTTGTCAAATAACCATAACCAAATTTGCTCTATTTTTTTCTAGAATCAAGGATTTGTTGTTGATTACCTAGTGAAAAAAGTGACTCAGCTTTTCTTTGCATAATTGCTTATATTCTGTCTCTGTCTTCCCCAAAACTCAAATTTTTTATGTCCTCTTCTGCGGCATATATTTACACATCAGTTCATGGGGTTGTGTTCAATTTCAGTAGCTATTACCTCCCCAGTAACCCATCCAGGCTAACCCTTAAAAGGTTTAAACCCAATTTTGAGGGCACACAACTCTGATTTTAGAGGCATTTCAGAATTTTCAAAGGTACTTCCTACCTACATTTTCTCCTGCTGAAATCCACAGAAAAATAACATAAGCATTGGACTTGTCTTCTCACCTGCAATTTAATAGAGAAATTGTTTAGATCATTTGAAGTTGGTTAATTAGCTACAGGCAGAATTCTACAAACAGTTAAAAAATATGCTTGAGAGAAGAAAATGAAAATTCTTATGTAAACTCTGCAGAAGAGGATTACCTATGGTATGCTAATGAAGATCATAAGGTCTTCACATTCAGTAGAGAAAACTTATGGTTGGACTTTGGCAATTAGCTGTGTGACTTCTAGAGTAATAGCTTACAGATTGGTAAGTGTATTCTTTATTAAAAAAAAAAAAAAAAAAA
>Ga0065711_1026592_pt1 | contig 64985 bp, 38 predicted proteins | sample Hoacrofraction12_FD_59098 | JGI IMG/M metagenome (GOLD analysis project Ga0065711, IMG submission 59098) | Hoatzin crop microbial communities from Cojedes, Venezuela - Epithelial fraction 12 v2 (version 2) | ecosystem: Host-associated > Birds > Digestive system > Esophagus > Crop | place... | reverse complement strand
AAAAAAAAAAAAAAAAAAAAAAAAAGATATTTTTGAGAAGCATGTGTCTAGTTCTGTGTTCTTTTATGGTTTTTAGAGAAGTGATACCTTCAAGTTTAATGTTCTTCCTGTGCAGGGACAATGGATATTGACTTGAAATAAGTATGAATCAGATCTGCTCTGCATTCCTGTGAACTTAGAAAGAGGAAGTAAAGCCATCTGAGATGGATCAGTCCTCCCTATGTTACCCACACACATCCTCCAAACTTCTGGCACCTTGGCATATGCTGCTTACTGTGGGTACTGCTGGTGAGTCAGGCAGAGAAATGCAGGGCTCTCACCCATTTAGGTCCATGTACCCTTAGTGCAACAAATATATGTACTTCAGTAAGGAGGTGTTTTATATGTGTATACCTCTTTACGTTTCTATCACTTCTACAGGAACTTGATTGGCAGCAATAAGGCATGCACTCAGCTTTTAGATTAGATTCCTAATAAAACATTGTCTTGGGTGCTCAGCTTGAGAAAACTAAGCTTTCAGTTGCTTGGCGAAATATTTTTCTACTCTGAAATGTGGATTAGTTGGGTAAACAAAAGGTATTTTGCTGAAGGGAGAAAAGCAAAAAACCTGGTAGCTTAGTGTTCTTGCTAATGGCCCCTCCTTTGCAGACTTCCCTGTCTCTTTGCTGCTTTGGCACCCCAAGCCTCCCAGAGCTGCTTTAGGTGAGGCTGACATCTCACCATGAGTGCTTGGACAATTAATTCAGATTCTCCTCTCTGCCTGCAGTAATGACATTTTCCCAGCTTTCTGCCTTCTTTCCTCTTTGAATAAAAATACCTCCTAAATATGTAGAGATTGAAGAAGTTTCAGGTCTTTAATCTTTCTTTTTTTATAGATGCCCACAGAGCCTCCTGCCGATTCATGTCTTTTTTTGCCAGGAACTTAGGTTTCATCCAACCAGCAGCGTCTGCAGCTTCAATTAGGGTTTTAGAAGCTCTAAGAGTAAGCAAAGAACGGTGCTGGGATAAGGCCAGCGACCTTGAGGCTTTCCCCATGGAAGCAAGAACCCATTGAGAGGCAGGGCAAGACTTCACTGGCATTACACTGCAAGGTCAGCCTGGTGCTCCTTTTCTTGCTGATTTTCCTTGAATAACCTAGGCCGCTCCATGGTCAGCCAGTGAGTCTGGGAGCTTAATTTAGGCTGAAAATCCCTCTGGGCAGCAGGTTGCTTCGCGTGAAGGAGTGCAGTTACTTCGCTGCTTAGTTCCACATCATGCCCCTAAACAATGTGAGAAAGAAAATTTTTGGTTTTTTGCATGGGTAAAGCAACATTTCCTCCACCTTAGCCTTGTTCTTGGAAAGAGATAAATTCCTTTCTGCCGTGTTTCTGAAAGCAGGATTGAGTCCTCAGATGGTCAGCCTGAAATGTGTACGCAGTGGGTAAAACTTCAGCCCAAACAAGAGACATTTGGACAGTTACAAGGAACAAACCAAGGTAAGCACAGAGTAACCTTCCTTGAACCAATCCTACCAAGTCGATCAGTCCATAGTAAAGTGTTGCTCAATGTGCTTCTGTCTGCTGTGCTTGTGGGTAGGCACCACTTCGCTTATGTGATTAGATAGTGTGTATCTGCAAATCCTGGTAAGCACACATTGAACCAGCAGGTATCTAAAGAGGAGGAGCTGTATCTCAGTTCTCAGGCAATCTCTTTCTCTGGGTTCTTATCCCCTTTGATTTAAGATGTGACAGCAGGAAAATAAGCCACCAGAGTTGTTAAATTTAACTGTATGTATCATTTCTCTGGATTCTTGAGTAGAGGAAACCTGAAAAGATGGGTATATCCCTAAGAAAGCACTTCCTTAAAAACTAAGACTAAGGAAGTAGAAACTAGGATCTTCATAAAATACACCATCTCTCTGATGATCTCTGTATTTCTGTTGTTGACAAAGTTTACTGAAGCTAACTCAGTTCCCACTGAAATCTCCAAAAAGATTTCTGTTGCCCTGAGAGGGATTTGATCCAGGCCCCACATAGAAAATCGAGCAAAATAGTCCAGGAGTCAGCTTGTCACACACGGTATTTTGTGTCCCACCCTCTGAGAGATGTCTGAGGCTGCACACACTCTGACGGTTTTGTTGCTCCAGGATCTTGGGCCGCTTGTCCATGCTTGCCCCCTCTTCCAGCTTGTTCTGGCCTATGGGCTGGCATATGTTTCTTGTGGAAGAGGAGCATGTTGATAAAGGGAGGGAAGTGCTGGCACATGCCCATGTCCAGCTCTGATAACAAACTGGGAAGTGGCTGCAGTCTGGGAGCTCTCAAATACCCCAGTTTAGATTTATCATAAATGTACACATGCAAGTCAGATTAGGGACTGCACTATTGCTCCTGCCCTGGAAGGAAGCCCACGCAGCCATGCTGATTTGTGCACCTTGAAGAGCAGAGAGAGCAGAGAACTCAATCAGACACCCGCCTTGCGTTATCTGTGGAAAGGGACAGGTTATTACACTCGGTACTGCCAAAGCAAGAGAAGATCTTAACTTGGAGCTATGACAGATTCACAATCCCTTGGGCTCCTTAAACCATGGAAATAGAATTTTGGGGAAGCCCTGCTACAGCTCAGACAGCAGTGACAGATATTTTGAGGTGATGTTATCTGTAATCGTCCAGAAGTTTATAACAATTATTAAGTTGTCTTCTCTGAAGGAACTTCAGGCAGGCATGATGTTGTTCATACTATTCCCAAAGAGCATTTTGAAGGCACACTTGAGCAAAAGGGCTTTTTGGTGACCTCGTCCTTCCCTGTGACCTGCTCATGCCTCAACCAAGACCCAAGCCTGGCTGCATCGCAGCCTCCAGGAGCCCCCCGTCCCAAGGAGTGGGGACACGGGGGACAGAGACTGTCAGAGGGGAACATGGCAGGAGGATGCCCTGCCAGCAGCAGCAGAGCAGTGCCTTGCTTTTGTGTCTCCACTCGCCGTGTCCTCCAAGGTGGGTGTATCTCTTGGCTTCTAGAGCAGAGAAGAAGCATTTCAGAGCAGGGAGCTGGACCAGACCGGTGCAATGGCCAGGTCATGCTGGCAATAAGATGTGAGGAGGAGGTTCACGTTGCTTCCTCGGCTGCACGCTGTGGGTGCCAGGCTGTTGTAGATACCCAAAGCTCCTCCGTGGCTGCTCTTGGGCAGCTGTGCCCGCAGGCTGGGAAGACGGGTGCTCTGCCAGGTTGGGTACATAAGCCAGCAGCTCTGCCGCTGAGCCGGCACTGGCAGAGCTGCACGAAACACTGGGTTGCTCAATCCTGGCAAGCCCTGGTGCTGAGGCTGAGCGTCGGTACCTTAGAAGTGCCAAAGTAGCAGGTCTGGGTGTTTCTGTGGTCAGGTAATAACTGAGTGAAGGTTTTCCTGAGCTGAGACCTTGGCTTTATATCAAAATTTATCTTAAATCCTTTGTTGCATCAATTCCTTATTCTTGGTCACAGTTCAGCTCCCTGTCCTTGCTACAAATTAATATTTTCATACTTCTTAGATGTGCGTTATATATTCTTCATTATTTATCTAGTCTGACTAATTGACTGGGCATTATCTCTGTTCCTTGTTTGGGATATCTCCCCTTGTCCTCTTCTATTAGAACGCGATGACAGCATGAATACCTCTGGCATGAATGTTTCTGTGAATAAAAGTTCTCAGCAGCTTTTGCAACACTCCTTGTGTGCCAACGTCAAGGGGAAGTGTAAAGCTGAGGCAGCAAATGCTGCCACACAGTCTTCCTTAGAATGAAATCTCATGAAGAAGATTGTGGGAGATGTCTGTATCTGCCTCTAGTTTATCCAAACATCTGCTGGGAGAACGAGACTCTCCAAAAGCAGACATGATTATTAACGAAAGTCGGGATTTGTATGTGTTAGCTGAATATCACACCTCCCTCTGAGTAATGGGGGAAGAATAATTAGGCCTGATAAAAGGGTAATGAATCCAGATGTTTTTCAGAAGATGAATGCCTAGCCACCGGTTGTGGCTTTTTTAATGAAGAGTGTTAAAGAAGGGTACAAACTGTTTCAGTAGTTTAGGACTACTGGCCCTAAGATGCTGTCCGAAATTCCAGTTCATCTGTGCTCCAGCAAGGCTTTTGCTTAGATGATGCAAGCAGCAGCATCCAGTGTTTGTTTTTTCTCTGACCTATTGCTGAGTAATTGAATCATCCTAAGCACCAAGCTAATGTTTTTCCTCCCTAGGAGAGCATAACATTACCAGGAAAAGAAGAGGAGGAAAAAAATTAAAAAGGCAGCTGCAGGTGTTTACTCCAAATGCTATATAGTGTGTATCTGAGACCAGGAAGGAGAGTTTCTGTAGCTGAAGAAAATATTGAAAGAGCCAAATGGTGATGGCAGTGGGTGGTGCTGAGCCCCTGCAGCCAGTGGGGTCTGGGAGGGTACAGCAGACCTGGCTGACGGCATGTAAATGCGGATAGGCAAAGGCAGAAATGTAAGACCTGACTTCTGGTGTATTTTTCTACACTCCCAAGGTAGATACCTGAATTCTAGATGCTCAGAGCTGCCAGAGCACCAGCTCAACGGAGTGGCTACTTCCATACAGCAAACAAGATGCAGAGAGAGGACAACCTAGGCTCAGTTTGAATCTTAGTGAGTACCCAAACAAGTATCCATCTTCCAATGGTGTGGGTGGGCTAAGTACTTTGGGCCAGGACCTGTTGTTGCTAAGTTTTTAATTCTCTGTCCTGCGCACAGACAGAGAAAGTGAGCAGAGACTCCCACTTCACTGTTCTGGACAGAGGCTGGCAAAATCATCACAGCTGTTGCTGCTATCACCTAGTAGATGCCAAGGTATCAAAAAGCGTTTCTTTGTCATTCTGTGTTTGGCCTGCCTGCCCTCAGCAGGATATGGGAACTTCTTGAAAGGAAATAATCTTTTCCCTAGGAGTTTTTTCACATAAGAGGAATAACTTTGGGAAGAAGGATGGAGAGGAAGCTATCAAACCACCTTGGGCTGCATTAGCAAGAGTGGAGGCCACATGGTTCCCCTTGTTCATGAGATCCAGAGATGTTACTGTTACACACCAAGGCTTTGGTGGTCCTGAAGACCCTATGGTGCCGAGGGACAGCACTAATGGACAGGAAGCCTGGTGAATTCCAGTTCACAGGTAGGGCATGTCTGCGGCTTTTGGAGTCTATCACAATCACATTCTCCCTTGGAGAATCTAGAAGGAAGAGGAAATAAATGAAATTATTTAAATAAAGCAAGTGTTTCTTTCATGTCTGCTGTTTGTTGTTTCAACGGACAAGGTGCTGGGGCTGCCTGAAAACTTCCAGCAAAACATTTTTTGTTTTGCAAAGGGAAACAGGGTTTTGCACAAAATAGGTGTCTTTTGAATGTCTGAGTTCTGTAAAAAGATTCAATTTTCCATGCTTTGATTGATGAAATGTGTCCACGGGGTTTTATTGAAGTGCTGCCTTCAGTTTTCCTTTTTTTTTTTTGTATCTCTACAAAAGCTTCTTTTTCCAGAAGAAAAAGAAATTTTATCTGTACTCAACCTGCTCTCCGGAGCACCAAGACAGGGCAGATCAATGGCTGCGTTTCACCTGTCCGTTACAATCTGTATCTCTTTTATCAGTGGTGGTGTCAGTGGTGACTGGAATGTGTCGCTGGTCAAAGCCCCATCCTGGAAGAGCCACCCCAACGGGTGCTGGCTGACAGCGATGCTGTGCTCTAGGACGTCCCATGTCACTCAGCTCCTCCACCCCGAGCGGTGTTTGGAGGTGATCCAGGTGGGCATGTGTTTGCCCTGCTCTGCTGTACTTCCCTTCGCACAGGGAGGATTTCAGCTCTCCGATGTGTCATTTCTGCCTCGTTCGTGAGCACTCCGCTCAGCTAAAAATATTAGAGTGTCATCTCAGAAGTTGTGTCTCTGCGGCCACCTGTGATTTCAGCTCAGCTGCAGCATCCCAAGGAAGCAGACTTGTCTGGGTTTCCAATCATATTACAGCACCAGCATAGAGTGCATATGGTAGCTGTGATGTGGGGTGAGGCAGATTACTCTCCATTACGTGGGTGTGGAGCAAAAGCAACTCAGCTGAGGCTGGTGCAATTATACACGCACAGCTTGGATCAGAATCCAACCCTTGACATTAAACAGCCCTCTGATTTTTTTTTCCCCAAACATCAAGATGTATTTCAGAATAATGAGATCAGTGCTCTAAATAAAGTGTTTTAATGGAAAAACATTTCAAAAGTGCAATTTCCTGCTACCGTTTTTGCAGTACAGATACAGTTCAGGAGCATCCCTGCTTTATCAGGGGTCCAGCTGTGATTTTTTCACCGAGTTGACAACCTACCAGCACTCCTGGCTGAGGCATGGGGCCTTCCCAGTTCTTCAGAGCTCCTGTGTACTGTCATTTGATGATACAGTAAATCCAGCTTTAGGGTTCCCGGTACCAGAACAAAAGTACCAGAACCCTATGCCACGGAGTGCTAACATCGTGTGAACTCCCTGCGCCCGTCCCAGTGTGCGCTGAAGGCGTTGCTGGTGTAGCCCCGCACGGCCAAGCCTGATGCCGCACCGGCTGCCGCCTGCCTTCCCGCAGCTGGAGAAGCACCAGCCCGGGCTCTGACCCGTGCTTTCCGCCTAGCTGGAGAGATGAGATGCCTCTGCCTGCTGCAGATTTACCATTTGCGATTACCCGATTTACCTGCCTGGGGAGCCGCGACTCGCCCAAAACCAGGCAGCGCAGCTCCGCTCCGTGGGGAAGGAGGGGAAGCAGCAGGGAAGCTGGTACGGGGGTTCCTCCGCTCGCTGGCACCCACCGGCTTCGTCCTCTGCCGGGATGCTGGCGGGGATCCGCCGAGTCCCCCCACCCCCAGGTCTCCCTTGTCCCTTCTGCGGTGTGGGGCTGGGACCCTCACCCTTCCTCCGGCTGCTTTGGAAATCTCCACCGGGATGCACTGCGGCTCCTTCCACTCAACAATTTTTTCCGCTCACGGGCTTTGAAAACAACAGCCGGTGACTTCGGGAGGAGACTGGACATGGGGCAAACAAATCCCCGTGGAGGACTTTTCTTGCTGTCTTTGAAGGTGTGTTTCTGCTCGCAGGGGATGTCTGTGGCAACATTCCGTTGTTGCCTCCATGGGCAGTGGCACTGAGCAGGGGTTAACCTTCAACAACTTCACCCACTGCTGCCAAAATCACCTTTTCCAGGTGATGGGCCCAGCCCTTACCAGGGAGGGCCTGCATGCCCACGTGGGGCACAGAAATCTCTAGTACTGTGCTGCCCAGGCTCGCTCTCCACTGATTGAAACTCCCCAGGGTGCTGATAAGGTCCAGAGCATCACTGACCCTGGCAGAAGGTTAGCTGAGTGGGCAGTGAACCCTTTTCCTGGGGACTAACTGCTGGTGGCAAGACCGGTCCATGGTGCAGCAAGAAAGGCTGGTGATGAAACCAGGTTGCCTCCTCCGGGGCTGCCAGCCCTCTGCTATGGGGATGAGAGGGCTAAGCACTTCCTAGAGACCCATCTGAGGCAATATTTCCAGTGAGCTGGAGAGGGTGGAGAAGGCACTCGTGTTGTGGGATCAGTCAGGCTTGGCTCCAGCAGCGATAGTTCACCAGGCTGACCTGAACGAGCCACTGCTCCATGTGCCCTGCTGAGTAGCAAGTGCTGAGAGTGTTTTGGGGCATCTGGCAATGGTTAGTAAATCAGCTTTAGCAGCTAATTTCTCCTTGAGTAGTTTTGCCATGGGTTGAAACTCTCCCAGGCTGTCCTTGGAAGGTCACCGAGTGGATAGTGCAGCAATGTACAGTTTCAGCTTGGTATTATCGAACGGGTCCAATTGCTTCCCTGTTATTTTGGCTGACAAAGCCAGTTGTACCCTTTAACTGTCACAGCTTCCAGCAAGCTGTCTGCTCATCTCTACCCCTAAATGTCATCAGCACTGACATGGATCCCTGAGAGTCTTGTTAGTGTGTCTTGCTGGCGGCATCTCTACTTTTGATCCCAAATGACAGTCTCAGCCATCTGTACTGCGATCCTGGTGCTCAAAACAAGGCAAAGAGGCTGTTTTCCTGGCCTAGGAGCTCATGCCAATCGCCAGCTTTGGCATCCCTCACTGGAGATATCTTTTTTTCCTTTTGCCAAGCCAGGTAAGGTCTCTTTGGTGGTAGGCACTTGGATGGAGATGCGTTCAGTGCACTGTTTAGCTTGCTTGGATCTATTCAAATGCACAGCTTGTTTGCTGGCTTGATAACTATGCCATAGCTGGAGACTCTGCCTTGAGCTGCCTTTTGCCATTCATGGAGTTGCTCTCCTATTGTTTCTAAACACACCACGTAGTCAGGGAGATACCTGCTGATTGCTCATGTGCTTGAAGACTGGAGTCTTTTAGCAGAGTCTTTTAGCAGCTTGGATGTGAGGAGACTGGGGATGTAGTCTGCTTTGGTTGCATGTTTTTATTCTGCTCATGTTTTTACCATATGAATATTTCATCCCACGTTTGGCCTCACTTGGATTACAAAATTACACGATTTTTATTGAAGCCTCTGTATCCAATACCAATGGCAGCCCTATTGCTTCTTCCTCCCTTCTCAGGCTGGTCATGTCCCAAACCTGGGACTCAGTCATTCAGCTTCTGCTCAGTGCCAGGTGGCAGCTGTCTCTCAGGCAGCTGTACAGCATGTAGTGACACCTCTCCAGGCCCCTCTCACCTATGGTGATATATCCAGTTATCTCACGTGCTGCCAAAGAAGGTACTTGAGTGTCTGAACATCTTGTGTGTAATTTAGAATCTCCTCAGGGGTGTTCAGATCCTGCCAAGCTTTAATTTTGCTTTGTTTAATCGCAGGTTTGGTTTCTTTTCTGCAAGATGCTGAGAAATGCCTGGGAACCCAACCTGCTTACTGTCGGTCCCTTTGCCTGTTTACCTTGAGCTTCGTTCTTAATCCGTATCACGTCAAATCAGTAATACTTTTTTCCTCTTCTTTCCTGAAGCTTTGACATAATGATTTCTCACACAGTAATTATTGTTGATGACCTGGTGTGGCATTGGCTGATATATCCTGCCCTTCACCGTTCAGAAGCAAAGCACTTACAGTACAGTTTTTTTGCACCAGATTTTCCTCCTCTGCTTTGTCCTTTGTCCTCCTCTGCACTTCCTTGTAAATAGCTTCTGGTGCTGTTTTTCCCTGTGTTTCTCGACTTTCCCAGGCCTGCTTAACGAAAGAGCTTTGCGTTTGCTTCACGCAGACTGCCTTTGGAGGGGCTCTGTTTAATTATGTCCGTGCACATCTCCAGCTCTTGGGTGGCAAATGAAATTTCTTTGAGCCTTTCTGAGCACTGTTCTTGCTTCTTGGTATTGTCTCTGCTGTCAAACACAGGCTCTTTCCCCTCTGCTGTGAGCCCGCAGACCTTATAAGTCTCTCTGAAACAAGTGGCTGAATTTGTCCTTGCCCAGCAGGTTGCAGGAGCATGTTTTCCTGGTGCTCTCATGTGGGTGCCAGCTGCGTGTGGGCAGCAGAGGAGCTGCAGCGCATCCCTCTGCACGTAGCCACGCACAGCTGGCCGCTGCTCCCCCTTCTCCTAGATGTGACTCCAAGCAGGGACTTTGGTTGCTGGCCTCAGGAGAGAGCAGGGCTGGCTGGATAGGGGCTCTTCAGAGCACCAGGATGCTGCTGGGATCAGGTGTAGCAGTGCTGGAGCGCGACTGTGAACATGATGGTGGTTGCAGTGCACTTGAGATGTACAGATCAGAGCTACTGGTGAGCTAGACCCAAACAGGGACTCAGACGCCACCAGTCACTCTTGGAGGTGATGGGAGGCTGTGTTCTGTTGTGGGCAGAACAGTGTGATGGGACTTGGGCTCAGCTCTGCTACCACCTTGCTGAGTGCCCTTAGTCTTGCCGCTCTGCTCTCCACACCAGGATTTCTCTGTCTGTTACACAGGGATTTTGTGGCTTTGTGGTATATTTTAAGATCAGCAGATTGGCAGCTATACAAAAGATAAGCCTTGTTCTTGTATCAACACGTTTCCTCCAGCAGGGCTAACCCTAAGCTGAGTGCTGATCCAGATGCTCTTGGAATCTACTTGGGATTTATACATCAGTTCCTTGCTGACATGGCATCACATACAAATTGCAATTTATGATGCTAATGCTCTCTCAGCACCTTTCTAATTTTTTAATAAACATACTTTTGTGAAGCATTCCTCTTCAAGCCCAGACTAATTAATATGTTTAAGGTATAAACAGAATAATTGGTGGAGCAACAAATTCATTCAGTTTAACAGTTCAACAGACTGGCATGGCTGAGAAAGAAAACCTGCCTCCTCTGCATCTACCCCCAGCTGGGGGAGTTGGAAAGGCAGAACAGCAGATTAACAACCGCTCCACTGATGCCTTCTTACCACATCAACATTATATTGGCAAGGGAATTGCAGGTTTCCCACTTTGACACAGTTATGGTGATAAATTAGGTATACAGAAGAGCTAATGATGAAATTAAATGGAGTTATGAATATATATTAGATCTCTTCCCCAAGGTCAACTCTGGATGATACAGCAAGGACATTATAATAACAGGTAAGCATCAGGCAGTGATTGGCAGCATGTTACTGAAGCGTGGATGCTAACATTTGTTAGCAGTGTACAAAAAGAAGGAAGAAGATAGGAGCTTTCAAGTTCGTGGTATCTCCCTCCGCTCTTGGTGGAGCCCCATTTTCAGCAGGCAGTTTTGCCTGTTGCCATCCTGATGATGAACTAACCCCAGCAGCCCTCACATGCGCTTCATTAGGAAGCTGCACAGGCACGGGACTCGAAAGCTGAGCTCTGGGCACTGGCTGCCGCAGACCCACATCCAGTGGGGACGTCCAGTGTCCCAGGGGATGGAGACTTGGCCTTTCTGGATGCTACTCAGCAGTTCAGGAGGCAGTTCAGTTTGCTTGGCCCCATCGCAGGCTCTCTGTATAACCCGAGGCAAGGCATTTGGGTCAACATTTCAGCACTGACTGGTGATTTTTTATTCTTTTTTTTAAGTACCTTCACGTTTGATTATTGGGCTTGGGGCAACTAACCTGGATTCACGCCGACGCTGCCAGCCTCACCGCTGCAGGTAGGGCTCTATCAAGTAACATATCCCAGATACAGGACTCAGAATCGCCAGTCACTTCTGAAAAGCCTGTTCTTACATCCTCTGTCTCCCAGTTCCCAGTGGTGCGCACAGAGATAACAGCGCTTCTTTTGCCTCCAGGAATGCTGGAGGCATGGACACAGTAAAAGCAGAAGGGCACTCTCAGACTCAAGGGGATCACAAAAGTCTCTTAAATAGATCTTTTTTTTTTTTTAAAAGATTTGATTCCATTTCCAAAGTCTTTGTAATTACTACCATACAGAAGTGACACAGCTCTGCAGGCTTTGCCCCACAAGCGGCTGCTGCGTCATTCCGGAGGAGCTGCACACCCTGCAGGGAAGCGCTTTGTGAAGCAGTCCTTGAGAGGTGTCCCTGTGCTTTCTGAGTGATACGAGGAGTTTGACTCACATTTCACCAAGTGACCTTGCCCAGAGCTGCCGCTCTGAAGTAAAGTCTCTCTCTGCACCTCTGAAAGTTGTGTGTGTGCAGCAGACTTTTGTCTCTGCTATTTTTCAGGTGAGGATGTCCTTTTCTAAGGTGAGGGTATTAAGCTGATCGGTTTTCCTTCCACTTTTGTTTGCAATTTGTAAAATAAATGGAAATTAGCTGGGTTTGCTTTTAATTGCTGAGCAAGTGTGTCTGGCTGCTACCCCAATAGCAAAGAGAGGGGATGTATGCACCCAGAGGAGTGCCTGGGCTGTCCCAGGTTGTCCCACCTCCGCAGGATCTGGGGACTGCTGCTTCTTGGGAAGGAGAGGTGTTACAAACCAGTGTCACCTCGCGCCGGGGCACCGAGGCCCAGCCGTGGGGGAGTCAGGGGTGGGGAGTGCTGGCAGCGGTGCGGGACAGGGCTGTGTGCGTGCCCTCGCAGATAAGTTCTGCTCCTCCGGGCTGAGGCCGAGCTGTCAGCGGGTCACTGTGGGCGAGCATGAATGGGTCACTGTGCGCAAGTGTGAGTGGGTCACTGTGGGCGAGTGTGAGTGGGTCACTGCAGGCAAGCGTGAGTGGGTCACTGCAGGCAAGTCTGAGTGGGTCACTGTGGGTGAGCGTGAGTGGGCCACACAGCCACCAAGCAATGTGGGTGGGACGGGGACCGCCCAGGTCTGTGTGACTCCTATTTCTCTCCTTCTCATCCTCCCGAGTTCTTTCCAGCAAATAATCTAATGTATAGGGTTTTTTTCATTCCCCTTGATTTCCAGCCCTTGGAAAGGCTCTTGGAAAGCCCTTCCCGGAGGGAATGCTGCTCTGCTTTCCCGAAGCTGCGTGTGCTGGAAACCTCCCGTCCCCCGGCGAAGCGGCTCTTGTGGCAGTAGCCGGCCGGTGACAGCAGAGGGAGCCGAAAGCCCGGCGACCGGCCGGGACCGGCGGGCCGGGGCTGCGGGGGGCTGCGGGGGCTGCGGGAGCTGCGGGGGCTGCGAGGGGGGCTGCCCGGGGAGCCGCTCGGCAGCTCCCACTCGAGCCCTGATTCGGGGGAAAGATTAGGGCTGGGCACGGCAGCGGTGCAGGGTTCCCCAGCTCACCTTTGGGGAAACTGAGGCACGGAGCGGCTGGGATCGCCCCGGGCATGGGGCAGGGCAGGCTCAGTGTCCCTCTGGGGCTTTCCTGACTTCCTCGGGGGTGGCTTTCACTCTTTCCTGGGATGCCCAGCTCTCCCAACAGCACATCACAGTTTTGGGACTCGTCCCAGGTTGTGTGAGCCCGCTTCTTGGAGCTGGCTCTACACAGGCATGGTGCAAACCTGCTGGCTTCCCTGTCTGCACTGGCCACACCGGTGTAGGCGTGGGCTGCAGCACCGAACTCAGGCGTCGAAGTTAGGGCAGCACATGTTGTCCTAACACTCATGCCTGTCTCCTGTCAAGCACGGCTCATGAGCCGGAGAAGAAACCTGCTGGTTCAAATCTAACCCACAAAGCATCAGCTGGATGAAATGGGGAAGTGTATGAAGATGTACCTAATTTTTTAGACGTGAACTGCCTTCTACTTGTCTCTACTGCCAAGCATCATCTACCTCGAAATTTTGTCAGGTAGGGAAAAGTAATGTTTAAAATGTTACATCCAGTATTGAATTTCCCAGCCCAGTAGGAGCCAAATTCTGAGGCGGAACAGATTTCCAGGCTGCTGTTTCCAGGAGGCAGCACTCACTGCAGAAAAAAAAACCAACACCCCCCACACACAAAAAAGAAAAAAGAAAACAGAAAATAAAAGAGAAAAAAGACAGAAGAAAAAAATTTTAAAAAATGAAAAGAGAAAAAAGAAAAAAGAAAGAACTTAATTGAGAAAATAAAAAATTTAAAAAAAAGAAAAAAGAGAAAAGTAGAAAAAGAAAAAAGATAAAAGAAAAAAAGGAAAAAAAGATAAAATAAAAAAGAAAAAAGAAGCAGGATCAAGAAGCCAGTAGCTGCTGACTAAGGATCACAGCACAGTCAGCAAAACTGAGAAAGCACAGTCTTGTAGGGCTGGCTTTGGACTCAAGAAGGGAAGAGGTGCCTGGGTACTCTCTGCAAACTCTCCCATGTCCTAAGAAGAGTTTTGCAGCCCTCCCAAAATGCCTGCTAGCAGGTGCACGCTGCTGCAGGCTGGTGCATTCACATCCCTCGTCTTCGGAGCACGCCGCTTGCATGAGGTGGAGTGAAGCTAAAACCATTGTCAGCCCACATGAAATCCCAGATGGATGTGGGCTCTCTGCAGTAATGGGGGATATTACTTTAAACGGCTCAATAATGCTACAGGTTTGGTATCTCCTGCTCCATAACATATAAACCCTTTCACAGACCTAGATGGAATTTCTTTGACATCTCCTCGTTTTAAGGTACTTTTGCACTTTTATTGGCAACGCAGTTGTAATAGAGGGAATCCATATAGCATCAGTGCTGCTTTCTAGGAGCCGCCTGGTAGCTGTGAGATATAAACCAATCAGGTCTTGGACTATAGCTTAATCTTATCAGCAGAATTCAGGTAGAGTGAGGCAGAAATTGTGCTACTAACAAGTGTTTCCAGCCATCACTGCCAGGGTGAAATGGGATGAAAAAATCAGAAAGTAGAGCTGTGTCTGGATCCACACAGCTCCTGAATATAACCGCACAAGAGAGAGGAGCTGGCTGTGCCAGGCAGCAGCCACGTGGTCATAATAAGCAGTTCTGCACTCCAGCGCTACTCTGGTGAGCCTCCCAAGCCAGGAGTCATTAATCCTCTTCAGCTCCAGAGACAAAAGGCAAGTGATTGAAAGAAAATTTGGATAGTTTCCCGATATTTTTAGGGACTCCTCTCCTTCTAGGTTAAGAAAGGAATGAGGGCTGTCAGTGCCTTGGGGATTGCAGTGGGTGTAAGCCAGCACCTTGATTTATTTCCATTGCCTTAGGAGCAGAGATATAGGTGAGGCATCTTTTTAGCTGCTGGGATTTTGATCTCTGCATGCTTTTTGAATGGCTGACTGTAGGTTTTAATATCCACTTCAGAAGATGTGCAAAATCTACCCTAAAAGCTTGCCAATACCATCTCTTAATGCTCCCTATCTCTTCTGTCTAATGTCGCACCCTGTGGTGCTGTGTAATTATTAGGCAGCTTACACAGTGTAGTTTAAACTGGGAGAATCTCTGTTTCTCAACAATTTATAGGCCTCAATTACCGGGGTCTTAGGGTCACGCAAGCCTATGTTAGTAAGGTAGGTCTTTGGAGAGCAGGAGGTGACTACTGAGGAATTACTGCATTTAGCTCAGAAATTTAGTTGAGAAAGCACAGCAGAATGATGCTTAAAGGGGCCAGTCCTTGGAGTGGGACAGCTGGAGAAATTTAAGATGTGTGTAGTCTCTTTGGTTCCTGTGGTCTTAAAAGGGCTGAGTTGCCTTCACTCCCCTTCTCTGGCTGCAAGGGATGCCTTAATAGTCACAGTCCACAGCCAGATATCCATGCTAAGGCAAGCCAAATCTGCTGGTTTTCAGTACTCAGAGGATTTCTCCTTCTCGCCTGACTTTGGTGCATCTCAGATCCCAAGGTTTCCTCAAATCCCAGCCCTGTAGAGCCAGGCTGCAGCAGTCCTTTGACCTCAAATCCAGTCAGGAGGGACGCAATGCATGCAAGTGTGCGAAGAGGCTTGTGGTCCCTTGAGTACCTGGCCCCAGTCTTCTCGTCCAAGCCTTTTTGTGCTGCATCGCTGCTAGGCAGACATCCCTGCTGTCCAGAGGCACATGCGATAATGCTGTTTCTTTCCTGTGCTCCTCACAAGGTCCTGGACCCATGAGATGAGTACTACAATGTCATCTCAGCACTATTTGTTCCCAAGGACTGTTCTCTAACTGTTTAATTAGTCCCTGCAGTAATTAACTGTGTACTATTTGTTGTTCCCTTTCAGTTGATATTTACCCTGTGGGAACTGGGGGCTCCTGAGAGCTATCACACATTAGAGCATTATGGAGACCCCAAGGAAGACGATTCATGTGTGACCTGGGGTTTGGTAATGGCCCAGGCAAGGGGAGAAGAAACCAGCCCCAAGCCCCTGCTTTTACATACTGAGCCAGGGAGGCTGGAGCTGGTCTGTAACGGTGCTTTTTAGCCAGGGCTCCTCTTCATATCTCCAGTGTTCACGGGAGATCTGCACGTGCCTCCTCTCAGCCACCCCGGTTGCAGGGAGCCAGGCAAAGCACAGCAGGAATTGTTTGCTGAAACATGTCCAGCCAGAGATGGTAGGACAATGGAGAAGGGATTCCCAGAGCGCCCCAACCAGCAGCAGTCCCCCCCTGTGCATGATGGCCGAGGCTGGGCTGCGCGCACACCTGTGGCACTCGGGATGGTGTGCACAGCCGGGCCATCGGCGAGGCCACGGCGATGCTCTGCTCTCGCCAGCCTGAATTTCCCTGCCAGGTGTTTCTGGGATGAGAAGCCCTGGGAGTTTTTGATGGCATGCTAAAAACCGATAGCCAAATGACCGCCTTAAAGGTGCTCCTTTGACATTTTCATTGCGCATAGTTCAGAGGCTTGCTGCATCTTCAGTCCCTGATTTTTCCTCTAACCCATGAGTTGGAGCTGGTGAAGCACCTGCTGACCTCTCTGGGGTCCAGATGTAGGGACTTCTTCACTGGCCAAAAGCATGTTACAAAAAGTGGCCTTTTTGATCAGGTGCTGCATGTTGTTCTGCAACTTATATCGTTACACACTTCGCGAAACACCAGTTCTCACAGACTGATGGATTTGAACGTCAGCATCGCTAAGCACTCTGTTTAGAATTTTTAAACGTTTAATTTGTAATGATGGAGACTAAATTGAGAATTAAAGCCATGCACATCAGTCCCAAGGGAGTCTCCCCCCTTTCCTCCCACTCCATCTGGAACGAAGAGGAGTTGGAATTATACATGAATTAATGAATAAGTAATAGAGAGTCACACAAATAAATTTCAGATGCAAGGATTTTTTTTTAAATCATTCACAAGTTAATATTTATTTATGTAACTTGCAGAATTCCAGCCAATGGCTACATAAATATTAATTACTAATTAAACTTTAATAGCAAAGCAAAACCCTTGCATTTTCTAAATATATGTATTAAAGCCATTGTTATTTGCTTGGAGAATTGGGTTTGTTTGGGACTTTGGTCAAGCAGCGACAAGAATACAGTCTTAGAGCAGGAGATTACCTGGGTTAATCTTGCTCTTTGCTTTCATCGCAATTGCTCAAAGAGAGGATGAATTAATTTCTTTTTTTTTTCCTCCCAAGGCGACATGATAACAAATTTAAAAAGAGCCCTTGGCAAAACCGGGGCATCGCTGTGATTCCAGTTGTGCATCCTCACTACATTTTTGACTGCTTTCCAACCCGAAGAGGAGGAGGAGGAGGAGGAAGGCTTCTCAGCTGGCCAGCACGGCTCTGCTGGCTGCAGTAGCTGTATTCCTTTGGGCCGGCTGATTTTCTGGCCTGTGGTGGTTGTTTAGCATTTATGTGCCTTTTGGCAGCCTGAAGGCTCATCGGCAATTGCCATTTTTGCAGGCTACCATGAGTCCTTTTGTATTAATGCCTTGGGTCTGTAGGTCCATGACCTCCCTGTTCATCTCTTTTTGGTGTGCTGCTAAATCCACCTGGAGAGGAGGATTACAGAGATGAGCTTTCCTCCTCCACAGAGAAAGTGAGGGTGAAAAGCTGGTGAGCTCTCCCAGAGCCATGGCTCAGCTCCGAGTCTTCCCCACGGTGTCTCACGCCACTTTGCTGGCAGCTCTGGTTGCTGTAGTTTTCGTTGCGTGTCATCTCACTGCTCTGGGGCATTTGTGAGGGTTTCCCAATGCCACGGTTAAATGAGGTGTTGTCCCCTTGCCATCCAGGCTGGACACTTCTCTCCTGGTTCCCAGGCAGCTCTTGCTGGAGCCTTTCTGTGATTCCGGGCCCCTGGGCTGCATCTTGGGCACAGGAGAGGGAAGCAGGAGAAACAGCCCTCAACGTCAGGGGCCTGTGAGTAAAGGACATGGGCAGTGGTACAGCTGGGAAAGGGGTAATTCTGTTGAGCTGTGGCTTCAGCAGCACTCAGCTCAGTGGGAGTATTATGAGGTGCTGCACCAAGTGATGCAGCAAACATCTAAGGGGTGAGGAGACCTAGGATGCTCGAACAACTGAATGCACCTTTGGGCAGAATGTGATTTATAGGTATCTATGAGTTTTTAAAGGAAAAAAAAAAAACCAGATTCAAGCCAAAAAGAGAGCTCTGGCATTCTATGTAATCTCATGCAATCCATTTGTGCTGTGTTTTGGGTTTGGATGTGTGCTTTGCAGCTTTCTTCTTTTAAGCTAGTAACGACAGAGTAAAGCTGGTGAGATCAATCCTGAGTAAAGCACATTAGGCCATTTCATCCTTGTGGGGAGTCAGGGTCTGCCTCCTGGTATGGTCCCACTGTGATCCCCGACCCCACGGTTTGTTGTAACTACGGTCTTGGAAGTCAATGAGTTGAGTCCCAGTGCTCATGGGACATACCTGTGTAAGCTTTTGAAGGCTCAGGGCTTTAATAAGGATGGGGAGAAGATAAAACATTTATTGCAGTACTCTTATCTTGGGCCTCATTTAATTGCAGGGACACTGCTGGTTAAAGAATTTAATAAGCAATTTTCTTACCCATTTTGAGATTGATGGAGCATGCAAAGACATGAGTTGATTAAAACCAGCCAAACTTCACCCAAAATTCAGAGATTAGTAATTTGTAAGGTCTGAAAAGACAAGTACATGACTTAGACTTCTATGCAATAGTCCCAGATATCTCCCCAATGAAGTCCCCTGGATGATGTGTGCTCTTTGGCTCAATAACAGTGGATGGCCTTTGAGTGTGTCCGTTTTAACTAGAAGGAAAAAACAGAGACAGAAAATAAATTAAGATGGTTACAAGCACAATAAAATGAAGTGCACACATTTCAATGTAAAACATTGAAAATGTACCAGAAGTAATAAAGACAAACCAGTGATAGGACTCCGAGTGGGAGCCCTGGCTAATTCTGCACTGCAAAGATATAAAAGAAAATCAATATTAAAAAAAAATGGGACCTTTAGCACAGAACCTTGTTAAATGGTGTATGCGACAATTTAAAAGAAATAACTTGGAAGTTAGAAGTGCAGCATGGAAACATCTGAATAATTGACATTTAAAGAATTAACATAAAATTATTCCAAGATAGTGGTGGAAGTAGTCAAGCAGTCTTCTAATGCTCATGTAAAACCAGGCTGCTTTAACAGTGCACCCTCAGCCTTGACTGCATCTACTGAACGATTAGCCCTGTGTCCCAGCAATCTGTGGACCAGCCTGTTTAGATTAGATTTTTTTCCTTGTCCTTGGCCTCACTAATTAAAAGATGTAATGGCAGGCCAATATGGAACTTGCTGTATCTCTGCTCCTCCTGATACCATGGGCAAAACTCTGAATGGACAGAGAGTTAAACCAGCATCCCCCAAGTAAGCCATCGCTCCTTTGGAGGGTGGTTGGCATAAACAAATAGAAAATAGATATTGCCACGCACCCTTCATTGACCCAAATCTTTATTTCAGTACGGTGCTCTCCTTTTAGTGTGGTGTCACAGATCTGGTGAGGCACAAGAACAGGTCGCCCAGAGAAGCTGTGGAGGTCGCCTCTCCAGCAGTGTTCAAGGCCAGGTTGGACGGGGCTTTGAGCAGCCTGGTTTAGTGGAAGGTCTCTCTGCCCATCGCAGGAGGGTTGGGACTAGATGATATATAAAGTCCCTTCCAACCCAAACCGTTCTATGATTCTATGCTTGCACGATCTTAATTAAACAAATACTCCATGTTTAAGAAAAGGCAGAGTGAAAATCTGCCCATAATTTATTTTCAGTTAATTCTTCCCTCTGCATCTACAGCAGGCAAAAATCAAGATACAATATCAATACTGGTGTGCAAAGTTCAAAAGGTTTCTGTGTTTTATTGACTGTGCAATGATCTTGAGTTATTTCTGGACTCCTCAGGCAGTTTTGGACTGGCACAGCCCAACACCAGATTGAGCGGCAAGGACCTTTAAATATGCAAGAAAGTGAATGTACTCTAGTGCAATGAAACACTAATGCCCAACCTGGTGCCTGTGCAGCCAGGCCAGCTGTGAGCTGGTGTTCACAGAACTAAGCCCTCCATCCATCAGGTGGTGAGATTAAGGCTCTCTTTACTGTGTGACTCCCAGCCAGGCTCAGAGCAACGAGACACTGCACTGCCAACTTCTGCTGTCTCCTTTCCAGTGTATACAAGGAGCAGCTGGCTCTGGCTGATGCAGGCAGTCCAGGGACCAGAGGATGGGAACATCTTTTAACTGCTTTGATCAGCGCAAAAGAAGTTTTGTCCGTCATCTCGATAGAGATTCCCAAGTGGCTGAGGCTTAGCATCCATCAAATCTCCTCTCTGTTTAATAAAACATACACCATACTCCTAAATCCTGCCCCCTAACTGCTGAGCTGGCTCTTGGTGTGCAGCGGTGCACATCTGAAGCAAGGATACCAAAGAGCCCCTTCCTGATGTCTGGGATTCAGGCTACCTCCAAACTCTGGCATGCCTCAAGGACTCCTGCCCACAGCCTGCGCAGTCCCAGGGTTATCTGCAGCACTAGTGGGACATTACTAACTGGGATATGCTTATTTTTATTACAGATCTGTGGAACAAGGCTGACAGCTGATGCGCTTGATGCCTGATACGAGTCATGCCTAAACCAGAATCCTTCTCTCGCATGGACTATCTGGCTTCTCCGTGGACTCAGACTTTAGCCTTTACATTTAGGACACATTGCCTGCCTTGCATTTTCTTCGCCTCTTATTATTCATGATACTTGCAGAAGCTTGCATAGTTTTGAGAACTTACCACTCTGTGAAATGCAGACTTGGCCCCTTGGTTTAGAGGGTACCAGGAGAAGACCTATACCCAGTGGTAGGACTGCAGCCTTCTTGTTTCTGTGAGAAACCATCCTAAAAATGAAGCCAGGAGCACAGTAATGCCTGGAGAAGTCAGGAACAGTCCCACGGCTTTGCTTATCTGGGGAAGAAAGTTCAAGCCAGGAAAGAGCAGCACACCTTGAGCCTGGGGGTGTGCCGCCACTGTAAGCTTGGGCTGCACTGCAAAGCCCTTGCAAAGCCCAGGTACAACCCTGGTGCGAAGGATGGAGCTGGGAAATCCTGAACCATGAGCATTGTACTGCATTTTCCATTTCTTAGCACTCAGATAACTTATTCAAAGAGGTTTATATCAATATTTTTTCCTGCTTCCATTTCCCTGTTTTTCCATTTGCAACTACTATACACATCCAGGGCTATTTTTTACCAGGCATGAGAGTTTTCTCCCCTTCTTTCTCTTTTCATAAGCACAGGTTTTCTAATTATCTTTTTTTTAAAAGGATGTATATCTCCAAGTCTTAAATTTTATTGTCTTTCATTTGAAGTTTTGTGGGTGCTAGCTCTCTGTTTCACAGTTTAGCTGACTTGGGGATGAGAGGTGTTAATTATTCAATGATTTAAATGAAATATCAAAGGAGTTTTTATTGATTTGCATATAAAAGTTATGAAACCCAATATATGGCACAACAGACAAATTAGTAGGCCATAAAAAGCAGGAGTGAATTACTGTTTTATTAAACCTTTAAGATAACTTGCTGTACTATCTGAAAATAAAGGTCAAAAGGAAAAAAAAAGGAAAATTTAAATGTGTGCACATTAATGGACTAGGGATTGTGGCTTTACTAATAACTTCTGTGCATAAAAATTTATATTTTTCAACACAGCAATCATTTCTTTTACCCTGTTGGGTATTTTAAATGTGCTCCTGTGTATATAATATTAATTTAGTCATAAAGTAAAAGGCAGTAATTCAGACAGTAGCCCATGTGAGCTATTAAATTCAAAGTACCGTGTGAAGTATTTGTGGTTATGGTTCCTCGCAGTTCTGGATAAGATGCAAACAAACCACTCCTGAGAAGATAAAACTGTTTGCTTTCAGAGCACCTGCCCATGCTCAGCTCCGGGTTTCTGCATTTCTGTCTCCGGAGCTGACACTATTTCCGATTAGGTTGTTTGGGTATAAATTATGAGACTGTTCCTTGGAAAAAAAGCACAAAATAAGGATTTGTGCTATAGCCAGGCTTTTATAGGAATATTGTATGTTCTCTGAGTCTATCTAAATTAGCTTGCGTGATAGTTCACTTCTTTTTATGCTAGATCAGGCAGCTTTGCTGCCTTAGGAAGCGAAAAGACGTTTTCTCTTGTCCTGTTCATTCGCTAATGTGGGGCTGAGAGTTAACCAACAGTAAATGGGCTTGACTGCGAAGCCAGTCAGCTGTGTAAAACATTTTCATGTTGTCTCTCTGAATAGCTTGAAGCAAATATTCTGTCTGCTGCAGTGGCAAATTAATACACAGCAATTAATCAAAATTCTTCTCACTTGCTTTCTCTGTGCATGTATTCTTGCATTCAGTCTTAGAGTGCCTGGTTATACTCCTGTTAAATGCGTCTAGGCTAAGACTCAACACAAGCACTTCTCAGTGAGAAGAAATTAAGCCCAGACTCCGGCTGAATCCTTCAGAGACTTGGCTCAGTGCCTGCAACTCACCTAATACATATCTGTCAGCATCCAGCCCCTAATGCTGTCCATGCAAAGACCCAGAGACTCCTGGTAAAACCTCCTCTATGGATTCTCTGTATTAAGATATATTATCACGTAGCATTTCAGAGCCATCTCTCACCTTTTAATGCCTTGGATAGAGACCTCATTCCCTGCCCCCACCCCTGCCCACTCTCCGAGAATCCAGGCTCAAATCTGCTGCTGGGAATAAACCATGGTGCGGGGGAGTTTGCAAGCAAAGAAGGATTTCCATGTATCCTCCTTTCTGCAGCACACACAGCTCAGAGGCCACATAGCAGAGTCTCCTCTAAAGCCACATCTAGACAGAGTACACTCGCGTGGGGCAGAGGATGTGCATTTCCCATAGCTGAGACACAGCAGCGGCTACTTACACAGCTTCTCAGTTCTGTAGTTCCCCAAAATAACTGCAGCATGAATCGAAGACACCTGGTAACACAGTAAAAATTATGCATAGAATCATAGGATGGTTTGAGTTGGAAGGGACCTTAAAGACCATCTAGTTCCAAATCCCCTCCCATGGGCAGGAACATCTTCCACTAGACCAGGTTGCTCAAAGCCCCGTCCAACCTGGCCTTGAACACTTCCAGCGAGGGGACATACACAACTTATCTGAGCAAACTGTTCCAGCACCTCACCACCCCCATAGTAAAGAATTTCTTTCTTATATCTAGTCTAAATCTACCCCTTTTAGCTTGAAGACATTGCCCCTTGTCCTATCCCTATATGTCCTCATAAGAAGTGCCCTCCTCCAACAATGCTTCCTCTTGCCAGCTAGGGGCAGTTGAACAGCAGTTGGTGAGTTCAGTGCATGCTTTGCATGCCTGATCCTTGGGCAAGGCACAGCTGCCGCAAGAACTTGGTAGCAACTGTTTGCTCGCTGCTGCCTCTGACTTCTGGCTGTAAAAGAGGGTATGAATGGGTTCCTGAGGTGTCACAACATGATGGACGACTGTGACCCTTCTGGCAGACCTCAGAAGAGCCCCAGACGTATGTGCAACTTGGTCTTTCAGAGCCATATGGAAGGGGTGGTGACTCAGCCCAAGCTCCTGCCAGTGGTGCCAGCCCAACTTGAGGTCCTCTGCAACATCCCAGGCTCAGCCTGGGAACCTCTGCTCCATGCTGCCTGCGGTCCTTGTGGTCACAGCTGCTTGAACCAGTCTGTGTCTGCCATCATAGCTGTCCTCAGTGTCCGTTGAACCTTGTTGTCACCTTCCAGGACACCAAATGGTCTTGCAGGACATGAGAAATCTGTCCATCCAAATTCAGCCCTCCCATCAACCAGGTAGCAGGAAGGATGGATGGATGGAGGGAGGGAGGGAGGGAGGGATGGATGGATGGATGGATGGATGGATGGATGGATGGATGGATGGATGGATGGACGGACACATGTGCCAGTACCCCAAGGACTCCTCAGCCAGCAGTCTTCCCAGACAACTGGTTCTGTTTGCACTGACACTCCCATCCTGCAGAGCAACACGGGAAAGCCACTGTCAGCATGCTGGAGGTGGTCTGGGGGCAGGTAGTTTTGGTATTTGTTGGCTTCAGCAAGGAAGAGATCACAGCTTGGCTGGGGAAATCAGCACAGGCCACCCCCATACCTAAAATGAAGGTTTAATTTACCACTGGGAGAGAATAGATGCGTGTGGGCAGGCACAATATCCCCACATCTGTGGTGAGTCAGACACCCCAGAGATTCCGCTGGCAGACGATGAAAGGGAGAAGTAGGTCAGAGCAGACAAAGACACTGAGGGATCCGTCTGCCGGATCAGATGAACCGGGCAATGGCGGCAGAGGGGGTATCTGACCTCCTGCGTGGTTGATATGCAGAGCAGCTGGGAGAGCATTCATCATCCCGCAGCCGGGTAGAGGGGTGATGTTTAATAACTGGCAGCTGGAAAAGCAGGTAGCAGACTAAGAGGAAGGTGCATGATAGAGCTCCACCTGGTCAAATAGCTGGATAAGATTGCAAAGCGATGGGGAGTCCTTTAATTATGTGCTTGCTGCATCAATTAGCAAAGGCAAAAGCATCGGCCTGTCTAGTTTAATTGGCAGAGTCAGTGAGGAGGGCACCTGACATGGGCACCCTCAGCCTCCCCAGGGGCAAGGCAAGCCCAAATGACTCCGAAGTTGCAGGAGAGGAGCCGCAGCACAGGCTGCCTCCTTCACGCCGATGCATTACGGCACTTAAAAGCAGCTCCTGTGGTGGGAGCAGCTGGGCTCCACGCAGTCCTTGGCCATGAGGTCTGGAAAGACTCACTCAAAGCTGGTGAATACTCGCAGAGTGAAATATGTGTTTTAGAAATCAAGACTCCAGACGGGAAAGGTCGGCCTTTTAAACGAAAGGCATTTCCCTTTCCCTGGCAATGCTAATGCAGGGTGTAAGTTGTTGTATCACTGATTTATTTATTTTGCCTACTCGGCAGGCTTGGGACGTTCCAAGCCTCAAGGGGAAGCAGATGCCTCTCCGTGGAGGATGCGGCCTCTGGGGTTTGTCAGCGCTCAGGGAGGTAAAAGATGAGTCAGGTCTGCAACAGGCACACATCATTTCAGGCCGGTCAAATTCCCGTGGGGATGTTCTCAGTCAGGCTTCAAGTGACATAGTTTCTTGCCACTTCATTTTCTTCACAGGATTAAAGTCACTCCTGCTGATGATTTGTCTTGATTCTTCTGGCTGTCCCCAGAGCCATCGCCCTAAGCTGCAGGAGGAATGTCTGGTTGCTCTAGGCGTATCTAAGCCTGTACCTTCAGCAAGCTCCCAGAGAGCATGGGAGCAATGGACAATTATATTCTCCCCTCTCTGGTAAGCAAAAACCAGCACAGGCATTTGAAGATGGTCCCAACAGGAGGACGGGTGGGAGCTTGGTGCAGGAGTCAGGATGGCTGGAAGAGCCAGGGGGAAAGCAGGAGTTGGGTGAGGGGCTGCCCATCAAACACAGCTGGCACGGACATGGCAGTGGGGTCAGGCGGGAAGCCTGGCATGGAGGTGTAAAGAACCATCAGGACACCTACCAGAAAAGCGACAAAGAGGGGAATATGTCTTTCAGTAGCCCCTGACTACATGGAAAGGGAATTAAATCAGTGAGCAAGAATAAGTTACTAGCCATGCCTTGTGTCCAGTGGGGATGGGGAGATGTACATCAGCCTGGGGGGTTAGGAAGGAGACTGAGATCCTTCCTTCATCTCAGGATCATGAAGTTTAACTAGAGGAAGTCCTTCCAAAATATTTTACAGAGTTCAAAAGCTCTGAAACTCTCACTCTACCACTTTGGATAAATTACCATCAAAAGATTCTGTCGCTGGAAATTTTCAGCCTATGTAGAAATGCTCATTAATGAAAAGCAATGAGAAAACTGCTTGGCCATATTGATCTGTGTGCACCCAAAATTATGCAGATCCCTAAAGGATATATCCAGCCATGATCTCAGCTGGCAGTGGGTTTTTGGCAACAATAACAGATTGTCTCAACTCAGCTGCTTCGCATATGTTATATTTGACAGTACCAGAGCAAAAGGAGTGTAAAATGCAGCTTTTCCCACTTGAGAAGGGCTAGTTGCCCACTGCATTTGGATTTAAAATCATGGTGTGCAATGCAGCACAGCGGAGGGTGCTCTGAAAACCCATCACCCCAAGCAGTGGATCTTTGTAGCAAGAGAGTGGAGATAAAGGTGTATTTTCTAAGTGCTGAGACCTCTCAGGGGAGCAAGCAGTAAGAACAGTGGATGGGAAGCTGCTCACTTCAGTGGGAGTGGAGCTAGGCTGGTGCTAACTGCTCAAAAAAATCCTGACCAAAGAAAATGGGAACCTCAACATACTCCCTGCAGCAGCAACCAGGGTTTCTCTTGTATAGATGCTCCTGTAAAATAGAGAAAACAGCAGGTTTGATGAGGAACGCTGTACGTACAGCCCCAGAAGGGGACGTTCATGTGCTTGGGCTGGGTTGTCACTATCAGCCCCTGGGAAGACATGGCCTGTCCACTCTCTGTGCTCTGGTGCAGGATTTGCTGCCAGCACCGCAGGACACAGCTGGGGCTAAGGGAAGCCGTGGTGACTTCTCAACATCTCCAGGCACAAAAAAGAGGGATGCTGTTCTGCAGGCTGCCACAGAAACCTGCAAGATGAAACATCCATGTCCTATCCCTCCCCTAGGTACTGAGCTCACTGGTTTGTGTGAAAATAAAAGCCACGTCAAAATTTGCTGGTGGTTTCATTTGCATAAACACTCCAGCTCTGCTTGGGGCCAACTCAACCCAATCTATTGTGTTGTGTGGCTTTTTCTGAGGGTGCTCAGCTACTGGGGTGACAAGTGTCCTCTCTGGGGCAGACTGGAGATGGTGGGGAGGGCAGCAGAGAAGCCCATCACACAGCTCACAGCTCTTAGATAACCACATCACACAGTCCCCATCTCGCATCTGCATAATCCATCACTTTTAAAGACATTTCCTTATATCGGTTAATATAAAATGTTGTTCATTGTGTCAGCCAGCAGGAGGTTTCATAGGTCCTTTAGGCAACTTAAACAGTGATTAATCAAAAAAAGCCTCCACCTTCTTCGTGCTGTTAATACGGTTGTTAGGTTGCAGGCAGCATAATTTATGGGATTTCCTGATCCTGTTAGCTAGGATGTCTGATTAATTTTGGCTCTGGGATTAAGTCAGCGAAAGAAATTTGACTTCCACGAGGAAATGATATATATCACCCACCCAAGTGCAGGAGGAACAGAACACTATCTTTCCACCGACGTTTTTATTGTGTCCTCAGCTATGGCCAGAAGGTGGCATTATGTACTCATTTTATTACTGCTGCTGGCTGGGGACTGAGCTGATTTCAAAACCCGGGACATGGTCAGCTTCGTGATCTTGACATGGAAGGGAGAGTATTAGCATATGATGCTGGAGACCTGGCCCCTGCTTCCCGACATGGACCACAGTGTGCAAGTTGGCACATTTCTCATTCTTTCTGCTCCCAGATAATTCAAAAAATGGCATATTTATGACTGTATCATTAGCCAGGATTTTGCTTTTTACTTATTTTTCATTCTTGGTACTCAGTTGGCTTTTTGATGCTGTTATTTCATTTTGTCCTGCTGCTTATATCTTCTCTGTGCTTCTTGGGGCTAGAGAGTAAATTTGGGGGGGATAATACAGATTTTTCGGTTCTTCCCTGCCTTTCCTGCTGACAGAGAGCTCTTCTTTCCTTTTTCTTTTTTCCTTATTATGGAACTTTTTATCAATCAGGCAAAGGATCCTTTAGTAGCTCAGGGAATTTGTCAGCTGGTGAAACAGTCTTGTCTGAGTGGGTTTCTGTGAGGTGATTTGAGCCACTCTCAAGTACACAGATACAACACAGGTGTCTTCATCTAGCGGCATAGCATTTGGTCTTGTTACGTGGGATCTGTACTCTGGGAAGGCTGGCAACACCCATGCTGCTCTCCGTGGGTGCAGACAACACACAGCCATGCAAAACACCACACTCCTTTCCCTCTCTGTGCCCGTCACCTCCATTCCTTCCTTTTGGTAGCAAAGCATGGTTTACAGACTGAGGAGTTCTGTTTGCTCTGTTTCTGCAGGATGATAGCAAAGGGGGAAAGTCATGCTGACTTCAGGCTGCTGGAACATTCAGCCTTTTAATGGAAAGTTCAAGTAGAAATCTCTGTCCCGTCTTGGCCCTGCAGACCATAAGTAAAGGCATTTCCACACGGCAGCTGGAGGTGTGACTGCAGCCTGGACAAACACAGCAGAGATCTGGATCTGGGGCTGGTCAGGAGGATGCTACCAAGAGGTGACAGTAACCCTAAGATGCTGCAGTTTATATTCTTGCTCCATTAACTCTGACAACAGACTTCTGAGACCAGAGTTTTCTAAACCTGGCTTATAAATCATGCTGGTAAAAATACAACAGGATTTACTTGTGCATAGCATGGAGATCTGCAAATGAAATTAACCCTTTGTGCAAGAATTGCAGCTAGGGTGAAGCAGATGCTGGGCACTTAGTGTTAGACAGCTCAAATTTTGGGCTGGGTTTGTGGACACCCAACAGCTTATACTGCACGCCTTTAGCTTTAGATATTCAGCTTCTCCCCAACTGGAGCCAGACAGATGAGAGGTCAGAGCCAGTGGGATGAGGCCAGACCCAGCCTGGAAGCTGCTGTAGGCACATGAGTGCAGGACTAGGACTGCACCATCCACTTTGCTTCCCAACAACTAATGATGCTCAATAGCTTCCAGCCCCGAGCTGGGTTTACACCTGTCTGCTCAGCATGGTGGAGCTTAGGAGTGTTTATACCCAAGGGTTTACTCTGCCCTTGAAAAGATCTCTTTTCCAGAAGCTGCCAAATACTCTTTAGTGTATTGTGAAAGTATGAGCCTTTAAAAATAGCTGTTGGTCATGCAGAAAGAGACCTGCTTGAAATCATGGATTGCTTTTCCAAACCTTGACCTTAATCTCTGAAAGCATGCTACCTTCTGCATATCTCTGGGAATCCTACCAGACATATATAACTTGAAGCCATGCGTGTTCAGGTGTCTGAATAACATCCCAACATGTTATTCATGTTATTCATTCATACAAACTTTTTGTAGCACCTGCGTGGCAGAGCCACAGTGGGTCTGCAAGCGTGAACTGTGTCACCTCTCCTCTTGTGCCTCAGCAGCTAAATCAGGAGCTCAGTTCTGGTGGCAGGACCTTTATCAGTGGTGATGAATGGCAGAGGAGTTTTTCATCTCTTTGATTAATTCTGAAAGGCTGACAGTTAGAAAGATCACATCTTGACTCCTGTGCCTGAAGGTTTGAGTAAGGGAGTCCTTGGGAGGTCTGGATGAAGTAACTTCTGCAATGCCCAAACTTTGAGCTCTCGCAGCTCCTGCATGCCCGAGGGTGGGAAGTGGGCACGCAGCTGAGCTGGCAGGCTTGGGGAAACCACACTTGTTCTGCCAGTCTGGCGAGAGAAACACTGATGGATCTGAAGTCATTGCCTGTGTAAAGGAAATACTGAGGCAAGAGCAGCACGTTTTGCTCACAGGAAGAATCTCCTTTTCTTCTGTGGGTTGTTTGGGAAAAAAGAAAAGTAGGATTGTTTTGACCTCTCTTTTGCTAGGTATTTACTGGTTTGAGAGACAGAGGTTTGTGGCCCAAGGGCTGCTGCGGCTGTGCGGTGGCTGGGGAGGAGGGAGGCAGACTGCAGTAGCCGGAGGGTGTCATGAACACTGCTATGGGCATGAACCCAGCATGAAGTGGAGCAACGGCTGGACAAAGCCTGAGGGTGAGGGTTTAAGCAAACATATGTCAGCTTTTCTTTCACTCCTCACCTCCTCGTTGCTGCTGTGGTTCACCCATTCTCTCTGCCTTTCCCCAACACCAGCTCCTGAACACCTCTGTTCTCAGTGACCTAAGTTGCATATATAGGGCATTTCCTTGCTTTTTCTTCTACCAAAATGAGTTATTCCTAACATGGCATGTTCCTCTCTCACACTTATGCCTTCCTCTATGGCCACAATAAGGAACTGGCTATATCCTTTTCAGATATCTGCTTACAGTCTCCCTATAGGGCACTGTGATCTGCTTCGTTGCTGCAAGGGCATAATATGCGAATAATACATGGTATTTCATCTGGGAATCATTCTATGATTCTGTGGGACCATGAACTCAACAGAAGAAGGAGCCTCCAGTACTTCCACAAACACAGACTTTTTTTTCTGGTTACAAACAGTGTAACAAGATGAGAAAAAGGAAGGAATAAGCTGATTTTATCCCAGTCCCATGGGATGCTGTGGGCTGCCTATGGGACTTAAGACACTGAGTGATCTTGCACTTTGTTTCTTATTAGACTGGGAAGTCCCAGGCACAAATCCTAAAGAGGGCAGTGGAATCAAACCCAGACCTCTTGCCTATGGCCAGCTGAAGCAATGCTGGTGCTGCTAATTGAATGTGCTTTATGCAAGAGTGCAGTTCAGTACATACATCCAGAACATGCTGCTTGTTGTTTGGTGATATACAAACCGACTGGGACAATTTACAATGGTGATTTTTCCTCTGACGGGTAAATTAATGCTCTCTATTATAGGCATTTAATCAATGCCACCTCCCTAAGTCTCTAAACAGGCCACCAAGATAGAAGATTGATTGGTCTGAATGCATCATATATAAAACAGGAATACTTCATAAAAACATAAATGACGTGTTTTTGTTTCTCACAGCCACAAAGACAGCTCTGTGGTATGGAGGAGTGTTGACAGCCTCCTGCTGAGACACAGCAAAGTGACAAGGTTTGAGTTTGCTGTGGGGTTTTTGTATTGGTTTTTGTTTCTGATTTTGGGGGGAGATTCTAGCCAAAAAGACTGAAATGACCTAGAGATGGGGAGGAAGATCCTTCTAGCTCTGCACGTGGGCATGGTTGTCTGGACGGGATCCTGGTGATCCCTGCACTGCCTGTGTGGCTTGTGGAGATGCTGCTCCCACACTGCGCTTCACAGCAAATTAGCAGATCATCGCAGAGCTCTGAAATTTGACTTTGTAGTTACACAGGTGGCCAGAACTCCAAAGGTTTCAACCCCCTGCCCCACCCCCTTTATTAATGTTACTTCTCTTTTTATTTAGAACAATACAATGATTTGCTGCTTGGCTCAGCCAGGAGGCCAAGCGTCATTGTTTGGGCATCCGGGAGGTGTTGGTGGAAAGGATTTGCTGGGACTGTGGGAAACCAGGGTCTCCCTCAGTGAGTGTGTGCTCTTAACTGGGACAAAGGCAAAGTAAAATCTACCAACACACGTACCCTTGAAAGAAACAGAAGCTGGCTCTTTCTACCTCAAGTGAGCAATGGGTTAGAGCACATACGGGGTCAGTTTGCACTGCTTTCTGAATTTTGCAAAGCCATTACGCTGAAGCACTGATCACTGATTTGATTTTGAAACTGAGATCCATCTTCCTAGATCAAAGGGATAAAATACACCTTTTATTACTATGGCTAAACACACCTTTAATTACATAAATAAAAGGGGAACACATGGAGTGGTGGTGCCTCCTGAACCCTAACTACCTGTGAAAGCCAGTGAGGCCAGGGAAGCTTAGCCACTTAAACCTTAATCATGCCTAAAATGGGATTTAAGTGTCCATGTGCCTCAGAAGGTTTTTTTCCTTTGGCTTCTCTCTGGTCTGTGAGATTGTGATTAGGAAATCAAGCTAACTTCACAGCTGGAAAGATTGTCACCGTATTCCTTCCACCTGGAAGGTCCAGTGCCACTCCTGGTTTTTGCGGATGGAAAACCACAGAGCTCAATAAATAAGACCTGGTGCCTGGAAACGTCATTACTTTACACCCACAGGGTATCTTGTGTATGTCACTGAAATTAAGTAGGAAGCAGGAGTTTGTGGTAGTATTTCTGGGGTAGCAGGGAAGTAGTAGCAAACTTTTACTATATCCTGACTTTGCTCCTGCGCTGCTCCTGACTTCAGTCCGGGGGGATCAGCACAGGTTTTTATCCTTAGTCCTGAAATCCTCTGCTTTGTGAGATGGTTTATCTTCTCAGTAAGGGACACGAGGGTATCATTTACAGCCCAGTAAATTCATACCTCGCGCATTCAGTGGCACATGGCCTTCAGAATCCCAGTTAACAACACATAAGCGTGGCTTGCTGCACTGTAACTCATGCTCTGTCACAGCTCCTGGCTTAATTACAAAGCACTAAAAATGTGAAATAACAAAAATAATTACTGTAATAAACTAATGAAATAAAACATGTTTTGCTGAAATCAAAAAAGTCTCTGTCCGGGCTGAAACGTCCAAACATTAACCTGTGTGTAGGGACTAATTATGGTCTGAGGTACATGGCAGTAACGATGACTTCTGTTGGACTCTTCTGCTTCCAAGATCAGATTTTCGTTGTATGGGGAGTATATCCCTATGTTTGCATAACACTTCCAACAGCTTTATTTGTCACTGTGAGAAACTGAAGTGTACCCCCCATTTCTGCCCTGCAGTGGGGTATTTACCCAGTTTACAGCGAGCAGGAGTATCGCCACTCCTGTGCCTTCAGGGATGATTCATCCTTTTCTGTTGTCTTTTCAAAACGAGCCATATGATGAGATCTTTGGAGCTGAGCTCTGTGGTGCTGGTGACCGCGGGGCACTGTAAGGGACTTGTAGCACACATCATCACTGTCACTGTAAGGAGTCACATAGGAGGAGGTCTGTGCAGGGAACCATATCAGCCACCTTGCAAGAAGGACCTTCACTAGTACCATCCACATGGAGCCCATGTGTGGGTCTGTGCTGCCTTTGCTGTAGCATGAACATGAATGGGAGATATTCAGGTGTGTTTTGGGGATGGTGGTAATTTCTGTATGTAAATACTGAAGTGCAATTCACTTCTATTTTTTAGTTCCCTGCTTTTTGGAGAAGCTTCCTATGTGAGTTGCTCTGTTCCACACCCCACCTCACCTCCTGAATGCTGGCAGCAAGAGGAAGGAGGGAGGAAAGTGCCTGTGGATACAAAGATGACATGGACACCTAGGCAACTGAAACAGGTAACGTTTTAATTCACTTGCATTTTTTTTGGCTTTGAAATGCAGGCTTTAATACATAAGAAACTTGCATTTGAGTTCTAACATCGGCATTTAGGCTTCTGAAATTGGCACCGTTTTTTTTTGTCTGAGCAACCAAATACAAGTTTGGTGTCTCTTTTGCATCAATTGGATGTATATTAACGTCATGAGGATGGCAGTTTTCATTGGCAATGCAGTCAGGCAGGGCCATATTTGCCTTGTCGACAGCAGCTAAGAAGTCTGGGGAAAAAAAGCCACCGGTTTCCAGGGCACTGGCAGTCTCCATCCAAGAGGTGTGTCATGAAGAGGCATCAACCAGATCTGCAACAGGCAAATCATGTCTTTAAAAGCAAACTTAGAAGTGACTGAAGCATCAACTTGTTCAAGAAAGTTGCATCAGAGCAATATCCCCGTGACTTACCAGCGATGAATCCAAAATCTAAAGCAGTGTGGGAACAGGCAGCACGACGGAACTGTGCTCTTATCTGGTAAAAACACCAAGAGTAAAAATATTCCTCTTGTCTGCTCATCCAACAGACCTGCTACAACAGTGCTTGGTAATTTTTAATACTGCTTTTCACAGAGATTAAATATTTTTCTTTAGGTGTTTTGTGTTTTAAAGGATTACACATGATCCCAATTGTCAGACAGGCCCCAGTTCACCCACCACAGCAGGAACTTCTGCCTCTCCCTCAGTCTTATCTGGCCATGAAATAGCATTTGGGCATAGCAGCTACTCACTAACCTGTGAAACAGAGAATGAGACTCGTGTTTAATGGGCCTCTTAAGTAATGCATGTACTCAGGCTTTCACACGTTTCTGGCATTACCACTGATTGTGGGCTGCCATGCAGATAACTACGATTTGCAAAAATGCACAATTGTTATTAGGATTGACTCTTGCTATTATCCGTGTTTGTGTGTCATTTACAGCGAGAGCAGGATTTAAAAGGTAATTAAGGGAAAAGCTTCACAGTTTTGGCCTGCTCTCATTTTTAACCATTGAAGTTAAAATAAGTTATAGCCACCAAATGTTATACCAGACCTCAGTATAGGGCTGGGCTCATTTAGAAAGCGAGTGTTCGACAGCACTGCTGCCCTGGTGAGCTCCATCGGCATATCTCTGCTAAACATAGGCTGAGGGAAGAGAAGTCCAATCTTCTTCACACAGCTCTGTGCCTGGTTCCCACCCCTGCTCTCATGATTCCTCTGAGTGCCTGCAACAGTGGGTCTTCATTGCAAAACAAACCCAGCTGTAGTTTTGTACACCTATATATAGACCTCAGAGCAGCCTTCCAGTACCTGAGGGGGGCCTACAAGAAAGCAAAAGAGGGACTTTTGACCAGGGCATGTAGCGATGAGACAAGGGGTAATGGCTTTAAACTGAAAGAGGGTAGATGTAGATTACATTTAGATTTAGATTAGATATTAGGAAGAAATTCTTTACTGTGAGGGTGGTGAGGCACTGGAACAGGTTACCCAGAAAAGTTGTGGCTGCTCCCGCCCTGGAAGTGTTCAAGGCCAGGTTGGACGGGGCTTTGAGCAGCCTGGTCTGGTGGAAGGGGTCCCTGCCCACGGCAGGGGGATTGGAAAGAGATGATCTGTAAGGTCCCTTCCAACCCAAACCATTCTATGATTCTAGGATTCTACAATTTGTGCTAAACACCACTGTTCCTTTACGGGCCAAGTGGACACTGGGTCTTTAAGCAGAGAGCACAGGAGTGCAGTGGCTTAGTTTCCACCGAGGCTAACTGGGACCCAGTGAAAGGAAAGTTTTGTACTCATTCCATAGTCTTTAGAGCTTTAGAGTCTCCACACTTTGTCATGAGCCATTACTGGGTTCGCTCTGGCAGAATTGTTCAGCCTGGACTCTCCTGAAAGGTGGAAGTAGAATTAAACCATGGAGTATGAAAAAAACCTCGTGGGGACAGAAAGTGCCTCCTCGTGTGTCACCTTGTGGGAGGCAGCCCAGATGCAGCTGTGTCCAGCTGTGTGTTCTAAGAGGAGGTGCTGAAGTAGATGTCCAGGTGTAGCTGGCAGCATTTACTCAAAGCTGCGGATCGTCCTTTAAGGTCATGTTGGAGACTGGTGCTTGCCTTTGCACAGATAACAAGGAATTTCGTGTTCAGGATTATCAGATTTTCCAGCTACTCCTCAGAAACAGCTGTCAGCAAAACTGTGACAGCAGATGTTGGGATGTTATTCAGTGTGCTGTGTGCTAATCTGCTGCTCTGCACTCCCCAATTAGACAGTCATTTTTTGCTGTCACAGGAGGAAGCCTGGACAAACACTGTTGTAAGAAAGTGGAGCAAAGTAGTCTGGGTCCTTCCAGAGTAAGGAGCCTTAGGCAGGTGTTCACTTTTCCAGTCAATTTACCTTATTTAAAGAGTCCTGTCAAGATAATAATCTTGTGTTTTGCTTTCCTGCCACTCTGTGGGCATTGTCAAGGTGGATTGTCTCAAAAGAACGGGGAAGAAACCTGTGTGGACAGGGACTGTTTGGAGGTGACAGAGAAAGCAACACCCTGCCTGAGCTGCACTCTGGTAATCTCCAGCTACCTGAAGGGCCTGATCCTGCTTGCAAGCAGATTGGTGTAAATTGTGGCATACCTTGCAAATTCTGTCTCCTTTGGATGTGAGATGTACATTATGCCTTTGGGTATACGTGAAAGGATCCTCCAGCCAAGGCACAGGGTTAGCTGCTAATGGAATCCAGACTCGTGCTGTCCTTCGACCGCCCAGCAGGAGCTTAGGAGGTGGTGTTTTCTAGTGCTCCCCCACTAAAACTCAAACTCAGAAGGGGCATCAGATGTAGCCAAGTTTCTCAAGCCTCTTTCTCAGCAGTGGTGCTGGTTTTGGCAGATCTCCCTACTCAGGCTTTGAAACTTAAAAGATATGAAGTCCCCACCTTGAACAGCATCTTCACTCTTTCTAATCTGGAAACACACAGAGCCAATCTTGCTAAGAGAAACCTGCTGGCTAAACTCTTGTTAGTGATCGTTGGGACTATGTCATGGTGTCCTCTTATTTCTCTGTTAGATGAGTGTAACTCTGGAGTGGATTTGTACACGGGCTAATCCAAGACATGATTTCTGCTTGCTTACCTGTAACCTCATCATTGGACAGTCTGAATTTCAGAACGTCTCTGCTTGTGGTGATGATGTAACTGGGTTTAGAAAAATACTGTAGAAAAACACAAAACAGAGAAGGAAAGGCTGTATTTCCATTGTGCAGCATTTTGTACTCACTTGTTATTAAAGGCAAAAGCACGTTTTTAAAAGCAGCCCAGGTCTCTCAATAGAATTATCTCTGTGAGCTGACAGGAAGGGTCTACAAAGCAGTATTTCATAACGTCTGGTGAGGATGCTGTGCAAACTCATTGTTTACCTTGATGAGGAAAGAACTGCCCCTGGAGAGGAAGAGGAGGAAGCAAGATACAATAACTATGGTTTCTGAGAAACTTTGCTAGGAAATTAAACAATAACAGAGTGGAAGATCAACAATTCCAGGTAAACAACACGCCAATATCTTGATTTTAGATGTACAGGAATTTTCATCCTTATATTATTAAACTTCCACAGCTAATGCTGTGATTAGTGTTCTCCTTCCAAAACAGGTTAGAGATTAGATGTAGTGTCTGTGAAAGGTATCAAGAAGAATTCCCATATTATATAAAAAACAAAAAAATGATTCCCGTGGTGACGTTCTGGATAGAAAGTTCACGTCTTTACAGTTTCCATGTGAAAATATAACAATATGTCTTTTTTTTTTAGTTTCAGCAACACCTGGGATAAGTCTATGTTGCTATCCCAGAAGGACTCCTTTGCACATGTTCTTCATGGTAACTACTGTACTTCTGCTGACTTTTGCAGTTTTATCCCACATTCACATTTGCATTGATTCAAAAACCTTTCAACTGTAGTGAAAAAAAAATCTAATTTCAGCTTCCATCCCCTTCCTGCCTCGAGATCATTGTGACCAAACTGGTGATTTCCTGCTTGGTTTCTACCCTGGTAGAATTTAGGTTTAGAAAAATAGTTTTGCTGAGGCCATAACCGGATGCTGTTCTGCTAAACCATGGCTGCTCACTGTTTATGGTCCTGACAAACTCCTATTTCAGAGATGGTCACTGAGGCTCAATCTTAACATAAGCTATGAGCCTACAACAAATGATGATCACAACTCATAAATGCACAGAGAGCTCATAAAATCACAGCTGGAATTCATAAATTGGCCATAGCTGGTCCCCAAACTGTTGTGATGTGCTGGTCTGCCTGCATGGATGTGCCCTCTAACCCTCCCTCTCTTCCCTGACCAAATGCCGGCCAGACAATTACTTCTTTCAGGATCCACAATGCAGTACTTACACTGAGATTTGTTTTATTGCTTTCTGGTAAGCTCACTTGATGCTCTCTCTTGCAGAGAATTTAAGATTACCCTGAAGAATAAAATAAAGGAATTAATTGACATTTTAATTAATTACAACGTTTAATTAATATTCACCAGGGTGACAAGTGTTCTGGAATGCAAAACAAGTAATTCCTGAGGAAAAAAGCAAAAGGCCCTGCAGTTTGTGTTCAGGTTAAATGCAGACCTTGTAGCTGAATATATGATTATATCAGGTACCTTCTGACTCTGTTCACTGCCTGAAACTTCTGCTCATTTTGAAACAGCATGGACAGTTCTTTGTTAACAATATCAGGGGCTGTGAGCAGGGATCAGAGGCAGAGTACACTGACTGAGTAGAAAGCATGGTCCATAACCTAAACAACTCAGTGTCTAAAAACCTTGGTTGAGCTCCCGCACCGTACCACAGAGAAAGAGGTCAAGGGATGGACAGGAGAGGTGCCATCTCCTTCTCCTGCTGTTCGCAGCCCGCCTTCTTGCATGTGCTGAAGAAACCCGTGTAGGAACATGCAGGAGATGGCTCTGCAGGAGCTGAAGGACTCCCCATAGCCACCCACCCCCCATTGTCGCTATGAAATACGAGCAAGGCTGTCATGAAGTGTTGCATGGATGTGCTGTATTTTATTTGCATAGTGGGGATCCCTTGCCTGAATTGCTGTAAAAATTGTCCTGTAATTTTCTCCCAGGCATGAACTATAGCTCTTTGACATGCCTAGGAAATACGGGCTTCTTTTACTCAGTGGTGGTAAAGAGGTGGAAGGGGAAATTCTCCCTGTGTATAGTTTAGTATTCTCTTTATAATACAGTTTGTATGTTAGTAATAGTCCACTGATTGCAAGGAACAGTTGATGCTTACAGGCTGTGATCCTGAAGGATGGGGCAGGGCTGTACTACAGGCGGGATCAGGTGTTTGGCAAAAGAAAGAAACCATTGGTTCCTTATGAGTTTAAACAACTGTAGCTATTTGTGGAAAGAGATGAACTGAGAGCAGTGGAGAGTTCCCTGTCCTGCCTTTCCAGCGTGAATATCTGTATCTTCTGCAGAGATAACTACTCAAATGTAGTAATGCCAAAAATCATCTTACTGCCAGAAAATAGTTCTTAGCTCTTTTGACTTTGCAGTAGATCTGAAAGGAAGAAGGTGGAAAAGACTTTTCACCCCTTGGCTGTTCTCTGAAACATAGAAATTTCCCTTCACCAAAGGAGGGCATGATCACACAGCACAGTCAATCTGACCCAATGATTGATTTTCACTGAAAAAAGAGCTCTCCCTTCTTTCCCTCTCTTCCTCTCCTCCTTACCCTCACCTACACTTCAGCCACAGCTGTGTTCTGACCCTTGCATGAGCTGACTCAGCTTTTTTGCTGGGTTAGTTTTCTGCCAGGTTTGTGAGTTCAGTCATTTCAGCAAGGACCAGGAAAACCGCCGCAGTCACAAAGAGACAAGCAGAAACACAGCTGGGAGCAGGGAAAAAAGAAAGCTGGGAGGCTGGAGGGATAAGGACTACCTTCTCTCACCAGCAGTGATCATTAGACTGGCTCAACTATGTGATCCAAAGGTCCTGCAGAATAATTTGCTTTTCAGAAAACTTTCTGATAGCACAGGTGTTGTGATACTCCTTTACCATTTCAGAGAAAGTATTATAATGTTGGATAGAATTTTCATCTGTTAAGGTGTCACACAAAAGTTACACTGTGACCCTGTAATCCTTTCTTAGGCAAAACTCCCCTGGGCTGCAAAAGAGCTATTGCAACATCAGAGCGGTCCATAGCAGAGGTTGAGCCTGCTCCTTTGGAGATCAAAGCTCGATTATGCTCTTTTATTGACAGTGATGATAGTTTCCAAGCTGCATTAGATGTCAGCCCATGATTTGTCCCAATCCTTCAGTGACCTCCAGGAGGTGAGCATCCTTTTTGACAAGCATTAGGTCTATACTTATGTGCTTTGGAAGTGGTTTGAAGGAATCTGGAGACCCTTCTTGGGCCTCACTGCTGCTATTGGTTGCATGATGTTACCACAGTGCAGGAGGAATTAATGGAGTTGGACTTATCCATCCATTTGGCAGCTAAGAGGTAGGCAATGTCCTGAGGCACAGAAGACTTCTTGACTCCTGCACCAGGAGGAAAAGATGAATCTGAAATCACTCAGGAGGTGAACAGGGAAAACAGTCACCAGACCTGGTCTTGTGGCCACACCAGCACTCCAGAAGTCAAGAAAGCCAACTGACTTCAGGAGGAAAATACAGAGTCTTCTGTGCATCAGCTATGCAGAATCAGACCCTAAATAGCAAATGAATTAATTGCAATCCCGTCTTTGCCAATTAAGTGTCTTCTGCTTCTAAATCGAAGGAAACTTCAATGTTAATTTTAAAATATTGCTGGAATTTATCACAATAATTACTTTAGCCATGTAAAACTCCAGACGCTATAAATAGTGTTGATACTATAGATTAAATGCTCCCAAACTACGTATTACTGATGCTACAAAACACACATGCAGACAAGGATATTCTTCTCCAAGCTCAGCGTTTGTTGGCCTCATGCAAAACTGTTTGAGCACACAGTTGCCTCATCCAAGTTCTGAAAATGACTGATGTTCCTTGTCAAAAGCCATCCATCTTTATCAGTGACTGTATTTTGGAGGAACAAAAGAAGTATAGCTGGGCAAACACCTTCAGAAGCTGTAATACGAAAGCGTGCTTCATTGTGATTATGTTTTTCAATTAGTAACTTATAAAGGTAGGAAAGGTTTATCTTGGGAACTTTGAACTTCCACAGTCTTCAGTTTCCAAATTCTTAGCCTTTGAAAACAAGATCTCTTTGATCTCTTGAAGATATTGTGGGTATATAACCCATAAATGAATCATTGTGAATTACAAATCAACTGAGAAAATGTCCATCTTAATCTGCTGCTGGGGCCCTCAGAACCCAAAAACAATAAAAGGTGTCTGTGTAGCGTAGGCAAAAACACTGTCTTTATCAGACACCCTTCCCTAGTACAGACAGGGCTGTGCAGACAGGTATGAAGAGGTGGATAGGGCAAGCATTTAGGGACATCAGAAATAAGCTGGAAACTGGTAAGGTAGCAAACTGTGAGGTACTTGAAAGAAGAAATCACACATTGGCCAAGTTTACACACGTAAAATGTGACCATTAATGTAGTCAGCTGATGTCAGTATTATCTCTAATGCTATTGGTTATAGACCTGACTGGGAAATATATGCTGCACTTGTGTGAACATTAGTAAAGGGCATAGTCGCCAAAGAAGGTAAAGATATTTCTCTTCAGATTTGGCTCTGGGTGCTCCCTGAAGACAGTCTGCCCCATCACCTGGCTGATGGTGCTGATGAAAGGCTCCCTCAGCTTATGTTTTCTGTAGGCTTACCTGTTTACAGGAGGAGGCTGTATAAAGCCTGCGTACAGCAGGACGTGGCTGCAGCACTGGAAACAGCAGTATCCGTATACAGTGACATGTAGTGTGTAAAATATGCATTTATCACTCCATTGCTCTTTATTAATAGGAGGAAAGATACTAAAAAGTAGCTCAACCCCAAGACACAGAATGGAGATAAAGCTGTTTTATAGCTTCTGAAAGCATGTGGAAAAATTGTTGCATAGCTGGAACTTATTTGGCACTAGGGAAACTATTTGTGGAGCTGCCAGTAAAACTGTAGAAGAGGAAATACTTATATGAAGACATCCAAACAAACACTGATCTTCCTTCCCGTGAAAATCAAGGTCAAATAGAGCACTTGAAATCATTAGGAACACCTGAAAAAATGAACCCATATTGTCACTGGGAATGATTCAGACAACAGTTGGAAATATGTGTTTGTACAGACACAATAGCTTCCTACCACTTGGGGAGCTTCTCAGAATTAATTTCTTGAGCACAGTATCTGGCACAGGATGGGCAGAGTTCCCAAAATTCAGCTTGTGTGGCCTGAAGGGTGAGCTCTGTGTCTAATACCATCGCTCTTGCTCATGTTTAGTGCAAGGGGAGATTTCATTGCTCGTTAATTTCCAGCCAGGAGATGTGGCTGCATGCTCTGGCACAAACTTGGTCAGCTTCTGCAATGCAGCGCTTTGAAAAGTTGAATGGCTAATCTGGTCTCTTAAAAGGATCCATATTTTTCTGTGGAAAACTGCATACAATTTGTTTTCTTATGGAAGCATTGGCTTAATGTTAATATTTTGTGTCCTGTGGACACAGTGGCATTGTCCCAAATATATATTCAAGTATTGTTGCTCATAATCTTTATATAGCAAATATTCAGTGGCAGTAAGAAATCACAGGCAGGCAATACGCTAGAAAGTTTGTTGTTGTAGGCTTTTTTTGATTTCTACTGAAGCTACACTGGCCTTTTCCAGATGATGAACTAACTTCACAAACAGAAATAAAACTGTATGTTTTTACACTGTTTAAAACCTTATTTTACTTTATATTGCTTTTCACACAGGAGAAAGAAGGTTGTGGGTTTTTGTTTGTTTTCAAAGTAAAATATATCAATATAGATTTTGCTCTGTTTCCACTCGCTGTAACTAAGAGTCTTCTGTGATCATCTTTTGCAGCCAGTAGGTTGCTGGTTGTTTAAGAACTTGTGGTCATTATGGAAGATAAATGACAGTCCTTGGAGCCCATGGCTGAAGCACACATTAGTCACTAGTAAATGATGTATAAAAAATATTCAGCTTGCAAAAAGATAATGGTAGTTCCTATTTGAAAATGCAGAAAAATGCACATATCTGCAGCACAAAACTATCTCATCAATATCTCTGTGGGTAAAAAACTACCCTGTCAAGCAGAAAATGTTGAAGAGATGGAGATATTTATGCACTCACAGCCCTGATCATAATGATGTAAAGGACTATTAAAGCAAACTTAAAATATTAGATACTGCAAGTATATCACTTAATTGTTTTTTCCATGCAACCTAGGAATGCTCTAAGAAAATACAATTAGGAATTGTTCATTCCACATCTTTGACCTCCAGTAATCCTGCCTTTCCCCATTTCACTGTTATCCATTAATTTAATAGTCATTTCTGGTTTGACCTTTTACTAATGGCAAAGTCCTTCTCCCCCTCCAGTGCTGGAGCTGAGGACTGGGACTCACAGGGAGGGAAGTCCAGAGCACAGTCTGTCTTGGTGACTCTAGCATTGCCAGGCCGGTAGCAGCATCCACAATGTGGGGATGTGGTGACCTCCTGGCTGCCCTCTTCTCTAACCCTCCTCTCCCAGATGATGACCCCTACATGAGACAGCACCCCTGCATTATGCAGAAAATCTCATTGCCCTCCCAGAAGAAGGCAGTTCTGCCATTTCCTTCGTGTCAAAATTGGGTGAAATTGTCCCATTTCAGGGCTCCAGCCCCAAGGCTTTGATCAGCACCAGACTTTGCTGAGTGAGCCACATCACAGGACGAGGCTGCTTGTGTGTGATGAGTTAAGACCTGCGGTGGGGAAGGCAGCTGCCTGCCAAGAGAGAGGCATCTATTTCTAGCCAGTGGTTCAGGTCTGTATGGGCGCTCTTGTGCTTACCTCTCATTCCTGGCTCCCTTAGCCTACCTAAAGAAGGACCTTTTCTGCATGACTTGGGAGCGGGTCTGAACCTACTCCATTTCCTTTGCCCTCGGGCTTGGGGCTGTGGCCTTGCCTCCTCTCTTGTGCTAGACCTAGTGCTTCTCTGACTCTTCACTGAGCCAATTTGACTCACTCATATGGAAGAAAACAAATATAAAGATTATATATATATACATATAAAAAATAACTGGATTTTTAGCTACCTAACTTTTCTGCCAGTTGTACAAGATCAGTGAGAGGTCCGTTGAGGACTAGGGCCAGCAGGGGAAACAGCAGGGGAAGGGAAAGGATAAAGGAGGAAAAGAAGTGCAGGAGTGGAGAGAGCAGGATCACCCCTTCCCAAGGCAGTGAACCTTTAAAGTGGCCCAGCTGTGCCTCTGAACAGTCATTTAAGGATACAGGTACAACACAGGGAAACTTAACATGAAGCTGGGAGAGACAGCAGGAGGGCAGGCAGCAGTTTGCTATTGCTGTAATGGGCAATTCAGTACCCACCTTGAGGGCTGGTACTTAGACGTAAAGAGAAAAATCTGTAATCAGGCTAATTTTAATTCTCTTTTTCATTAGAAAGTACAAATTAAACTGGAAAGGAGAAAAGTAACAGAGAAAGCTACTTATATTTATTCCCTATCAACACACAGAGGCAATAGAAACTCCTGCATGGGATGCCTTTCTGCACATGCAATGCTCTCTGTCACTCTGCACAGCTACCAAATGATCTTGTTGAGAAATATTCACCTTTAGTTCCTTCCTGACACTCTTTGCTTTCGAGGGGATGGTATGACACCACAACCTGAAAGGTTATGTAGTCCTTCTTTTGCAGTAAAAGCCCGTAAAATACAAAAGGGAAAAATTGTTCTGTAAATTTGGACATCAGTAAATGGCATATGTCAGTCAGTCCCATGCTGTCCAGCTGCTTGGAACAGGACCTGGGGTCTTCAGTTGCTCTCAGCTATGCTTGAACTGCCCGTTGAAGCTGTCCTGTTGTAGCAGAGACGACCTTGGCTCTGAGTGCTTTTCTTCATACTGTAAAGATGCCATGGCTCCCAGCATACTGAAATTTTCATATTCAGTTCCTTTTGCAACTTCTATAACCCATTAAAATAGGGAGATGTTTTGCAGAAGGGGAAGCCTGGAGAATTTGCCTGCCTTCAGCTAAACCTTGCCTGTGTGGCCTGCACTTAGGGGAGACCAAAGGTCAGTTTACCTCCCTCAGCGTAACAGAAAGCTGTTCGGCTCTTGTACACTGAAACAACAAATTGAACCTGCCCACTCTCTGACCCGTTCTGCTCTTCTGTAATGAAAAGCAGTCAAATTCAGCATGTCGCAACTTTATCACCAGAAAAGAGAGAAAAATCTCTTTAGCAACACTTTATTTACTTCAGAAGTTACCTTGAGCTGTCAGCTGGAAAGGAATATGTTCCCTTTCTGTATCCACTTTACATTTCCCTTGCTTCCGAGGTTCAGATTTGAGGCAGTTTCTGCTGCTGTGGGAGGAACAACAGCATGTTGCTGTGCGCCTGGTTAAGGTATTTCTAGGTGCACATTTAGAGCCAAAGACCGCACTGTAGCATTATGTTTTCTAGACACAAAGAACAGGTACACGTTTCCAGCTAAAATGGTTTTTATTTCAAATGAAGACACTCAGTACAAAATCAAACTCAGCCTGCTGAGCATTTCTTATCTGAGCTTTGCTGCAGGAACAATGAGAGCAAGATTGCTGCTTTTCCAGGAGTATGAGAAGGGACTTTAGGAAGTCAGTTCCCCGCTAGCAAAGGTAGTTACCTCACAGCTGCTTGTTAGAGCAGGTTGAGAAAGGGTACTCGCTCTCATTCACAAAGTTTCTATTCTGAAACAATGTGTAACCTAAGTCTTTCAAGTTTTCATTGAAAATGAAAGGTGAGGCAGACTCTGGAAATGTATAGGTCCTGTTTGTCTCTTCCCTTCCTCTGTCTCCTGGCCGGGGGCTTTATTGCCACACTGCAGGGGAATCTGGGGTGGAAATGAGCTTTGAGGGTGTCTTGCTTTCCATGAAAGCTTTTTATATTTGTGCCCTGCATCCTAGTGAGCAAGGAGGATAAATACGAAAAAAAAAGGTGAACAGAGGAGCAGATAAACAGACTGGGACTCTCTAGCATGGAAAACAAATGACTGATGCTGTCTACACACCTGGATTACCTGATACAAACAAACAAACAAAACCTGGGGGTTTTGTTGTGTCAATGTCAATGGTGTGTCAATTGGCAGATATTTTTAATTGAACACATCATTGTCGTTTGAATAATGTGGTCTCATACACAAGCAGTTGACTATGGAGACTAAAAAGCTTATCCAACACAAAGCCCAGCCAACAGAAAATGTTGTTGAAATTGTATGAAATATTCCATATTTGGGGGTGATGTGCAGCTATGTACTGTTATGGGGAGAATAAAAACACACAGTCAGGCAGGATGCAAAGAGAAAAAGAAGTCGAGCAAGATTTTTAAGTCTCTATCTATGACCAATATTATTTTATGAGGCAAATTATCTGTTGCACATCTCTACAAATTGGCCCTCAGCCACTAAAAGTCCTTTTAGTTTATGTAATTGCAAACAAAGAGATTTGAGTTTGTGCCCTCCTTTCACTTTCTTCCCCTCTAAGGAGAAGAAAAATGTGACCTCTGAAAATACTGGTTGAGGAGACAGCAGCTGGGATGCCAAAATACAGTCCCGTGGTGGAGTTGATTTAATGACAAAGGAAGCACTCCAAGAAGAGGTGCTCTACTGAGGTTTCTGGCCCTTGCCTACCATAGCAAACCTCTACTGAAGATGCTTGGGCGAGAAGAACAATCTCTCCTCTAAAGGAGCAATATGGGACCCTACGCAAGCGTCACTAAATACACTGGGAAAAAGACAAAGTTTATGAACTTAGGCAAATTATTTGGCCTATGATCATGAGCTGGAAATTAAACTTTAAAGGTTACAAGAGAAACAATGGCTTTCGGAAAAAAACATGTCATGTAAAACATTCGAAGTTGAGGCTAATTAAAGCTACAACTTCCTTTGGAAATGGGTGATGTGTACGTTTGCTCTAGGGCTAAAACCAAGGCTAACTTTGGCTTTTAGTGGATGCTTGCAAACAGTGACATATTTGTTTTAAAACATGTCCAGGGTTACAGCTTAGAAATGGAAATGAAGAAAACAGGCAGTCTTTACTGTAATAAATAAAACCCTGTAGTCTAATTTGTCATTTGAATAAATTATATTAATTACAGAATATCTTGGAGTTTTGAATGCTGGGTTTTGACAGGGTTGGCCTCCAAATTATATCCTACTTTGGTGAAGTTATCACTGGATTGAAGACCATGAGTCACATCAGCAAATCTGTACTGCTCATAACATAGTTTTGTTAATAACTTCTGTTGCAAAGTCAAAAAAAACAATACAATTGCAGCCTGACAGGGGAAAGAAAGGCAACGCAAACAGCCTCTGCAGCACCTACGTTATCCATTAAGCACAAAACCCATCAGGGAGACAGGTGTTTACCACACCAGATAATTCTTCTCCCGGTGGTCAGGAACTAACACAGCAGCAACCAAATGCAGGGCATTTTCTTTTCGTTTGTTCTCACTCAACACTCTCAGCTTTCAGGAATGCTTAATTAGCCCCTGGCACTGACCACTGGCTCCTCGGTGGAGTAGGTAATACCACTGCTGTCTGGGCATCCAACACCTCCCTGGCAATGCCTGGGACTGCTTTTGTACAACTACTTCCTTCTCTTGATTTCTTTTTTAAAAAATACTGATCACCTGAAAGCCAGAATTACTTTAACAGTACAAGAAAGAAAGTGAGGCTGTTTTGGTCTGAAGTCGCTCTTCTGGTGCAGTGGAGGGAGCAGATGCCAATTCATGCGAGGGAAAGCACCCTCCTCCAGGTAGCTCTCAGAGAGCAAAGAGTGAGATAAGGAATCCTAATTGTGAAGCATCATCAAATATCCTCTGGAGTGGACCTGTTTTATGCTCCCCTGACTCTCAGACCTTTCCTGTCTCCATACTGGAGGTTTGCAGCAGCGGGGTGATGATGCTGAGAGCTGGCGTCTGCTGGGAGACCGACAGCCAGCTCTGCGAGCAGAGCTGGCAGCATCCCCCCTGCTCCCGGCTGATGAGAGCGGAGGCCTTGTCAAGGGATAATAAAATATTCACGTGTTTGGGAAACACGTATTTCCCTCACACTTGGGCACTGTGGGTCAGAGCTTGTTCTCAGTGACTAGGGTGAAAATCCCAAACAACTCCTTTGACATCGAGATGTGTGTGTCTTTGTGTGTGAGACTGGTTTTACAACAGCGTGAGAGGTATTAGGGAATCTGATGCCTTCCATCAAAACTATTTGGAAGCTGTTGGTTCAGGAGGAGACTGGCATTAGCAGACTCTAGGGATTGCTATTTATACCTATATTTTAAACTGCAGTTGTACTCAGAAAATCTGCTTTAAAAATAGCAATATGCCTTTATATTCCTCAGTTGCCATATGAGATGCCGTGTGTTCCCAAGGATATGTTTGGGTTTTTTCCTCCCTAACTGCCAGCACTAGAAATTCAATCTCAGGTCTGAGAGCAAACAACATCCTTGTCTTCTCACACATCACCACCAGTAATAAAAACCGGAAGATCTAAGCGTGCCCTTGGTGACACCTCTACAAGCACTTTATCTGCAAGTGATCAGTCCTTGGTAGGAATCCTGCTAGCGCTTCTGTCCCGAGTGCCTGAGAAAGTGCTGAACGGAGATTGCTCTTTGTGTTGTGTCTTCCTTGACAGCAAAAGAAAAACAAGAGTAAAACAATTACTTTTAAAATGGAAGGGATGGGGATGTGATTACATGTAGTATTACCTCACTGTTACAAGATGTAATATTGCATCAATATTATTTATCTGTTGAGAAGGTGCTGATTTTACCTGTGTGGACAAGGTGTGCAGTTCAGTGCACCTGGACTGACAAATGTCAAAATCTGATGTCTCTGTTGCTGTCCCTGACAAGTCTTTTTTACGTACGGGGAGCAGAGGAAACTAACTCTGGAGCCTCAGCCATGGCTGTAAACCCAAGGACTTCCAACCCAAAGGATTTCCTGGCCCAAAGAGGACACACCCATGCACAAAAACAGGCTACTGCTGCCCCTTATTATACAGAGTGCTTAAGCAGCTGATGAGCGTTTGACATGACACACTCAAATTCAGCATTTATTGAAACAGGTCCTATGGGCAGACAGGGCTGTGCTTGCTGTGCCTGGGGTTGCAGACAGGGCTCGTGGTGCCCTGCAGCTCTGATGTGCGCTTGCAGAGGTGTGCAGATCCAAGGGATGCACATGGTGTGCTGACTGCGGGTCCCAGCCCTTATCTTGCTGGCACCGAAGCTCTGCCCAGCCGTGGATGCAAACGTAATCTTGTTGGGAGCTAACGGAGTGAGGCATTTGACACACCTTTTCCCTCTCTGTAGATGGAAGCCATATGTCTCCCAGCTCTCACAATGTGCCTCAATCTAAAGATGAATGAGCATTAACATATGTTCTCTGGAGTAATTAAAAATGTGATCATAAACATAGTCTGACTCATTGAAGGTAGAATGTACTAACAGGGGATGCACCTCCAGCAGCAGGGCAGGATCTTTGGATAAAATTAAGGAAATGGGAATTGGAAAACTCTTTTTGGGGACCGCCAAGCACATTCCAAGTGTGAGTTAAATTGCAGTTTTTAACTCCTTTTTCATATTCATGCAAAATAGTTTTGATGAGATGCAAGGAAGTTTGTTTACACTTTGTCACTACTAAGAACCTGTGCAGATCAGTTTTGCTGGAGGCAGCTACCAAAAATTGAAGTCAAGCTAGTGCTAAAGAGGCCAGCATCTATCTGTGGTCCCAGATGAAGATAAGAGTGAGAAGTTTGTGTTCAGCATTGGAAAGGAGACTTGTTTTTTGTAAGCCACACTAGCTTAAAGCTGTCTCAAGAAAGTTTGAACCAGAACGTCTTAGGGTGTTTGAACGAAGACATTTCATGACGTGGACAGAAGCAGCTGCTGCAGCTCAGCTGAGGTGGGGTAACTCACTGAGACAGAGGAACTCTGTTATGTATCTGAGCCCTAAGAAATTCCAAGTGCTGAGCTAGAGATAAATTTGAGGGATGTTTGGGAATTTCTCTGGGAAGTACCTAAGGACTGGATAGCCCTGGAGATGGAGGAGCAAGACCTAAGGCTAGAGGAAGAGGACTCTTGCTTGTTGGACAAGAGCAACACTTCACAGATTTCTTTTACCAGCAATATAGGAAAAGATACAATATTTCCTTAGGGAAGTTCAAGTATCTCATCCTGAAAAGCCCTGTGAAAAAGCAAGAAGACTGCTGTTTCCCGTCTCTTCTGAGAGAAAGAAGTGACTGGGTGTGAAAGCACTCACACAGGGAGAGCTTTTCAAAACGAGAAACCTCCAGAGATGCTCCAAAACAAAAATCTGTGAGAGCTCTCAACAGCAAAATCTGTTTTGGTGAACTGGTGTAACTCGCTTAGTGTGCGCCTTCCTCTTCAGATAGGTGCTTATCTTCACATCTGCGGAGGGTGTGTTGCGCCTTTCCCCTGGGATTAGGAATAGGTGTACTCTGCCCCTGGGGTCGCTGCACAGCCATGCCCCGGTGCTCTGCTGCACCCCACTTGCCTCTGTCTCCTGCTCCAAGCCTGGAGCCCCATCACCTGCACTAGGGTTGTGCCTGGCACATCCTCTCTGCTTCAGAGATCTCTCTTGAAACTAAAAGCAGACAGAAGGCGGACTTGGGGGTTCTGCATTGGTTTTTCTATTTTGTTTTTCCTTCTGTCCTGTGAGACAGGGTTGCTTGATGCGCTACCACTTTGCCCTGCCCTTGGCCCGGGAAGGTGAATCTCACCATAGGGCTGGGGTGAGCCCTATGGCTCCGAGACGCAGCACGACCTGTCAGTGCTACCAAAGGAGGAGGAACTTCACTCTTCATCCCATGGACATGAGTGATATGGCCACTCTCAGAGTCAGGAATAGCAGTGGAGCTAGAAAGGGTAACCCAGGCCACCGGGCAGTGCCTGGGGATAGCAGCTCGCTTGCTTCTGGAGAGCAATAAAAGCTAATTCCCATCATTTGTGAGAGTCCTGGCCAGCTCGCCCAGGCAAGCGTGTTCCCTTTCTCCATCAATATTTATTTTAAAATTGCATTGTGTCTGACTTCTCAGTGCTATGGTGGTGTGTTCCATGTGTACAAACTGAAAAGAAGTAAAACCAAACCCTTCCACTGAATTCTGGCCTTCTGTTTTTTTGGGAGAAAGTTGCAAGCAGCCTGGAGACCTTGAGGTTCTAGTAGCCAATAAAAAGCACCATAAAACGAAAAAGAAATATGGTTTATATCAGAAAATTAATTTTAGGAAACTAAACTATGAAAAGCTAATCTGAACGTCACTGAATGATGGAAAACTAATGATGGGAAAACTAATAATATCAAGTGTAGAAGGAGTTCACCTCCAGAAGTACAATACTGATAATTGTACAGGGAATTCTCAATGTTTCAAGATGAAAATTTCTGGTTGTTGTTCATTAATATTTCCAAACAGATATTCTTTAAGTGATTAGAAGTTCTTCTTGCTTATGACTGGGAAATTCTAGACAAGGTGTGTTGACTTCTCTAAATTGATAAGACATTAATGGGTAAAAAGAGAAAGGAATAAATTCTTAAAACTACGTTAACATCAGTAAAAAAAAACCCCAAAGTCCAAACATATCCATTTGAATTCAATATTTGGTCTGATGGTGCCTGTTACTTGGTTATTTTCTGTATATTTTGGAGACCAGAGGGGTTTTTTTAAATGGCTTTTCTAGGCAATTTCCTAACATACATAGGTCAAAAGGGAAACAGAATAGAAGGCAAATTTGATATAAATCATTTATTGCAAACGCTTTGCTTAGTGAATGATGAACCAGAATAACAGAACAGATTTAGATCTTCTGCCCCTCTAGGTCATGATATATTACTGTCTGCAGGTCCTTTCCCATTCTTCACCCATTCATGTATCCATAAAATGTCTTGAAAAGAAGTGAGTAATAGCCCAAATCCTGATGTCCAGGCACTGTCAAATGGATGAAGAAAAAAACCCAACAAATGTAAACGTAAACTCCACACTACTATGTAATAGTAAGGCATAATTTGCATAAATATTGTTTGCAAAGAGCAATTAGCACTTCATTTACATTCAGTGAAGTAGCAATTTGCACATTCTCAGGAAACAATTTCTTTATCCATATGTGCAAATTTTGTGCACTGCAATTGACACGCTAATAAAAATATGTTAATAGACCATTTTTTTTTACTTTATATCACAGTGCACTGAAATATTGATACACTCTCCTGAAATATTGATTTGGTGGGCTATTTGTAAAACCAGAAAAATGCAGATTCGAATTTTTAAAACTTGCTTTTTAAAAAAAATATCAGAATTTCAGATGTCTGCCGTCTTCATGCTCTTTAAGTGGTATTTAAATGGGTATTTTTGTCAGAGAAATATAATAAACATTATTAAAAAACATTAGCAAAGTCAGTCTCCTAATCTGCAATAACAATGAGTATATTTGCATATTGCAATATAAAAATAATACAATCCGTTTTCTACTGTCAATATAGCACTCAATTCTCCATTTAATGCTAATAAAAATACTTCACATTTACATAGCATTTTTTTCAGAATGCAGAAACTTGCTAATGAAGAGACAAATTTTACACATATTGGGGGTACAGAGCATTTTCTTAAACAACAAGAATTTGGTCAGGAAAAGAATAGCCCTGCAAGTCAACCTGCTATTGTCAATGGACATTTCTGGCCTTTACAGCAGAAGAAATTGATGTTAAGTGAATTTTTTAGACCTCCAACAGGGCGGTCACTCATGGTTGTTTCGTTTGCTGTGTTTCCTTCAGTATTTTGTCTTTTCTACCAAGACATGTGCATTTGGGGAGGGATAAGGATCGGAGATCCCTCAGAAGTTGGGTTGCACTGTGGTTGGTAGCTACTGCAGGAGTGGAGAGAAATCTTTTGGGCAAGATTACTAATTTTTTGAGTGTTGCATTTTTGCATTCTCAATCTGAGTTTCCTAGAAGGGGTTATTTCTGGAGATTGTTCAGTTGCCTATTCTGAAGAGGAGTAGGCGTTTGGATACAGCAGCAGAGAAGGATACAGACAGATGTGACTTCCCATGGGAAGCGGTTCACCTCTGCTCTGCAAGCCGTATAACGTGTCCTAGCTAGTAGGTCCTGCACAGCAGGAGACTCTCAGATGAACATATTAGCTATATTTGTCCTAGGTATGGCAGGCTCAGAGTACAGACAGAGTTGAATGGGTCTGTCCGCTACTGTCTGTGTAGAGGCAGTGTAGTGGGACGTCCAAACACCACAAGACACCTCCGAAAATCTTGCTCATATTGTGCATTTTAGTAAAAGGCATTATTTGTCAATTATTGATAAATTACAAGGAAAATCAACACCACATATGACAAAAAACAGCAACCCCCTCCCCAAATCACCTTTTTACATGCTTATTAAAGTAATTGTTACAATAATGAGCTCGTATTCCCCGCCTTTTCATCTCTGCCACAAGATAAGATATCACTATGGTTGCAACCAGGAGTGTGACATTCAGATCTGTTTTGATGTCTCATTATTGCTGTTGTTGACTTTTTACTTTGCAAATCACAGATTTGTATTTCATATCCTATGTCAAGTATTCAAAGCTCTGCTTTGATCAGTGTAAAATACATGTGTCCCTGACACAAGGTGGGACTTCTGTTTGAACTTCTGAAGCAGTTAGTTTTCAGCTCACATGTGAATCTCTGATTTGCTAATCGTTATTTTACTCTATTTCTATTTACCTTTTTTTTTTTTTTTTGATAGCATCCTGCAGAACCTTGGAGGCCCTTGGCAACAAAGCTGCTTAATATAGCTGTATCTCGGCTAAGCAGCAACTTCTGGCGACCTCGGGATTTACCCAAGCAGTGGCTGTTATCCTCTCTGTACAGACCTTCAAATACAAAGTCCACCACATTGTTTTATAACTGATCCCTGTACATTACAAACAAACAACACCTTAATGAGAAGGGGAATAAATAGTTGAAGCTTTAATGTTTCTAAATACCCAGAGGGACTACATCTTGCAAACACCTCCTGACATTATGAGAGGCTAATGATAAGAAAGCAAGAATGACATGAACCATTCAGGAGTCCTCTGACCTTCCGAAAGCCCATGGGTTCATTATGATCAAAACCAAATAGATCTATCCAGTTTTCTGTTGATTACCAATAACTAAATCCAGTGACAGCAACTGATGCATGCCCGACCTCCAAGTACAGGATAAGCTGGGGCCAGCCATTGTGTGTTAGCTGGCGGGTGCTTCTGGCTGGGACAGAAATAGGGAAACGGAGCTCTGCCAGACCACCTGGTTTGTGCGACTTCGTCTGTTGAGTTGAAAACCGCACCAAGCCAGGAATATGATGATCTGGAGCTTTTCTTTTTTTAAAAAAATTTATTTCCATTTCTTTCTCAGTAACCTCAAGAGACAATGTACCAGGTCAGACCTCCTGCTGGCTGCAATTACATTAGTACCAGAGCCTTCAGCTGAGGAGCTGAGCTGAGGAACATTTGTCTCTCATATGTCTCATGTGAGCAATGTGACTAATGAGGCCACAATACATTCTGGAGCTATTTGATGGCCGTAGTCACCTCATTTCTCTCTAAGTCTTTGTGTCTTGTGTTTTACTGGGGCTGGCTCTCAGCTTTCACAGCTACCTGCCCAAGGTGCATTTTGGTGGTGGGACTCTACCCAGGTTGACATGGCATGTCTTTAGGATGCTGAGTGCGGGCTGTGAAATGATTGTATGGTGGAGAAGCCACAAGACTCTTGTACTTTGCCCTTAATCTGTGACTCCAGAATCACTTTAAGTCCACTTTCGCTGTTACAGCTGCAGTCTGATAAGAGGAGCCTGAGGAGATACCTTATTGCTCTCTAAAACTACCTGGAAGGGGGTTGTGGTGAGGCAGGTGTTGGTCTCTTCTCCCAAGTAACTAGCAATAGGATGAGAGGCAATGGCCTCAAGTTGCATGAGGGGAGGTTTAGACTGGATATTAGGAAAAATTTATTTACTGAAAGAATGGTCAGGCATTAGAACAGTGGTGAAGTCACCATCTCTGGAGGTGTTTAGAAAAACTTGTAGATACTGCAGTTCAGGGCATGGTTTAGCAGGCATGGTGGTGTTTGGTTGATGGTTGGAACTGATGCTATTAGAGGTCTTTTCCAACCTTAATGATTCTATGATTCTATGATTCTATGATTGTTCCATCCACAGGCAGCAGCAAAGCCCTGTCCTAATGTTTTGGGTTCTTTTTTGCTCACTGGCACACCAGAGGTAAACAGTCACTGTGACGTTTCTCCTGTCTCCAGGAATTAAGGATGTGCCTCTCCATCCTGATTTATTCACTTTGGAGACAGAGTTTAATTCTGCAAACCGGCTCTCCCCTCGGTCTTTGCATTTATTTTTGGCAGGAGCAGTTGCCTGCGGCACGAGCACTGAAGACTACCTCAGTGTTAATAGTTGTCAGGGAAAATGAAAAGGCTATTTCTCACATCAGACTTTCACCCTGCATTACAAATGCTAGTTTGAGCAGATTAAAAATCAGTGCGTGGTACAATATGTCACACATAAAGCAGCTACATGCTATTAATTGGCATGCTACCCATTAGATGCTCTTAGTATACGTGTCTACAGGAGTGGAACAGAAACTGGTGAAGACAGGTGGGTCAGAACCTCCTTTGGTGTAAAGTAGTGCATCAGCACTGGAACTAATTGAGGTATGCTGACTTGTAGCACCCAGTTACTTGCTTTTTTTTTTTTCTAAAATGTGATTCAACTTGTGTTTAATTAGAATGAACTGCAAAGATACTCTGTGATACATCTTCCCCTGCAACCTAAAACCTTTTTAATAACAATGATAACTCAATTAAAAGAATGATGTGGTTTACAGAGGGATTTTTTTTTGCTTCTTTTCAGCTGTCTTTGTGGTGGATCGCTGATTACTGACCTTGGGAATTTCCCAGGGAAATGGCTCAATATTACAAAACAAATTAGTTAGTGACTGCACATAAAAATGGTTTTACAAAGAAAACAACAAAAAAAGCAAAGGCTGAAGTTCTTCTTCAACACCATATTAGGGTTTGATTTTAGCATGGCTTTAAGAAGGGTTAGTCGGAGCAGCGGCGTTCCAGGCGCTGGGCACTACCTACACCAGGCTTTGGGTAGCAGACTCACTTCTGCAAAGTGGCAATCACCAGTAAAAGCAGTTTCGTCCTGAGGGTAAAACAGTGCAGACATCTTCCCCAAAATTATTGCTAGATTTCTGCATGTTGCAAGAAGTGTCCCTGTTAAACACCCCTTCCTGCAAGAGGTAGAAGCAGAGAAGGGGACATAGACAACACAAGGGACTGCTGGTGTGTGGCTGGTGAGGCCACAGCCCTGTCTGCAGGTTCTGCTCGATGCCTCTCATGCTACAGAGCAGACAGGGGCATTAGAAAGAGGCAAAGGATAGACATTTTATCAAGGGAAGTAGTGTCCACCAGTAACTACCCAGCTTAAATAAAGCAGTTGGAATGGAGCAGAACACTGTGACAAACTCTGTTATAAGCACATAAGGGGCCTGTGGATTTTGAACATCTGTAAGTACGGAAAGAAAAAGCTCCAAAGTGCAGTTTTGAGCAGATCCAGTGCTGTTCAGATGCACAAGACCTCAGTGACCGTTTGACTTTGGATCTGATGATATTGCAGTCTGTGGCAGCCACAGGTTAAGCTGCAGATGTAAGATATTGATGTAATATGTAATGACCCCATTTAATCTGAAGTGGGGCAGTGTTACATTTATCCTCAGGCTGCGTTTTGACTCTGTGGATTCCTAATTTGCTGATTTCTCTTCTGTCATCTTCCCCCACCCCCCTTTCATTCCTTTTATTCTTTTAAGCAATCTCCAGCTCTCCCGTGCTTTTCTAACATCTTTTCTGTGCCAGAAGAAAACACATCTTCACTTCTGAAGCTTGTATTTTCTATGCACCCTTCACCTGTGCAGAACCTGGGATCAGAGCCTTGCTAAAGTTTGTCCTACTCTTGTTGTTACCTCTGTCCCTTTAAAAGAGGACAGATCAGGCAGATCAGCAAATAACGTGCCATTTTGGGACCACGGCCCAGCTAGCTGTTATAGCTTTCACAGGCTGTAGAGTGCTATGTGGAGTCTGACATGTACTAGTCATGCAAAGCTTAGGATTAATGATGGTCTGAAAACCTCAAGCATCCTTTTTATTTTTTTTTAAGTTATATTTTAGCCACAGCTTGACCTTGTTCAGTTCAGAATGTGAATAGGTTTGAATATATTTGTTTTTCTTTGGATATCAAAATACAGAGGTTATTCTTTCTGGACACATTAATGACATTCAGTTTCTTCCTGATAATTGCCCCATTAATGTCTGTCAGCATGGTACCTTCTCTGCCCATAACCTCGTTGCAGAGAAGACAGCTTTCCTAGAAGAGTGGAGATACTTAAAAGAAAAGTAACAGTAAAAGACTGCACAAAAAAAAAAAAAGGGAAAAATGTCAAGATGTTCCCAGATGAGATGCCCTGAGAGATTCATGACGCAATGGTAGCTGTGAAGAATGCAGGTGTGACAGGTGGCTGACAGTTAGGTACTTTGTCTATAAACCCTCTGAACTAATGGCAGACACTTTCTTAAAGATAGTGATTACCATGAGAAGCCTCTCCCAAAAAGTGGTACTTGTGGTAACTACTGTGAAATGGTATGCGGGATGCCTGGATCCTTTCTGTTCGTTTCAGAAGACAAATACCATAGGTCAAGACTTGTGGAATAATAATAATGGATTACTATAATAATAAATCAGAGCCTGAATAAAATAGACTCCAGAGCCTGGAGCTGGTTTGTCGCATTAAATAGGCAAACTGCATTTGCTAAACCATTTGGTAAAATGAGCTGAGGCAGCCGTTTGAGCTCAAGTAAATCAGGGAGAAGTTGCCTTTGCGTGACTGAAGGGCTGTCTCAAAAGCAGATGTTTGGACTGGTTTTCTCTGCCTAGAATACATACTTATAGCTCCCTGGGCATCCTTGTGCAGAGACATCGTGGTTACTCTGTGCCTTCTCTCCTGAAATGTAAAACATGTTACTGGTATCAAGAAGCTAGCCACCTTCCAGACACATGGCCACTATTTTTCTTGGACCACAGAAATTATATATCCAAGGTAAAATAAATATACAAATAAATAAAGTTGTTCAAAGAAATGTTTTTGCTTGAATAATTAATTCCTCAGCAAATTTCCCCATAATAAAACAAGTCCTAATGAGCTATCAGGAGGAGAGGAAATTCGTCGCTTACTCCACAAATACAAACTTGAGAGCACTGCTCATGTCAGATGGCATAATTAATGACTTGAGAGGGAGTGTGGAGCAACACAGCCAAAACCACAGTCTCCATCAGCCCAACTCATGCAGTGTTACTTGATCTACAGAGGATTAGCCAGACGACTAGAAGGAGGTATGGGGCTGAAGGGAATACAGGCAAATACGATACGTCTGATCTTGGTTTATCCAGGTTGCTTTTCTGCTTATCACTGAGGTGCAGTGGCAGCTGATCCTGCAGCCTGTTTTATTTTTGTGGTTTTTTCCTCAGACAAACAGCATTTACAGACTTTGGACTTCACCCTCCCTGATGCTGAGCAAGTCATTCTCAATCCCACATCAGCACACGGTCCCCTTGGTGTTTCATCGCTGCGGGAGACAAGAGTTCCATTCCTGTGCAGAAAGACCAGGTGGGTGCCCTGGAGCAGGCAAGCCCCTCTGAGCTGTGGGCAGGAGGTCTGAGATGTCATGCTCAAGATGTTGTTGGTCATGGGGCTGCAATAGGAAGACATCTGTACTGTGCTCTTTGTGCTGGCACCACTAGAGCTGGGGGAATGTGTCACAAGTCTATCTCTTCTCTCTGTCCTGTGCAGTTGCAAGCACTGCCCCACTGGCTTCCACCACAGTACAAAAGGGACCAACACTGACCACACATCTGCTCCAGTGGTAATCCCCTCCTAAAGATGTTTATAGAAACCAAGGCATGGGGGAATGCTTTGGAGGAGCAGCTCTCCCTACTTGGGTGGCAAAGCTGCGAAAGCAAGCTGGTAATGTCAGCCGTTGTAACGAGAAAATGAAATGGCCATAGTAGGTCCAACTGAAGGACCATCTCACCTGGGATCCCATCTCTAAGGACAGTGGCACCACCATGTAGAAGATATTTGTTTCTGGGAAGAATGGAAGATTCCGGCAAAGGCAGAGTGATCTTTTAGTGGCTCTACTTTCTCATCAGCCTGCTGCTCAGGGACTTCCCAAGCCGAAGGTTACTTCCCCAGCTCCATGTTTGGCAGCCCTTGATGGGCTTTTTTCCATTAGTTTCTCTAATCTCTTTTTTGAACTGGTATTTTTTTTGGCTTCTGCTGTGTCCTGCATGCAGTGCCACAGAATAATTATGTGCTGTGTGAAATATGTGCATCTTTTCCTCTGTTTTAAAATTTCTACCTGACCTGTATATTTGATGTCCTCCATTCCCTGTGATATGAGAAAAAATGAATAATCATTCACCTTGCCTTGTGCCTTTCCCTCCAGTTTCACCATTTTAAGGAAACTAAGTTTATTTAAGTCTTCTTTGTAACATCATTGAATTTATTCCACTAAACCAGCTGTATATTTCAGAGACCAAGTTCCAGCCTAGCGTAATTTTTTGTCTTAGGGTTTACATGAGAGATGAGTATGAGAAATCCAGGCAGCTGCCAGATGAGTGATGGCTGACAGGTTTGATTTCCACCTCTTTGCTCACTCCAGTGTGTGGCCGCTCCTTCCAACCAAGTACTGTGCTCCAGCAGCTGTCAGCCTCCTAAGTGCAGCTGTTTTACAAGTCTGTTAATATTTGCAAATGCATAACTGTGTTTTCCAAAACCATCTGATAAATGATCAGCGAAGACAATTTTATACGCTCTACAAGTGGCCCTTACGCTTCACCTCTGCAGTAACCCTCCTGCAGCTGAGCCCTGTGTTTGCTGGTGGCAAGATCTGAGCATTGGGCTTGCCCGAGGCAAAGTGCCCTTGGCATCTGCTGGCCCCTTCTGTAGGTTCTAGTATAAACAATAGCTGAGTTTTTATGTTGGTGTTGACCTCCCAAGATAACTTCAGAAAACACTACCTGGCAAATCTGATGTGTTTGATTTCAAAGAAAAGAGTTTTCCAGCTCAGTCCAGGCCTGATTTCCTGCCATATAAAGGACAAAACCCTTTGGGAACCCAGCACTTCTTGGAAGCAAGGTTAAGAGGAATAAACTTTCTTCCTCACTACCAGACTGAAATGTCAGTGAAATCTTTTCTGTTAGGAGTGCACATCTGTCCCCACAGGGTCAGGTCAGTGCTCTATAACTCATCTTGCAAAACTGAAATACAATTTTTGGTCATCAGAGTTGGATAAGGATCAGAAAAATGGCCTGACAAAATTTCATATATATTGACAAAATGTTTTCTTCAAGAAGCAGGATCTGCACAAAAAATCCTTTCCTTGTACGGACAGGGCAAGATTTCAAGATAATATGCATTAGAAATTATTTACAATGAAGTTGAATTAATGTCTGCTCTGAGAACGCTCCAGCGCCCGCCTCAGGACTGTATCTGTAACCTCTTAAAGCATAGAAAAATAATTGTTTTGTTGCCCAATGGAAACACAAGGCTGAAATCCCATGTGCAGTATATTTGGGGTCCCAGTCCCTGATCTGCTCCTCTAAACATTGCCTGGGAAGTGGCACAGTGCCTGAAATGAGCAGAAACAGTCCTGGGATTAAGAAGTGATCTGAGACCTGGAGCTGATCTCAGAGTGCATGTGGCTAGGGAACTGAATTAGGAAATTAACAGCAACTGGAGATGAATTGCGGTGTATTGTGCTGGAAAGAGGATTCGTGTTTAGATGGAAAATGGAAATTGGAATTGAGGGGAAACTCTAACCTGGGGTCAGTTTAACATGGATTTTTGTGCTGGGAGGTGGAACTGAGCACAAGTCACATTCCTCTCGCTGATGCTTTTTGTTTTCTTGCATCCTGAGCACGCAGTTTTGGACCCTATGGCTTAGGGGATGCTCTGATGTCTTTCCAAGAGGGGTGCGGGGCAGTGAGCTGGTCCCTGGCAGTGCAGAGCAGGGTAGATGCTCACCCCTGGGAGCTGAGTGAGAGGTGACTGTCCCTGCCGTGCATATATCATTGCTGTGCTGGTCCATTCTCAGCTCCATGTCCAGCTGGAGCTTAGGTACATTTTCTTTCACTCCTGCTGTGTCTGCTAGCCAGGGGACAATGCAGGCGATCCCAACCCTGGGCAGCCCCTAACTGACAACAAGGCTCAACAAAAGTTATTCCATTTCTAGTGAGACCTTGCTGCCACTTGCAATATCTTGTTGGGGGGGTAACCAGCTGGGCACGCACAAAACCACTCGGTCTGCAGGTCCCAGGGTGGCTGTGTACCCTGTCTCTTATTGCCACCATCTGAGGTTGGTGGCTGGATTTTTATAAACTGGGGCCAAGACTTACTGGGATCCAGTAGCCAGGATGAAGCTCAGGGATTTTTTGTTTTTTTCTTTTTTTTTTTTGTGGTGGAGGGGTGCATGTCGCCACCACCAACACAGATGACATCAGCGTCCTGTGTCATTAGCGGGATACCCCACGGAGAGCCGGCAGTACCCAGCCCTGCTGGGGAGGCACGGACTGATTTAACCCCCAGGGTGCCGGGGTGTATCAGCGGCCAGGTTTTCCTGAAGAAGAGGAATCCCCCACAACAGCTCATCCTCTCTGCTCCCCCCACAAGCCCTGAAGCCATCGGAGGGGGCAGCTTGGGCGGCGGGAGAGGCAGCAGCAGTGTTCGGAAGAGGCATTGCATTATGTTGCATTGCACTGCGCATCCTCCCTCCCACCCCCTGATGCTGCCTGCAGGCTTCCTCTCTTCATCCCTCAGTCCTCCTCCCCTCCCGCCCTGCATCCCTCCCTCCTGCATCCCTCCCTCCTGCAACCTTTCCTCCTGCATTCCTCCCTCCTGCATCCCTCCCTCCTGCCTCCCTCCCTCCTGCATCCCTCCTCCATCCCTCCCTCTGCCTGCACAGAGCCGCGGACATGGCGCTCAGCAATTTCCTCTTCGCTCAGTGCATCTGCTACTTCCTGGCCTTCCTCTTCAGCTTCATCGTGGTGGTGCCGCTTTCCGAGAATGGCAACGACTTCCACGGCCGGTGCCTGCTCTTCACCGAGGGCATGTGGCTGAACGCCAACCTGACGGTGGAGAGGCAGCGCTTCACCGTGCAGGAGTGGGGGCCCGAGGCCGCCTGCCGCTTCAGCATCTTCACCGGGCTCCTCTCCCTGCTGCTGGCCACAGTGCAGGCCTGGAGGACCCTCTTCTTCCTCTGCAAAGGGCACGAGGAGTAAGTACCCCTGGGGAGGGCAGGGGAAGCCCATCCTTCCTGCGGGGCAAGCGGGAGCAGCCTGGGGTTGAAGCATTGGGCTTTGCACCATCCACACCATCCTGCTCCCTAGAGAAATTTGGGGTGAGGGGGTGTATTGCTGCGTCTGTCTGCACACATACCACATGCACCCCCACCTGTGTCCAGGGCCCTCTCTGGAGGATGCTCCCCTGCAGGAATTTGGGGTGGGGGGGAGCTCAGCTTCACTGCTATGCGCCTGCTGCCCTTTAGCAGTCTGAGAGCAGCATCTGCCCAACTCTGCTGTGGTGGGCATGGAGGGTGCTGGGGGCCGTGGGGTGATGCTGGAGGCTGGGGCTCACAGGTGCCTCGTGACAATGGTCCCACCACACATCCCTGCAAAGGGGGACCTTCCCCAGATGTACACTGGGTATGTCAAAACCTCAAAACAATATGGTTGTTCGTGGGAGGGGGCAGAAAGGAGAGGTTGGTGGTCCCTTTCTATTTTTATCCTGCTTTTGGGGTGGACATGGCAACTATCGCGGAGAACAACTATTGCTTGGTTACAACATGAGAGCAATGCTGAGCGCTCGCTGCAGCAGCTGCAGGGCTGCACTGGCAGCCAGTTACCGTGCTCTGACAAACCAAGGGGCACCAGAAACCAGCAGAAATACAGAGACTTGGTGGCCCAGGCAGAAGCTCAGGAGTGCTGTGCTCTGCTCTCTGGTGGCCTGTCCTGCCACCTCAGGTAAAGCCCCTGGCACAGGTAACCTAGCCTGCGAGTGCTATGGGGCTGGGGCCCTCCAAGCATCCAGCTGCACAGAGGTAGGAAGGCAAAAGCACATGCTGGTGGCTAGCTAGACTACGAAAGTCATTTTCCCATGGTTTAGCAACAGTGCCAAGGGTAAATCACTCGTGTCCAGGTCTAGCTGGACTAGAGGTTTCTTGAGTCAGTGGCTGTTACTCACGTCTGGGCTTGTACAACCACCTGATATTGGTAATATTGCAGATTGGGTAGCAGTGTTGTCTCTCTAGCTCTTTCCGACCATTCTCAAGCTGCCTAATACTAAAACATGCTATCATAATTATAGATTAGAAACTTATTTCCATGTTAAAACTTACCTTGCAAGTTCTAAATATAACCACTTCCTAATACATTTGAATTCAGCTTCCTGATCAGATACCTATAGAGGATTAGTTCAACCTAGATGCTTTTTTCAGTTTTGCAGTTCAGAACTAGTTAATTTTTGGAAGAAACCAGCAGTGAAAACCCTGTCATACTGAAATTTGGATCAGATGTTTGGCCTGCTTCCAAAGGTGGCTATTTGGTTCAAAACTGTTGGGCAGACCCCTGAAAATTGTACTTCCAGGAGTTCCTTTCAGGCTGCTTTGTGCCCTTGTACAACACTGTTCATAGTTCTTCCAGGCAAGAAAGGAGGCAGCAGGCTGCAGGGTGGTGGGGAACAAATGCAGAGCAAGTTGGCAGGGTGAGACAGCCACAGGGCATCACAGAGGGGTAAAACACGATGAGAGGGAAGCTGTCTGAAACCACCGATTTTCTAGTGAGAAGGAAGGTCTGTCCTGTACCAGATGCGCTGCCTGTCTGAAAAGCAGGCAGGACACACACTGTTCTGATTTTAGACAGCTATCTGTTAACACTTCAAATGGGTGTGAAAACAGATCTGTTTGGATGGAGAGATAAACATGAGCTCCTCACCAGAAATGATAATTGCCATTTCTGATTAGAGGCAATTGAAGAAGAACCAGGATGACATCACTGCTGATCCTACTGAGTAGGATCATTGCTGTTGGGCCAGCTCCGGAGTAAGCTGGCTAGAATCCTATGCATCATAGCAAGGTGGCCAGTCTTCAAGTGCAATGGCTTTGAATGATTGCTGTCAGATAGTTAGAACTGCTAAAAAACCTGCCTAAAAGGCTCTCAGCCCCTCTTTCCTCAGGGACAGACTGAGCTCAAGCTGCCTGCCGGAGTAGGGAAAGCAAGTGCTGGCTGCCAGCCATGCTCTGGGCCTGGGACTATTCAGCTCAGCTGACAGGTGGAGATCCAACTCAGATACTTAACTATAACTTATACTTTGAGTGTAAGCATTTATCATTACAGGGTATCCACTCAGTCTGGAGAGTGTAGCTTGAAATCCTGACCCAAGCAAAGAAAAAATAGGTGAGGTAGTCAGTCAGATTAGTAGAGCTCTCTACCAGGATGCCTTCTTCTGAGGAACCTCCAGCAAACGGTGATGGTTACTGCTTGTCTGATGCAAATCAAGTGCAACACTCACCCCCGCTTTGTCAGTGGGAAGTCCAGTTCTGGACCTTGGCACCTTTTCTGTGCTGCAGGGTAGGAAGTAGGGGGAGGACTAGAGGTCCCAGGCTGGCGATGATCCACTGAATACCCCTGGGAACTCTTCCTTTTCCAGGGCTGTTGTTAATTCGGCTGTCAACCCTGGTTTTGTTCAGTGGACAGCTTAAGTCTTTTCTGCCTCTCAGGGCAGCATACCATGCTAAGGTGCACTCAGTGGATATGGCTTTAACGACACTTGCTAGGTGTAAAATCAGGGGAGCGACAGCGAACATGCCAAACCATGGTATGCTTGTACCACCTCTGCTCTATGGCTGACTGTGGCACTCTGTGGAGGTGAGCTAATCTAGTCCATCAAGTCCCAGGAAGACAAAGGATGAGAGTAGGATTCATCTCAACACACATCTAGAAGTCAGGTGTCCTGGCATCCAGCTCCCACTACAGTCTGTAAAGGCACTTCTGGAAGGGGGTTTGTTTCACTTCTTTTCTATCAGTGTTGGGATGGGACGACTGTCACTTTGGAGAGAGCCCAGACAGCCCCTCTAAATCCACATCAACCTAGAAACAAACATCCTAACCCCACTGGCAATTGTTTCCTCCTGTCATTTTAAAGAAGTACTCCCGAAGTCACATGTTTCTTACCATGTATAACCAGTTCAAATTAGAATTGACCAACCCAGAACTTCCCCAGGATTCAAACACTGACTCAAAAAGCCTCTTGGATTTTTATTTAAAGAGCTACCAGGGAAAAAAAGACCATTCTTTTGTTCTCTGGCGTGAGTAGACTCCTCCACATAATGAGAGCAACACTGGTGGGAGGTTTCACATATTCATCTTTACCACCTAACCAGAATAGGTTGACTTGTCTCCTGGAGTTGCCAGTCTTTCTCCAACCTAGAGCTGACATCGTTTTTAGATAATGAGACTTTCCAAGTGCACCTAGAACAGTTTCAAGTAGTGAAGGACTTGGACAGATGAATGGGAAAAAGTGTTAGAAAGTTTTCACTGACTAGAATTAAGGGCTAGAGTTAAGCAGTGGAGTTCGAAGGGGCGGACCTGCTGGAGAGCAGCTCTGTGGAGAGGGACCTGGGTGTCCTGGTGGACGACAGGTTAACCATGAGACAGCAGTGTGCCCTGGCTGCCAAGAAGGCCAATGGCATTCTGGGGTGCATTAGGAGGAGTGTGACCAGCAGGTCGAGGGAGGTTCTCCTTCCCCTCTACACTGCCCTAGTGAGGCACCATCTGGAGTACTCTGTCCAGTTCTGGGTTCCCCAGTTCAAGAAGGATGAAGAGCTACTGGAGAGAGTCCAGCGGAGGGCTACAAGGATGGTGAGGGGACTGGAGCATCTCTCCTATGAGGAGAGGTTGAGGGAACTGGGCTTGTTCAGCCTGAAGAAGAGAAGGCTGCGAGGGGACCTTATAA
>Ga0065711_1026591_pt1 | contig 65004 bp, 45 predicted proteins | sample Hoacrofraction12_FD_59098 | JGI IMG/M metagenome (GOLD analysis project Ga0065711, IMG submission 59098) | Hoatzin crop microbial communities from Cojedes, Venezuela - Epithelial fraction 12 v2 (version 2) | ecosystem: Host-associated > Birds > Digestive system > Esophagus > Crop | place... | reverse complement strand
TTTTTTTTTTTTTTTTTTTTTTTTTTTTGGTTGCAGGAAAATATCCCTTTGATTGATAGCAGAACTCAGGCTCCATCGAAGTTCAAGCTATAAATACCCTGCGGCAGCCAAAACCACTGAGTAAGGGAGCCCAGCTTGGATGGATTTAGGGGAGAGAGGTTCTGGGAACTTAGATCTGGGATGCCTGGAAGGTGCTGGAAATGTGATGCAACTCATCTGAGGGCTTTCAAGCTGTCATGAACTGTGCTTCAGATGAGGAGAGCTGGAGAATCATTGTTTCTGATAGGCAGGTGGATAAAACCAACAAAATGGTTTGTTTAAAATATCATTCTGAGATGCAATCCTAAAGCTAAGGAATTCTGTCCTACGATCCATTCAGAAAGTCTCTCATATCATTAAAATCCATCAGGTGGCTACTTTTCCCCAAGAACCGAGAACCCTCCCATGCAGCTCCACATGGTCCTGCAGGCTGCCAGACCATCCCTTGCCAATTGTCTCTCAAATTATACAGTGGCAGGCTGCATGAGCAGAGAGCAGAGAAGCGCCTGTCTATGCACCAAGTGAATATCTGGGTCATGGCTGAAAGGGACAGGAGGCAACACCCGCCTTTTAAGAAGGGTTGATGTGGTCAGAAGCAAACTGGAACAAAACAGGACCATTGAGGAACATAAGTACCTCCAGCTGTCTCTGCTGACACAGAGCTGCTGGATAGAAGATGTGTATGTGTGGCTTTGGGTCAAAACCTCACTCACACATACCTGCTGCATGGCATGGGAGACTGCTTGGGTAGCGGGTGTGGGTCCTGCTGGGGCTGGACTCTGCAGAAGCAGCCAGCACCAGCCTGGCCACAGGAGCCATGCCATGGGCAAAGCCCTGCTGCTCCCTGCCTCTAGCCATCCCTGCGCCTCGCTGAGGAGCTGCCGCTGCACAAAGCTCTCACACCCTTGCAGTGTCCCTGTGCGAAGAGAAAAGTTTGGGGATAGCTGGAATATTTGGATGCTCCGGCATCCCAAGGACTCGCTTTCTAACATTTGAAATGGCATTTCCTTTTGAAAGGTTTGGTAAGTTATTTGAGAAGAAAAAACATTTGGAAACATTTTTAAAAGGTCAAAATCAAAATAAACATTTGGAAAATACAGAATCCACTCAGCCAGTCTGAAATATTAATTTCCTTTGGATTTGCTGCACATAATTTCCTTTTTTTTTTCAACATTTCTTCTTTTCTGGTCAAAAAAGAATGTCAGATCCTGACAGTCCTCGTGGGGCTGGAAGAGCCTCTCCCACTTGGCCCTTCTGTGCATGCATCATTCATATGAGAAATGGGTCCCTGGACCGTAAACCAGTTGAGCAACTTGCTTCCAAAAGGAAACCACCACCAGAGTAGAAAAAGATGTCGAGAACAAAAGTTATTGTTTAATGTGATAAAGGAAATCAGTGTTGAAAACAGCTTCCACTGTATCCCATTTCCTACAGCTTTGTCATTCAAAAACAAAGATCCCACTCTCTCTCCTCTGCAGGCTTGACCTAAAGCTTATCTCTCTCCCAGTTATGTGTCACTTGAATTCTGCGAATTTTGCACTCCCTGTAGTTTCTCTGACTTCGATTGTCAGGTCCACAGGGCAGGGATGCATTTATTACCCTCTTTCCAAAGCACAGCGGGCTACTGCTCCCTGATGCAGGCCCTATACCAGTACAGATAATAAATAAAGAGGAACGTGCCAAGCTATACAAGAATTGTAACTTTGAAGTTTTCTCTCTTTCTGCTTTTCTCATTGCAATTTTAATGTAGTTGTTTAGAAGTCAATATATTCACCCATGCTGCTCACTAAATATTCTCGGATCAGCAGAGATGTAGAGCTGCTGAACACACTTAGAGCAAAAAGGGGAAATTGTTTGCCAAACAGATGTAGAACATTATTACTAATTTCTTGTTTTTAGTCATTCCTCTCCCAGTCAAGAGAAAATCAAATAACTTAAGTCTGAAACTGGTAACAAACCTTACGGCATTTGGATTCTGAAATAAAAGAGAAACCCCGTGTCTGCAGTCATTCTGCAATTTGTCCTTCAGCCTTAACATGTTTGTTGTCCTTGGCGTTACTTTTAAAACATCTCTATTTCAAAAGTTATCTTCTGACAAGTGGGGATATCTGAGGTATTGGCGGTGCCCTCTCTTTGACCCTGTGAAGGCAACAGCATGAGATGGCTGGGACGTCTCTGGATTTCAGTCACAGGGCTATCGGTGAGTACAGGCTCACTTACCCTGCCTTTGTTCTCACTGTGCATCTGATATGCTAGATGCAATGAAGCCATAACAAATGCTTTGCTTCCACTGTGGTGCAGGTTTCCAGATTCCCAGCGATGCTCCCTGTGCAATAGTGGTACTGCCAGGCAGAACTTGTGCTTCTCAGACCCCTTGTTCTCTTACCTCTGCCAGTACTATGAGACTTTCTGAATCCGTGCCATGTGGTAGGTTTCAGTTCAGAGCTGCACTGAATGCCCAGTGTCCCTCCCCTCCCCAGAGGCAGGTATCCTGTGTCCCCCACCCTGACAGTTCAAAGGGTCCTACAAGATGTTGGCTTTGCTCGGAACGCATGGACTCTTCCAAAATAACAAACATGAGTGTCTTTCTGCGTGGCCAGCCTCCGGCACTCCAAGCCATTCACTTCGAATCGCCATGCTCTGATCCCCAAGCATGGAGGCTACGACCTCATCTGATTCTGAGGTGCTGGCTAAGATTAAAAATGGACCGAAGGGAAGCCAGATGCAGCTGTGCAGCATCTGCTAAGTAGGGCCATGCCCAGGTTAGCTCCCAGTTTCTGAGGCTGCATCCTGGGCCTTTTCCCAGGTGTAGAAAGTGGCTGAGGGCAAAGCCTCTCAGAAGAGCTACCTTCTCCGTGTAGTCCGCATCCCTCGAGGCCTGGATCAAGATGAGACACAGAGAGAGTTTGACCTTAGGTCTCCTCAAAAGGCACTCATCTCACCTAACTTGGGCCATCTGCTACGCTTCTGCCTAAAAGTAATTTTGCGCAACATAACCTACCTGCATAGGGCAATGGAAAGCAGCAGAAAACCTTAGGTTAAGAGCCATCTGACGAACTTAGGCAACTACAGTGGGATTTGTCTCCAGATACAGGCACTTAAATGTTTGTGTCCCCATGTAAGTGCCTGTGGTAACATTTAAAGCACTGAGCAAAGAGCTACTCCATGGAGCCAGCAGAGCCTACAGAGCCATGCAGTTCACTTTCATTCCCTTGCCTAAACACAGGTGTCTAAGGCTAGGCACCCCGTGGGTCTGGCAGGTACGACACAAGACCTAGGGGTGATGCACAGCCTTCCAGGGTCATGTCTAGGGACCACTCAAGATAAGCTGTTGCATCCTGGGGAGAGGCCTGCGTTTAGGCAACTGAGTTGCATCGCTAGACAGCACGTAGGCACCAACACTCGCGTGTTTGCCTAGAGCTAGATCCCTCCTCTGCTTCAGGATGAGCTGAGTCTTTCCATAAATGTGCCTATTTCTCTTCTTTGACTGTACGGAAAATCCACCCAGCTGGGCAGGTGTCAGCAGCTGTGCTGCAGATGCTGGAGATGCCCCGTCTAGGGGCATGCCACAACCACCAACACACCAGGTAAGCATTGAGGGGATCTTCACGTTTGTGTGAAAAATTCCTTTGCAAGTGTTTACTTCTTTGCAATTAAATATTTTAACACTTTAGGGTGGGAGGAAAGAAGGGAAACTATCTTACTTCTAAAATAAGTACCAGGTTGACGGATTTCTTCAACACTGACTAGCATCCATTTCTTGCCTATTTCAGGTTTGAAGCCTATTGAAAAATTTGTGACTGCACACTGATTCCTCACAGTGATGCTAGAGGCAAGCAGCACTATGGGATGAAATCTTGTCCAGCCAAAAATAATGAAAAGTCTCCTATGAACTTTCCCCCTAATTTTTGTGGTCAAAGTCTTTCCGTGGACTTTAGTTCTTCACCAGAATAGGATCCCCAGCTGAGGCAGATCAGGCCACCACAGGGAAAACTCAGACAAGTAGCTGTGAGATTTCGAAGTGGGGCAGAAATACCCTCAAATGCTACACACTTGCACAGGGATGCTACAAGGGGGGTTGAAAACAGCAGAGCAATGCAGAGCTGGAGGAGGCTGTCAGGAGTGGAAATGGTTCAAGAGGAGGTCAGAGGAAGGCAAGGTGAAAACTTTTCTTCTAGCTGCAAGAAAGTGCAGCTTGAAACTGGATTAAAGTTCAGGGCCATGCTGCCTTTATCCAAACCAGACTTCCTAGCTTCACTCTCTGTGTGCAGGATTATTATTTCATTATTATTTTCTAGCTTTCCAGTTGCTTTATGTAATCACTCTGAGGAATATTTAGCTATTTTGAGAACTCTGTGCTTCATAACTGTGGATTTTGGAGGAGGCCGTGGCTTTGTCTGCACCGACAAGCAGCACAGCACAGCTGGAGCAGATCTGCGGAGCGGGTCAGTGCTGAGGACCTGCCTCACACAGTGATTCACTGCCTTGGGGTTTTCTTCAGCCCAGCTCCAGCCTGGACCGGGTGCCTATGAGGAGGTGGCACAAGCTACAAGCACTTGCAGTGACCACTATCACCCTGGTTTCACCTGGCAGGAGCCCGGTTTGAGCTCCCTGAGACCAATCTGGGGTGAAAATCCTTGCAGGTTGTGCATGGGGAGGACAGATACTCATTTCAAAAGTGCGCTCCTGCTCCAACCGAGTGCTGGTGTCAGTATGGCCCCAGTAGCTGTAATGCAGGGACAGTAGAACAGGTCCCCCTCTTTGCCTTCACCAGAGCAGACCGAAGCATCATGGTCCCAGCTACAGCAATGCCGCTCGGGATGTGCTGGTGTGGCACCAGGTGGGAAACGAGCCTGCAAAGGCCAGACGTAGCTGCTATCAAGACATTGACTATCGGCAGCTCCAACTATTTTTCCCACAAGACACAGCAAACCATGCTGATCCAACCCATCCAGAGCACCTGGGGGTACTGAAATGAGTGTGTAGGAAGTCGAGGAGTTAAATGCTAAGCATGCCATATTAGGAACCAGAGAGGGAGAAAGCTCCTTTCCAGTCACCTGTCCTTCACAGGTGCTAACAAGCTGGGCTAAAATGCCCTGGCTGGGCTTGTGCTCAGGTGCTGACAGCTACCTCTTGAGTTGTAAGTAACACCTGCCGGGCTGCTTGCCATTCATCCAGCCTGTGAAAACAGAAATCACTTAATCTCTGGACTGCGCTTGAAGAGAGCCACTTGTTCATGCTCATTTTTATTGTCATTTACACAATTATTCCTACCTGGAGGAGCAGGCAGCGAAGAGGGAAAGCGCTGAAACCCCCTCCTCTCCATGACTGCTGACCACCTCCAGCCCTGCAAGGGTGACAGATGCAGTTAGTGAAGAGCAACACCAAGCTGTTCTGTGAGAGCACAGTGCTGCCCAGATGCAGCACTGTTGGCCCTTAAGGGCAAATTTTCCCTCTTTGAGGGCAATTCTTGCAGTGCTTGGTGTTCTGCTTGCCTTGTAGCTTCTTAAATCAAGGTAGCAGAAGTTACCAGAGGTATTCTATTTCTTGAGCCCAGCTTGTGCGACCTCAGAGGAAACCTTATGAGAACAAAATGCTCCAGCTGAAGGATGGAAATGAATACAACTCTAAATTTGCTGTTTAAAAAAATGCTTAATTGCTACAACTAAGCAATTACCTAAATGCTTTGGGGTAAGAAGTACAGTGCCACGCTTAGTGATTTTATGTGAGTTGCAATAGGCAGCACACTCTAAGGCTAAGGACTAGCTAAACGCTTCTCTCTTTCCAACCTCTCTCCTAAATCAAGTCAGTATCTCCCGTGTGCTTGTTGCCTCCTTGTTCAGATATAGATTGTCATCCCTGACATGAGTTCCAAATATTTGTCTTGAATGACCCAAAACCTTATCCTGGATCCATGAAGACATAACTCCTGTGCTTAAGCGGGAAATTTCTTGAATGCCAAACAAATATTTCATGATCTGATCCTGCAAATGCCCATGAGTCAATAAATCTATGGAAGCTGCTCATGCACGTAAGTGTTTGCAGAACTGGGCCCCCAAAAAGGATCTTTTTAGCAATGGTCAGCAAAATCCATAATGGTTAGGGGTCCAGTGCAGAGATGTGGATTCTTATTATACTTATGTAAACCTTCTGGATCAGCAACACTTGGCTGCAAATACAAGGAGTAAGACAGTGGAAAGAATTGTAGCACTTCTACTATTAGTCAGACCCCTGAAGAGCAGACAGCATCATGCAGAAGAAAAAAGGCTGGAAATGAAATTAACCAAACTTTGCTGAAATGGCAATGACAGCTTGTGGCAGATGGAAGGAATATGATGCATTACCAGAAAAGGCTAGCCTTTCCAGCTCCATTCCAGTCAACCTTTCAGCGGATTTGTAACTTGAATCTTCTTGTTTTCTGAAATGCAACATGTCACTGTACCAGGCCCCTGATCACCATAATGCCACTGTCGCTGTCGTGTTGGCTGGTGGCATCTGTCCTCCCAAGCTTCCAGGATGCCGTGGGCAGCTGACCTCGAGCTGGCGCAGATGTTTCACAGGCAGTACCATGACTGTAAGTGCAAAGTATGTGAAGAAGGAGTCACAGATCTAAACAGACAGCTCAGCTTGATGAAGGAATATAAACATTTTCCTTTGGCTCTTACTGACTTTGTAAAGGCAGCATTTCACTGCATCTCTGAATTTTCATATGGGTTTCATGTTTTGCAATCGTGGATACAGCTCCAGTTATGACCAGGGACTCTCTACAACCATGCATCTGGGGACATGACCCACTCGCATGGGAGCATGAGGACCCCACACGGTAGCATTTCTGAGGAAGCCTAGATGGGTGGCACAGATGCCTTAAGCCCCAGCAAACTCGTGACTAGTGTTGTGTGCAACACTCATATGTGGTAGGAAAATGGAGGACCAGTTAAAGATTCAGGCTGAGAGCACAGTGGACTGTGGTCTGGTGCTGTGGCAGAAGGTGCCTGCCCAGCAAGGTCTTAGTGTATGGCTGGGAGTTGGATTTAGCTGTGTAGGTCAGACAAATAGCAGTGTCCTCTACCTTCATCACTTGAAGTTTTAGTAGTTAGCAGTTTAAAAATTCATCGGGTTTTGTGGTTCAATGTATTTTAGTTTTTTTTTGAATAAGTTTCTGCATCCCTCTATTGCTCTCCTCTTCAGCTCATGATGGGAGTCAAAGCTCAAGTACTGGGGCTGAAAGCTATGTAGTCTGGTCTAAATTCTGCTTTCAGGTTGACCAGGATAAAATTAGTGATGAAGTTAAGTGTGAGCAAATTCTGGACTGTTCTCTCTGCCCCTTCTGTCCAAAGGCAGCAGAGAAGGCCATTAGCTCCCTGGGCTGCATGAGCAGGAGCACAGCCAGCAAACTGAAGGAAGTGACTGCTCCTTCTACTCAGCACTCAATAAAGACCACATAAAGAATACTGTGTCCAGTTTTGGGTGCCCCAATACAAGGAAGACACCAATAAACTGGAGAAATTTCATCAGAGGGCCACCTGTATGGTCAGGACTGAAGCACTTGCCTTGTGAGGAGAGGCTGAAGGAGCTGGGCTTGCTCAGCCTGGAGAAGGGATGGCTTCGGTGAGACTCGACAGCAGCCCCTGGTACCTACAGGGAGGGCATCCTCCATCGGGGATGGAGCTGGATTCTTGATAGTGGTGCACAGTGGGACGATGAGAGATAATAGCTATATATTGAAATAAAAGAGGTTCAGTCTGCTTATAAGGAGAAGCTCTTTCATGCTCAGGACAGTCTGGAAGGCGAACAGGTTTCCCAGAGATGCTGTGCAGTCCAAAGCAGGTTGAGGACAGAGTGCATTCTGTCAACGGACTGACAGACCCACAGGCTGACAGACAGGCATACTGACAAGGCTTGGACACAGATGGACTCCTTCACTCCATGTCTGTGCAGTACCTGTACACTGAGGCAATGCCCATTGCTGGTACAGAAGCAAAACCCTTATTAGCACTGCTTTTGTTATTGCTGTTTTGGGGGAGGCACCATTATGAATTAGGCTGGATAATTAATTAATGGTTATGAAAAGCCAGCTGCTTCCACTATTCCTCTAATGAGCTGGGTAAATATGCAAATGCTGTCCAGCTCCATGTCTACACCTATTTCATGTTTGTGCAACTTCACTTCAGCTTCCGTGGAAGAGGAGAGGAAGATATCATAAGCCATTTGCATCTGATCATGTGTCTATAGTTGAAATATGGCACATATGTACATTACATACATCAGTGGTGGTGCTGCTGCTTTTGCAGATACTTCTCCATCTGGTCCTTGCATGATACATGCCTTCTTTCCCTGTGGGAACAAACTCTCTGACAAAGACCTGAGTGCAGAGTAACACAAGCTTTGGGCCAGCAAATAGTTACAGAGAAAATCAAATGCTGCCTTCTGTTCACAAAAGGTATTTTTTTCTCTATTAATATAATGACATATCAGAAAATACATTATAGACTAAGCTTTTAAAATCAGCTTGGTCTGTATGATGTGGGGAAGCAGAGATAATATCAATCACTAGGGGAAAACTGATAGCAGAGTCTTCTGGTCTAATGCTATTGCGAAGGAGGGCCAGGCTGGCTAGGGAACAGCTACGACCTGTGATGTTATTCTTGTGGTGCCCAGCCATCTCAACTTCCCTCCATGCTCATGTTATTACGTTAATGGATATCGTTAAGGGACCTGGCCTGCCAAAGTGCTTGGGCCTGTTCGGCTGTCAGCAAGCAAAATGCTCTTCACCCGTGCTCTGAAGGAAACAGCACACGTAAGCATATCTGTGTTCAGATAGCTCAGCGTTTTGGTGTCAGAAGATGCTTCCCTCAGATCATGTCTTTTATAACTGGTGGATTCCTAGTGAGAGATGGGGGAGCTGAGGGTCTGCTAGTGGTTGCTGCGCCCCATGAAGCTCTAAAGGGCTTGTTATAGTACCTTGAAGAGCCAAACAGGGTGTTTAACGTGAGTCTATATGTCAATAGCATTCTAGTTTTGGCACTTGTATTTCTAAAGTGAAAAAGAAGCTACAGCAGTAGAAACTGCTTTCTTCAGAAAACCTCCAGGAGGCTTCAAGGAGGCAAAGGAAACCTGGACCTGGAAGAGGATGTCTCTGTCACAAAGGAAAGTGATCAAGTTTTGAAAGCACGGTGTTCGAGCAGCCTCATACCAGTCTGTGTTGTACTGGCAGTACAGGGCAGACACAGCCTCACCGTGGCCAGCCACAGTCTGGGCGCAACGTGTAGGTACCTGCCTCGGAAGTGTTCTGCCCCTGTTAGGTCTTTCAGCTTTCCACTCATGGCCCTTTCTTCTACTTCGCGTGTTTGAGAGGACTCTTTATAACGTGGGTGAGGGAGCAGTGCTCTGGCAGTGGCGTTAGCAGGAGCTGTGTGTTTGGGAATCCTTCTCAGCACAGGCCAAACTGTGAAACCGCTGAAACCCCACACTGAGCTGATGACTTTTCATTTCTTGAGGGATTTCTGTCCCTGTCCCCAACATCCTGGAAATGGCAGGGCTTAGGAATGTAACTTTTTTTTTTTCAGTTTAAGATTTCCAGGGACTTTTGCAGTGTTCTTTAGAAAAAAATTGTTCTGACACTTCAGTGCTTTGAAAGCTTTATTGCTGGGGGGTGGGGAGGAAAGAGCAAATATTGGCATATGAATAATGTATGGATTACAAAATGGATAAATATAAATTGGGTTAAATATTTTTTTCTTATCTCCTGCTCACACTACTTCTGTCCTCTTTCCAGCTCAGCAGAACTTCTAGCTAGTTGAGATGTTTCCTCAGAGACCCATAAAAGCTCTACAGCCCAGAGCAAGCCCCATAAAACAAGTAAAACCTCCCAGTGTGAAGTTCTGCCTCCCTCCCACTCAGCAATTAACTCTTCTTCCTCCCACTTACATACAAGTTGGCTTCCCACACACTGAAGGCCAAGTTTCTGCTGCTTGTCTTTCACACCAATCTCAAGAGAAGGAGAAGTGATTTTTAACCATTCTGTCCTTGGGCTCTGCTGGGTCCTTCTCATCTCCAGGTCTCCCCTGGGACAGCTGCAGTCTGCAGATTGAGACCTGTCTCAATTTTCTTGGCCATTGGAGGATGCTCAAATCTACTCGCTTTCAACCATTTCTCATATGGGAACATGTCTTACCCATACCTATATGCCTTCATCTCTCTTACTACCACCCACGTTACTGACTTAGAAAGAAACACTCTGGCTTCTGAAAGCAAAGTTCCAGTGAAGGTCTTGGCATTTGGCAGCTCCTTTACCTTGCTCCAGGAGCACAGAGAAGTTATAGTAAAACAAAGTCTCATGGTCTCAGGTGACTCCCACATCTCCCTGTGACACAACCCCAGCACTGTCCTACCTCACATCCCTCCTTCTCTGTTGATGGCAGACCTGCCAAAGGTCTCTTTGAACACCTGCATTAGCCTTCTTAACTCATTTTTTGCCTCTTTTATTTTCTGGAGGACGAGAAATCACTTCTACTCTCCATTTCCTTCTCCTGCAACTCTAGATTGTACTTACTTACTGTCTGAGCCTATCTGCCCAGAAACTCTGGAAGTACAGGCAGTTTGTTTTAAAGACCATTTCCAAGAGCAAAATATCAAATGTGGTAATGGTGCCAACATTTATTATATGGAGCTGCCCCTGTAGCTAGTTCATATGAAGTACTCATCAAACGACATTACAAAGAGTGTGTGACTAATTGACTGGCTGTTTTCAGAAACAGCGAAGTCTCTTCTATAGCTGGCTTCCAGCCCCTCTACAGCTGCTAGGTCCTGCAGGGACAAACTGGATAAGCAAATACACGTGTCTGAATGTGGCCTATTTAAGCTCCATATAAAGAGCTGAAAACTCTGGAAGACAAGTCTAAGCAAGCAAGATGTTCAGATGTAGATGCACCACTCCTTGAGATGCCTTCTGGAGTTCAAGAGCGGGTTAAGCTGTCCATGTTGACACAGCCAACAACTGGAGCATCCGCTCAGTAAGGGAGCCAAATGTAAACCTGGCACTGCTCTGCTGGCTTCTCTGTAGTTGTTCCAGATATTAAGATCCCCGTTTCCTACCTAAGTGGAAGAATTTCAGTTCATCTGGGGTTAGACTGTCTCTGTCGAACCACGTCTGTGTATTCTGGCTTGTGTTATTTCCCAATTAGGTTTACTCAGATCTTGGAGGAGAATCACTTCCCCGTTCAACATCTTAAAACACAACCCAACATAGCAGTAGGCAAATATATATTTCCCACAAAACAGGGAAACACAGCAATAATATGCATGTAAAGAAAGCTGCATTTGCTGTGCAACAGGAACAGACTCCTAGAATCAGTCAGGAATGGGGGAAATAGCAAACAAGCTCTTACACGACAACTGTTCACTCTTTCTAAAATGCTAAGTTTTCTATAGTCACTTCCAGCCCTAAAAATAATGAGCCTCATAGGTGAAGCACAACAGAGACATCTCTGCTGACACACCGTGTGGGTATAGTGTCACGGCTGCTCTGCCCTGCTGGCAGCACACGGAGGTAGAAAAGGCACCATGAGCCCAAGCACAAGCATTTAGTTTATTGCATCTGTAAACAGTTACTTGTCCAATTTTATATGCCAATTCAAATTCAAGACCACTAAATCTTCTTCTCCTGAGGCTGACAACTGACATGAAACCATAACTCATCCCCAAGCCAGTACTGAGGCAATCAACTACTGCTAATTAATGCCATTTTTTTAATAGGAAACCTCAGCTTTCAGAAGGCAGATTTTGCATTTTCAGGAAGTGAAAAGGTTTTCTACTACAATCTAGGGAAGGAGATGGGGATTAATCAGCTGGTCTGGAGCCTCCAGCTCCAGCCTGTTTCCTTGCAGCTGCTAGCAGCTGGCTAACCCATGCCCTGGGTATCCAAATGACAGAGGAAGCTGCAATTCTGGCTGATAGTTGAGGCCCTGAAAAAAGACTACAGACCCATATGTGTGAAAAATGTGGATCCTGTACCAAAGTGGCTTTTCACAAAGTTTTTCAGGCTCATTGACAACAACAGAAAAAAAAGGAGGTGGAAAAACCCACAAGATTGGAAAAAAGGCCCTATACTGAGGAGCTTTCCCTACAACTGGGCTTCCTAAACAAGGCGCAAGTCTCCCAGGAGCAGTGAAACTTGGAGAAACCCATGGCCAGATTTTGACCCATGCTGAGGGATCCCCAAGATATCTGAGTCCAGCCCATCAGGGTCAGTGGGGATTCCAGAAGGTCCCTTTTATACTTCTGTAATTGCATTAAGCAACATTAAAACAAGGATAATATTTATCAGGGGATTCTCTGAAACAGGAAAACCCTCAGAGATGGCTCCATTGACGCTCTTACAATCTCCTTTCCTGTTATCCCTGGGCAGGGTGAGACCTAAAAGGACCAAAGCAGCCTTCATTTGGTATATTGCTATTGAATGAAATGCCAGGTGTTGAACATAAGGAGACCTCGGGTTTAGTCGCATACCAAAGACATATATTATCACAGAATCACAGAATCATAGAATGTTTTGGGTTGGAAGGGACCTTTAGAGGTCATCTAGCCCAACACCCCTGCAATGAGCAGGGACATCTTCAGCTAGACCAGGTTGCTCAGAGCCCCATCCAACCTGAGCTTGAAAGTTGCTAGGGATGGGGCCTCCACTAGCTCTCTGGGCAACCCATTTCAGTGTTTCACTATCCTCATTGTGAAAAATTTCTTCCTTATATCTAGTCTAAATCTACCCTCCTTTAGTTTAAAACCTTTATTTCTATAGGCCCCCTTTAAGTACTGAAAGGCCACAATAAGGTCTCCCTGCAGCCTTCTCTCCTCTGGGCTGAACAGCCCCAACTCTCTCAGCCTTTCCTCATAGGATCGGTGCTCCAGCGCTTTAATCATTTTTGTGGCCTTCCTATCATCATAAAGGGATGAACAAGGGAGACATGGCAAAGTCAGCAAAAACCCAGAGGACGACTGGCTATCATACTGATTCTTGCCCTTTTTTCTGTCTGGAAAACAAATGTGTTGTATTTGATGTGGCTGACAGCAGCTGATAGCTATAGAAGAATGAATGCATACTGTGCAGAAGCACACTCCCCTCCATAATAACGGAGCCAACAAATAAAAGTCTTGAATGGAGACAGGCAAATTAGGCAATCATCTCGCTTGTTTTACACAACAGCTATAAAAATCCCAATATTCTGTATGATGCAGAGATTAACCCACATTACAATATTTTTACTTCCTGACTGATACATTACACTATTATTTCAGGAAAATGTTTTTCACAAGCCTGAAGCTCTTCTTTGGAGCTGTGACCCCTCAGGTGCACAGAATGTTTGTATAAATGAAAATTTGGTTGACAAGGATGGAAAACTGCAATTAGGCACCAGGATGATAGGAACACCCCTCAGCATGGAGAAACTAGACACCTGTCTTCAGCAGCTTGCTTTTGCTGATGATAGAACAAAGATCCCTGAACCACTGGCATTGGCAGACGGTAGTTCAGCCCTCCCTTTCTGCAAAAGAAGCCAAGGCCCAGGAGTCTCAGAAGTTTGAAGGATCACAGGAAGTGCCTCACATTTTCATCACTGACCTGAACTGACCCCAAGCTGTTTGGAGTCACTGGCACTGACAATAGTGAAAGATTTCCAAATGTTTTCAGAATTTTCCAAGTCCTTGCAATCTGCATGCAAGTTTCACATGCACTAAGTTGCTCTCCCACTGTTGACACTTAGCATATCTTTCCCTCGTCTAAGGAGGGTATTTTCCTCCTGCTGCCTGGATCCTAAAGCAGGTCCAATAACCTTGCAAAGTCTGCAGAAGTGCTTTGTGTTGGGTCTTCAGCTCGACAGCAAGCCCATGCCCTCTCTCTGTCTTGGGACACAAACTCAGTCTTGGGAAAAATGTGTAAGCATCATAACTCTTCTAATACCTACTTAATCCACTTGTTATAAATATTAGCATATCACTAAGACTCACTAAGAATTTGCTGTATAGTATCATGTGTTGTACATCTGCTGTGTATTTCAGTGCCATACATTTTTGTCCTCAGATGCAACTCAAACCATCCTTTTAAAGCTTTTTGTCTCTATATCTTGTAGGATGGCTCTTTGAAGCAATACTGCTTTCAGTATAGGATAATGAAATGTGATGTATCGATTGATTTATACAATACTATAATATACTCCAGATATACACAAGAATTCACTAACTATATGAATAAATGGCTTTTCAGTTACTGTGAGCAACATGTTTTCTCATTTCTGAACCTTTGGACTTTTAAAGAAAAACAGTCCAAGCAGTCTTCTCAGCATACACAATTGCAGAATAATTTTCAAAAGAAAATTTCAAAGGGAAGAAACCAAAGCAGATTTTTTTTTTTAACAAAAGGTCTTAACGCATATTTCTAGCAGATCTGTAAATCCAGAAAAATAACACAACCTTAAAATGTGAAATGAGAGCTGCAGCAGTGGTAAAGGCAACTGGGAAATGGCTGGTCAGTTATAAGAAGCTCATGCCTAACCTAGACTATTTCTGTGAAAAAAGCAAGTGATTCCCAGCTTTCCCACCAGAGGAAGATTCCCCATCAGCTTGAAATTCATGCTGCGTTTGTTGGAAATACCAGTTTTGAGCCTTTGCAGACTGAGGACTAGTAGAGTGGCTGGCAGGAGGGCTGATGGCCTGCAGCATGACCATGGCCGCTCCCTGCAGGAGCCCAGGCTGATGCAGTACAGTGGACAAGCTTATCAGTGTGCAGTTTTGACAGGTAAACAGTCAGAGAAGGATAGTACCAAAAAATGAACAGTAGAGTTAATAATAAGCCATAGTGCTACTTGAAATTCATGGACAAGTCCTCATTCTGATTAGTTACTTCTCTGTTTTGTTTAGGTTACATTGCCTAAAGCTGGTGTTGACAGTACGATTCATTTTGTAGGTCTTAGTGTTTTCTCACATTCAGGGAGAGGAAATGGTAACATATTCACAGCTTGGAACCATTTTGTCTTGTTTGTTCACTGCTGATTAGCAGCACAAACTAAACATGACGTCAGCTGACTTGTATTTACATACTCTGCTGCTCCGGTGGAGAACACAAAAATAGACAGTGTATCTGCTCTTTGCAGGCTCTCATCTGTATGCTCATGTCTTTAGGCAGCTCTGCCTGTATGGGTCACCACGTCACACAGGTTTGGGCTCTCACCATGACCTTCCCCAGGGGACAGGACTCCCAGCATCTGCCCAAGGAGCTCTGGCAGGATGAGAGTGCAGCTCTGCAGACGGCCTCTGCCTTTCTTGAGGCTGTCCCAACCAAAAAGCAGGGAAGCCAGGACACTCTGAGAGGCCATTTGGAGCAACCCCTTCCCACCTCCTTGCAGCTGACCTACAAATATGGACCTTCCAAGGCTGGCCAAAATGATCCTCACCACTCAGTGTGTGGCATGTGTAGCCTGGGGGAAGGAGGTGACTCAGTAGTGCCTGAGTCCAGCCCATGAACTTGCCACAAGAAAGAGACGTGATGCCAGCACTCCTGCTCGGCAGGGACACCCATGGGCAACATAAAAAGGGCTCATATGGGAGAAGTTTTGCAGCCTGGGCCAGCCAGGACAGGGGCCAGCATGAAGACCAAGATGCTGGGTGAGATGGAGGAGCAGAGAAGCTTCAATTTCAAGTCCTCTCCTGTCTTTTATCACCTCCATTTCATTCCCTCATGATACTACTGACTATAGGGAAAGGAGAAATGCTGCTGCTGGGTGTTTTTGGAGGACTTAGAGAGTTGTGGCATTAATATCTGCTCTGTTTATGCAGGAGAGGAACATGTGGGCAAGGTAGGTTAAACGTGTGCTAGAGGACATTTCATAGGGCACGATGGATCATGCTCACGGGTGCCAGGAGGAAACACCAACCTCTGAGTGCTCCATTGTGAAGCATTTTTGGACATAACTTAGACCATACTTTCAGGACACAGTCAGTGCTTCACTGCGCTCTGAGAAAGAAGGCAGAAGTTCAATGAAAGGAAAAAATGGTGATCAATGATCGAGAGTCAGCAAAAGGTAAGGAGGATATTATTAGCAGTTTAAATAAACACAGCCCATATTTTTAATGGATGAAGAGGACCTGCAGCTCACAGAACAAAGACCCCCAGAAGGATGAAGTGTGGAAAACAATTAGGTGGGCAGAATTGTATTGCAATACGTATTGCAGTTACATTCAAGTAGAGTTTGAAAGTCTCCTGCAAATAGTCTGTAATGCTTTTACTCCTACTGCAAGATAAACTGGTTCTTGCTCCCCACAGTACTCCAGGGAAAATCACAGTGCCCGCAATTTTAGGAAAAGTATCTCCTGAGAAAGCACAGCAGGAGCACATTGTGTATTTGCCCTTTGTCTGTTTCTACTTACAACCTTCCAAAGCTTTAGACGTAACAGACTGTAAGCTCTGCCTTGTGAGAAATGGGCTCCTTTTTGGAGATTCTAAGACCTGGGAATGGACTTTGCTGCTCCTGAACCAAAACTGTGCTCTCCTTAAAACAATTTTCTTACTATGCATGTGCAATACTGATTGTACGTGCCATCTGCACCCCTGCCACTCATCCCCTGCTGTAGGGGCCTGCTGCAAGGCCTGGCCAAACAGCATCTCCTGCCATCTAGAGGCTTTTTGCATAAACATGAGGGTGTTGCCAACACTCACGTGTGACCTGATTCCCCGGATGCAGCTGTGAGCTTGCGCAAGTCCCATTTGGAAAGCATGTGCAGGAACTACTGACAGCAAGACACCAAGGTCAGAAATTCTTCACGGGAGTCAAAGGGGCTACACTCCTTCCCTCTCTTGCCAGCACAGCCTCCCTCACTTCCTCACAAATGGGAACACTTACATCTGAGAGCCAGCTTGCAACTTGCATTTAGGAAAAATCAAAAAAAGGACATTTCTTTTAAATGAAGGTGTTTATTTCCAAAAAGGCGATCCTTCCCCTTTATTCAGCATTGGTGAGACCACACTTGAAGTGCTCTGTGCTCAGTTCTGGTCTCTCCAGTACAAGAGAGATATGGACGTAATGGAGAGAGTCCAACAAAGGGCCATGAAGATGATGAAGGGACAGGAGCATCTCTGATATAAGGAAAGGCTCAGAGAGCTGGGACTGTTGAGCCTGGAGAAGAGTAGGTTCAGTGTGATCTTATCCTTGATGCGGGGAGTAAAGGAGATAGAGCCAGGCTCTTCTCAGTAGTGTCCAGTGACAGGACAGAAGTGAATGGGCACAAACTGAAATACAAGAAATCCCATTTAAACAAAAGAAAAACATTTTTTATTGTGGGATGGTGGTTAAACATTGGCCTGAGTTGCTGAGAGACTGTGGAGTTCCCATCCTCAGAGATATTTAAAACACAAGAGGAGAGTGTACTGAGTAACCTGCTGTAGCTGACCCTGCTTTTAGCGGAGGAGATTGGACTAGATGATCCTCAGAGGTCCCTTCCCACCTCAGCCATTCTGTGAGTCTATGATCATTTTTGCCCAATAAATAAATCCACTCTGAAAATTTCCTGGAATCTGTGCTTTGCTTCTACGAAATTTTGGTTCTGGTTTTGTCTGGCTGCATGATGCAGTGGTTAATACTATTCATAGACTCGTACACTTCTTCAGATTGGAAGGGACCTTTGGAAGTCAGGTCCAACACACTGCTCAAAGCAGGATCAGGTTACTCATGGCCCTCTCCAGGCCAGTTAAGAGCACCTTCAGGAATGGAGTTTCCTCACCTCTCTGGGCTGCTGTCCCTGTGCTTGATCAGCCACATGCCAAAAACATTTTCCTAATACTTCATTGGAATTTCCCATGTTGCAATTGGTGTCTGTTGCCCTTCATCCTTTCACTGTGTGTCTCTCTTCTTTACAATCCCATTGGACCGTTGAAGTTACAATTAGATCCACCACCGCCAGCCCAGCCTTCCCTCCCCAAGGCTGAACAAATCCAGAGCTCAGCTCTCCTTGTAAGTCCTGTGCACCAGTCCCCTAAACATTGTGTTCACCTTCTCCTTGATCCACTCCAGTTTGCCTTGTACTGGAGGGTCAACGGTACTCCACGTGCAGGCTCACCTGGGCGAAGACAGAAGAAGTACGTCACTGAGCCCACGGACTGTGTCCTCGCTAACGCAGCTCGGTCTGTGGCTGAACTTCATTGCCGCAAGTGTGTGCCTCCTCAGCATGAGCCATGTGGAGGTTCGCCCAGCCCTTCTTCTGCTGGTCAGGTTGTGTTTGGAGCTGGGTGACACAGCTGGCACTGAGGAGCAACACAACGGGCACTGAGGAGTTATGGCAGCTGTTAGCATTGGAGGACCTGGCACCCAGGCTCTTGCCTTTGACACTTGACCTCCCAGTGCTGACACCATGATTGTCGCACTCAGCTACAATTCTGGTGTTGCTCTGCTCTGAGTGCTCATTCCCACCAGGGCTGTGCTTTCCACGGAGTGCTGTGGTGCAGCTGGCACAGTGATGTGGCACGAGTCCTGCGGGAGTGCTTCCTGTTTTATGGGGCACAGAAGCATGATGAGAAAGGGAGCAGCAGTACAAGGCATGGCTTTGTTTTCAAATGTTACCAGCTAAGGTCCCTCAGGCAGACTGGCAGCTTTCCAGGGGTGGAATTTTTTAGACACCCATGGATGCTTGCTTTGCCTTGGGAAGCAGAGTCAGGCTGCTGCAGCGCTGACCTCGTTCCCTGCTGCATTTACCTCATTTTCTTCTGCTGGAGGAAGGCAGCTCTTCACACAAGTAACATCTATCTACCTGGTGAGAAAAAAGGACATGGGTTTTGGGGACAGAAAACCATATAGTTTCTTGCAGGGAGGAACCACGAGGAGCATTTCACTTTGTTCAGTGGGTTGGGTTACCTCCCGCGAAGGCCTTCAATTATCTTTCCAAGCGACACCCAGTACTTTCTTCATCACCAGAGAGCTCTTCTGTTTGCATCCTGGGTCCACACGCTGGGCTTTGGCTGCCCCTGAGAGCCCTTGGCATTTCTCACACGCTGGCAATTGTTCCTGCAGCCTTTGAGGCAGAAATCCCAATTCTCACAAAAATATGGTACAGTGATCAGAGATTAGCAGCTGGAACTGACCAGGGCCAGACAATGCTTTGAGCAACTTCTTTGCCTGTCTATTTCTCCCCACCTCTTTCCCTGTTGTGTTTTTCTGTCTTTCTTTTCTAGCTCTGTACAATTCCCCACCAGGCAGGGCCCTGGCGTCCCTCCGTGCTGGAGAGACTTGGACCAGAGGTGATGCAGCCACAAGCTGTGTGGATTTTCTCTCCGTGGGGATCCTCCCTCTCCTCCATCTCGTTCCCTCAAGGATCACTCCGAAAGGAAGGCAGGGTTGGTGCAGCACCCCTCAGAGCTGCTGAAGGGACATGGCATTCTCCAAGCTGGCACCAGTGGCTTGGAGACCACATGCAGATGGGGCTTCGCCAGCAAGAGGGGCATGGGAGGAGAGCTGATGAAGGGAAAGACCAGTCCCTCCTCCCATTAGCACCATCTGGAGCCAGACGATTTCCCTGACACGCAGCTGAGTCACAAAGCTGTGCAGCTGTTTTGATGGGGACAGGGTTTACCCACGAGCAGGCACACTGCTTCTCTGATGGTGGCACAGCAGGACCAGTGTGCCATGGGGACGGTGGGAAGGGGGGGAAAGAAAAGAAAGAGGAGGGTGGCCTGGTGGTCAGGACACTGCCAGGGCCTTGGAGGATGTGGATGTGAAATGGCTTTCCTGACCCACATGGCTTTAGTTGCCCCTTTAATCCCACCACCTCTTAGATAAACAAAGACCAGTGTGCAAAATTAACATCACCTCTTTGAGAAACTACCTACTGTCATGATGATAACGCAGCCCTGTGCATGGGGCAACAGATGCAAATGTGTCAATCGAATCACCTCATACAGCCCAGAGGACTTATCCTGACCCCAAAGTGAAGGGAACACACTGCACACCACTGCATTGCATGTGTTTCCCTATTGTGTCCTACCGCTGACTCTGCCTCAGCTGGTTTAGCCTCAGAGAAGATTTACACTGGAGGGAAAGAGAGCACAATGCCCTCCACCCCTGCTCCCAGCACCTCCCAGATCCTCCCCAGCTGAGGCTGCAGAAAAACTGACAGCCTCAGCTCCTCACCCGTGATGACATCCCTGAACGGGACTGTCCCACCCCAATGGTATTTCCAGTAGGGAATGAAGGAACAATCTGAATCATCTGCAGGTGAACAAATCCAAAGTTCTTTGCAGATGAAAATGCAGAATGCGGTGGCTGTCAGGAGGGAACATTGATCCTTAAACACTAGGCCAAACCATGACTGCTGAGACGAGGCACTGCTCTTTAGAGTCAGTAGCACAAATCCCACTCACATGTGCTGAAGACTGGGGTCTGGGCCAAGTCATGACTTCAATTAAATAAAACAAAAAAATACATTTTATTATTGGATACCTCCCCTGGAATCATAAAAAGTTACTGAATAATTTAGATTGGAATGGATCTCTGGAGTTCTCACATTCAATCTGTTGTCCACAAGGACCCTCAAGACCCCTTCTGCAAAGCTGGTTTCTGGAAAGTCACCCCAGCCTGTATTGTTGCAAGAGGCTATTCCATCCCATGTGCGGGACTTCTCACTCCCCTTTGCTGAACTGCGTGAGGGTCCTGACAGCTCATTTCTCCAGTCCATCAAAGTCCCTCTGGGTGGCAGCTCTGCCCTCCAGCACATTAACCACTCCCCAGCCCCAGTTTAGTATCAGCCACAAGCTTGCTGATGGTGCACTCCATCCGTGCGCCACATCCCATCGCCCGGGTCATCAGACTGTTTCAGCCCCAGTACTGGCCCCTGGGGGTGGCACCTGCAACCAGCTGTCGTTTGGACTTTGCACTATTTTTGATCACAATGCTTTGAGCCTCGTGTCTCAGCTTAATGTAACTTCATGTCCACTTTAAAGTACAACTATCCAAGCCATATCCCACCAGCTTGGCTACAAGCACACTGTGGGAGACCATACCAAGGGTCTTACAAAAGCCAATGACATCCACATTTGTCTCCTTGTGCACAGAGCCAGTCATCTCAATAAAGACTATGACCAGGTGGTCAGGCATGATTTGACCTTGGTAACTCCACACTAGCTGCTAACCACCTTCGTAAGGGAACAACACACATGCTTCCAGTCCCTTAGAAAAAGTTGACACCTACTCTTCGCCCAAGGAAGACTTTTTCAAAGCTAACAATTTGTCACTTTGTCAGATTACTGGACACAGATGACCAGAAAGGATGAAGTAGAAATGGAACCATGTACCATAGGTTTATTAGGGAAAAAAGTTATACTTCAAGACCATATATTTGGCACTGTACTGAAGCAAAAGTATGTGAGAACAATTAAAATGTTAAAACCCAAATCACCGAGAAAAATAAAATGCTTTTTTAATCTCACTTCAGTTCCTTTTTTTTTTGTCCCCATACAATTTACAATAACTAGAGGAAGGAACTGAAAAGGCCTTAGACCTACACTACATGTAAGCTGGAATGAGAGCGAGAGATGGACCAGACTGGATCTGTCCCCCAGGAACGCTGCTACTCTCCCAGGCTGTCAGAGAATGGCAGAGTCTTATTAAGAAGAGCAAAGGCTGGTGAGACGTTACCATGAAACGGTAAGACTGCGAAAGTTACTCAGTAAAACCATTACAGTTAGATTGCCCAGAAGGACTACTAAAATCCTACGTTACTGCAAGCTTCCAAATGCCTGCTAAAAAAATCATCATGATACCTTTCATCCATGTCAGCTTTTGCTTTCTGATCTGAATGGAAGAGATTTTGGCAGTATTTTAACTGAACTGCATCCCAATTTGTCCCCAGGACAAATCAAAGTCAAAGGAGTTTCCTGCAAGTTGACTCTTGTACTGGTGGCTTGGGCTTCTTTTTTTGGAGGGCAAGTAAGTTAAAAGCAGTTTCTAATTTGCAAGTTACTCAACCCATGCCTCTGCACAGTGAAATGAAGGATACTCACAAGGAATAAATAACATGTCAAGTAAGATGAAAACAGATTGAAGAAAAGTGGCACTGAAAGTTTTAAACAGTAAAGGACAGAAACTTTAACTCATGAAGATAACCTGCTGAATATGTGTTTTTGTTGGACTATACAGTGCCACTCTAACATGGACAGAGCGGTAGATTCCCACTGAACATCCAGTCCAAAGGCTGCCAAGGAAGTGGGACACAAGTCTTTGATCAATAATTCAAATGTTAGATCACTCACAAGAAGAACACAGCTCTTTCCTTGGTTAATATATTGTGCATAGCAATATCTCAAAGAATTAATAGCACCTTTTACATACAAATTCCAAACATATTTATCTAGTGAACAAGAAAAACTCGGCATCTCTAAGCAGTACTTTTGCAGATGTACAGTACTGTATTTATATAGATATAGGTACAAATATCTCAAAGTGAATTTACACTGTGACCTGGTATTTAGTCCAGCAGTGGGCAAACCCACAGGGTAAGTCTTCAGGAGAATATATCGCCTTTTGTGGGCGGCCGGTTACGTGGCACGATTGCATAGGGGAGCCCCGGCAGGCAGGCAGCAAAGGACAGATAGCATCCCATTAAGCAAGCACAGCATGCTTAGGTTGTTCCTGCAAGATATAAGAAACTTCCAAATTTTCATGGCTAATATAGTTCTAGTCTTCACAGGTTGCGCACATCGCAACCGCCTCTCCATGCCTTAAAGACCCAGAGGAGAAAGGTAGGACACCAAACTCGTGTCCTGTCCCTGCTTCCAAGCAGAAATCGAGCAGCACCACAGATTTAGGCTGGTAAAGTGGGGACCGTGCTTGGCTTCACGGGGGTTTCTTGAGTAGCTGGTCTTCACTGGTTTGCTGCATTTCTCTTTTTATTTTCCCTTTTCCAAATCAGTCGCTCACAGTCCTCTCGTAGAAATCATTTGAAAAGCATGGTCTGCCTAAGACAGGAAAGCAGATGGCTACCATTTCCCTGGGATAGGGACGCCGCACTCATACCAGCCCACGTAGTAATAGGGTGTTGTGTATCCAATGCGTCCAAAAGACACAGGCTCCTGGCGGTACTGGCGGTAATACCCTGTCGGGGGAAAAATGCCCATTCGCATTTCAAAACCAAGACACAGTACTTTAACAAAAGTAACAGAGACAGTGAGAGTCAATCCCACAGCCCAAATGAAAACTTAGAAGCTGTCTGGTAGGGAGTTGCGTCAAAAGGGTATTTGCTAGCCCTGGTATTTGCTTTCATCTTTCTTGAATGGTTGAACTCTGGTCCTTTATATTTCTTGTAGTTTTGATAAATTTTACTGTCCAAAATCTCTTGAACTATTGTGTAATGCTGTGGTCTGGCAAAGCGCTTCTGCATTTCACTCCAAAACGTGGCTATATTTCAGCCGTGTTTATGAAGTTTGCAAGTCAGTTTAAATATAAGAAAGACTCTGGGGCAAAAAATACCATCAAATCGTATTATCTCATAGGGCTCAAGAGACTATCAACAAACATCAGCTTTTCACAAAAAAAAAAAGGTATAATTTCATGCAGTAAATATGGAGTTAAGCTCTTTCTCCCCCTTCTTCTTCATCTGCAGAAAGAATGTGACTGCTTAAAGCATTAGGAGAGGTGCAGCATTCTTCTCTGCATAGCTCGTGCACTGGAACATCTGAAACACTCATGTCTTGTGCCAGTAATATAATTTCTGCGTGCTCTCTATCTCTGTTTCCTAGACCTAGTAATACACATCTGGATTAATCATCCCTCTTTTGAACTGAGAAATAAAGTACTTCCCGGTGATACATAAATATCAGTGACTATTTCAGTTTCTTCCTGGTAACACCACCATGAAAAGAATATCAACAAACAACTTCACATGGAAACCATTAAAGCCAACTGAATAATTTAAATCAATCGACTTATTGAAAAGATTGGCTCACTTTCATAATTGGGTTCATTATGTGAAGCAAGTCGTCACCCTCTTGGCTATGGGAGCTGGGCAGTTTACTCAGAGGAACTCCTTCAAGGTGAGAATTTTCACTCGAAGGGAGGTATGTACCAGGCCAGAACAAAAGTCCTGCAGCCCAGCCTTCAGTCACTCGTCACACTGCTGTGTGTTTTGCATTGAATGAACTGGTTGGAAATCACCTGCAAAAGCCATATCTGCAAAGATGCAGCTGGTCCTTTGCGGCACGTGGATGAGTTTGCACCTCTATTCAGTAAGGCGGATCTTCTAACTGGGAGAAAGGTTTCATAGATTTTTTCTTTCTGTTTTTGCATTTTGTTTCTGTAAATTCTTTGCATTATATGACCCTCTCTTTCTTTCTGTCTCTTTCTCTCTCTCTCAACACCCACAAGTCCTTCTGGGACTTTCCCCACCTACTGCATCAGCAGGATGACTCAGAGAGCTGCCAGCAGCTGTGGACAAAGAGCTCCGTGCTGCGCCCTGCTCCCTACCCCTTAACCCTACGGACCGGACGACAGGCACCTGCCCACCACCCAATTCCCGTGGTGCCGTACCTCGGATGGTGGGCAGGGCTTCCACGTACGACTGAGGTCCTGTTCTTCCATCCAGGTGTGAATCCACAAACTGGCAGTGGTCCTCGCCCCTTCCCCAGCTATCGCCAATGCTGTAGAAGGTGTCTGAAGGGTGATACAGACAGATTATTTGACTCAGCATTTTTTTTGTTTGGGATGCTTTTTACCACCAGGAAAACAGATGTGGGAGCAAGCAGGAGAAGTGCTACAGTGACAAACACAGTATTACCAACGAGCAAACAGTGGCTGAAAAGAGTGAGAACACTACCTTTGCAGTATGGAAGGAGAAATTATGGAAAAGAGCAATGGGTTATAGCTTAGTAAGGAATATTTCCCATTTTGCAAGTCCATGGACTCTGCACCACAGGTAACAGGTGGAGGGAATTTAAAGGGAACCAGTCATTTCAGTATGTCGTAAGAAAGTAAAAAACACTCCTTTTGTCAATACCATGAGTTTGACTGCAGCCTCAGATGAAAACTACAAACCGTGAAGCTGTTTCTTTAGTAGATGAGGTGGGTCCTGCTGCCCTGATTGTTTCTTATTGTATATTCAAACAGTGCCTTTAAACTATACAAATGCATTGCAACAAAAATAACACATCACCTTAACCTGAAAAGCCATTGAGATAATCCCAGTAACCCAGATCAACAATATGGAGAGTTTTCTTCATTATCTCTCAGCAAATACACTCGTGTAAGAGCTACTGTTAACCCTTAGGAGCACTGCTCACCCACTCACTGCAATACCAGCCTTTCTGCCAGCATTCCCCACTCCGATCTGCCCTGGGGATCTCTCGAGTGCGCTGCTCGCTCTGACTGTGTGCAGCTGGGGCTCACCTGCCCATGGAGCAAGCGTGGGACTTCCCACGGAGATGTGTGGGGAGCAGAACTTTGTTCTCCCAGTACAAAGCACATTGCTTTCTCAGGACACAAAACCACACAGGCTTTTCAAGGGAAACTTCCTCCTGTCCTCTGTCTAAAGAGTTCTGCTTGAAAGCTAATGCCAGGGCATGAGCGTAACGCAAAGGCAGGGCAGCTCAGCTACCATGTCGGACCTTCTCGAGAGAAGGACTCCTGGATAGCCATCACACAACTCCTTCGCAGTCAAGGTGAAGAAAGTGAGAAGATGGAGATGACAAGTAACCATATATCAGGAAATTAATCTTGGTGCCTACCTTTCAGGTCATCGCTGAGGTAAATCTTGTACCTTAAGGAGTTGCAAAGAACCACTCCTACAAACTTGCGGTACCAAGTTCGTTTCACGTACTGCTTGCCACTGCAGTCTGAATAGGTGGGGTCGTACTTAAAAGTGAAGGGGATCCAGATAGGCTCGCCACCTTGGAGAAAAAAAAAATTCAACATTAAGGACAACATTAAGGCATTTCAGCCTGAGTTTTGCTGAGGTTAACATCTCATAACACATTTTACAAGACATGCCGCAGCAGATTAATGCATAACTTTTCTATATCCACTAATACTAATTCAATAACAAATATTATAAAAAATATTAAAGAGAATTATTAAATCCCTTCTAGGCACTAGACAATAACTGTTAAAATGATCAAAAAAATATGATCTCATGTACTGAACCACAGTTTTAAGTAAACAAAAAGTCTCACTGTTTTTTAGTAAGACATCTTCTCTACCTAGTGATACTCAGTTTCTTTTCTAAACAGAGCCTGATCTTAGGTCTGAAAGTGACATTGTCTAAATACGGTCACTTGCACTTTAACACTAAGTATGAAACTTAACCCTTCTGTTAAAAAGCAGATGTTAAAAAATCTGCGGTGACAGCCTGTGTTGTAAACTGAAGTCTGTTCTTGCTATTTGGTTAAAAAGATCAAATCAGAAACGTACTTTTCGGTTTTGTTTGCCCACATTACATCGGAACAGATGAGGTTCCAATAACCGACAAGAGAGACCTTTCCTGGGGAGCTCTGTCCAGAGCACCGCTGCAGAGAAGACTCCTTAATTGTATCACAAAAGACTACATATTCCTACTGCCTTGCCTGAATGTTTGCTTTTTATTAACCAAGACAAGATAATTTCTTTTGAAATTGCTGTTGTAGTAATGTATATAAAACTACACAAAAAGTTTCCAGTGTGATAACTAGCGTTTTTCTCTCTAGCTACAGTACAAAGCCCTGTTTTTGCTGTGTTATTTTGAGGTGGTTTACAAACGAGATAGATTGAAAGTTTTTTCTGTTAGCCATTCTTCCTCCATCTCACTAGGCACATGGATCAAATCCTGCAAATACTTGTATGTGAGAAGCAATCACTGATCAGTAGTTCTCAAAACTCCACTGGTATGGACACAAATGTGACTGGACTGACTTCTTACTGCTGTGAATAGCCTGCTTTTGTCCATCACTTTTACCCACCTCCAAAAACCCTGAAGGATAAAACTAGCATGTCCTGTAAGAGCTGCACTGGATGTTCAGAAACTCTTAATTTCCACAGATTACCAGAGCTCTGCCACCTCTTTTTGGTCTATCTTATCTCTACCACTGCAGCTACTCAAAAATATTTTCTCTTTGTCCAGCTAAAGCAGAAAATACAAGTGCAAAAGCCATCACCTTCCAAAACCTCCTTTCCATGAACAGACCCACAAAACAACTGACAGCAAAAAACCTGAAGGTGACCAGGGACATGGGAAGGCCACGGCTCTCAGAGGCCTCCCACGCTGACTGCCAGAGACGTAGCGTGCTCTGCAATATCTGTGCATCATCAGAGACATCTGAGAGGACACGGAAAAAACAGACTAACAAGCATAATAAAACATAGAAAGGAGGGAGACACTGGACATTTTTTTCACGAACAATGTAGTAAAAAAGTCCCAGAACCAACCACTTGAACTGCCTACAAAAGCTGACAGAGCGTAATAACCATGAGGTCTTTTTTCCTGCTTCTTTCCCCAGAGCACACGCTGCCTGGGGTTACCCTACCAACGTCCATGCCAGCAAGGTTGGTCCCAGCACCAGGAAACCAGCTCTTTCTGGCTTATTGCAAAGTCAGTAGGCTTGGAAATGCAAAGCGAGCTCAACAGCTTGGTGGCATATCCCTGTCATTCAGGCCAGTCACAAATCCTGGAATTTTTTTATAATTTATAGGTGTGTGATGATCAGTATAGATGAGCCTAACAATTACAGACAGCAAAAAACTGATCCCACTGTCCAAGCTATGCTCAGGTAACTAGGGGCCACAGATGCAGAGGCAATACAGTTTAGTGCTTATTACTAAGCAATCAAAGCTGTTGTACCAGGCAAAAGATGGGCCAAAATCAAGTGCTTAATCTAACACCTCTTTACAAGGTTTTTTTTCAAAGACCAGAATAAGGGATCCTAAGACAGAAAACATTTTTTTGCATTAGCACAATGAATCAATGAATTACTACCTGTTCTCACTTAAAACTGTAACTCAAACTGCCTGTTAATATGCTTTGAACACCTATATTGTAACTGTTTTGCACAGGTTTTATGCACTTCGTGAAAGAAATAGCTAAATAAAACTTACCAGGTGGTCTGACAATGAGGAGAGGATTGTCTAGAAGAATGAAACAAATAAAAAAAAAAAATCAGTATTTTGTTCCAAACCTCGTTTTATAATATGAAAGTTACAGTGTCACTCAAGAAAATGTCAGTTGCAGAGGAACTACCTTTAGCAACATTATAAATGCAGGAGTCACTTGTCTTATCGATTTGCAGAGCTAATGAGTGTTTGTCATTCCACTGTTTTTCTCCATTGATGAAATTCACCACAGGACTGTATATTTGTTCTGATACTGTAAAAAATTCTCTTGAGAATAGCATCGAAGTTCAAAGCCAGCTTTGAAACAGATTTCCTCCTCTCAGAAGGTCCTCAGAGCAGGAGGACAGTTTCAATATAGGCTTCTGAATACATAGCACAAGTTACACCTGCAGGCATAACTTCCCAAGGGAAACGTAACCTACCTCTTGTATGCAAATCTTGGTCTCAGACATCCGTCACGTTATAGTGCAGTTGTTTAGTGGTATTCATGAATATCTGAAATCTATCATTTCAACTCTTTCTGTCGTAGTGACAGAATTTTTGCAGAAGCCGCCTGGGCAGTGCAGGGTGCATGGTCCACTACCTCAGGAGCTTCTGCTCACTTGAAATACTCTCTTTTAAAGAAGGAAGAATGGAATAGGTGTGGAGTAAGGATAACAAAACAATATGATCTAATGCATTAGCTTGTTTGCATTCATTACATTGCAGTTGCTCTCATCTCTTAACTAGCCCTTATGGTGCATGAAATACCTGAAGAAAAAACACAGTGCTTGTCTACTGATGGGGAAGAAAAATGCCAGGGAGGTTTAACAGTTTGATGAGAGAGAACAACGGTTTTCTGTTTTCTTCAGTGGGTTTCCAGGGGTAAGATCGAACATTTTCAATAAGCTGCTTGATCCTATGATGGAATTCTCTATTGAATATTCTCATCAGCTCAAATCTTTCAATTGCACTAGAAGATCACTCTGAACAAACAATTTCTGTCTCTTCAGACCTACCCCATCACTGTAACTATACGATCTGGCTTTAGATTTAGCAACTGCTTTTGTTCTTGTGCCAGCTGGAAAGCCACCTCTGGCAACATGACAAATGAAAGATCAATGCTGCAAATCTTTAAATTTGGTAGATATAACCTGTGAAATAAAGCTCACAAGGTAGCTGACTTTGGATAGGAAAACTAGGCATTCAGGCCTGTATACTCGCAGCCAGCTAATCAGGAGAACTCCCTGCAAGATACAGTATGCCCTGTTTGTCCAACGTTGAACATTACGCCTGGACTTATACTTCAGCTGCTTGCCCCTTTAAAAAAAATATGAGCATGTTATGCAGGACCATTCACTTATCTTGCATATTTGCCTCCGTTCTGTGAAGACTTATTGCCATGGTTCTTAATGGAGCTTCTGAAGTGAGCTCTACAAGTTGAAGTCAAATGAGCAAAGGCAGAGACTGTGTAACCCCCATGTTGTCACAAGGGCAAAATTTGCAAGGGGCAACAGACCTTTTACTCAAGTAAAGACTGAATAATTTTGCCTTTATTATTCAGTGAAGTCATTGGCCTCTGGCTCAATGGAAGATAATAATAAGAAGAAACAGGTAAAAATAGCTTGATTTGCATACTATTTTTAGAAGGGGGTGTTGCCCTTGAACACACTATTAGCCCTGTGAAAGGGCAGCATGCCTTCTAAAAAAAAAAAACGGAGAACTTTGCCCATCTGATAGAAAAATTGTTTGCTATATTTCTTCCAGAGACAACCACTTCCAACTGTTCAGCTGTTCACAATTAGGAAGCTAATTTACTAAATGTTTGGTCAATCTATCAAAGACATCAAGCTTCCCATTGCTTCTGTATTGTTGAACATTAGTAGTCTTTTGTATTTTAAATTCAACTTCCTGCTCCCCTGAAGCTCACTTTAATGTCACTTGTATTTTCATAGTGGCATTAGGAGTGCATATTATTTTCCTAGCTTTACCAAAAACAAACAATTAACCTAAAAAAAAAAATCTCAAAAGCGGCAAGTTCAGGATAATGACCACATTACCATGTTGGTTTCAGTCATTGCCCTGCCACATCTGTTATTATAAATTCAGCTTTGAGATGAAAATAAAAAGCAAAGCGTACCAGATTCTGTGATAAATGAGACTGAAGAGCTAACAGGTCCATAACCAAAGGGATTCTTTGCTTGGACTTTAAAATAATACCTGAAACAAAAAGAGAGGGAAAATAAGACTAAAACATTGATTCCACTGCAATGGCTAAAATATAAATAATACTAAAACAGGGTGGGGATCAAAGTAGCAGAATTCCACTGAGTTCAGGTGTCCTTTGCATTAAATGGAGTTGGATACTCAGCCAGGGTACAAGCTGGCACTTACAGACAAATTTCTCCTTTTTGCAATTGCTCACATGCATATTTTTGGATACTTTATTTTTATCATCCCCCTTCCAAAAAACCACACACAACTACACTGACTTTATATGAAATGAACAATAGTAACAGACTAAAAGAAAAAGTTGCAAGGAAATTAAATTCTGATCTCAGGAACAGTTTTAAACCAGATTAACTCCTACAAAAGCAGTGGTGTGAACTGCAAACTAAAACTAGATCAGATTTACAAGAAATCAGAAGCTAAGCTTTTGACCTTTCTGTAAAAGCTCTAGCAGCATTAAGATCAAAACATCTGAGTAATATGAGCAAGTTTCACAGGTTGCTTTTTTGATTTCCCAAAGTATTTAAATCACATGCTTAACTTTAAGCACATGATTCACCACTAGAACTCCATCCTTTGCTCGATAGCAGCAAAATAATTCTCACTCATAGAGAAGAATGTGTAAGCACATTTTCATTTCATTTCCAAATACAATGATTTTAGTTGATGCCTATCCTGACATTTTTTCCCCAGATTAATGTTTTCTTCTTTCCTTTTTTTATTTGTATACAGTCCAGAAGATACCAATTAGAATGGAAGATTACTGTAAAAAGTTCCAGCACAGCATTTTTAAAGTGCCTGAGTTTAGGTTTTCCTTTCTTGTCTGCCTGCTCAATTTCACTCTTGTAATGAAATTAAGAAAAAAATAACCACGCCTCTGTAATATCCACATAGCATTTGGATCGTGATTTAGCCTCTCCTCCAAAAGCAAACATCTCCAAAAGCTCCACACATGACCCAGGTAACAGGGCGAGCCCTTAACTCGCGGGGACAGGTGCCACCGAGCGCAGGATTATCTCCCATGGCGACGTCCCAGCCGAGTGGCAAGACTGACACTCCTTGTGAAAGTCAGCCTGCCCCATTAAAAACATCAGGTTGCTCCTGATGGCAAAGCTCTCCCCATCCTGCACAGGAACCTGCCAGCGCTGCTCCGCTGGTACAGCCCATGCTGGGCTGAGACAGTGTGGATCACAGCAAAGGCAGCCTGACACCCCTGGAAGCTCTTGCCACCCGGCGCAGTTTATGCACCAAGTGTGGACACCATCCATACTAAAAACTTCACTCCTCTTTCTTCACTTCTGTCCACAAGAAGTGATAGTAGCCCTTGCAACTTAAGAGTGTAACGTGGTTTAATGCCATGCAAGATGCTTATGTTTCACAGCCTACAAGGCAGCAGGAAAATTCAACACGATCCTGTTGCAGAAGCTTTGCTATTTTTAGTCTGCCACTCAATTTTTACCATGTGCATTTTCCTGTACCGTGAGATGTAGCTGTTCCTCAAGGACTTGGCCACAGAGCAGACCCTGGAGGTCGCTCCTGGAAGGCCCTCTCTGGCCTAAGCACCAGCTAAGCACATACGAAACTATTCACACTGACAAACTACAGGGGACACAGTTGAACCAGCCCTTTGGCAAAGGTGAATCTCTTTTATCATCAGAAAGAATGCCTTTTTTCATACAAAGTGACCTACTTCGCCTTAAAAGCAAACTGATCCATATGAAAAGACTGAAAATGTGCAAATTACATCCACTTCTTCAGCAGAAGGGTGGCAGTCATGTGAATGCACAGTTTTTCAGTGAAGAAGGCCAGTTATCTCCTAAGGAGGTGCCAGGGCATCTTCTTGTTCACCTCCTTTAAATCACGGGTGAGTCCTCTAGGTAAAGGGCAATGTCGAAGCCACAGGTATTGAAATATTCTGGGCTTCATCCCCATGGCACGAGCTTTACCTCGTCTCTGTGCCAGACCTGGTGCAGACACGTGGTCAGACCCTCTGCAGGACATGTTCCCACCCCTGCATGGTGGACGTGCCCCCATCCCTGCTGAGTCCCATGGCTGACACCAGAAACTGGCTCCGCTCCTTCTTTCTGCAGCCAGTTCTGCCTGTAATTTAAGACTACACAACGCTCACAAAGGACTCGCAGCTTTCTTTTCAAAGGCACACACACACTGTGGCAAAAAGAAACCACGTAAAATGGTGAAATTTAGCAAGGCCATGTCTTTTGCTCATTCCTAGCACAATCCTCTTGCCGGCAGAAATATTTGCCAGTGGTTTCAGCTGCTGGCCTTGACTTCTTGAGTGCAGCTTGTGAGTGTTTAGCATGGCTGGAGAAAGAGGAGAGGGGAGGTGAAAAGCCTCCCCTGTGCTCCTCTGCTTCTGGCCACCTGAGCGGAGCACGGCAGCCTGAGCGCTGCTGTAATCCCCCGAGTTGCCAATGCTCTCATGGGACACCTGCACCCATCCGCACCTCCTTCACCCACTCGCACCTTCTCCACCCGTTTTGGTGGTGCAAGGCTGACCACAGAGCAGCGACACAGGGCAGCAACTCCTCACGCCGGCTCCTGAAACAGCTGCAACACAGCACCGAGCTGCACTGGCTTAGCCCAGCGCTTGTTGTAACTACTTCAGAGAAGGAGAAAAATGTTTTCCAGCCCACACCTTTTCCATAATGCTTCAAAGCATGATGAAAACACCTGTACAGATGCCTGACTTCCCGTGGCTTCCAAAGAGGCATTTGCAACATGGCAGCACCTCCTGAGCATCCCTTTCAATGCACTTAATATGTGTGTATTACTGCTGGCTTCAAAACATTCCCATGAGAAACTTCAGTGCCGTGATCCACATCTGAAGTAGCAGAGAGCAGCCCAAGAAACTCATGCTCAAAATGCACCTATTTAAGTGGGGAAAAGCACGCAGTTTTGTAGCTAATGCGTAATGCAGGAACTGTTTACCTACGCAATCAGGGCAACTGTGCATTCAGGTGTCCTGTTACGTACATAAAAGCTTGTCAGGGACACACGATTGTTCAAGATGCCTGCCTGACTATCTGGAAAAAACAGCGATGAAGTTATGAGTAGGTTTTTCTTGGCTAAATTGGAAAATTAGTTCCTAATCCTTTATATATACAAGAAGCCTTTAGTGGTGCCAGAAAGAGCGCCAGGTCTCACAAGTTACTGACCTGTGATTTAAACATAGATGATGCTATGATAGCTGTATTAAGAATGTCAATAAAATAATGCAGTCAGGATATATTTCTTTCTCAGACATGACAAATAAAAAAGAAATTGCCAAATCCCTGCTAGGTCCAGGCAACGGAGATTTTCATTAGTCAGAATCCTTCAGCTGATGAATTTGCCAGGAAATCTCAAATCAGTGTAACTGAACTGTTCTTCACCACAGAAATACATGAACAAATTTTGTATTATAGAAGTTGATTGTGCTCTGATTACACTTTGCTTAGGCAGAATTGCGATGAACTGTTACCAACAGGCACAGAAGAATCACAACTGCAAGAGATGCAATACCGTTCGATGTTCATTTTCAATACAGACAAGAAAAAAGCTTTCCCTCCCAAGAATAAGTCTCCTTAGAGATTTTATATACCTCTTCTGCTGACATATCAAAAAACGACATAATAAACTGTAATGGGGCAATGAATATGTAATAGCTTTATTCATTTAGACTATATGACTAATCATATCACAATACCTGTCACTTCGAGCAAAATGATTTTATGACTTAATCCAAGGTGTCTCCCTTCTGCTGGATTTAAATAGCTGGCACTCGCAGCCACAAAGTGAGATAATCACTCAGCAAGCTAATTAGGGAAGCAGCTGTTTTTAAAAAATGACCTAGCTGTCCATGCCAGCACGCCTTCAGAGAGGCTGGAGAAAGGATTAGGGACCCCCAGCCCTGCAGCCGTCCAGTGGCAGGCTGTGATGGTGGGACGCCTGCCAGCCATGGGACGCCAGTCGGCACCATCTGCATGTGCTGCTGGTGGCAGGGCAGGAGCCACAGCACTGCGATGGCATGCTGGCCACAGGGACGGTGGGATGTCTGCTCCTGGAGCTCCCTCAGTGCTAGGTGGGATGGGCAGAGGGTACACGCAGAGTGGCCAGGTACCCCTCAGCGCTGGGTGGGACGGGCAGCGGGTACACGCAGAACATGCCGCTGCTGCCCATGGGAGGGGAACCAGCGTGCCTGACCCAGTGTCTGGGAGGGAGAGGCACATGCTGCCCCGGGAAGGGGAGGGGATGAGCCGACATGACAGAGCCCCACAGACCCACCGCTCAGCAGGATTGGTGGATGAGGGGGGAAAGAGGCTGGAAGGGGGTCAGGAAGGACAGGCAGGTTTCCCTGCCATGAGCACACGGACAGGGCAGCAGGGGCTGAAACCTTCCCCCTACAACTGCACCATCCCTCCAAAAGAAGAACACATAAATCAGCTCTTTGTAGGTTCATAGGCTAGTGTAAAGTGCCTCCTTCCACCAAAAATGGCCTAGCACTACATCCATCATGAGTAGTCACAATAAACGTTATGATAAGACACTAGAGCACACCTGGAAGAGCAGCTTCCTACACAGCTGGTGTGAGGTAGGTATGTGCCACACGGGTCTACCGCTTGCATAGGACAAGGGTTTCACTGACACCTTACCTCTTTTGTGCTGCTCTCGTGATACAGAGCAGCCAGCTGTGGCTGGTGCTGCATGTTGGACACACTGCAGCTTTGCTTTAACAGAGATGTAGAAAGCAAACAAGAAACTTTTGGTGCATCTGGCCCCCAGAGCCAGAAGATTCAGGCTCTGTCTGCAGATGTGAGCCTTGAGTAAACATATGAGAGCCTCCTATGTAATATTCTGTACAACACTGGAACCGGTAGCAGGCACTGTGGGATCAAAATGTCTCTGGAGGGAACAAAACCCAAGTGGACAGGGAAGAAGATTTGATGAGACATGGAGATATAGTGGTAAAGGGTGGTGTTTTAAATCATGAGACTATCTAGCCACTCCCAGCAGGCACTGACACAGCTTTTCTGCAAAAAGGCAGGAAAAAGCCTAACAATGCTCAAGCAGGAGATTGAAATGTTTATGACAAGGATTATAATGTTTGTGACTGCAGGAGACTGGATTTAGTGGTTGAGCAGATGCTGTCCAGCCCTTTGCCTCAGTCTTCAGTGACGGCTGAGAATTAAGGTTAGGGAAGGGACATTGTCCAGACTGCTGTTTTTATTTAATAAGGTTTAAAGTAAATTTAGTGTTTACATTCACTTGTCACAAGGAAGCAGCTCCTGTGCCCACTGAAGCTGGCCAGAGTTCTACTAATGGAAAAACTTCCACTTCTCAAATGGAGGTTAGACTAGGCCTTGGAAGAAAACTCCTGACATGGGTTAAACATAGACTTCCATTTTGTTTGTAAAACCTAAACACCTGGCAGACATTTTCAAAGGTACATTGACAGCTTCAAATCTTCTATGGGGCTGACTTCTGCCAAGATGCCAACGCATTTCTGATACGCTGTGAATGCCACAAGATTGCACCACTGAAAGCCCCTCATGGGACACCTAGCAGTCAAAAGCATCTGCATAGAGTAAATCCGACTCAATCAGAGATTTCTTGCAAAATGCACTAACAATGCGAATGCAAAATTTTCAGAGTAACTTCAGATTTCACACCACATTTTCTTAGTTAGCCATGGGGTCTTTTCCCAGTGGTTAGGGAGTTATTTTTAAGACAAAAACCATGCATTCAATTCAGTCTGTGGATTTGGAGAATGTAAATTAGATTGGCTGATACACACAATTTCTCTGTTGTAAAGAACCTTCCTTTCTCCACCACAGACCCCACGTGAAGCCTTTATTGCCTCCACAAAGCGCACAACAGAGGCCAGTGGATTATACCACTCTTCAGTAAGATGCTGGGGAAAAAATATGCTTAAAACAAACAGCACCTGCTTGAACCTTCCTACTTTGAAACGGAACCTTAATATTCGACATGAGAGTTACTAGGTTCATGGAGATGCATGAACCTCGCTCTTCCTATAAAACTCCATTCAAACACAGCCAAATTGTGACCTTTTGAAGCCTGGAGTTAACGTATGTCTCAGCAGATGTATCACAGGTTGGCAGCTCAATTCCCACCAATTCCTCTGCACGGAGCGTGGCCAGGACAGTGGCTGCAGGGCTCCTGGGGGCTTTCACTGCAACCACTCTTTCTGGTGACATGAAGCCCTTGAGATGTTGGGCACAAGCAGCAGAGAGCTATTGCTGGCCTTCAAAACTCTCCTTGGAGCAGCAGGAGAGGGAGACTTGACTGAAAGACAGTGAAGAAGTGAGGAGCTGTGGCTGGAAGGTGGAAATGGCAGAAAAGCAAGAGATGGAGGAGCCCGCCTGGGGTAAGCTGGGGCATACATGCAATGCCTCCCTGGCCTTCATGAGGGACAGGGTGAGAGCAGAGGAGCGAAAACTGGTGAAGAGGAAAAGCGCCGTGGGTGTACAGGAGTCTGGGACGTGGAGGCAGGAACTCGGACTAATGTCAGGAGGAGAGGGGTTTAGGGAGAGGGTGTCCTCCAGTCACAAGGATGTGGATGTACAAACAGGCAGGAGGGTCTGCACTCACTTCCTTCACTATCTAGGAACAGAGCGTAGGAGATCTCAGTCTTCTTCCATCTTGTTATAACAGGTGAAACCCACAGATAAACTGTGCCCCATATCTCCCTCCATACATTTGTAACAATGATGTTTTATAACAAAGGCACTAGCAGATGTAGACCATACAATTGCAGCTCTCTACTGTGCAAGTAATATTGCTTTAATGCACGATGAACCACTCTAAAGGACTTGCACTGAGGTCTAGATTATTAATCTTCAGAATAGGTTGTGGTTTTTTCTCTCTTGGATATGTAAAAAAAAAAAGCTTCATGAAGTGTATGACTGACAGTACCATAGACAGAACAGGAGCGGGTAAGATGGCACTAAGTTTTTCCTGGAACATTTTGTTCCTGTTTTTTTAACTCTTTGGGTGTCCTGCGTGTGTGCTTATCCTGCCTGTCCATACACCTTTTGCTTGCTAATTTCCTGGGACTTTGATGCTGCAGCTGTTCTCTGGTGGGTGTGCATCTGCCTAAGAAACTGCGGCTGAAGTTGCTCTGGTCCTGGCTCTCCGAAAAAGATGCCATGTCCTCAGAACTCTTTGGTTGGAGCGAAATATCCAGGGAAAAGACAGGGGAGCAGCACCTCCTTCTTAACACATACTGTGATTTCTTGGTGCTTGGATGTTTCAGGGCCAGCAGGAGCAGCTGCAGGGGTAAGGCATGTGTGAGTCTATGTTAAAGTCAGGGCTGTGCGGGGAAGCGCTGTAATGCCGTCAGAAAAAATATGCCTGGTCAAACTTGAGACCCAAATGCTACACTGCACTGACTTTTCATAATTCATTCATTTTATTTTATTATTTAATCTATTAAGATTTTAGACAAAGGCTGCACTCAAACAATTCTCTGCTTTCTAGGTTGAGGTTCTCAATCAACTGCAGAATCTTCCTTTCATCTATAAACCGTCTTGAAAAGAAAAGATACTTTAGGTGACACTGTTTCTCTCTTCTGTGTTGCCCTGGCACAAACCCTATGTGCTTGTCCTAGGAGTGGGTGCTCTGATCTGTAGCTCGTCATCAAGTGAGGCATGCTAGTCCAAGCCCACAAACCCAGCGCATCTCCCACATTACCAAACACATGAGCAACACCTGCCACCAGTGTCTAAGAGACTGCAGTCATCAGCATGTGGAGAGCCATCACCTAGACCAAGGCAGCACCAAAAGTATTTCAGACTCAAGTATGAGAGATGCTGAGTGTCTGTCGAAAGAAGTAACCTTAATGTAGCTGTTTTGCAGCCATTTATTCCCATCCAACTGCCATGAATTATTCCAATATCATGCACAGCATGCATTCTTGCTCTGCCATTTCAGTGAGACTTTTTGCAAGATAAAGACCTAAAGCTCCTGCCAGCACTGACTTCTGAGCAACTGCCACGGCCTCATTATATACCACCAAGCCTTCTCTTCCAGCACAACTCATGTGAACAGACAGCAAAAACAGACCAGAGAGTGGCACCTCTCCCCACCAGCCCTTAGGTATCAAATCTTGGCTACACCAGTATGTGGGAATGGCTTCATCATATCACAGCAAGGGTATACTTTAGTCTACTCTTACCCCCAAAATTTGATTCAGTTATGCAGAAGAAATGCATTTTTAAAACAAGATTTTCTCTGTTACTGATATGTGTTTTTATATACACAAACATATATGCATGTACACACAGTCATCTGCTCCAGGGTTAATATGGCAAAGACATCATGTAAGTAGCTGTGCAGTTTATAAAACAACTTGCTGTCAAACAGAATGAGTAAAATCTAGATCAGATGTAAACATGTATAGTAAGGCCAAGAAAAATGATTGACAATTCTCAAAATTTGTTTTACTTCCCTAACAGAACTGAAAAAGAGTAGATCAAATCTTTACCGTGTGTTGGGCTTCAGGTTCTCAATTGGCAAATGAGTAGTCCCTGCAGTCCTGGTTGACCACTTATTCCTTAAAAAGTCATCATAGGATGCACTGTAAACCAGATAGCCTGTAATGGGAAAGGCACATAGCTGTGAGGATTCTAAATAAATTTTAAATAAAGGATATCCCTAGGCATCATGGTAGATTTTATGGATTAAAAGGAGTGGAAGCATCTTCAAATATGAAAGTGATTTGATGCCTAACTCTCCTGGAAAATCCTAGGCTGTCGTTAGCTAATAATGATGGAGCATTACATCAGAGGATGGTACCCAGGTGCAAATTCTGTTTTAAAACACAGTGAAGGGAAAAAGATGACAGAGGCAACCCATTCATTGTTTTAAGTGATACACTGACTGTGTAGAAACTAGTATAATTGGAAATGCCAGGGATTTTTGAGAAAAAAAAAAAGTTATGCAAACTGCGCTTGGTAAGGTACTGGATCAACAGCCTTGAAGAATGAGATGCCGTGGGACAGATAGCGCACAGCCTGTTCAAGTTCCACCTTCGCCCTTCCCAACCATTATCGCTGCTTCGGCTCTATCAGCTCCCAGCCCTCTGCCATGGCTGCCAGCCGTAGAGCTGGGTGAGGCTCCTTGAAAACTGGAAGCTGGCACCAAAGCAGTGACCTTTTCCAAAGTTTACTTCAGATCTTTTGGGTCCACTGACAAACAGAGGCTGATTAATTTCTAAAATGTTTTGGTTATTTACTCTAGTGTTTTTCTAGCAACTTTTGAGATTCTTTCTTGAAGTCAGTGGGCTTCTTTCTGGATCCCAAAAGATCTAAAGACATTAAAGGAGATCTATTTTAATATATTTGTTTAACGTATTCCTCATCCCTGAACCTTGCTTGTCAGACTGATATTTGACCAAAATTTCAGTAAAACAAGGTAAGCATGGCCTTGGCCACAGACTCGACTGGAGATAAGCAACTCCGATACATTATTTTCCTACAAAAAAAGCAGACTAGAAGACTGCCAAGCCAGAAGCCCCTCTACAGGCAGACCGCTCCTGTAGCCACACTCACAGTCAGGCAGGACCCAGAATGGCTCCGGTCACCTTTGCTCCGAGTGGACTGAAGCCAAATATGAAAGATGCTCCAAAGGCAGGCGTGGGAGGTGCCTACGGTGGAGCGGAGGGTGCTGCCTGGGGGTAGAAGTGCTCAGTTGAGCAAAGCACTATCACAGCTACCATTCAGGTGAGAAGTATTGCCTTCAGAACCACTGGCACAAACTCAGCACCAAAATCTTGAGATATCTGGACCAACATGGGCTGGTTGGTCTGGCACTGAAGGATGACAGAGGGACCTTTCTTACTCCTCAGAAAGGAGCTCACCTCCCTCAGAAAACTGCAGAGGAGTGAGAAATTCATGAGCCATTGGCTCAGTTTAAGGTAAAAATGGTCAGCTGAGAAAACCTTCCCCTTCCCCACTACCCCACCAGGACAGCAGCCCTCAGGAGAATACCTGTTACCATGTCTCCTTGAGCAGGTTTAGCCCAGTCCACGATGACAAAGGAGTGACAGCCTTCAACTGCCACAACAGTGATGTTGTGAGGGGCTTTCAGGGGACGCAGATCTTTCTCTCTGAGGTCATTGGGGATGATTTCATCGAGGCTCTCCACTTGGAAGTGCTCCAGGGCCTCTGTCAAGGAGCAGGGGGCTGCTGGATCTTTATTGAGATAGGTCACATAAGGAGCTGGAAGACACACAGAAGGGTGATGCTTAGTTAGCAGTTTGTAGGTACCACAGAGTAGCACACAGGCTGGCAAGTTCCTGAAAAGAAGGGAGTGAAGTTTTGTGACGCATTTTAAAATTCCTACCCTTCCAGTCCGGAGACAGTTCACTGCTGCCAACGCTCAGTTTGACTGAGAAGCAGGAGGAATGGGATGCCAATATTCAGGTCTACCCCAGACTCACAGCTGTACCCAACTACGCAAAGACAGAAGGACTGTCTTTGCTACGAGAGGCAGAAGAGAGTGGTCTGAGTGCAGGCCCCTCCGCATGCTACCTCCAACTGCTCTGGAAGGCGGGGTGAAAGTGTCACCCAAACTTCTCTGCCTTTTTCCAAGCGTGGGAACAGATCCCTGCCAGGGTCATAGATTGTCTACGACTTTACGGGTCTAAGTGGTTACTTCTTTCACAAACATCCTGAAGATGGAGTGAAACAACAGAAGGAACAAGAAGTGTAATTCCAAGGTGAAATCTGACCAGGTTAAACGAAGGGATTATCACTGTGGTTCCCTGGGTACTAAGGGACTAGGAGTCATAAGCCCCCACATTCCTGGCATGTGCTCCCAACCTGTAACTTCTATTTTTAAAAGCTTTATACTGACTGGAATTGCACTTCAGTTCAGGAAAAGATTAAACCACCTTTTTATTACCTTAAAAGTCACTGTAACATTCAAAGGATGGACTGTAAAACTTGCTTTGGAAATATTTACTCAGTTGCAATCATACAGTTCATTGAAATGGTAATATTATTTCCTTAGCGCCTCGAAACGTTCATAAACCAACACTTCTTGGTTTATCTTATTGGATTGCATGCCCTAAAGGGATTTTTTTCCAGATCTTGCAATGAAGTTAATTTTAGCCTCTCTAGCTAAATGATCAAGAAGCATTGTGTCAGTGAGAGAGCCAAATAGAAACATCATGAAATTGTTTGGACAGAGAAACTAAAGATGCACTGGAAAAAGTCTTGGCATACTTAAAAACAAATCTTTTATCCAGCAGCAGAGCTCCACTCTAAGCCACGTGAAGATTGTGGATATTGGAAGGGAAGGCAAGACCTGAGTCAAAGCTGACTCTCCATCCCCTGAACTCCCTTCTGAGCCACCAGCTGACCTGACCTCAGTTCAAATGCCAGAGGCTTGTAAAGGGCTGCAGGGAGGGGTCACCAGTCTGGGGTGGAGGCTGGAATGCAGCGCCCTACCACCTCCAAATCCCTCTGGTCTGGCCCCCAGCTGCTTCTCTGACAAAGAGGCAGAGCAGCTCTGAAGTCAGAGCTGCAACACCTACCTACACACTTGAATGGCTCACATACACAGGAGCCAGCCTCACGGCTCATGTCAATGTATTGGGGATTCCTTCACCAAATTCCTTCTTTGGAGCAAAGATACAAAGTCAAATTTACCTCTATTAGTTTTACTTTTTGGAAAGTTCATATCCAAAATACCATGCCTTCCTTGACTTTGAAGCACAACTTTGACAGACATGCTTGTGCAAGGTGGGTGAAATCACTGGGGTTGCATGGGTCAGGGGAAAGAATTAGGTCTCCCAGCGGAGACTTGCACTGATTGAACTACTGGTGTGAACTTGAAATGATGCAGTTGAGCTGAACTGAGCACCAGCGTAGACACTTTCTCCCTTACTGACTTCAGCTAAACTGAACACGATGCTGAACACAAAGCAGAGCACTTATACTCAAAGAGTACAAAGAGGTTGGGATTGCTTCAGTAAAATCGGTGTGGGTCCACACACAGACGTGCAAGCATCGAAGCTATGAAAAAGTACTGCTGTTCGGGTTTCACAGGTGGCAGCCCTTACAAGCACCACACACCAATCTGTTGAATGCATTTGTGCAATGGTCTCGGCTTAAGGGCTGACCTTGCTAGAACAAGAACTCTTTGCAGCACAAGTAGTAAGGTACATCAAGCAAAGGACATCCTTACCAGTGAACCGTTTCTTCCCAGCAATATCATATTCTGACACAGGGCCTGTGCCAACAACACTAGTCTCCGGATAGACGACTTCTGATTCTGTCGTTGTAGAAGCAGTGGTGGTGGTGACAGTGGTGGTGGTTGGTGGCAAAGTGCTCTCAAAAAACTCGTAGTCTTCAGAGGAAACATAAGATGAAAAAGTCAGCTTGCTTCATGTTATTTTGGCTTAACTATGAGAAGGAAAACATTTCTGTCCCCAGACACAATCCCAAAGGAGTGGCACGCACTCTGCCCTAGCTGCCACATGCTCCATACGGGCCTCTCAGTCAGGGTCAGTCACACCTCAGCTTTGCAAGGGTTTCTACCGAACTGATGGGCAGCAAGCACAAAGTCTTTGCCTTAGAACACTAGCATTGTTGCTGATTTAGACCACACACACACAAGTAAAAAGGATGACAATAAACAAATATATTCATACAGCAATATCCTGAACACACTTCATCTGCCACCTCCCCTCACAACCCCCAAGAGAAGACAGCACAGTAATTGAATCCCTGGCTACAGCCCTCAGATGCTAAAAGAAGGAGATAAGGGAGTGAAAAAATGTTTAAGAAAACTTCATCTTATTATTCTAAAATGCTAGAGCTGGTTCATTCTGCTCTTACACCTCCGTGCCACCTAAGAGGTGTGGAGACTTGTACTTGCCATTCATGGTCCCATTAGGGCCATGAGGGAAGGCAAACTGGCCCACATGAATCTACTGATATTCAGTCCTCCTTGATACTCAGTCCTATCAAATCCAGTGATCTTTGAACAGCTACTGGGCTATCTGACTGACACACAAAATGAAGGTAAAGAAGCATTTGGCATCCCTTCCATGTCCTTATACAGGCTGATGGACTTGGCTCATGGCTTTGAGTGTTTTCTGCTTAAACTGCTGAAGCATTTGTTTTCTGCAGGTGACCTGCACCTAAGGGGAGGCCTGGCAAAAGACCTCTGCACTGAGGATATTCTGCTTTCATGGGGATGTAAGGAACACAGGATGTAGGACTTGTGCAGTTTTTAGTCCATCCTCTCCTCCCCACATTCTAAATGTTGGCCTCAGTATGAAGTGATCAGAATAAAAAGCAGAAAAGTCTATGATATCTTCCTCTCAGCTGCTACACTCTCTTTTTAAATGACTTTCTGTTGTTGTTGGTGGTGGTTTGACTTAAGATCGCAGCACTGTATCTACAAACAAAAACCACTTTTATTATTGTAGAGTCATCAATTCTACTAAAAAGCTTTGAGGTTAACAGAGGTCTGTACTTATCCACTTTAATATGCAGGGGGTACGAGCAGGAATCTGAGGACTAAAAGGAGCAGAACATCAGAAGTCACCGATAGCAGATAGTGAATTCTAGTTCCAGTAACTGAGAATTTGCATTCCCTATGCAAACTTATAATTAAATGCTGGAACTTGAGGCTTCATCTTCAGCTAAGTTTTGTGTGTCCTGGTTTATAATATCAAGATAGCATGAATATAACTCTGCAAAAATCTTTCCCTCTTCTCCTTTTATCTGATTTCAAATCTCTTTGATTTAAATTCCACTTGAATTCAGCAAATTAGTTATTTTCTGTGTAGGTGATCTCATTCAGTATGAGCATGTTTTAGAGTGTAAATGCAGACTACACATAAAAAAAAAGATACAAAAAATATATTCACAGTGCTGCAGAGTGCTAAAAACTCACTAAGGTATTTCAAGTTTCCAAGGCTCAGATGTTATTTGGATTTTCTATTTCAGAAGAGTTCATTGACTTTGACTGGGCTGGAGTTAGAAGTTGTACCAGAGAAAGTAAATCTAGGATTGAAGTGATGACTGTATGACCCAGCTCTGAACACCATTTATTTCCATAATAGGTTCCTGTTAGATTGCAGGACTGACAGAAAGGGACTTTCAGGTCCAGAAACAGTTGCCTTTGCACCCTTGCTCTTCACACGTGACACAGGACTCTGGAAAGCTTTTCCAGCTCACCACTGCTTGCTTAAGCTCCCATTCACCAACCTGCCCCCTCAGACCCAATTCCAAAGAAAAAGACAGGGAAAAAAACAACTGCAAACATGCCACTTGCGACAGTACCATCATCATATATCACATATGCCTCTGGAGTTGCTGTCACATCTGAATCCAGTCCTGAGAATGTATCTATTGAAGGAGAAGGAAAAAAATGTCATAAGAATTCAATGGCCTCATCCCTACCCTCCTAGTAAAACACTTCTGGAATAAAGTTTAAAATAAAAGTCTGTAGCCAATTGATTTGCAAGGAAATAAGACAACTGCCTAGTTCCCAGATAACACAGTGACAGTTCGCTCTGCATATTTAGAATAACAGATGAGTAGCTAACTCTGCAGTAGTCAAAAGTTTTGCTGGGGGAAAATGGTTTCAGAGCTGCTACGCAAAATCAAGAGTCATTACTCTTACATTACACTTACAATGCACCTTCCAGGAGCTCTGCCCCAGGCCCCAGCAGCTCTAGAGCAAAGGCAGGCTGCCAGCAACTGTGTAATGCTCCGATCAGGGTTTGACAACGTTTTATAGTCTCAGGAGCAGCAAATGTGAGACATTTATATGCAAAAAAACCAACGAAGCAATTCAAATAAACTGAAAACTTCTATTAGAATATTTTTGCGGGGGAATAAAAATCAAGCAATACACAGAGCTGTAACATTTACAGACTGTGTCTATGGTAGCAAGTAACGCAGTGCAAAAGGAATGGATTTGCAGAATGAAGTAGTTGGTGCTGGATTTCCCAGGGTTTCACTTTGCACTAGCTCTACTCTCAGCCTGTGGACTGAATGCCCATTACAGGCTGGGGCACATATGTGTCATCCTGAAGCACTGCTTCTGCTTTAGTTTCATCCAACAGGAATTCAGTTTAGGCACACTGAACTTGCTCCAAGATGCAAACTGAAAGCATAGCAAGAAGAGATGATGCGCATCAAAAATGCTCTCCTGATACACCTCAAAACCTAATGCAAAGGCACCCACAGACTTCCCAGATGCCTATCCCCACATATTATCTCACTATCTCTGCAGACCATGTATATGTCAAATAGTTCACAAATATAATCTGAATGACACATTTTCATTTTTCAGTTTTTTTTAATTTAGAACCAACAATTACTGTACAAGACTGATTTTTTTCTACTATAATAAGTTACTTTTAAATACACAGTAATGATTTTAATGCCAAAATAAGCTTTGAAAACGCAGGAAAACGGTTAATTCTTGTCAGACTTTCACATAACAAAATCTGAAATTTTCTCATGGTAGACTTCTGCAGTCACTCTTCAGGAGATCATCCACTTAGAATTCACTTGACTTCTCTTAGGGTAGTCAGTGACAAAGTAGATCCTTTGCTGAATTCTGCAGATATTCTCACCACACTTGGCCAGCATCAGCCATCATCTCGTATGTATGTACTTACTTTTGACTACATCAAATTAAACAAGAGGCTCAGATATGCAGAAATTTGAAGTCCTTCATGGACAGATTTCAACTCATTCACACCTATTAGCTAGTCAGTCTTTGGCCTATGTAAAATCCAGCAAAAAAAAAATTTTATTTTCTATTTTTGTACTTGCTCAGTCTCTTCTACTTCACTGTCTGTGCTTCTTTAGCATTAGCTGTGGCATGGCAACGATAGGCGTACTTCCCAAAAGACCTCTCGCTTTGTAATTTTCTGGACATACACCAGCTGCAGTTCTCCAGCTTGCTCCATCACCCTTCGCTGCAGCTCTTCAGTGAACCCTGCCTGTACCAAATGAAGCTAAGTCTTGCTACGACCACTTGCCATAGTGTTTTGGCATCTGTAAGGACAGCAGACTGTGCAACCATCACTTGATTTTATTACACATAACATGTGGTTGAGACTCCACCTTTTCTTTTTCCCGTGTGAGTTCATGAATAAAGTTTAGCGGATTTCACTGAAAAATCACGCTTGTGTGGCCAAACTCCTTCTTGAAGCTTAAAGACTGCTGAATCTAGTGAAATGCTGACAATAAATTCTGCTGGGTCAAGCAAAAATCCTGCCAGAGAGTAAGCAAATTTGCCAAAGCTTAAGTAGAATGTTTGGCGGTGGGTTTTGGCGCTTGCAGCCCCCAGCTGCTTATGAGTAAAGCACTTAGCAACAAATATGAAGCTTTGGCAAAAAATGTATTTCATTAAATGATCTGGAGTATTTTCCAGACTCAGATTAAAGGGAAAGACAATATAAAAATATGATTTGGAAATGGTCAAGTGAAAATGGCATTAAATGTTTTGATAGTTCAAGTAGTAGTTGTTTATCCCTCTTGAACAGACCCTGCTCTTGCTCAAAATCAGCCATCATTAAATAAATACCACAAAGATGCTTTCTTTTCAAGCAAGCTCCTCTGTGGAATAGGCAGATTGTTTTGCTGCATTTGTCAAACGTTGAGGCAGGTCACTAGAAAAAGAACAAAGCAGAAGATCAAGAAAACTCTAAAAATTACTCTTCTGAGAAACTTTCATAATTGCCAGGTAGGGACTAATATACAGCAGGTAAGCAGTAGAAATGCAGCACCACCTTGTCCTTGCACTGTGACGCATTTGCAGACATACTGTTGACATGCCAGACAGTTTAGGAGTGACCTAAGGGCCATTCTCACTGAACACGCAGCCTGTGTAAAAAACTAGTTTTCATTCATGCCTGTAACAAAGTTCAAGGATTCAGCAAGCCCATCTTGGTAGAAGGCAAAAAACCCAAGCAGAATGTTTATAAATGTTCATAAAATCACATGAAAATTCCCGAGCCCACAACTCTGCTAAAAATAATACTGCAAAGCTTTTTGTTATTCAGCTTCTGGAGCCTACACTCAGATTAACCCCAGCCACATTTCATGAACTTTAACTGTTCTTATAATATGTATTCTCAGAAGAGGTCCTTCAGGTATCAAATAGCAGAGGCCAAAGAGAGGAAACATTAGAGAATATAAGCAAAAGGAAGTGCTGGGAGTCAGAGGGACTCTAACACTACCAAAAATCATGGTTCCCTTTAGGCAACTCTGAAAATACCAGGGTGACCATATATAACAATATTTATAACACTTCTGTAAATAAAATTAAGAACAAGAAAAGCATTAAAGGGAAAACCAAAAATCTTCAAAGACATATTTAACAATGATGGTCATTTTTATGTACACTTCTGTGTGTGTACACATCCCTGCATGTGTACATATGCAAGCACACTTCTATAAATACACGCTGTCAAACATGGGGCTAATTGTTAGACAAATATTAACACCATAAATCATTGTAATTCCACCAAGGTGCTAATGTCTCTGACTCATTACTTACCCAGGGTAGCTGGTAAGGGAATTTTCAGTCTTCTGCTTCTGAAATAACTTCCAAAGATGCCATCCTTAGACTCACTGTGAGCTGCTGAAGCCATGTCTTTCCACATCTCTGCACTCTTCAAAGCAATAGTTCAGCTTCCTAGGCCACGGTTACATGACCTACTTGTAAATCTACTTTGGCTTCAGAGATATAGGTGTATGAGGGAAAGGTAAGGGGGTTTCATTGCCCATTAAAACTGGCTACTGCAGTTGGCAGATGTCTGACTGCCAATCTGTTGTTTAGGTATGGCCAAGCTGCTACTGCCCATTTGTAGACTGAGTTGGGGATTACCTACAAATGGAAAGGATAAGGACTACCATGGTGCTCCCTTCGCAAAATAAGCATCTACCCGGTTTGCCATGCAATATTCGGGTGATGAAAGGGTAAAACATGATAGTAACAGGCTCAACGCCCAAAGACTCCAGAGCATTTATATTTGTTTACTTTGGATTTCAGTTTGGCACCACTTCCTAAGCTTGTCTAACTGTAACGGGGAAATTATGACATGTACCAACAGTGATTTGTATTTTCAGATGAGAAAGAAATCAGCGTACAACTCTCTGCCTTATCTGTGCAGAGCCAGGGTTGTCTTTCCCCAGCTTCGTCCATGCTGTGCTACATTCCTGCTAGACAATCTCTATCTCCGAGGGCTGGCAAGAGAACAAGAATCTCATTTTGTAAAAGCTGGTTCCAACATGGCTCAAAAGAGAGACTTTTCAGAATTGAGCGAAATGAACACAAAACAGACAAAATGTATAGTGCCTTCAGGTCCTTTCATGGCCTGGAGTGAGGATTTCCTTATATGTGAGTGTTTTGACCAGAAGACTACTGACTATACTCCTACTCATGTATGTGAAGGTATGTGACAAGACTGGATCCAACACCAGGTAACAATTTTGCTGAAATCAACATAGTTCAATGAAAAACTTCAGCATTGGGGGAAGTTGACATTTTCCAATGAAAATCCATTTAACGCCCAAACCCTTCTTCAGCTGCTCTAATTTCAGCACCTACCTTATCACACGGACCAAAAGCTTCAGAGGCATATTCTTTCCCCCATTATATTTGTGTAACCGCGCTGTACAAACAGCACATCCAAAGAAGTTCAAACAGCACAAAAGGAAGTTACCTTCTGTACTGCACTCCGGTAGGCCATCGAACCCCAACAGCAGGTTGCCCTCGTCATCATACTGTCCATAGGTGCCTGGAGGACAGGTTGGGGGCGGTTTCTCAGTGGGTGGCTCAGTGGTGGTTGGTTCAGGAGTGGTGGTGGTGGTTGTAGCAACAGTTGTTGTAGTGGTTGTAGTAGTTGTTGGGGGTATTGTTGTAGTAGTTGTCGAGGGAGTGGTTGTTCTCTTAATCATTTCAAGACCAATTAGAGGCTTCCCTCCAAGGCTTATTATTGGTTTGTCTTGTGCACTTGCTACAGGTTTACTAAATCTGCCGTGTCCAAACAAAGGTAATCCATCAGGGCTCACCATTGGGGCACCCTTTTCATCTAGGGGAGATGAACAAAACAAAAAAAATCTTACCATTAATCTTTTTCAGGCTTATAGCATGGTATTTATCAACAGTGGATACCACAAGAACACCGAGAGTGTCATTACAGCCTCCTGTAACTAAGCTGACAGAGATGGTGGTTGCTACTGAGGAAAGAGCCGTCGCTAAGTAAGCTGGAAAATGGTTCAGAAGAACTTCCAATAAACCACAGTGGTGTTCACTTTTATCAGCTATTTGATAAATACTTCTTCAGAAGACTGCGGGGAGGTTTCACTTCAGAATCACAATGTGCAGACACTGCCTTCATTTAATCTAATTCAGCCTTGTAACTGTTGATGAAAGGTATGATGAATCCATATTCTGCTCCCTAATGTCAAACATGCGAGGAAAAACTGGGACGAGCTGGTGAAATGCTGTCACTGCAGACAAACTTTTGTGCCAAATTGTGGATACTGCAAATATACATGGCAACCAGTTTAACAGCAAGCACTGAATTTGCATTCAAGAGATCTATACATACGGACTGATAAGCAAACAGCAGTGTTTTCACAGATCATACACAGGGTTTTTTACTATTTGTCGTCAGTTTCAGAAGAGAAAAAAAATAACCACATGCCTATGGCTGGTACAGTCCTAGTGGTGGTAACACTTCTTTACAAGTATACAACGATATAAACAAGCATCAGTCCTTATTCTGGCTCAGTTCTGCAGTCCTTTCTAATGCTGATACAAGTGAGAAGGATTTGGGTGATCCTTGCTGCTTCGTAATCCGGAGTCCCACAGGATACTTCAAAGCCTCCCCAGGTCCTGCAATGTGCTGACTGCCTGATGGAGACCTGAGGTACAAGCAATTCCAAATGGCTTGCATGGGACCTGGGGATGCCTAAAGCATTCAACAGCTCAAAGACTTGTACTATGTGCACAAAAGCTGCAGATGTTTTTCTGTAAGAAGCAAGCTGTCACTTACCAACAATTGTACGTCCATCCCCTCCTAATTTCACTCGAAGAGGGTTGCCTTGGGAATCTTGGAGGTATTTTCCTTCAACATTTAACACTAGCCCTCGGTCAAGATCTACAATCTAAAAGCAATAGATGGACTCAAGTTTAGTTAACACAAGAGGAGGCGAAATGAAATTTCACAGAAACAGAAATCCTGGGAAAATCTGGATGCTAAGTCCAAAGTTCAGGAATAGCTACAAGAGACTTTTAGAAGTGAGTCACTAACTGTATAGTAATCACTGAAAAATCACTGCTGAAGAAAGCAAATCCCCAGGAGCTGGTCTCCAGAGTTGTACAATAATCATATTCATATCTCCTACTGTAGCTATTGCGTGCAAAGAAGCAACTCCCTTAATTTTCTTGGGCTGTGCAACTCTAAGGTAGATTCCTGTAATACTGATTTGAGTATCATTCTGAGCCCTTTTGAAGACAGAATTTAAAAGTATGTCTAATAATAATAAAAAAAAGGAAAAATTAAGCTAGTTAATTTAGATTGAAATGGCAGTGAAAACAAAGTAGCTAAGATTTTAATTGGGTAGGAGACTGAAGAAAAGCCTCTGTCTTACAGAACAAAACTGTCTGAGAGCTTGGATTAAATTCAAGAGGTAAATGCAGTTGAAATCCAATCCTCATTGCTTTTTCAACCCAAAATAGCTGAATTGTATGCTGTTTTAACTTGAGGTAACAGACACTGAGCGACAGAACACAAAAATGCAAAAGGTGTTAAGCGCTGGGAGGAAACTGGGGAGAGGACCGAGCAGCAGTTCCAGGCTGGTCAGACAGATTTACGTTTGGTGCTGGGGAAAAGACTGTAGCAGGAGGGACAGCAGATCATGAGATCAGTCTCTGAAGCCCTTCAGGCCCCAAATGTTGATGTAACAACTCTAGCTTTACAAAGTGTTTGTCCTGCTTGCAGCAATGCCCTCCTCTCGTGGGGTAGAGAGAGACGCCCTACGGCCTCCCAAGGACCTTTCTTGCGTCTATTTAAAGGGCTTTGTGCACGCTTTTCAAAACGCCTCCCTTGAATGCGACATACCTGATGCACCTTTCTATGTTCCTCCAACGCAAACGGTAAGATTGACCTGGCCATAAAATAAATACCTTCATGTGTCATGCTGTGTGTGCGTGAGCAGTTCTACTGACACCAGGGAGGCTGGTCACTGTCTCCTCCCGCTCAGCATTTGGGCAAACACACAGGAAACATCAGTTCCTTCCCTGCGTTGGCTGGTTATAAACTCACCAGAAAGGATTTTCAAAGACAAGGTCTGGTCCTGGAGGCACCTAGTGGGACTTTCCTATCAATGGCATCTGAGCTGCTCTGAAAATACCACTGGAAACACGTTTGTAGGAATGGCAAAATGCTTAGAGATACCTACATATGCGCGTTTAAACCATTGTGACACTTATGGAGTAACTTTACATTTCAATACTTTTGCTCACAAGCTTCTCCCTGGAGCGTTAGTCTGGGAGAAGCATTGCTGAAGACATCTTTCACAGCAGCTATCCTGGGCAGAATTTTCACTAAATTTACGGGAGTAGCGCTCTCGTTGAAAATTCAAGCCATCAGGCTTTAAATCAGACCTTTAAATATTCAAATAAAGAAATGCAGAATTTGTCTTTAGATTTCAATGGGACAGCAGAAACTAGATCACTAAGTATAACCTCACTTTATGGCTTCGAGGGCACTGTTCTTCTTTCTTTTCTTAATGAAAACATAAGCACAATAAAAGGCCAAAGCATCTTGAATTTGGAGAGAAGGTCACCCTACCCACTTTGTTCCTTGAGGGCCATTGATTACTTTCTGTCCACTTGGTTTCCCATTATTACCAGGTGCTATTTTTCCATTTCCATTTTTCGTTGTAAGATTAGGTCTGCCATTGTAACCTGAAACAGAGAAGAAAACACACTGTTCTGAAGAAAGCTATGCAACCTATAAACTACATTTTAAAATGCAAAGAAATGCATTTTCTGACCAATCTGGACGTAAACAAGGGCAGGAAGAGCTCTCACAATACTTGGCAAACCAGGCATGTAATTTCTGCATGGAGCAACTGCTGTGACACTGTCAGATCCTTGCAGCTGACACAAGTACTTGAAATGGTTTCTCCTGAAGAGGTTAAACACTCTTGGTTTGTTTCTACCATGTTTATTTGGTCTCTTTATTCTTTCTTGTTTTTTTAAGAAAGCAGGGCAACATTTCTAGACAGCACTACAGCTATTAAAATGTTTGTGATCTTTGAAAATATTTGAGGAGTGGGGTGAGGGAAGAAACCACTATTAAATCCAACCAATTGTTCAGTCCTATCCTTTTACAAAGCTGTAGCGACAAATGGAAAGGAGAGGGGATAGGAATCATAGAATGGTAGGGGTTGGAAGGGACCTTAAAGATCATCTAGTTCCAACCTCCCTGCCATGAGCAGGGACATCTTCCACTAGACCAGGTTGTTCAGAGCCCCATCCAACCTGGCCTTCAACACTGCCAGGGAGGGGGCAGCCACAGCTTCTCTGGGCAACCTCTGCCAGTGGTTCACCACCCTCATGGTGAGGAATTTCTTGCTAATATCTAACCTAAATCTGGCCTCATTTAGTACCTCCTGGTTTTTTTTTTTTAACCTGTAAAAGTAAGGACTCTTCTCCTTTAGCTGAAAAAGCACTGCTACACAGAGGCACACTCAGCTCAGAAGTGGAGAAGCAGTAGCACTGAGCTGTAGGGTCCCTCTCAGAAAGAACAGCAATTTTCACACCCAAGCTCAGAGACTTGCCTCCAGAAAAATACATACGAAAATATAGACATATATTAACTGAACACGCCTTGGCTATTAACTTTCCAATTGCATAGCTAGCAGTAAGCTGGTATAAGTATAAACTCCATAGAGAAATCTGTTAATCTTTCACGCCACACATCTCATCATCCACGGTATTGTTTAAGGTCCACTCCCATTCTAAAGCTCTGCAAGCTGGTGGACCTCTGCACAACTCTGAGTCTGATTAAAGCTTAGCAAATACAGTAGCTCAGCTGTATGGTCCTCACTGCAAAAGAGTGAGGCCGCATTGAATAAAACATTTTTATCTACATATAGCACAGAACATATTTACTAAAACACTCATGTCACTCAATACTATTTCGGATGTCCATACATTGGAGGAAGAAAAGATATTTCTGCCTAGTGCAGTCACTGAGACTGTCTGGGATTCTCCACAGATGACACAGGGAAGCAGTGGGTGACACACCTTGATGTGTAGTGGACCCTCTGTTCCACTACTCAGTCAGCAGATATTCTGCCAGAAAGCAAGCCTCTAACATTTGGGGTAAATCACAGCCACAAAGGTATCAGAGGGCCTGACTGTGATGTGAGCAGTCCTCAACAGGACTGTGCAACCCTGAGCTGTCACTTAGAAAAAAGAGGCAGGTGGCTTAAAAATTCATTAAAGAAAACACAGAATACCAGGACAGCATGAGGGAGCACCTTACTGCCTAGACGTGGGCAAGGTAACACTATATAACCTACAAAAGCCTTTTAGTAATCCATACGATGAAGAGCAATATACTTGAGAGGTTGTCATATTCTGAGTACAAATGTGTTTTCGGTGAGCATTCAGTGAAGCCACTGCTCGGTAAGAAAGACAGCCTTTTTTTCAGTTTAGTACCTAACTCTGTCATTGCCTCTGTAGATTCCAGGATCCTGTGCAGCTCAGGCCACACGACCAAAGGTCTGGGGCACCGCATTACATTGTCCACAAGAACTGGGCTCCCTGAGAACCACCAAAATAAAAAGTAATACATTATACGAAACAACTGAACCTGCATTCTGATGGAGGACTTTTCATCTAACTACTGATCTTAGGAAAAGCACAATTCAGTGAGATTACTACAACAAAGACAAGATACCTTGTCTATATGGAGGTCTAACAAATTGCCGTTGGGAGGGGCTCCGTAGCCTGGAGTTCAGTAGTCGCTGGCGAGGGGACAAAGTGGAAGAAAAAACTGTTGGAGAAACAGTGTGTGTGGTGGTAGATGCAGAAGAACGTGGCCAGACAAAGCTTGGTTTAGATGGAGTATGCTTGTTTGAGGACTGAGTAACCCGTGATGTTATGGCAGAGCTTCTTGGTGATTCAGGAGACGATACTTTTAATGTTGGAGTTTTTTCCTTCTCCTCCTCTTCAGAGCTTGCTTTGTGAGGTAGAAGAGTCTCCATAGATTTCCTTTTATTGGTAGTAATGTCATCGTATGTGTTTTTGTTACCTCTAGAAACAGAAGGGGACCATTTTGCTGCCAAAGGTGTGGGTTTCTCTTCCACTTCTTTCTGATCATATTCACTGTAATAATCGTCATCTTCATTAGAAACTGACTGATGAGATTTAGATGAAGAGGAGGAAGGAACTTTTTGAGGAAGTTCAGCTTTGGACATTTTTGAAGGCAACAGGCTGTATTTTTTCTCTGTTCCGGACATTGTTCCTGTAGCGATCCTTGAGCGAGTAGGTAATGAAGGACGAGCTTGTCTTGAAGTGGATGACAACCTTGGATTATACTGGTTGTCTTCTGCTGTATTACTGGCAGAACTGGACCGTGGCTGAGTAAGTTTTGGTTTGTAGGAAGGTACCTGAGCACCTGGCTCCTGTTGCTTGGATAGAGTTGAACTTGAGCTTCCCTGAGAGAAAGATGCAGGTAATCCCCTAGAAGAGGACACCTCTTTTGGAAACACAGAGCGGCTGCTTGCCCTGTCACTGCCTTCTGTTACATCCTCATCATCATCTTCCTGAAATTCTTCATTACTCTGGGATGAGAGATGAGACGGGAGGCGCCGGCCCCTTGAATGTAGTAAGGAAGGACTGGTTTGTGCCCTCTGTGGAGGCTCTGAGTGGGAGGCCTTCTCCAACGGAACATGAGAGGGTAATGTCTTTTTAGGCAAAGATACACTTGGCTTTGATTGAGCAAGCAATTCTTTTACCTCTTGACTGTCCTGCTCTTCAGGCTTATGTTTGGAAAGAGAAGACTGCAAAAGAGAATGCTTTTCGGGAGCAGCCACTCGACTTTGTTGCTCTTCTGAGTCAGAATGGGGTGAGTTTTCACCGTGTGTCTCTCTGAGGTGAGAATCAGAATCGACCTGAGGACTTCTTCTCTTGGAATAGATTGCTGAAGAAGACTGCCTGGAAGAGGGTAGAGAAGGAAAGAAGGGGTTTGCTTTTTGGGAGTCCTCCCTATAATTCTTATCAACATCCTTCCCAGTGGATTTGGCACTGGTGGAGGAGCGAGAGTGAGGTGAAGTGTGACCAGAAACAGCAGACCTTGATGAGACTGCCACCGCAGCTGATTTTGGATCCTTCCACGTGCGAGAACTGGAGCCTGAGGGAAGCCTTGTTTGCTGTGACCTAGAACTGGGCTGTCCTGCTCTGTCCTCTGTTTCTTCACTGTCAAACTCATTATGGCTATCATGAGCACGGGAATCTGCTGATTTGGATGAGGGTTGATGTGAATGACCTAGAGAGCCAGACCTACTGGGATGGCTTAGGACAACCTCATGAGAGATAGCAGACTGCCGATTTGATGGCAAAGCCAGATGACTAGGCTCTGAAGTTTTAGAAGACACTTTCACCAGCATGGGGTCTGGCTTTCCTTCCACATTACCCGCAAGATCATTATTTTTGGCAGGCAGAGGATGGGAAGAGATTATAGAAGGCACATTAGTGTTGCTTTGCCTCGGTTGCTTTGTTTCATTATCTGTGTACTTGGGAACCGTCGAGGCAGAAGAGTGCTGTGCTGACGATGGTAACAGTGCTGGTGGCTCATGTTTCTCTGTGCTTGTCTGCTGCGACACCTCTGGTGTGTGGGTTCGAACAGAGGTCCTCCCTGAGGCAAGGACAGGGTGGACTGGCCGACTAGGGGACAAGGGTCTAACATTCCTCCTCTGATCCTGGGCTTTCTGTGGCATCGTTGGAGCTTCTTGAGAGGAATCGCGATCGTCTGTCACCTCAGTGGATTGGAGATCAGGTTCCAGATCTCCTGCACTTCTAGAAGGTGACTGAGATTTACTTAGGACCCCTCGAGTCAAGATTTTGTTCTTATATTCAGAAAGAAGACTCTTTTTATCACTAACATTAGGTGAACGAACAGACGACTGCTTAGAGGAAAGCGATGGCTGGACTTTCGAAGAAACAGAAGTCGTCTGAGAAGGAGATGAGCCAGCATTCCCAGTTTTTTTAGCCTTTGAATTATCTTGAACATTTGTTTGTTGCTGAGCAAGTGAATCCTCTTGAGCAGCTAGGGGAAAAAAAAAAAAGGTGTTTATTCACAACAGGAAAAGCACAAAAAACTGATCAAGAAAAGAACCCAGCCAGGTAGCAAGAACAAAACAACTTATAGGAATATGATACAATAATTATTTCTGTATTAACCAGCCTGTGGAGTCCCGCTGAGTAAGTTTTGGTTTGTAGGAAGGTACCTATGTGCAATTATTGTAGTTTGGGTAAAACTTACAGCAATTAAAATCAAATATCTAAAAGCAAGGACTGCAATTTCGTATCAGTGGAACCAAATCTTCAGCAGAGCATAGTCACGCTGATGGCACGGTGCTGCGTTATCACATCTGAGGCCGTGGCTCACATTTTTACTTAACTTGGCAAATCTCTTGCCCCCACAAGATCATCTTTTTAGCAAAAAGCAAACACAAGGAGTAGTATCCAAGTAAGTCACTCAGTAACTTTCAAGAGCAGGAGTTGTCAGGAATAGTGCAACCAAAGACCCAAATCATTGTATTCTTTGGCCTTTGGATAGCAAGAGCACATAGAGTTTTCATGCAGGAAATACAGTATGGTATGCATTTATTTAAGATGTTAAAATGTCCATAAAATGTCCTTTTACATGCTGCAGAGTGACAAACACTTGTCTACAAGCTTCGCTTTGGACAATATAGTGATGAAAAGAGCTGACAGAAACAGTATTAAGAAAGTAAAATCCCAGGCATTAGAAGGAGTGCAGAGGAAGCTAAGTCAGTAAAAATTAACATAACTGGGACCAAGGCAAGAACGGGCAGACTATGCAATCAGTGCATGGCTTGGTGCTCACCTGCTGGGATGGCGACACTGAAGGCTTTAGATTGAGGACCTGGTCCCCTCCTGTTTGCTGCACGAATTTTGAAAACATAGCGCTCCCCGGCCTGCAGACCATCTATTATGGCTGATGTTGTAGCTCCAGAGTAGGTGATGGACTTTGCTCCAAATGGCTTGAGAGCCGGGGCGTATGAAAGAATGTATTCTGAAATGATTTGGCAGACGGTTGGAAGGAGGAAACTGAAAACAGTCCTGTTTCCAGCGGACAGACTGTATGGGTAGGATGAATTGGAACGTGCATTACTAAAATTAATACACTAGCAATGCACGCCGAGTCAACAGCTGGAGTATAAAGACATGAGAGAGAGATACATACATATATATGTAGGTAAGTTGAACACTTGTTCATCTTAACAGACAAAACCAAATCACATCAATGACCCAATGACCGAGATAGAATATGTTAGCTATACCTTTGTAACAATACGTAAGCAACAATGCCCGTCAGAGTGAAGTGTCACCAAGAGGAGCCGTACGACAGCCGTGTGCACTTCCAGAGAAGGTGTAGGGGACATGAGAAAGTTACAACACCAGCTGCTGCTGCGTGGTTTGGTGTGCTGTACCAGCAGATATTTTTTTGTTTCTGGACATCAACTAATAAAGGGAAAAAAACGAGTCCTCTGAAAAAATGAACTGACCTAGATCAGAAAAGGAAACCTACAAAGACAAAATGCACTGGGGGCAGAAAACACATGAACATTGCCAGGAAAATACACAGTCGTACTACTTATGGAAATCTAGTCTGAAAGACTGTGCAAATGTTAGGTAGTGTGGATCGCTATGATCAGAATGCCAGTGCCGTTACAGCTGACAAACCATGAGCAGATTTTAGACTTCCCAAGAGAAAAAGAAATTTTGAACTTACTGATTAGCTACCAAGCTATTTGCAATGAACAACACATGATCCAGAGAATATTCTTCCAAAACATAACTTGCTTACAATGGTGGACAACAGACAATTGCTTTGCTGACTGTAGCTATGTCCACAGCAAATAAGAATGTTAAAAAATTTAATTTTTAAAATTTAATTTAATCAATAAACTATTTGAAAGAACAAAATGGTGTGTTCACAAAACTATCGTTCAAGACATCAGTATTAAAATCAGTGGCATTATTCATTACAATTCATTACTTTCTTATCCTACATTTCCAACAGAGCCTTGACAAAGCTATAATTGCACTGTACTTTAAGGCCCTAGTCAGGCAAAAGTAGCTCTGCCAGTTCACTGTGGCGAAACTCTACCAGCTCCAAAGGCCATATACTCATTCCTCAGCAGTGCTGGAGCCTGAGGGGCATCCCCACGAAAACACTAAAGCATGGACTTTAACCTTGGAAACAATACTACTGCAGTCAACTATAAGTGTTTCCAGATGAGTCGTTGCTTAGAGGGGTTCTAGCTGTAATCTGCAGGCCAGTAGGTAAAATTCATGCCTCGACAATTGAGGTTCTTATTCAGAAAAGATACTTCTACCAGGAAATAACAGCACTGCATATTGCCAAATGGTAGCAATAGCATGCCTGTCCAACAAAACCAAAATCTTACATGCTGTGCTTAACTACAGCCAGGGCCAAACACCACTGCAGAGAGAGCAAAGCAAGGTCTTGTTGCACTTAAGAAACTCACCCTGATCTCACCTTTCAGTTTAGAATTACTGTGGTACCTGTGCTCTGTATTAGCTCCCTGTATTGAGAGAAATTTCACTCCCATAGGAATAATTGTAGGCATGAAGAGGAGTCTTCCCATTACACTCCCAAGGAGTGCAGTAAGATCTCGGCCATGCACAGACCTCCTTTTCAGTCCTCTGTAAGAGGCATGGGTATCGGATCAAAACAGGGTTTTGAAAATAAACTCCAAGGGCTACCAGTTTTCTCCCTCTACACAAAGAAACACAATAATACTTGACGAGTCACAGTGCCATGATGGGAAAACTCTAGAACATAACAACACATTTAAAAACAGGAAACATTTTTTTTCTGAAAATAAGCCCATATTCATTGTGTTAAGAAATAAGCCATGCAGAGGTCATCAAAAGCAAGAAAAAAAATCATCAATATTTTATTTGCAAATGTATTTAATGCTCGTTTGAAAAAAACCCCAATGTATTAGAAGGCATGGTAAGCTCTGGATTTTTTGTTTCTTTGATTTAAGATACACAAGGGTTGCTTTAATTGCAGAGGCACTTGTGTAACTTCTTGTAACTCTCAAATAGCTACCAGAGGGAATTTTCTCCCATTACTTTAATATGTGGTATAAATATATAAAAAGACAGGGTTGAAAAACAAAAGGACCAAAGGACAAAACTTCCTAATTAACATGTGCTATCAAAACAACTATGAAGTGCTAATTCAGTGATTTCATTTAGCCAGCATAAACACAATTTTTGTCATTTATTTGGTTTAAAAATAAGACCTCTCCTGTAATACTTCATACTCACGAAAAACAATGATATATTAGACACGTATAAGCATTCAGCCCTTGAATATCAGGTATCTTTAAAATGATTGCCTTGGATGAAACATCTAATGATCAGCAGACAAAAATGGACAAAGGGCTCAAAATTAGGAGCAGATTTGAAATTTCAGATAATGTCCTTGCATGTCCCTACTTTAAGAAATAATAATTCTTGGACACAATTGCAGCTCCATTGAAGCAATTGGCAAGACTCCTATGGACTTCAAAGAGGAAGGAATTCCACCACTGCCCTGAAGAACACACAAAGTAGGTCTTGTATGCAGGCTTGGTACACTTCCCTCCAGGCCAAAGGTTTTTTAAATCCTGAGATGCTACAGTGCTGATAAGGCATCCCTATAAACTTATGTAACTCAAGAACACAATCCCATCAACCACTGGAGAATGGGAGCAGCCAAAAAATCAGCCTGTTCATTTTCAGAGGGAAAAAGGAAAAAAAAAAATCCCAGAAAGCTTTTTTATTAAACTCTATGCAATTAAATAGTCACTGACAAATCAGCTTTATGACCATGTACAATAACGCTATAGCACACGAGGCTTATGCGTGATAACTGTTGAAACCACTGTTTGCACTTGCTTCTTAAGCTGAGGCTTTCCTTCCGTGATAAGCTAGAATTAAAACAAACATAAACCCACACACTTTCTTGTCAACTACCCAACTTTTCCTTCTTCACCTAAGTGTTACAAATCCTTTGGGAAACTTCCTTCTCGAGCTTGCTTCGACCTGTTTATTAATGGAAGAAGAGGTAAGCATGCACGTGTGACACCCTGGGAAGCTCTGTGACATCCCAGGCACACGGTGATGATGGCTTCCCAGCGGTGGTGCGGAGACGCTGGGCTAGAAACAAGAAAATCTTGCTCTGGTATAAGCCATTAACAAGTGAAAAAATCCTGGCACAGTCAGCGGTTCCAGCTTGCTGTGGAGTAGCCATCTGGCTTTGAGAAGACCAGCTCCTTGAGGGATTAAAAACCGACAGTGATGACTTACCTTTGACTTTTCCTTCACTCTCTGGGAGAGCATCCCAGGATGCTGCTACAGAGGTTGGTTTCCCCTTCAGTGGCCAAACATCCAAATTTTCAGGTGCACTGGCAGGAGCTGTGACACAGCCATATGCAGAAAAGGCATGTAAGAAAAGTCAACCTACACAGCATGCATACATCTTTTGCTCCTTCTCCTTATAGCAGAAATTCCTATACAACCGTTTCAGAGATAAATTTGACAAGCACACACAGCTCAGGTCCATCTGTGCCTGTGTATTACGACTCTGTGTCAGATTCCTGTTGTGAACCCTTATTCCATAATATTAGGAATGGGCTGTCTGCACAAGACTGCTACTGCGGCTGAGCTGGAACAAAGTGAAAACTCAGTGACTAGAGACCACTCCCCTGAACCAAAGGGGCTCTACAGCTTCTCTGTGATGGAGGCAGGATTTAAATTTGCTGCCCTCAGCGAAGGAGCCAGGCTCCTCCTCAGCCAGGCTGCTCCTCCCAAAGGAAGGGGCACACTCCGCTGCAGGGGTCCACAGTGCTGACCCGTCCCCCAGAAATACCCAAACCATCTCCCCCTGTTCTTGTCGTGCCACCGGTGCAGCCCCGGCATGCTCTCCAGGGCACTGCTGCAGGGATGCAGGCAGCAGTCCTGAGGCTTTTCCCATGTTCCCAACACTCCGCTGCCCCAGGCAACCACTTATTCTGGCTTTCCCTCAAGGCAGCCCTACTTCACAGCTCAAACCCTAAGACCTGTGCTAGTCCGAGGACCTGTCGAATACACACCCGCCTCTGGGGTCCGTTGGTAAACAGATGCGCTCCATTTGCCTTCCTTTTCTCCCTCCAAGATTTGGACGGCGAACTCGTACATGGTGTCTGGCACCAGATTCTCCACCAGTGCCCGCCGGTTGGACACCTGCTTGTAATCCCACCTTGCTGACTCCCCCTTCTCACGATACCGAACACTGTATTGCCTGGGATCAGAAACACATGAAAATAAAAACTCACATGTCAAAACGTAACATTAGCAGAACTGGAGAGGGACAGGGCTGCTCTCCCCTCAGCTAGCCTGCTGGGGCTTACTGGGGAACCAACCAAAATGCAAACAACAAAGTACCTCCACCACCAAGAGCCAGCATCTTTTAAGCAAACATTTGTGCTTTCCTCTAACGGAGTCTGCTTCCACCCCAAGGGACCGACCACTCTTTCCAGTCTCTTACTGAAAACACTCCCTACCCCGGGGGGAAGATGCAGGGCTTTCCACACCAAGCCAGGTGTCCCGGTGGCTCCACCCCACCATCTCACTGCCCCATGGCCATTAGCATAGCTGGATGGCTGGGAGCCCCTCGTCCCCCAGAGCAGCACTGGCAGCTCGGTTCCCACATGTCTGCCCAGAGCACGACTTCCACAAGGAAACTGAGAGCATCTAAAATTACCACTTTTCCTACGGTGCCCCTTGGGGTGTTTCAGCACAAGGTTGCACAGTGCTCCAGTGTTCCCAGGCTGAGCCACACAGTTCAGTACTTTCAGATCTTTGGCAGCTTCCAGCCTGTTTCCCTGTTTATTTCAGTCTCCAACTGCTGTGGTGTGCTGCTGCGAGCCAAGCTCTCCTGCTCACAGGAGCCCCTGACCTGCCCAGCCTCAGCTGCATGGGGTTTCTGGAGGGTCAGTGGATGCATGGGGCACTGACGGGCACCTTTCCCATTGCAGTGATGCTTCCTTTACCCACTGTATGGTTGTGTCCAAGCTGCAGTCTGTTCTGACAATGCAGCTCAACATCTCGTCCCTGTGGGCTGTGCCCTGTCCCCCACCCCTTCTTTCACCATGCACGCGTGGAGATTTGCTGACCGTGGTGATACACCAGCATTCGAATAGCAAAATATCCCCAGTTGGTGCTGATGACATTTCAGAAGGGATCTAAACATCTGCAGTCCAGCACAGACCTCTACATACTGCAGACCAGGGTGCAGGGAGGCAAGGAGGGTACATCACCCCACATCCACCCACGTCAGGTTTCTAACAGCTTCTCTGAAGCATCGCCTACCAGCCATTGTCATACGTAGGGATACACAAATTCCTATGCCCTAAGCTAAACTATTCTCATAACCACCTGTAATTAAATAAATGCAACAGCAATCAGTAGTGCATTGGCAGCAGTTCATGTTCAGTATGCACTCAGGAAAGCAAACACAGGGCTAACTACCTATTTGCTGCAACCTTCTGTTTTTCATACAGTGGGTCTGTCCAAGCAACGAGCACAGACTGAGAGGACATAACTCGAACAGTTATGTCTTGTGCCAGCTCCACCTCTTCCTCCTCTGAAATGGCAAAACAAAACAGCATGTCAATAACAACATCTGAGTTGTCATAAAAAACAGTAACTGTCTTCAACTGATGTTATAATATGCACAGAGCACAAATGAATAACAAATACAGCGGTATTGGAAAACCAAGTACACTGCTTACTGATGGTACCCATGGAATCATCATTTCTTCTGTTAATTGTCTGTTTACAAGACCAGAGTACTAATATATTCTACAGTCCTTCAATATTCTATCAGTCCCCAAACTGTGACTTATGGCAAATGTCTGATTAACATAGTGACATTCATCATCTCTGGCAAACTCATTGATAGTTTTCTGGAAAGCAGAAATTTTGTCTTATGAAAAATGTGGAGATTTTAAAATTTGGTATCATTTTGAAGTGATAAAAATTCTTCACAAGGGAGAATTCCTGCATATTTTACATTTTTGAGTGCTTCAAACAGGTTGTTTGAATTCAGCTTCTCACTGTTTTATGGTATATAAGGCCAAAAAAAAAAAATCACACTGAAAGAAAAAAAAAATTAAATCATTGAAGTGGGCTGTTTTGGTATACCAGAATATCTTTTGCAAATAATTTACAAAACTTTAAAATTAAGTGAAACCAATTTGATTTTTCTGAGGTTTTTAATTTTGATGAGGCTTCTTTTCCTGTTTGTCCATCAGAGTTTTTCCAGTCTAGTCTACCTACTGCCCCAGGAAAGATTTATTACTCTTCCTATTAGCATCACAGCAACTACACCCAAGTCTCCCAGAGGCACAGAACACACAAGGTACAACTTCGCAGCCTTTACAGAAGACTAACATTGGAAGAACACTGATGTCTCAGGAAAGGAAAGGGGCCACAACACTGGAGGACGATCTCATTCTCTAGGGACCTTACTCATATATGACTGAAGTCCAGGGAAAGACAGCCCTTCTCATCAGCAGGTGGCATGCCACCCTGAAACCCAGCACCGCCCACGCATAAGGAAAGCAAGGAAGCACATTTCACTTCTTCTAATCAGTTTTTTAATGCAGAGGGTTCTCAGACAATTCCAGGTTTTCCAAGACAAACAGCTACTACAGAAAAGCGGCTAAGAGGACCCATCTGGTACTCACAAGTGGCTTAGGGGAACTATTCACAAAGTTTTGCAACAGGGGCACCTCAAGAGGGACAGTGAGCATGGGAAATGGATGGCATCAGCTCCCCAGGAAAGGTGTGAGGTGAGATTTCAATACACCATGGTTCTCAGTTCTGACAAAGGTGTTCTCCATCACCACCAAAATATCCAAAACAGTCTGCCAGCTCCACAGCATCCTCATCGCAACACAAAGGGGTGAGAAAGTCGTGCTGGCATGGAGATTACTCAATCTCACTCATCCTTTTTAAGGACCCTTTGATGGTTGCAGCCAAAGGGTAGTGGTCAATGGCTCAATGTCCAGATGAAGACCAGTGACGAGTGGAGTCCCTCAGGGGTCCGTACTGGGACCGGTGCTGTTCAATATACTCATCAATGACATGGACAGCGACATCGAGTGTACCCTCAGCAAGTTTGCAGATGACACCAAACTGAGTGGTACAGTTGAGACACCAGAAGGATGGGATGCCATCCAGAGGGACCTGGACAAGCTGGAGAGGTGGGCCTGAGTGAACCTCATGAGGTTCAACAAGGCCAAGTGCAAGGTCCTAC
>Ga0065711_1026590_pt1 | contig 65008 bp, 34 predicted proteins | sample Hoacrofraction12_FD_59098 | JGI IMG/M metagenome (GOLD analysis project Ga0065711, IMG submission 59098) | Hoatzin crop microbial communities from Cojedes, Venezuela - Epithelial fraction 12 v2 (version 2) | ecosystem: Host-associated > Birds > Digestive system > Esophagus > Crop | place... | reverse complement strand
CAGCCTGCTGGACGAGTCCAAGTGCGCCTACATCCGAGGTGGGGCTGCGCGGGGGGAGGCGGCTGCCCGCCCGGCCGGGGCTCCGGCGGCGCCGGCGGGGTTTCGAGCGGGCGAGGGTTCGCCGGCAGCGCCCGACCGGTGCCGGGAGCGGGTTGCGAGGCGCCGAAAAGCGGGCGGTGGAAGCGTCCCCGAGCGCGGAGCGGCGCGGCCGAAGGGGCCGGGGGGCTGCGGTCCCAGCGCCGCGGGGGCACCGGGTGTCGGGGCGAGACCCTGCGGCCCGGCTTGGGTTTGGTTTTCCCAAAGCCCGTTGCAGGCAGCGGAAAAGCTGCTAGGTCAGTGTTTAGGGAAAGTATTCAAAGTTGTCTAGGAACAGTTTTTTGTCCCATTAAAACCTTAGGAGGGAGAAAACTAAAGAAAAATAATTGCTTTGAATTTACGCATATTAAGCTATGAAGGAAAAGAGCATCATTCTGAATTTCAGGGGGTATTTTTGTCATTTGAGTAGTTAAAAGATGAAATACATCTTGCTCTTGCCTGTCTACCTATGCTCCGTGTCAGCCAGGTAACAGGTAGAGTATTTACAAAGCAAATTTTAAGGCTAGAGACTTACAAGCAAACCAAAAGTTTGCATGTGAAAAGGAAGCCCTATTCCACTATATCGTGTATCGCACATCTGGAGCCTGCGAGCGTTCTAGCTGCTGGGGGCTGGGAGCTGAAGCTGGCGCTGGTGATCCAGGCCGTGGGGTGACTCCTGGGTGGTGCCCGCAGCCCAGCTTCGCCCGTTGCTCTGCTGGTTTGGGATTATTTTGTGGTGTAGAGGGAGGGCGAATGTTGAACCGCTCCTCTGTTAGGAGCCTTTTGAAATCACAGTGGATCATTCAAGAGATTCCCATTGTGGGGGGAGACGTCCAAATATTAAATGGCTTTCACCCAAAAAGCACTCGGCAAAGCTGCAGGCCTCGCATGTGGAGGTTTTTCTACAGTGTCTCCTCAGGATTGTCATTGTCTCCTGCCCTACTGAGGGTGGTTTCGGGTCCCATCAGAGCCATGTGGGTGCAATCCCCATGGATTTATTTTTTTAAATTACACTCATCCCCATGCTGCAGCCCAAATTGCACTTCCATGGTTCCGCATTTTGAGTTCTCTGGTTGTGAGTGCCTGAAAAGGCTGGTGTCTAATTAGTGCGAAAAAAAAAAAAGGAGGAGCTTCAGGGAGCTTAATAGCTTTTTCACAGCTGTGCAAGAGGAAATTGTTCAGGTCTTTGCCCTGGACATCATTTAGAACTGGGAACTCATGTCGGAGGGTTTGGAAATCCATATCTGTGAGGCTGGACTGGATGTATGTTATCTGAGGCTTCGCTGTCGCTCGAAGAGAGGGTGCTGTTGCCTTGCCAAGAGCTGCGCCGCTCTACAGGCACATCTCTGGTTTGCCTGTCACATCTTTGCAGAGGAAAGTGATGAAGCGAAATGATTGTGAAAAAAGAAATGAAAACATTGTGCTTGTCCCCTGGCTCAGGTCTGCTGTGCTTGGTGTGAGTGAGGATCCCTCACTCTGAACTCTTGCTTTGAAAAATAATTAATGAGGCACTTTGTATGGAGGCTGCCTGTAAATTAGTACTTCCAGAAGGAAAAGGAATCGGGAAGAGCATCGTAAATTGAAATAAAGGGTGGTCCAGCCAGCTTGTCAAACCTACTGCTCATGTTGAGGCTGGAGTTTGCAAGATTCAGACCTTGCTTATCTGTCTTACATGTCTTGGTCTGACGTATTTCCAGAGCGAACACCGTGGTGAGCCCTCCTCGTTCGAAGAGGAAGCGGGCTGAATCACTGATTCTGTAGATTGAATAAATGGCACATTTTTTAGCCAGCTTTGTAAAGGTTAGGCGGGTCTTACTGGGGGGCTGGCGGTTTGGGGTTTTTTTCCTCCAAAGGCGATGCAGGAGGGTCCTTAGTAAAAAGCGTAGGGAGATACTTGCTTTTTGACAGTAGAACTGTCAGTCCATAGTGCTTGAAGGAGACGGCTCTGGTGAGGGAGGAGGTCGTGAAACCGCAAGCTTGAGGACGCTGCCTCGCACGTCTTGCTCAGAGACTGCGGCCAGCGACATTCTCCGGACTTTGCGCATTTTGGAATGCTCACCCATATTGGCCCAAGTATCAGTGGACTCAAGACAGGAAATCCTGAGGGTTACTTCAAGTGAGGGTTTGGTCTAGATCATCTCTAGTGCTCTCTCCCAGCCAGCATTTCAGTAAACCCGTTAATATTTGCAATTTACGCATGCTGCTTTCGGCAATAGATTTTTGTATCTCCCTTAGCATAGCCTGGCAAAGTCTCATGCCCCCTCTCCATATCTGTGCAGCAGAAGCTTGCAGTGGTTGAACATTGACGTTCTTCGAGGTAGTTCCTGCCACGCTAACCTCACCCTGCAGCAGAGGAAACTGTTTGGGTGGGATGTCAGCGCTGCAGCATGCCAGGCTGAATGTGTTGCTGTATGGTTGTTGTTGTGATGGTGTAATTTGACTTCTTGTTGCTGTAACGGTAGCCTAATTAATCTGAAGCCCTGTCCCTGTGTTGTAAAGCCTTGTAGTTTATTTGGGCAACATTTAAGCTGCAGCACAATACAGTGAATGGAAACGAGGGACTGAGGGCTAAAGGGGGGGCTGCAGTCTTCAGCAATAAACTGATACAGTTTCTTCATCGCAATGTGTACGAATCTGCAGGTTTTCTGATTTCCAAAAGTCTGTTTGCTCCCATGGTTTGAGGGATGAGAGGAGAACAAAGCAAGGACAAAAATCATGTGATATGTAAAATTATGTAAAAAAAAAATATGTAAAAACATACATGTAGGTGTCTATATAAACCAGCGAGGACATGGCCCTCAGCACAGGCACCCCTGGGTAGAGCCTGGGAGACGCTGTGCTCTGCGCTGTTCCCCGCAGGTGAATGAGCGTGAGCCTCGTCAGACTAGTTGGAGGAGTGGATCCCCGACGAAAGCATCCGACGCGGAGTCTCGGTTACTAAATGCAAAGGCTGTGATTTCCACCTAAACCCACTTCAACTTCTGTGCTTGTAAGGAAGAAGTGGTAGTACTGAACCAGCCCAATTGCAAATGGTTGAGTGTGCGCTTGTACATGGGGCAGTATCTGGAACCATACCTGAAAGTCAGCTAATACGATTATAGACACATTAATGTGTGTTTCCTGCAGCAAATAATGCCTAAGAAGAGACTGTGCGATGCCAATGTGTGAGTTTTCAGGTGGTCTTCACTCACCTGCCAGCGGTACGATAGACAGGAGGCTGTGTTTGAAATCGCAAGGGCAGGGATCATCCTCGTGGAGTCTGAATCAGGGACAGGTACTTCACAGCTGCCTGAAGACTTATTTGGGGATGGCAATGCTTTGCGAAACAATTTTTATGCTTGAAAGATGTCTGCATCGAAAATATATGTATGTATAGCATGAAGTTACATTTTGCAAGCCATCACACAGTGTTTTCTCTTTATCAAGTAGAAATTAGTGCAAATTGGTCATTACTGTAGAATGAAATTGTGAGTTAAATAGTGGAGACTCGATTTTCCTTAGCTCTGCCTGAAGGAAATGAATGTCAAAGTAAAGTGATAGAAAAATGAGAGTCAGCAGGGGCTCCTGCAAGCGCTGGGGAGAGCTTGTGTCCGCTGGGAGAAGGCTGGACAGGGGTGGAGGGTGCTTGGAGGAGGGTAGGAGGGCAGGTCGTGCTGGCAGGGAGGGAGGAGTGGGGCAGAAAGCCAGACCGCGTGCACCGCAATGTCACTAGTCTTGAAACCTTAGCTGTTTCAGAGGTGTCTTCTGTTCTGCAGAGCACGAGCTTGTTTTCTAAGCATACCTATGGAAAAATATTAATTTATATGAATATTTTATGAATATAATAATATTTATTCCATTAAATAAATGGAAAAATATTTTTTCCATTTACTTAATATCCTTAAGATATTTTAAATATAGACTTTATAAGCAGTAAAATTATTTAAAGCCCTCTGAAATTAAAATAAATTTTTATAGTAATTCCTCTAGGTTTTGGACTGAACCCTTAAAAAGGAGGAAACACTTGTGGAGAAGATAATCCTCCTATGCAGGATTTTAGTGGGACGACATGGGAATTATCCAGGATGTGAGTGAAATAGATGGGGTTTAAAAAATGGTAGTAACAATTAGGAGACTGGGAGTTGGTCATGTGAAAAGAGTTTATTAAAAAAATTCATGCTTTCAGTTTGATGAGGCATGGGCTAAACTTGTGACGGGAGGTGTTTGTTGCATGATTTGTCTAATGATATTTAATGAGTGTTACACCCACGAGGGAGCGGGACAGGGTGGTAGTGGGGAGTTAGAGACTCAGGGTGCAGTCACAAAATTGGGGAAAAAGATGAAAGTGCCTGTTAAAACAATTTAGTGGTATGCCCTGGAAGGCTGTGGTGGAGGTTTCAGGATTGCTGATAGAAAGTTTTTTGCTTTGGGTCTGTAATGTTAGACCAGAAGCAATCCAGGAAGCAGATCTCCCAGCGGGAAGAGGGGAGAGATAGCCCTGAGCGTCTTAATGATTTTCCATTTCTGTAATCTCAGCAGCACCAGTGGCAGGGGACCAAGCTCTGCTCTGTCACGTGTGGTCTGCTGGGACCAATTTTGTTAAAATTTGGAGAGGTGGAGAGATTTTAAGCACCCAGAACCAGGAATTTCAACAGGTGCATCTTCAGAAGAGTTCAGCATGCAAAAAATTGAACTTCTTGTAAGGTGTTTTTGCTTATTAAGTTGCTCGGTGTGCTTGACCATATCCAGTCTGCCCATTTCTATAAAAGTAAAGCTGTTCAGAGGAGGAGGCTTTGTAATCGTTTGATTTTGATTTGTTTAAATGCAGTTTTTCTTCCTTCCCTCCCTTCTTTTCCACCTCTTTCCTCCCCGGGCAGATGGGACAGCCCAGCTGAGGGACGCAGCGATGGCACTGTGACGCTGCGGCACGCAGGGATGCACCCTGCGGGTTTCCTCATTGTTCAGGACTTTTTTTCTGAGCAGACCTTTCAGCGGTTCTTCTTTTCCTTTGGCAGTGAAAGCTATTACTGAAAGCCTGTAAGAAATTTGTTTCTTGTCATTTGTTTTGCCTGTGAATTTCAGTATGGCGCTAATTAAGACGGCATTTTTTTGCACAAGGATGAAACATTTTAGATGTGTTCCTACAAGATGCAGTGCACTTAGAAGAAACAGACTCCTCCTATTCTATAGAGTTTTAGAGACTGAAGAGGAGCCTGGTTTACCCTTTACTGAAGAGACAAGGAAGTCGGTCGCTAGCTTTACAGGAAACCATCTGACCAAATCCCATCGGTTGAATGGAGCTACGTCCTGCCGACTCGGAGTGAGGTACCCCAGTGCCTGATACAAGCCTGGGGTGAAATTCTTGCCAGCAGCCAGCCGGTGTGCACACAGCCATGAGCAGGGTTGCTGGAGGATGGGAGAATAACTTGGAATTAGTTGTGGAAAAGTTGGCCTTTTTTGGACAGGCACTCAGACTGGATGTTGGATTTTCTGCTTTAAACTTCCACATAGCCCTTCTGGTTTTAATTTGGTGTAGGACTGCAAGTATAACAGAATTTTGTAAAGAGTCTGGCTGCACTTACTGCCTTTTCTCTCGGCCTGTTTCGAGCTGTGTCTTGCCATGTTTTGGAAATCCTTTCTCTACCTTTTCTGCAGGTGAGCGTGGCTGTGGCATCACACAGAGCAGGAGTAGGGTGTCTCCCTGGACTTAGCAGCACCTACTTTGTTGCTTTTGGAGGGCACTTTTCATTTTCACTTTCTGAGGTTTATGGTAAAAGCTGATGTGATTTTTCTGTGATTCCCAAAATCTCAGGAAGAGGCAGAGTAATATTTTCTTTTACAAACACGTATTGAATCCAGAATTCATGATTGTGGGTTAGCACTTAGCAAGTACTATCTAGTCCAGTCCAAAGAGGCATAAATACCCATGGAATGAAAAATGAAGTGAGATGGAGAGGAAATTCAAATTTCAGTATGGGTATGACTTTCTATTTTTCATTATATTCACCTTGCTAAGTGTCCAAGTTCTTGAAGACCTTAAGAAAGCAGATTTTGAAGAAAAATCCTTTTGGCTTTACTTGCTTTCTGGGAAATGTTAGTCCTCAGAGAGGTTGTTGCTGTTGGAGCCAGTGGCAGATTTTCATCCTGTAGTTTTAATAAATAGTGCCTGTCTGTGTTGGAAAGAAGAGGCAGCTTCTCTGTGGTTCTTATATTCTTCACTTCAGGGGGCCAGGCACTTTATCTTAGTTTTAGACTGAATGCAAGCAAAAGGCATCCAGGGACGTGATTGATAGGAAAGGTGTTTGCTGCCCAACTTGAAGAGAATTGATCGTACTTGGCAACTGCCAGGTTTCAGCTTCGGGAGATAAAGGCAGGAGATACCTGCTCTGTTCAGTTCCCATTGCTCATATAGTCCCATTTATTAACTGCTTTCCAAAGTACTGCTAGCGATTTTGGAAGTTTGCAGTCACGCTGTCTTGCAACAGGCATGGTCAAGGATTTCCCTAATTGAAGCGGGAGGTAAGATTTTATTCTTCAGTTTGTCAATAAAAGGATTGTCCATGATTGCATGCCGTTTACCTTCTGTAAATGGGTTGATGTTTTCATAAACCCAGAAGTCTCAGTTACCCGTTTTGTGGCATGGCCGTTTCTTCTGCCAAAGCGGCTGGGAAGCCAGGTCAGGCTCCTTGCCCACACAGCAGGATCATCTCGAGCTCCCTTACACCAAAGCAAACCACACTGCTAGCAGGAGAACTGACTTGAAAGATGATGTGCTACGTAACGCTCGCAACAGAGCCTTGCTTTGAAAACTGAAAGGTGGTTTCTTTCTGTGAAATAAGGTTGTTTTCGGGTAGTGCGAGTGAGGGGAAACCGCCGGGTGGTAGGGGAACCGATGTGGCATTTTTCATCTTTTTCTGCTGTCTGCATAGAAGAAACAACGTACAATGGTGAATTAAGCAGGGGTACCAATGAAAGAGCGTATTCTCAATAGAAAAAGTGAGAAATATGCTCACATTTGCACAAAAACCTGTGATTGTGATGCACATGGCAAGTGTGGAGTCTGCTGCTCTTTTGTAGTTGGTATTTTCCGAAACCTTGAAGATTGGATGTTCTTTAATTAGTGCAGCTTGGTCACAATTTATAAGACAGTCTTTGCATCTGATAGGAATTTTATTGATATGAAGGGGAGAAAAAGCAAGCTCTGAGATGATTAAAGCAGCTTTGTTGTTGCTGCCTTTGGGCAGTAGCAGCTGGAAAGCCAGTGTCTAGGTTGGGCAGGATGATGTTCATAAGCAGTGTGGTCATGGCTGCTTTTAAAGTAGAGCAGCATTCTTTGCTACAGCTTTTTCCTTTGTCTGTAATAAGCACGCTGTTCTCTTCGCACTTGAAGAGCAATTAAAAGTGGCTTCAAGTTTTTGAACATGCATGCAAGCGTTTTAGTTGCTTTTGCAGTCAAAGGACAGTGATGATGCAAAGTCAGCTCTTACATAAAAGCAAGATTAAATCTTGTGGAAATGGCTCAAACTTGTATGAAGAAAGGGTTCACCTGTCTGGGTTTTCTAAAAACTTTATCCTGTATTTTTTTTATTAGTCCTACATATAAAAAAATAGTTTGGTGCTGATTCTATACTAATACGTCACTTGATACGCATAACCGAAGATTTTGGTGAATTATTTCCTCCAGGTATTTATATAGGCGTTAATTTTTTGAAATCATAAGCCTTTAATCTTCATGCTTCTGTGATATTAGTTAATACATTAGACACGAAGAGTTGCTCTTCCAATTTCAATGGTAATAAAGCTTTGAACCTATGTACCAGGCTGTTGTAGTGCTACCAAAATAATTATTTAGTTATTGCATCTGTTTTTTAAAACTCGGCAGATGTCATAGCTACTCCTAATATCAGGAAGTAGAAAACAAAGCAAGGCTGACTCTTGGGTTCTTCTGGTTAGATCATCAAAAAGTTAAAAGCAATACAGTTTTCAAAAATATGTAGATTGTTTTTATATGGTTGAAATTCTTCTATGAAATAAGGAATGGAATAGTTAATTTTCTAAATAAATTTTCTAATCCAAAAATAGTTACTAAAATAACTCCTTGATGTTGTCTGTGATGATCTTGATCCTCAGCCTGTTCCTCCGCCCTGCCCTGAGCAGCGTGGTTCCGAAGGAGTGTGTGGAAGCTGCAGAGGCTGTGGCCGGGGACGCCATGCTCGGTGCTTCCGTGCAGTCCCTGTGCGGTGCCAGCCCAGCCAAGGGTCTCGCCGGGGGTTTGCTGCTGCGTGTGTGGCGGCTGCAGTGCCGACAGGGCGAGCCGTCAGAGCGTGACCGTGGTGGTTGGCAGATGTTTGCCGCGGGCTGTTGCAGGTGTGGGGTCACGCTCGGGGATTTCGGAGCGTGCTGTGCCAGCCCTTTGGGTCAGAGCAGCATGCTCTCCTTTGGGACAACCTCAAACCAGGCCTGCCACCCCACTGCTTGACGGGCTGGCATAGTCGCAGCAATGGGGTGCAGCAATCCAGTCACTCCGGGTGGAAAATAGCAGCAGAGGTTTCTGGCTTGCTACCAGCTTTACATACCTTCCCAGGAGCGAGCCATGATCATAGCATAGCATAGAATCATAGCATGGTTTGGGTTGGAAAGGACCTTAAAGATCATCTGGTTCCAACCCCCTGCCATGAGCAGGGACATCTTCCACTAGACCAGGTTGCTCAGAGCTCCACCCAACCTGGCCTTGAAGAATGCTTGCTTTCTAAAATTCCCAAATGAGTTTTAGAGTCTTTGTTTTTGCTGACATTCTGCTTTTCAGATTCATGCAAGTGAGCTTGTCAGCTGATCTTCAGGTTGTGTTTGCTACATGTCATTGCTCAAACAGTGAACGGGGCGCATCCTCCCCGTTACGGTTTCTGGCCAGGCGGCATGCCGAGAGATGCCACCCACATCAGTGCCTAGCCTGTTTCTGAACGCTCCACTGATGACACCAGCAGCGGTGGTGCTTTTGCAAATGACAGTGGGCTTGTAAGGAGATCACTGGGAGCGGTGTGAGACAAGGAGGTCATAGCTCCCGAAAAATGCTGCTGTTTCTCCCAGGTTCTTTCTGTATTGTGCTGCTAAGGGCAATGGACGTTCTGACTGCGGCTCTCGTGCGTTGCAACAGGCAACTTGGAGAAAGGGGCAGCTGCGCCTGAATTGCACGTTAGATGTTGTGTGGGGGACGTGTTGGTCCTCACGAAGAGCGTTCGCGGTACAAACAGCGTCGGGCAATCTGTTCCTGGTTGGTTGCTGTTTAAGCAGGCAAAGGTCCAGAGAAACAAAGGCATGGGACCGGGGAGTGCAGGACCAGGCAGCCTGTGCCAACCCCTGGTGCCGGGCCAGGCCTCCCCAGCAGTGCCAGCTGCGCTGGGCTGATGTGTCCCAGCCAGGCAGAGGTGATGGCTGCGAGACGTGCTGCGGACCAGCTGCGCCTTTAAGCACTCACTGAATGCTTTCACAGCCAACCTCAGGAAAAAATATTACAAAAACATCTGGGAGTTCCCAGGAAGGTTTATGTTCCCCAGGTCAAGGTAGCTGCAGGTTTTGCGGAGCTCGGAAGCCAGCCCTGTCCGTACGTACCATTTCTAAAAATCCCCTGCCTGCTGCTGGGGGGGCTCATTCGCTGGAGTAATGCCCTCCTGGATTTACTACTGGGTTTTAATTCTGTGTGCTTGGGATCCCAGCTAAAAAAAATTGCCCTCGTGTGCCGTATCTGGAGACTTACTGCCTCCAGGGAGCTTTTCCACACTCTTTTCAGAGATATACAGACATCATTGCTTCAAATTTGGGAAAGATGCCACCACTATCCCGCCAGTCTGCATCCAGCGGACACACCCCTGTCCTTTCAGCTAACAGGCTTCCACAGCCCCTCTCATCTCTTATCTTGGGAAGCAATTTTTAAAGCTTTGTGTGATATTTTCCTTCCGCTGCACAAAACCACTGTTGCTATTTGTGCTGTCATTCACTGCAGAGTTCTGTCGCGACGTTGATGACTGAAGACCTGATTCTTGAAGCAGCATTGGGGATGCTGAATATCTTAGGTGAACATTACCTAAAGACTGACTTGCTTTTATTGAACGTGATACGGAGGATCCTTGCATATTTTCACTTGATATTCCGTGTATTGCAGTGGTCACACTAGAGGAAAGGCAAGCTTGCATCATCCCCAGGCAAAGGTTTAATCGCCAGGTCTGTGCAAAGGAGAGAAGAAAAAAAAGAAAAGGCTGTTTTGCTCTTAGAGGTATCCTGTAAAGTAATATCATTGTCTGTAATGTAGTCTGCCAGACACTTTCCACTGTTTTCAGTTGTAAATGAGGCTTTGCCAGTCTTCAGCTGCTCAGACTGAAGTTTCCATGCTGAGCGTCTGCCTCGAATTGCATTTTTGAGAAAACTGCAGCTAAAATGGCTGAGTTGTTGGGTTTTTGTTTTGTTTTGTTTTCCTGAGGATTAAGCTAAAGAAATGTGGTTTTCCTCACTTTGGATGTTCTGTTGAGCAGCTCAAGTGTATCCTGCATGAGGAGGAAAGGGCTTGGGGGCCGTAGAGCTGGAATAAGGGCAACTAGAGGCGAGTGGGAAGGGTTTCTAACCACTGCCAGCATTTACCTGCTGAACTAAATCCTGGTTTTTATCATGTTTGTTCTCTGTGCAGCCTAGCAAATAGCTGTGAATCCCACAGCTACCAGCAGCCTTTCACCCCTACAGACAAAGGCGAAGTCACAGGGCAAACACAGCTTTCTACCATAGAAGCTTGCTGTGTTAGCTGAAGAGGTCCATGGATCTGAAGCCCTGAGCTCACCGCTGATGCTCAGAGGAGGCCAGGGTGCAAAGGCAGCTTTTTGGTGTGTTTTTCTATTGGCTTCATTCAGTAGGAAGCCCCAGATTTGTTGTTCGGGTTTTATTTTTCACCTTCTGAGATTTCCTGTACATCCGCCAAGCTACAAAGTCCTGTGCAGACATCAATCAGCTGATCTTCCCGCTGAGCTACTGTGCTAGGTGGTGGTATTTTATTTCATATATGAGGAGTTGTGGCTATTAATTTGGGACTTGACAAACCTAGTGCTTAATTTTTGAGGGAATTGGCCATTTTAATTCTCTTTCCAGATTTCCAGCCAGGCTCTCGCTGTGTTCAGTTGTGGCTGTGGGTGCTCAGCCCTTCTGTAGACCAGAAAAAGGAGGCAGGAGCCACCTGGGAGCTTCTCCCATATGTGACACGTATTGTGTCAAGCTTTACATTTTGTAGCAGACACAGAGACAGGATCTAGTTCTCTGGGGTGGCATTTACCTGCCTTAGATAGAGATCAAGTCAGGGACCTCTTCCACCGGACCAGGGTGCTCCAAGACCCGTCCAAGCTGGCCCTGAACACTGCCAAAGAGGGGGCAGCCAGAGCTTCTCTGGGCGACCTGGGCCAGTGTCCCATCACCCTTTAAAAGTGCTTCAAATGCACATGGAAGAGGGGACTGTCTGAATTAGAGACACAAGGAGACATGAGTTCTTGATTTTCAAATGCAGTCATGGTTGGTTAGTTATTTCTTAGTGTGTTTTACCAAGCGTGATCATTTGCAACGGGCTTTCCAGCTATGGCCAGGAAACAGGCAGTCAACTGAAATTTCCTTTACCCCTCTTGTGGCCCACAGTGAAGACCCTCATTTGCAGAAGACAAAATGATCACGTAATGAAATTGTGCTAGGAGCGCAGGTCTCTTAACCTGTCGTATTTTTAATGGAGAAGTAAGGGCTTACACTGAGACTATGCCATTTCCTACAAAGTGATGTTGAAAAAAAATTTTCCGAAACCAACCACTGCTGAAAAAAACAGAAGGAAAGCACACATGGTGAAGGCCTGCCCACCTCCTGTGCAGGCTGGAATTAGCAGAGAAGTTGTGTGCAGAGGAAGGAATGATGCACTGAAATGAAGCTGTAAACCCTTGGAAAAACCTATATGCAAAAGTAACGCAGCTGCTGGACTGTTCACGGGGAGTTGCGTCTTGTACAACCCGCAGAAGAACCCAGTCTCTGGCATTTCATGGATCAGACCTTTGAGGTGTCGCTTGGTATTATACCAAAGCGAGTGGTAGGTAGGTGCACATCTACCTGCTGTAGCTTCCTATACCTTGTATAGGAGTCTGGCTAAACAGGAGCAAAAAGTTGTTCCAGCATCTTTTGGTTTAAAAAAAAGGTAAACATATATCCCGTCTATATGTACTGCACAGGAGGATTTAATCCAGGGAAATCAACTTGATTAATCCAATTGTGTGCTCTGTGAAGGAGGGACATATATCCATTTGAATATGAAGCATGATAAATCATCTGTTTACCTCAAAAATCTGAAATTTTCTATCTGAAGCAGGATGGCAAGCTAGGTCAGTCTCCTTGTCCATCTATTCAGCCTGTGCTATAAATCAGACATTGCGATTTGAAGAGAGATCTTGAGCAGACTGGTGAAAGGCCACAGGACAGGCATCGCTCCCAGTTTCCGTGAGCTTTATTTGAGTCCGACCTATACGTGAAAGATATTTGAAACCCATGTCAAAGCCGTGATTCAGCCATCACAATGCATTTAATAGAAGAAATTGGTCTCTAGGAAGCTCAAAAAGTTTTTGAACTCTAGAACCAAATCATGTGCTGAGTAGAAAATGATGTTAATGGCTGCTTCCATCAACCTGTTGATCAAAACCAGGCTGAAGGAATGGGGAAGGATGTTGGTGTCTGTGTGGACCGGTGCGGGGTTTGAGCACCTCTCTCTCTCTGGATGCCGAAATCAAAGCATCTTGAAAACTTGAATCTGAATTAAGCCTTACTTGTAGATGTGTGATACCTCACCAGTCTGCTACATTGGCCACACTGCAGTTTTTGGGCCAGTATTAAGATTTGGCTCCGGTTTCTCTCATTCCTTTTTGAGGTAAGTATTTTAATTACGTGGCGGATGATTTCCTTAGGGAATGGTGTAGCGTGCATGCTTGGTTTCGTGGTACATAATTCCTGTGCTGCTGGAGGGACCATGGATATTTCTTCAGCACAGCAGTTCCTCTGCCAATTCGGCTGTCCTCAGTATGGGGTTTCCTCAGAAGCTGTAGAAGAAAGGTCCCCATGTTGTTAGACATAGTTCACCATTCTCTGCCAGAGCTTCAGTCCCTTCCTTCTGCTCTTGAGTCTCAACTGCTGTTAGCTGAGAGCAGGAGGGCCCAGCAGCAAGCTGCTTTTCAAATGATGTCCCATCAAACCCAAGGGAAGCGGTGGGGAGGAAGAGTGCCCGCAACAAAACCGAGGCCGTATTTGCTGTGAAACACACCCGAGATCTGCGACAAAAGAAGCTTCTATAGAAGACTTGGGAGATTGGGCATTTGGGACCTGATGTGTTTGTGATAATCCCATGGGAGCTGTGGCCAAGTAGTGGTGACAAGTCATAAACTGAAGCAGCACTGGGATTTGTTGGAGGATGAAGCTGGGTTCGAAGTGGATGAAGAAGGAAAGCACCGATCTGAATTTATTTCTGACTTCCCTTATGCATGGAAAGAACGTGAAGCTGCTCAGCACATCTCACACCAGAGTGGGGATGTCTAAAACTGATGCCACACTGAGATACAAGGGAGTTACCAATGTAAACAAACATACAGACACAGTGCGTTGGTAAGAGTAGCAAACACTAGGCGGTAATTTTGAGCGGGAGCTTGTGGTTTGTTAGTTATTTATCTTGCTACATGGTTTTTCCTTCGCGTGTCTTAAATATTTAGGCAGCAGGAAGTGTGGTCAGCTCGGGAGTTGCTGTTCTCTTGGCGCTGGCAGGTGTTAGTTTCGTCTGTGTAAAGCGAAATTGGGCTTGCTTTGGAGGGTGCTCTGGCAGCCAGGGCTCGCAGGGTGTTGGGGCTGTACGGCGTAGGTGAACACCGGAGAAGTTTTTATTATTATCGTTTGCAAAAGAGCAATTTTTCAAAATAAAATCCAGCCCATCTGATAGCCGAGGTGTCAGTGTTCTGCTGTTGGAAGGGGCGCTGAACCAAGAATAAATTTAAAGCTGAATTTGAAGATGCCGTACAAAACATCAGGCTGCGTTTCTGTGAGCGTTAGGTATAGCAGTGCAGGCTGAATCGGTGCCAGGGATGTGAGTGTGCACAGCCCTGGGAGGATGTGAAAGCCACATTTCAGATGGGGCCCATCTCTCTATTCATAGCTTTAACTTCTTTTGGATGATGGAGACATCTGTAAAAAGTAAAACAGTCCCCTTTCCTTCCAGAAGAAGGCTATGAGTTTTCCAGCTGTTGGCTAAGACAGGTTTTCCTGTTGAAATAGCTTTTGTCTGATGTAAGTCAAAAACAATATGGTTATGGTAACTGAAAATATTTCTGTGTCGGTTCTGTCCCCTGTTAGTTTTAGTTGTAAATCCAAGTATTTCTGTTCATTGTTGCTTCTCATAGCAGCTGTTTGATTTTTAAAACCTTACGGAGTCTTCCAGTAAAGTGCACGCTGCTGATAAAATGCAGTATTGCTTATATTCTGCATTTTCTTTACTATATTGTGTGGCTAATTTTCTTTTATCATTGTAGTGGATTCTCACGATGACAAAACACGCTCTTGCTTTCCTTCCGAAGTCCTGTTGCTTGAATAATGCGAAAACAAGCCCATAACATTGATTCATGTGGTCCTTGGTTGCAACCAAAATAATATGGGCTGTGCCATGTATTTGTCAGCTGACGCCATTCTATATTCATAAAACACGCCTTGGGATCTTTTTAAGACCTGTAGAGTTTAAAGATTAGCTCATTAGACATCTCTCTGATGTGTAATTATTCCGGACTGTATAATATGTTAACCAGAAGATATGCAATTTATATACAGTAGGCGAGCAAAGAAGAACGTATGTTTAAAAAATGAGTTTTCCAGAGCAGTTTTGCAAAAGAGGCAGATCTAATGCATTTAAAAGGCTTATTTTTATTTAAATCACTTAAAAAAAAAAGTACATATGTTGGCTAGTGAAGGAATTTCAGTTTTGTATCTTATGTGTTTCTTTATGTGCTATAATTCTGTATTTTCTTCTGATTTCAAGATACAGCATTTTACAGACTAGAGAAACCCTAGGAAACTAAGAGTTGAAAAAGCATGTTAGGATATCTGCTCAATCTTGAAGCCAGGGCTGCCTTATCTCCTCTGACTTGCTTTGCGTTGCTCTGTACTAGTCGTTCTTGAATGAGATAAGATCATAGAATCACAGAAGGCTTTGGGTGGGAAGGGACCTTTACAGGCCATCCAGTCCAACCTCCTGCCACCAGCAGGGCCATCTTCACCTGGATCAGGGTGCTCAGAGCCCCGTCCAACCTGGCCTGGAAAGTTTCCAGGGATGGGGCATTGACCAACTGTTTTGAGCAACCTGCTCCAGTGTCTCACCACCCTCATGGTAAAAAATTTCTTCCTTCTATCCAGTCTAAATCTCCCTTCTTTTAGTTTAAAACCATTACTCCTTGTCCTGTGACAACAGGCCCTGCTAAAAAGCCTGTCCCTACAAAGACCTGATGCTTTCATGGTTTTCTTGCAGAAGGTTCTTCTGAAGCACACTAAGCAGACATTTTTAATACATCCAAGTCAAAATGGTAATTTTTAGAGCTTCAGCTGGCATTTAGACTTTCAGTGTGGCTTCAGAGGTGCTGAGCACCCACCTGGCACTGGGTATCCAGCAGTTCCAGGGACACGAGAAGTTGCCTCCCACTGGTGGCAGCAAAAGCCATTTTCCAAAAATGTCTGTGAATCTTCCACCACGTATGCTATCCTCTTAGCGACAGAGGCACTTCTGAAGTGAAACCATTACAGTACAAGGACCTGACCTCATTACTAATTCCAAAGAGTTAGTAATGAGCCTATCATCTCCTAGGCTCTGTATTTCTGTGGCTGTTAGCTAAGGCACACATTCTCAGAGGTACAAGCCTGCAAGCAAAATTCAGAATCAGTACGTTAAATCTGAGGCCCGTGTTTTGTTGTCCTGACCTCTGAATTTCTGAAACCTGCAAAGAAAACGTCATGACTCAATTTAAACCTTAACTTCTGGAGCCAGAAGGTTCAACCTGACTGGTGCATCTTTGCTACTCAAACTTGGTGTAAAGCAGAGACCATAAGACACACTTTTTCAACAGTCTCTGCCAGTGGCCATGGTTTTGCACTCAGAATTAGAAAGAATCCGTGAATCATATTGGCGGTTTTTGTGAATACAGTTTTCCAGAATTCTTGGCCCATTCTTATTCAATCATCCTTTTCACTGATCTGCTGTTTGGTTAACCCAGAGCCTGCCGGTTTGTGTGAAGCTGCTGGTCTTATGCAAAACCTGTAGTGAAACTGTTGGTGAAATAATTGCTCAGCGACGCTTGAAAGGGTAAATAGCGAAGGAGTAATATCCTGGGGTACAAAGCCGCTTTGCTGCTGCATAAATAGCATCTTATCAGAAGAGGTGATTGCACTGTGTAGTAGAGAAATGAAGAGGTCTGTTGGAGTAATGGTAAGGGATAGAAAAATCTCCAAAAGGGCACTGTGGATTCTAGAGCTCTTGGGGGTTTTTTGAAGCCACGCTGGATGCTGTTAGGGAAAATACTTTGTAGGAATTCAGTGCTCGCCCTGCACTTCATCAGGCTGGTGAATCCCATCAGCCTAAATGAAGCCAGAAAATGGATCTGTGCGGCTCTCCCTGCATTTGTTTCTCAGAAAGACACAGGCTGACTTTAGGCCGCCATCAAAGAATGCAAACACGTCTTGAAATTCAGTTGTAGTCAGTAAATGCAGACTGCCCTTGGAGGAATTTGCGTTTGGGTGGGATTCAAAATGAGCGTTACTCTGTTAGAGGCAGTTTGTGGATCTTGGCCGCTTACATGGGCTCATGGCAGATTTTTGCAGAGCAGCCCTGCAGAGGCTGAAGCGAAAACCAGACCCTCTCAAGGACTCTGCTTTGTCTCCTGCAGTTGCCTCACTGAGGAGCCTGGGGCAAGACCCGAAGAAAAACACATTGTGTGATTGTGACATTTCAAAGCAACACCGCAGAATGACAGTTGTTTATTATTCTCCCAAACCTGCTCTTGCTGCTGGAGACTGGCACGAAGAGAAACGCTTCATGTCCCCTTTTGCCAGAGAGGAGTGCCTTCAGCGTCCTCCCCAGCTGCAAGTTTGTCAGTGAGACGGCTGCCTGGCTGCCTCCCCGTGAGATGCGCGGCCACACCGCAGTGGAGTGGGTGCGAGCTAAATACTTTTACAGCAGCATTACTAATGGTTACTCCTGCATTTGGAGAATTAAAATGTAATCTGATATGCATAAATTTGCCAGATATCATGCATAAGCTATTTTCTTTTATTCTTATCAGCTCTTGCATGTTGCATTCTTAGGGATGCTTTTTTCTTAGTCCCCTAAAGAAAACATTTTACAAAACACAGAAAGATGAAGAATCTAAGCTTTGATATGGACAAACAAACCAGAGGACCACTTTATTCTGCAAAAATAGAGGAAGTGTCAGCATCCACGTTGACAGGAGCTCAGACTGGACTGATGGGGAGACCCATATGGAGACCCATGATGGAAAAACTGAGACTTAGAAAACTGGAGCTCCATGATTGATCGTACTAAGGCAAGAGCGATGAAAGCAAGCTGTTAAATGCAGTAATTGAGGTATTGCCACCATATATATAATAACAGGCCTTAAACATGTTCTGGTTACGCGTTGCCACAAGTCGTGGTGTGCAGGCAAGTACTTTTGGTAAGTCAGTACGTGGAGGTGCTGCTGAAGACCTCAAGGGACACAGGGTTACTGCAAACTGGCAGGAGAGCTCTCGCCAAACCATTGCCAAATAAATTCTCAGGAACAAATTTCCTCTTCTTAATAATAACCTGCCTGGCTGATTTTCTGGGCCCAGAAGCTCTCGTGATCCTACTGTACAAACACAACGCTGGAAGAAGGTGGTTTTGATTTGGTTTTTTCCTTTCAAGTTGTGTTGTGTTGTCACAAGCCCTTCTGATGTGAAAGATAAATGGAGAGGAAATGAGGCAACTTATACTTTTTTTTTTTCAAAAAGGAAGGAGCATTGAAACATTGAGGCGGAAGAGCCGAGCAGCCGAGGAGACTCAGACACACATTTAGCAAGAGAGACAATAGCTGACGGGTGCTTCTTCCCGGGAAGTCTTCTTAGACTTGGAAAAAACAAACACCAGCACTAACCCTGTTGTCTGCTCAGGGATGCTTTCATGAGCGCTTGAGGAACTGAAACGCATCCAGGCAGAAGAAGAGTAAAGTAGCACGCTTGGCGGACTGTCCGGTGGCTGGGCTGTAGCCCCTCAGAGCTTGGTGCTGCCGTGTAGAAGGGGGCTTTAGTGAACTCAGCTCCGTGGAGGAAGCCAGGCGACGTGGAGACCCCACCTGCGGAGCTGCCTGCCGCCACCTTCCCGTCACAGCCAGCGGCACCGTAGCTGCGCCCAGCTGGGAGGCAGTGGGGCTCTGAATTACAGCTGAAAATAGAAGCTTAAAAAAGAAAATAAATACTTCTTTTCAAGAGTTTGCTGGGACAAAGAGTAATTAGAGCTTAAACCCCAGCAGTTGTGCAGGAGGGACTGCAAGATAAAGGCCTTGTTTTGTATGTGTCCTCTGTTATATTTGCATCAAATTCTTTCTGAACACATTTCTTCTTTTTTCTTTTTTTCCTCAAATTCCCCGAACCTATGGCCTTGTGACGTGGGAGTATTTCTTCTGCCTCTGGTGATGTGCATTGCTGGCGCTGGCTGTAGGAAGAGCAGAGCTGGTGAAGGAGATGGCAGTCCTTCATCTCTGATACTGCTGTGACTGCAGAAACTTCGGGGTTGTTTTGCTTTTACTTGAACTCTTTTCAGGATAAAATTTATGAATTAATTCTGAGTTTGCTAGCCGAAGGCATACTTTTATTAGTCAGGTCCTAGCTTTAATTCAGAAGAATCAAAGGCATAGACTCTGTCAAGTAAGAAATGATTAATTAAGTTTAATGGGTCCTTTTAGCTTTGCAAAAAAAAACCACACTAAAACGTTTGGATCACTTTGTTTCCTTCTTTTGCAGTGCTTTGGAAATACTGGGGTCTTGATTATGGCCTTGCTCAACTCTCGATGAGAGAAAAGAGGGAAGAGGTGGCCCCTGGCAGGCCTCCCACGGCGAGAAGGCCCAGGCAGCCAGAGGGCCATCTCCTGGCTGCTGTTTGCTTTTTCCCCTTGATTTTCTTTTCACGACCTCGTGCCTCAGTTTCCCTGCCTCTGCTGGTGGATTGTCCCTGGACTAAATTTAGCAGGGGCTCTTGGAGCCGTCGCATGGGTTTCGCAAGGGAAGGGAAGACGAGACCTCCTGCGCGCCATTGCAGTCAGTTCTGTTTCCTTTGCCCCGTTTTGCAGCTGGCAGCGGGTGGAAGGCTGCGTCCTGTCCCAAACCGGGGCTGTCGGGCGGTAGCAGCCGCTGCAGTAGAGCCCGAGTAAAGCCTAAGTGAGAAAACCAGACATACTCGTGCAGACCAGGATTGTTTGGAAGGGCGAGAGGAGGCTCAGTCGAGGTCTCCGTTTTCAGCCGAGCATCAGCATGTCTTCTCGCCGTCGTGTCAAACCAGCCATTTTGAACCCTTGATGCAGGCAGGTGATGCTCTGGCACTGCGGTAGTGAGCGGTGTTCTGCCGCGTTGCGGAGCTGCAGCTTCACTTCCCCATCTGCAATATTCACAGGAAAAGAGACCATTTTACACGGGGTTTGGTGAGCAGATTCATGTGAGAATTATATGCTTTTTTGTAGACTCTTCGCCTTAATTGATGCTTTTTTGCAGCTGTGGGAAGGAACCTCCTTCCCCACAGGATGAGGCACCAACGCTTCCTCCTGTCTGTTCTGTAGAATTAAAAATTCGGTGAGTGGTGTGGTTTTGCTGGCTGGGAGATACTATGATCCGCAGAGAAGTAGAGAAGGGTTTGTTTGTGAAAGGGCAGACTCTTATTCGCATGAGTGTAGACTCTTCAATGATTGGAAGTATTTCTTGCAAAGTGTGAAAGCAATAATTTTTTAATGCAATCATTTTTTAAATCCATTTATTTCTAACAATTTAGCAAACCTGTTTAAGGATATCATCTTATTTTTTCTGAAAGTGAGGACAGATTATCAGCGAGGAGAATTTGTCTAGTTTGGCTTAGCTAAGGCATAGAGAGATTAAGCATGTATTAGAAAAATCATTTAGAAATACCACAGCTAAGAAACATTCATCTACTGATTCATTTTCCCTGCTGAAGACCTCTAGTCCGCACTGGCTGCTGTTCTGCAGCTGCTGGGTGTGCGTATGCATGGCTGATATGATGGAAATATTTTTTCAGTATGTTTAATACACATGCAAAACAGGCTACTCCAAGTCAAGAGTGAATAATTCTGGCTGCACTAGGGCAAGCACACAGACTGTCTGCTGGGAGCAGGACGCTGCACCCTGCAGCGTGGTGCTGCGAAACCACCTTTTTGTCTTGTAGGTTGGGTCACCCTGAACAATCCCTACTGGAGCGTCTGTATTGCCGACACAGTCTGTGTGGCGTCACCACGCTTTGAAGCAATAAAATACATGATATACTAAAGGGGTTTTGAAAGTGATGCTTCACTCAAACTTCTCGGTTTTATAAAGTGAGTCCTCCCATCCTCTCCCCAACAATGTTTTGCTGTGACAACATTTCCTTGCATTCGTCTTGCAGTATTATGGCACGAAATTAATGAGAACCTGAAGCAAATGACTAAAAATGCACTACAAGGAAATATTTTCCCATTTTTGTTGTCCGAGCTTAATGTAAAGTGGGAGGTGGGGTAAAAAAATACCTTAGAATGTGAATTGCATTTTACAATGTTCCTCTTACTGTAATATAAAGTTTCCGTAGAAGCTTAATTAAATATATTTTTTTAATTTGCTCGCCCTTTTTTTAAAAAAGGGGAAAAGCAATACAATGGATTTTTGGTTTTCACAGAGAGTTGTCTCTTTGTCCACATAAAGACCTACGTTGTCTGCTACATCTAATAGGGATAAACAATTCTGTCTCTTTTGCTGTGTGAAATACACATCTGTTATTTTTTTCCCCTCTGCTTAATAAAGTTTGCAGCACAAATATCACTGTGGTTTTGACTTAAAAGAACTTCCTGGGATGCTGTAGCAGAGAGGCGATTTTAAAAATATGTATTTACCAAGAAAGCAACATGTCAAAAGACCACAAGAGGAGGTTGCCTGAGAGACTGCGAGAGCAAAAGGCTTTTTCAAGCTCATAGGCTGGCAATGGGAAGGAAGATGTCTCTGAGGCTGCTCCTCTAATGTACCCGTTCTGCACTTTGGAGGTGGGTGAGAACAGTTCGTTTGTCCAGCTGTGCGTCCCATCATTTCGTTGTCTGGCCTGTGCCTTTGTGGAGGTTCTGGAAGAGATCCTCTGAGCACCTTTCACTACTTGGGCATCCTTTTGGTTCAAGCCTCCCATTTAAGCCATCGACTTTTCAGTTTCCATCTTCTCTCCGGTCTGCAGAGGGTAAAAAGTTTTATTGGAGGGCTGCGGATGTCCCTGGTATGAGGAGATGAAAAAGTGATCTGCCAAATGTCGGGCACCTTCCCGGGGAGAAGATGCATGCGTTCCCTCCAGTCCCCCTCCGGGCATCCTTCTGCGGCTGCTGCCCTGCAGAGGACCAAGGGAAGGCCGTGCGGGCACAAGCTAAGAAAAATAGATGAAGCTGGGAAACAGTCCCAGCTGGCGTACCAGTAACATGGGTATGGCCTTGGGCTACAGACCAGTGCTTCGGAAATCTGACTGGTGCTACCTGTTTGAGTTTAAATCTGTGCATTTGCCCAGTTGGTACCCTTTTCCATCTTGTGGGGTTTGTGTGTTTGTTGAAGAGAAATGGAATAAAATATTACCACGGGATAACGGTCTTCTGCTACAGTGCTTAAAAAGTGATGCCTTCATGGGAAACGCGGTCCTCTGAGAAGTCCATCTGGGCTGACTTGCACCAGACTGGTGGTGAAAGGAGTTATAAGGCAGAGAGAATAAAGAGAACTTTAAGACTAACGGAAGGTAATCTTGGGATAAATGAGGCCCTGCATAGAAAGATGTCTGTGTATACTCACAGCTATGTCCAATGCCGTAGAAGTCTTTGCCTAGTTTTGTAATAAAGCTGTCTCGTATGGCATGATTTTGGCAAAATAATAAAGAAAAAAGAAATGAGCAAAAACATCTTGTGGATCTACATGAGCACACTCCAGGAACTGCACAGAATTAATCTTGTGCAGGTGTATCTGTGGAAATATATATTAGTCAGAAAAACCTTCAACTAGTGGCGTGAAGGTGGTTATTTCTGTTAGCTGTGTCTCTGACGTGAGAATGGTTTTGGTGATTGTGTCTTGTGGGTGGTCGGGCAGCAAAGTAACTGCCTGCAACGCCTGTCACCTGCAAGGGCGGGAAGAGAGAATACATCATCCTGATTTAAAGGGTGATGTGGCATTGGCTTACATTTTTTGAAAGCTGTTTGAATGTTCCCAAGAAACATTCTTGTACGACCTACTGTGATGGGTAATGTGATGCTGAGGTCCGGACTGGAGAAAACTGCTCGAGACGCGCTCGGTGTCCGTTTCCCCATTACTGGCTCAGCCTGGGGTTCACGGAGCTGAAGAAAAACTCCAGACTTGAAAACCATTGCCCTTCACCGAAGGAGCTTAATACAGAGCGTATTTTAGCTTCTTGTGGCCCCCAGGAACGCGTTTGGGTTCATTTGTTTTATTAGATCCCTAGTTCTTCTGGTGCCGTGAAATAAGCTTATAAATAAAGAATTGTCAGACCTTATTCTTGTTGAATTTGACTGTAAGTAATTGTTTCTGGACAGGGTGTTGCTGCTTCTAACCCCATTACCAATAAAGGATAAATTTCAGCAGCCTTAAGGATAAGCTTGTCTGACACGGTGTTAATCAAACCCCTGGCTCATGTTGGGCTGGTTTCTGCTTGATTAACCACAAGCTTTGGCCTTTATGTAATTCGTGATTATTGTGGGGTTTTTTTTTAATCTGACAAGTGCAAAGGCAACTCGTGAAGTCTTGTTTCTCCTCTCAGCAATGATTCGGCGGTGGGAGTCTTGCAGGGGTGCTGGCTGGTGGCCCCCGCCGTTCGATACACGACCATCTGGTCTCACCGGTTGCAATTCAGGCATTTTAAGGTTAAAACTGAAATTGTTCCCAGTGTTTTCCCCATCCCCTGCCCCAGCCCTGCTGCAAGCAGTTTCCTGAGGCTTGCTGCCTCTCCCCTCTGCAGTGGTGGTGGGGTGGCTGGGGCAGGACCCGTCTCTGGCCGGAGGGGCTGTCTGTCCATGCCCCCAGCGCCAGAGGGGACGCGTGTGTGGGAGGAGGTGTGCAGGGGCTGGAGGGTGCGGGCTCCTGGGCTGGCACGTGTCCATGCAGCGCGTGGTCTGCCTGATGGAGGCTCCTTCTCCTGCAGGTGGGGACGAGACCTGTGCCTGTGGCTTCGCAGGCGCGGACTGGTGCTAAGATACGTTTTCCTGGGCATTGCCATCTTAAGAGCAGCTGGTCTCAAATAAAATACCGGGCAACCTGTCGTGCCATGGGAGGGAATTGCGTGCCTCTTGCGAAGGACCTAGCGTGGAAATGGCGTGACTGCAATTGAGGGATCCTCCGGAGAGCTTCAGCTTATAGCAAGGCATGGAAGATGCACTGTTAGGATAATGAGGGTTAGCCGTAGGTCAAAGCTGTGATAGCCCTGTCTCTGCGTTTCCCAAGAAGATTTTTCTTGATCCCAGTCTGCGAGGGAAGGGGAAAGGAAGCCCAGCTGGAGCAAGGAGTTTCTGAGTTTGACCCAAGAGATGGTCTGTGTTTAAGCAGGATTAGTGCTCTGTATTTTGTTCTGCATTTTTTAATAATGAGGCAGTATTAAAACAGCAGGATCCATAGTAAATTACAAAAACAAGCCCTATTTTTCCAGTGCATGAGGTCTGCGTCACTCAGGTCTGTCTGCTCCCTCTGAAATACAAGATGCTTATGAAGTTGCCTGAGAAGAACATTATAGGTATATAAACCCATTGAAATCTAGGGGATGACTGTGCAGCTCATTGTAAAATTTGGCCTCGTGTAGCGAGCACTTGAGGAAGAGCTAAGTACTCGAGTAATATTGTAGAAAGGGAGGTCTGCAGGGCTGGAATGGAGCCTGTTAGTTTTGACTCCTCCTTTGCTGTGGATCAAGTTTACGTGAACTTATAGACGTGTTTGCTTACCTTGCTCTGCGAGAGAAGCTTTGCTTCTGGTGGAGCACAAATTCCACATCCGTGGTCTCAACTGGCAAACTTGCTAAGAAATGTCTTTTTTTTTTTTCAAAACACAGCTTTAACCTTCCCACTCTTCCCACTTGTTTGGAGTGCTGGGTGTACTGGCGTTCAGCATGCACAATGCTTATTGTTTCTTTTAGGTTTTATTCTGTCTAGGGTTTGCTTTGATACAGCAGATCATCTACTTTTTTTACAGTTCATGTCCCTCAGGGCACAAAGTGTATTTTCCAAAGGGCTTAAATGGTTTAAGAAGAAAAATCTGCCAGATCTCCAAGGAGATTTATATCTACTGATTGTGGCGTTTTTTGCAAATCCAATTCAAAAGGTGCTGAGTGCAAGCAATTGTGCTGTGAAGAGGTCATCTTGCTACCCTTGGAAGGGTCATCTTACTACCAAACACCAATACTTAAGTGAAATAACAACTTCTATGTCAAGTTCTTACCTCTTTCTCTTCCTCACTTCCAAATGGCTGAAGTCCGGTGAGTGTGAGCAACCTCTCTCTTGTATGCCAGGCAAAGAGTGAGTTACTGTTTTCTGACCTTTTTTTGTCTGATTTTTCCATTTGGCAACACATTGCTGGGAGCAGAGGAGCGTGGCACGGCGAGCTAGTCGGGCTGTGCGTGGCTGTCCCATGGGGCTGAAAGCCAGCGGCTACACCAGGAGAAATTCATGGCAGAGCTTGCCAAAGAGTGCCCTTATTTTTTAAAGTTGCATGGCAGTTTATTTCAATAAAAGTAGTGAAACCCAAAACGAAAAGCCAGGTATCTGAGGACGTGCTGCAGGTCTGATGACTGGGAGTTACATACAAGTGTCCAGCATGGGTGATGCACTGTGAAGAAGGTCAAAGGCAGTGGAGAAGCAGGAAGAAACAAATTTGGGGGGAGACTCCTGATTTTTGGTGGGGCAACTGGCAGATGTTTCTTGTTTCTCCATACAATGATATTTGGTTTGAGTCTTAAAAATGTATCATAACTTGTGCTAAACTTCTGTGATCAAGGGCAAGGGTGGTTCTGTGGAACAGGAGATGCATGATGAAGCATTTTAAAAGTTTATTCTACAGCAGGATCTAAACCCTCGGGAGAGAGTGTGGACCCTTGCCGTGTTAATTTGACGGGAATCCTTCCACCTCCATCGCTGTCGTCTTTTGCTGTGGGTAATGTGGGTCGCATGCAGGCTTCTGCTGGAGCTGATTACACTCCGTATTCCGCTAGGATAAACGTCCATCTGGCTGCTGGGTTCCAAGTCATGTTTGTACGGGCTGGAGCGGCGCCGTTGCCAGACCAGCCGAGTGGGGAAGCTGGCCTTGCTTCGTGTAAACAGCTCTGATGAAGCAAGCCACGCTAAATTTGGAAAAAAGATTAGGGGAACCCATTTCTCAACCGCCCTGGAGTATTTTATCTCCAATTGCCTCTTGTTATCGTTTCATGGGAAGAGTTTCTATTACTCGTGACTGTTTCCATCATGTTTATTTTCAGATAGCATATTTTTATCTTCTGTAAACCAAAAGACTTTAAAGATCCCTTGGCGAACAATGGATCAAGGGTCCGTCCGCTTCTCTTCCCACCCGCAGGTAGCGTTGCAGTTCCTGCTGAGCCAAGCAGTGCAGGGCCGGGCCGTCGTGTAGTGCCACTCACAATCTCTGCAAAAACCCCTTCTAATTTTAAGAGAGGGTAGGACTTTTAATACGGAAACCCTTTGCTACGAGTAGTGCAAAGACTGGAATAAACAGCACGAAACGTTTACTGCTCAATTTGTGTTTTGGTTGATCGTAGATATATCCTGCACATAGAAATCACATTAATGTCGTATTTCTCACTTATGTGTTATGAATTGCATAGTTCCTTCCTTTTTGGTCATCATACTTTAAGCTGGTCTAAGAAATGTCGACACTGAAGAATCACACTTCTGAGCCACTTTAGCCATAATTGAAAGACTTTGCCAAAATTGCAGGCGTTTCCTGCGATTGTTGGGGGTTTTTTCCCAACACCAGAATTTTGTTCTTTGTCCCACTTCCTCTGCAGGTTGTTACTGCAGGATACAGGCAGCAGTGGAGTGAGGTGCAATGTCCCAGAGCCCTCTGTAACAGGCCACTGGGAGCTGGAAGAGAGAAAAACACGGTGGCAAACAGGGCAAAGCCTGAGCAGGAAACTGCACCGGGGCTGGGGCCAACAACATCCTACGGCTGGCTGGGACCAGAAGGGAAAATAATGCTGTCAAGAAGGTTGTGGGAAGCTTTGTCCTTATTTGGAGAATAAGTTTATGCCTTTGCCCAAAGCAGGCTGGTTTTTTAAAGGCTGTCGGATGGGCATGGATTTTCTGCTTCAGCAGCGCCCGTATCCTGCTATTACACACGAGCACATTTTATAGTTAGTAGGTCTCAAAACACCTGGTCTCTTAAAACTGGGGGGTTGGAGTCCAGATTGTCACGTGGTGCTCTCCCACAAGTGAATCTGGGAAAAACTTACCTACCTGAGAACTTGCCTCCAGCTGAGCCATCTCCATGCAGCGGGCAGGGCTCAGTGGGGCAGAAGGCTTGTAGGGGAAAGGGCAGGAGCGGGGCAGAAGGGCCTTGCCGTTCAGCCGAAGGCAGCGATCCCGCTGATGCTGGAGAAGGAGAGCTGGCTGCACAGGAGCAGCTGGAGTGAAAGGTCGTGTCGATATTGGCCCTGAACTTGAGACATGCGGCAAATTCCATGCATCGAACTGAAAATAAAATTGCAGAAGCAGAGGAGGTGATGGAGCTTTTTCTTTTGCATCTGCATCCATGTAACTACAGCGATGTAATTATCAGCAATTTATGGAGTTGTTGAATACTGCGGCTATCTGAATCGATGACTTACCTCTGACAGCCTGGTAATGCCCCACAGTAGGAACAAATCGGAGCTGGGCCTGAAATCAGCATCTTACAAAATCCTTGTATGCCCATCTCTGCGAATTCCTTCGCAGACTAGCTATTTTTCCATGGCAGTCTCAGCCCCACAGGTTTGGTTTTTTTAGATGGAAACAAAGTCGCCACAAGTGGTAAATCTTGGACCATAGCATCTTCTGTGCCAGAGCATCCTATGCACTTTCTCCCGTAAAATCCGATGCGCTTCCTCTCAGAAGATCCATGGCTTTTCTCTTTCTTTAACCGTATTTAAAATTAGTTAAGATAAAAAAAAGGCATGAACATTCTGTGATTCTGGGAACTGCGCTGACATTTAAACCCCACTTTTTAGTGAGAAATGGCAATAAAATCAGTAGTACTGCAGGAAGTTTTGCATGGTTACTGTAGAAAGACTATGCTGATACACTTGAAACAGCAAATCCTTCGAGATCGCTCTCTGATTTCATCACAGCTGCTGCAGACTCACGGCCTGCTGTGTGAAATACAGAAACATCATGAAAACTCCCAGTGAATCCCTTTTGGTGGTGGTGCTGGTGGGTGGCTGGGAGGAGACTGCGGATCGGGGAGCATCAGCGGAGGATGGAGGTGGCTCAGCTTTTCCCGGGCTTCCGCGGTGCTGCTTGCTGGCTGCCCTGGATGGCCCTTCGGCAGTGCTGAATGCCAGCCCTGGTTCAGGAGCCCGTGTATGTGAAAGGCTTCAAGAAATCACAGTTTGGGAACCACCATTTTTTTGTCTTGCACAGAAAAATTGATTTTTTTTCTTTCCCCCCAAGCAGAACAGAATAAAATTTTGAAAGCATCAGAATTTCTAGAGGTGTGAAATTCTGTTTCTCTGTTGTATGTTCAGGAGAAAACCTTTGTCGTGGGGCTCCTTAACACAAGGAAGGAGGGGATCTCTCCAGCATCCAGGGCAGTCGGGATGCTAGCGAGATCATAGTGCAGGTTTTGGTTTTCACATTGCCGCAGACTCTTTGAGTCACTTACATGCACATGGCTTTAACTTCTAGCTTCACTTCCCTGTTAGTAAAGCATTACTATTTCTTTGATAGAGTTAATTGCCTGTAAATTGCTTTAAGATTCCCAGAAATGAGACTGTCAGTGTGTTTATTGCTGTTATTGCTACTGATGAGATCTTGATCACACCAAGACAATACAAGATTAGTGTTTATTGCTGCATGACCGAGTATCTGTTTACATTAAAACAAAGAAGAGACTGCAGTGCCCAAGCCTGGAAAACATCCTTTGTAGGAGCTTTGAGTCAGCTTTAAAATGATTATGTGATAAAATTGGCTAAACACTAGCCAGTATCACTTGTGTATACGTTTCTTTGACAAATTATCCGCTCTGGAACACCCACTGCTCTGTGGCAATATGTCCTAGGGAGAGGCAGATAGCATCTTTTCTTCGAGAAATGGATTTGGGGAGTGTTTTGCCCACTCCTAGAAGGAAAAACAGTGTCCAAAACCCAGTGTTTTCTCTGTATTGTTAAGACTTGCACAAATTCCCTCTGTGCTGGGGTTATCACAGCAGCTGACTGCATCTCCGAGGGTTTCCTGAGCTGCTGTGCAGCAAGCGGCCGTTGGTGCGCTTGGGCAATATTTTGGGTCGCTGGTAATAACTGCTTTGGTTCCGCATTACAGTTTCTGAACTGATGTACATTAAGTACAATTAAATCTCTGTTTCTGCTTCAGGAAAAACAGAGGCTGTCATCAAAAACTTCAGCCCGCACTACACACGCCAGTACGCAGTGGCTTTCTGCAAGCATGTGCAGGAGGAGCTGGAGCAGCGCCGGGATTCCCAGTCCCGCTTCCTGAAAACCAAGGTAGGAGGGCACGTAAGCCCTTCCCCATCCTCTGGCTGCTGTACAGCTCTGCTCTCCTGCATGAAATAATTGAGACATTGCACATTCAGTAGTCGTAATGTATGAAAAACATGATCTGTAAGTGTATTGGCTGGAGACTGGGCTCAGTTTCCTTGTTTTTACCAGCGCTGAATGCCCTAAAGTGAAGTTAATAGGTGGTACTGATACTCAAAGCTTATAAAAGTCAAACCCAAAGTATTTTTAAAGTTAATTAAATGTTTCCTTATATACAAGCAAAGTACAGAACTGTTCGTTCAGCTTCTTATGTCGGATAGTTGAATACATAATAAACGTGTAACCAGGACATTTTACAAATGCACTTGCCTATATCTAACCCAAGTGTATGCAATAGATCTGCAAGTGTAGCTGTTTGATTTGGTTCAGTTAGGTTTTAGGTGGAAAAGTTGCATTAGGGTGCAGGTTTAAATTTTGTTTTTGAAAATTCATCTTTGCTTTGGTCTTGTCTGATTGTCTCATCCTAGCATGAGAAGAACCATGACACAAATTGCTGGTACAAAGCATGCATTTCATCAAGGTAGAGTTGGACGCTTGCACAAAACTAGTTGGTTCCTGGTGATTGTGAGGTTTGGCAAGAATATTAGGACAGCAATTATACATTCAGGGCAGAAATTAATGTAGGAGACCTAATTAACCCTTTCAGCCATGGCTACAGGGTTCCAGAAAGATGATGGCAATAATCCCCTTATGAAGTGACCTGCAGAGAGCTGATTTTTATTAGAGGAGGAGAGACAAAAAGAGAGACAAAAGTCTCTTGATTGGAGGAGAACGCAGAGGACCAGCCTTCAATATTAAGAAGATACAAATCTAAGTTCAGCTGTATTGGAAATCACGGGTTTCCAATGCTCTTGAAATGAGTAGGGTAAAGCAATGAGGTGGGGTGTAAAAGGTGGGATGATAGAAGAGCCATGTCTTTCAGGAGGCTGCATATCAGTTACAGGAGCACAGCTGAAGAAGTGTTACAAAGAAATGGGAAATCATTTACTATTTTAGAATAAAACTCTTTGCTGGGTCAATGAAATGTTTTCATTGATGTATGTAGCAGAAAATGGGAGGTAGTGAACCACCAGTTGTCTTTTTTTCAGCAAGCCAACTGAAAGGTGAATAAGAGATCTGGAAGCATTTGTGGAAGGCAGAGCTCTTCTGCTGCCTCCTCACCTCAGGCTATAAGAATTTGATTGTGCATGTAGTATCTGCCTTCACAGCAGCCTTATGGAAATGTAGAAATAAAAGCTTAGAAATGGTCAGTAATCCAGAGTAATTTCAAATCTCAAAAATTGTCTTTGTAGCCCCTGGTGGAAGCTGCGACGGTCTTATACGAAGCAGAGCTGCTGCATTTTGCGGAGGATCTGAAGAAGTGGAAGGACAGATATGTCGTTATCAAAAACAACTACACTGTGGATTGCTTCGAGACTAAAGAGGTAAATGCTTCCTCCTCTTACATTCTTCTACGCTCCCAAAGAAGCCAATACCAAGTGAATTTGCCACTGCTGCCGCCCTTCTTTTAGCAATACTAGACAAAACGTTGTCCTCGGCATGGCAGCCCCAGCCTTGCAGAGCTGGCTGGAAGCTCCATGGGGATGGCCGAGGGTACAGCCAAGCGCCTTGCGTTGGCCGTGTGTGTCTGCAAGAGCTAGCAAATCATCTTAACAGCACTTTGAACCTTCCTTTGACTATTACAGAGCACTTCGTATCTGTATGTCATTGTAAGACGTCCCTGTGTTTCTACAGTTGGACTTTAAGTGGCATTTTTGGGGACTACGGTGGAGTTTTTTATTTGGCAGCTGCCATAGTCAAACTAGTCCTGGCTGACAAATCAGACAAATAGGGCTTAGGAGAAAACCCCATCCTCTTCCCCTCACTTCTGTCCCTGACTCTTCACCGTGGCTGATAAGCACTGAGAGCACATTTTTTAAGAAGTTTTTTTACATTTAACCGTGTTTTAGATTTGACGTGTCTAGGGAATATATCCAGAATTCAGTCTGACAAAAGACTTTTCCCTTTGGGGAATATCCCCGTGCACTAGCTTTGTCAATGAGTTGTGTATTTTCTGTTTTCCCTCTCCCTAAATCTCGATTTGACTCCCTCTCTGTTGATTTTCCAGGCCTACCAGAAAGGAGCCAGCCCTAAATACCACATTATTCCTGCAGGAGGCAAAGTACTGACTTCAGAAGAAGATTACAATTTGCTGTCTGATAAACATTTTCCAGATCCTGTTGGTAAGCCCTGCTCAAAGCTGGACTGCCAGACCCCAGGCTCTGTTCCTTATGCAGAGCTCTTCTCAGCAGGCTTTTGGGCCGGACTTTAAAACGGGGCAGCAGAAGATGCATGTAGCCCTTTTTCGAAGCCAAAGCACAGCTCCAGAGTGGACATACACAGAAAATGCTATAAGCTAACACTTAGAGACGTGCAGGCTCCCTTTTATTTTTCCAGCATCCCGGCACAAAGCTGCTGGAAGCTATGCAGGAGCAGGGCAGGAACCACACCACCATTGTTCCCGGGCTTTGTTAATATTCCTGGTTTATTTGTTTCCATTTTTAGATGCCAGCTGCCTGTGTTGACTCACAGTTGATAATAAGTCCCACAGAGAGGGCAGGAAGGTTGCTGCTGCTGAATTTGTTGTTTCTGGGATGGGAAATCTCCATGAAGATGGAGAAAATTCAGGCTTTAAGGGAGCGGATCTCATGTTGCAGAGTCAGATTTGGAAAACTGGGTGCCATGTAAGGAAAGAGATAAGGGCAACACGTAGGCAAGGATTTTTTTTAAAGTCCTGTCTCATACTACTTAAAGTTCTGACTGCTGGGATGTGTCCTCCCTATACCCCTTTCCCCTGGCATCTGGGGATCAGAGCATGGCATGGGGTAACAGTGCCTGGAGGTGTCCTCCATGTCAGCACAGCTCTGCAGGAGCCGGGCCTGAGCGGCGTGCAGCAGCCCCAGGCTGCGTGCAGGCTTCCCATGGCTCTGTCTTCACAAAGAATGGCTCAGATTTTTATGGCCCTTATCCCCTTCTGTGCGATGCTGAAGACCCTCTGAGATGAACCTGCTGTGGCTGGGCTCTCGATGTGTGGCACCGAGACGAGATCGGGTTTGGTCATACATCAACAGCATTGTACAGCATCCACTGCGCACAGTGACTCGGGGCAGGGGAGAACTGGAGGTACTTCATGCTTTCTTTGCTTCACCTTCACGGGCTTGAAGCGGCAGTTCGTAAGGCCATCTTGCAGTTGGGTTTGGAAACCCTGGAGACAGGGAAACCGCTGCTGTTCATTTCTATATGGAAGACCATATGCTCCTATATGGTGTCTATGTGGAAGAGACCTGAGCTGCCCACTAACTTACTTATTTGCGTTGAAAATCTTTTCCTTAGCAGCTACAATCCAATGAAATAGTTTCTGTGAAACTTTACCACACATGTAGTTTATGGCCACGTTGACTACAAAGCAAGAGGACATCAAGTTGCTGTCGTATCATGTAGAGAGGTGGCTGGTGCCTGCTGAGTTTGCCCATCCCAGCTGTGCCCTCCTGCCCTCTGTGCCAAACAGCTTGGATCTAGGAGGAGGCTTGATTTTTTCATGTCTCATGCTTCCCTTCTAGCAAAGGTCTGTTGTTTTAGTGGTCTGTCATGGCAGAGGAAAAGAGCCAAGACATCTGCAGATTTCAAATGGAGATGTGTTTTTTTTGTAGGGTCGAGTGAGAAGGAGGTCGCTCAAGCCTTCGTTCAGCTGCCGAGGGAGTTCCCAGTGTACCTGTGGCAGCCCTTCGCCCGACACAGCTACTATTGCTTCCCGGAGCCAGAAGCTCAGAGGCAGTTCAGCGCTGTGCTGGGGGACTGTGTGAGACACTCAAACCACGGTGAGTGCAGAAGGGGCCTCTTCCTCTATGTCATTCACCCCGGGGAAGATTTAAATAGCTATTACAGTAGAAAAGCTGCAGAAAAATGCAAGTCACTTATGAAAGATGCTTGGCTTTCAGTGCCTTGAGGAAGGCATTAGCATACCCCTTCTTGCTTTGCTGGGAGTGAAGTTAGGTGGGATTTGAGCTGCAGGGCAGCAAAGCTTGGGTAGAAAACATGGGAATGGCTTTGAAAGTGGTGTTCTCCTCTCTGTCAGCTCATCTAAATCCAGTATCTTGATACAAAATCATGTGAGATGTTTACTGAATACAGCATGGCAAACTGCCACTGTGTTTGCAAGCTTGACAAGTGTGTCATAGCTAGAGTAGACCAGGTCTGTACAATGTGGAGGGAGCGCAGTCTCCCAGTACATTTCTGTGATGTTACACATATGTCACCAAGGGTCAAACATGTGATGCTTGCTGTGGGTGTTTAGATGGCAGCTCAAGCCCCCAGCCATGGTTAAGGCTTGTAGGTGGGATGCGAATGGTGTGTAAGACACGGTATTGATTGTTTGCACAAGGGTAGATTTTAAGTCTCACTTTCTGAGCATGTTCAGCTAGAAAAATTTAAAAAAAGCAAACTTGTGACTTGCTAGGGTTATAAAACCAACCTTACTCCCATGAAATTGGAAGAACATTTATTTCTTCAGAAAAAGAAATGCTTTCCTGTTTTTCAGATGGCTTTTCCCTTTTTCCATCAAGCTGACCTGGTTTCCCTGCTGGTGTCCAGGCTCTTCCATGCCTTTAGTGTCACTTTCGAGTCCCATCTGCTCCTGCTGCCCATGGTGGGAGATGGGAACACTCAGGAGCTTCTCCAGCAATCTCAGCTACTTGGGCCTGTAGCTTGTGCTTGTGGAGACATGAGAGTGCGCTGTGTGAACAGTGACTTTTGCTTACAGAAGTGGCTCCCAATGTTTTTTTTAGCTGTCGCTTTTGTCTCCTGGCCATCAGCTTCAGCCCATTGCCCGCAGACAGCTGTCTCACACTGTCCTCCCTGGATCCTTCTCACCTTCCACCTCTGTTCCCTTGCCTCCACTGCCAGAGGCATTCCTGGTCTCCTTTAGGACTCCATTCCCATGCCAAAAACACACTCATTACTGTATTTGTAGGCAGTTCCCTGAGATGTGCAGTTATTCACGTGGTGCTCGGTGGTGGTTGGTGGCAGGTGCCGAAGCTCACCAGGTGGGGTACACTCCCCTGACGCTCGGTGGTGTCCCTTTCCAGCTCGTTCCCCAGCTCGTGCTGGAGGGGGTGAGACGCAGCATGCCCTTCTAGCTCTGACAGACTCGTACAAACCGGAGGAAGCAGCTCCGATACAAATCTCTGTAGGTGTGGAGAGGCTGAGGGCTAAAACACCCTGGTAAGCAAATACCCAGTCCCGGGGACTGTGAAGACTGTTTCATGGCTAGATTAACATAGGCTGGAGGCATCAGTCGAGATGGAAAACACCTTCACTTGCATTTCCAAGTAGCTGAAGTCTCAGTACATATTCCCTGTAGAGCTGCCAGAGGAACCCTAATTCCCATAGCGTGCCCGAGGGCAAAGCCTGCCTCTGATTTTTGGTTCTGATTAGCCTGGTTTTAGCCGCAGTGATCCTATAGTATGAAAGCGCTCTGGACTTTGGAAAGCCACCCCTTTGCTCCTCACCAGGGTTTGGTAAGGAGATGGGGATACAGTCAAGTTTTCCTGGCGCTGTCAGTCTTCCATGAGTTGAAGCCTGTTCATTAGGTTTGGGGTTTTTCATTTCTCTCTTCTGGAGCAAGTGTAACAGGCTTGACAAAGCTTTTGGCAGCCTTTTTTTTTCTGAAAGTTCAGCACATCACTCTAGGGGCCAATTCTGAATTGGCAGAAGTTGGGAGTGGATGACCTAATAGGTCTTTTCCATCTCCAATGCCTGCAAGTCTGTGTTTTATTATATTTCATATGGCTCAGCTATTGCTCATTTAGGCATCTGTTCCAGGATTTATCCCTCTCAGCTGTTTCTGCGGTCAAGTGTTTATCTGACAAAAGATGCTTAGTGACACCGGAGTGCCTTCACCAAGGCTCGTCCTTGCTATCACATTATTTCTGCTCAGCAGACTGATTGGCAGATAAAGACAGTCTGGGTTAAGACCTGCTGTTACACCAATGAAAATGAGTGGGTTTTTACAGCTAGGGAAACGGGAGCCCGTATTTTCTGGATTTCTTGGAGTTACACCATCTCCTAGAAACCGAGGTGCTGCAAGCGGAAAAATGATCACTGACAAGCACCCCCGTAACCTAAACTCTGCCCTCGGGATGAACTTCTTTAGGGTTTTTTTCCAGGGATTTCGTATTGATTTATATTCATTCTCTCATGACTGAAAGATGTTACTTTATTAATACTTCTTAAAGTCTTGTTTGCAGTCAATTGTGCCTACAAAAAACAGGTGTCTGAAGAATCCAACAAAGTTATGGGTGTGTGCAGCAATACTACAGCTAATAAGGCTCATGATAGAAAAATTGGCTGCATGTTCTTTCAATGAAAAATTGAAAAGAGAGAAGAAATGTGAAAAATCCTTTGAGTTCCGTTGTGGAATATATTTTAGTGGGATAAGGAGCAGCGGCCAAGGCAGCATTCACCCCACTTCTTCTAAAAAGTGCTGAGTTCACTTTTGCCAGGGCAGATTTGGCAAGGGCAGGAGAAGGGCAGATGTGATGTCTGACCAGAAGGTGCCTTTCGGTCTTCTCTATAATCTGCCACTTCTGATGAGGAACGTATGGCCCTGGGCTTTCGCCCAAAGCTTGGAGGAGTTTTCAGCTGCAGTCTGTTTTCTCCCAGGAAGCAGGGTTAGATGCTGGCTGAACCGAAAGCTGGAGTGAACCCGCGCGTGGCCTGCGATGGGAGCCGCCTTGGCACTCAGCGGTTCCCTCTCTGCAGAGTTGTCCCTCTGCTGTAAATAACCGGTCCAGCCCGTCTCGCTGGGTTTTCTGGTCAGAACTCTGGTCAGGAGAATACTTACAAAAGCGTTTGGATTTAGTGATCGCGGCTTGCAAATAGGATTCAGATGTGCGGGTTGCGGGTTCTCCTCCCCTCCCCAAATGTTCCTGTTGTGTTTGTCCTTTATACTGATTGATAAGGGTTTGCAGTTCGAAGGGACAGTGATTCCTTCATTGTCAATGGAGCATGTAGATCTTTTGAACCCTTCTTGAGTACAGTTCAAATAAAGCACATTTAAAACCTTTAAAGTGAACGTCAGCCAATCCAGACCTGACTGGTCATGGCTTTAAAAATATCCTAGCACAACCGGATGCGTACGCCGAGATTCTCTGAATTACCCTCACTCTGAAAGTCAACAGACTGATTAGTCTGCGTACAGAAAGCGTCCCAGCTCAGTGACTCATCTGGGCAGCTCCCGCTCTTTGCTCTTTGCAGGTTGGTGTTCTTGGTGCCACAGGATTTGAGGAGGAGATCAAATCCTTTTGGGGTTTTAAGCTGTGAGGTTGTGTGATTAAGGACTAATTAATGAAAACACAAGAGCCCAGGGAGCAGCAGAGGAGCCCCGACAAACTGATGGGTGCAGAGGGGACCCCCACCCGGCTCCATCCCCAGTTTCTTAGTGCAATGGAGAGAACTGCGCACCTCAAATTTTGGGGCAAATTTACTTCTGAAGTGTCCACCTAACCGCCAGTGGGGAAGCGCTGTCATCCCAGAATGGCAATAATGAGAAGAATGCTGAAAATACTCACAGGGCTCTCATATTTCCCATTCCTCAGTCTTTAATCCTTTACGTTTGTATGCCCTGAAAATCAGACTGAAGTTTCTTCTGAACGCCTATTCAATTTTTTGTTATTTTAAGGGGTCTGCTCATTTCCTGTATGAGGTTACCAGCTACTGGGTTTCACTTGGTGTTTGCTATTAAATGGGAAGAAGCCTGACCACTTGGTGCTGGGATAGAGGGAAGCTGCATGATGAGAAGGAAACTATAACTAGCTAATTCTGGGAGACACGGAGTTTCACTTCGTGATTTTATTTTCTTTCATCTGGTTTGATTTCATATCCTTATCTTGATAATTACCCTCATGGCACAGGAAGCTAAGGGACTTTCAAAACCATATCCTGTCATCTCCAATTTCACCATAAATAACAAAAAAAAATAATCAGAGAAATAAATAGATTAAAGAAGTTCAGTAAAGAAATGCATTAGGCAAGAGAGAAATACAAAATGTACTTTCAAGCTCATGCAGGGCATTCTGTCACAGCTTGGCTACGTCAGGACAACTAGGACGCTTTCAGATTTCTTTTCTCCATCTCTGGCTTTGAGGGTTGCCATTAGCTGTGCCCACGTTTCCTTTTTCAGCTCTGAAGTTTAGCTGGCAGGTGTTTTTCTCATCATTATTTCTAGCTTTCTTGTTACATATATATAGTACATGTAGGGTTTACTGACTCTTGGACTATAATTCGAAATAGTTACTGAAGTGCTGCTAAAGGCTGAGAAGATGACATTAAATACTCCAGCTGAAGGATCTGTATCTCCGTAAACAGAGCAAACCAGCTGTCATGAGTCCAAACAGGGCTTGGGAAAGATGTGTTAGTCTTCGTGTTGCGAACAGGGCGGCGTTTCTTCTCCGGAGAGGCCAGCTGAAGCCAAGGGTTTTCTTGTTGCCTTTTTCAGATGATGTGCGGAAGGACCAATTAAAGTAGAACTAAGGAGGAAATTGCTTTTTTTGACACTAAAGAAAAACGTCCTTCTGTGCTGGGATGAAAGCAAGACCTTTCTGAAGGTTTGCCTGGTAATTTGGGGTGGAAAAAGGTGCGAATGAAGACAGAGCATTCAGCCCATTGCCTGCCTGACTCAAACCTGGGCCTTGTCTTGCCTTCTCTCACTGCAGCTGCAGCACTTTGGTTAATTAAATCACGTTATGCTTAATAAGACCAGATCTCCTGTATGCCACCTGAGTGACTGAGACCATGGCTGGTCTTTCACCAGACAGGAGGTATCTGATTTCCAAATGGACTTTTCAAAACTGATGTGCAAACTTCCATAGAAATGTGAATTCTGTCGTAACTTTCAAAACCATTTTGCTATAAATATCTTTGATGAGGCCTGTAGGATGCTACAAACCCCATAAAACATTTCAGGACACAATTTAGGCTTTTTTAAAAGAATATTTTGCTTAAAATAAGGCTATTTTTCCTCTTTGTGGAATGTTTTTGTTCTGCAACACAAGTTCCTTCACTCAGCGTGGCTTTTGCTATTCCAGTAAGCCTGCTTGCCTGTTCTGTAGTTAGGATTTTCAGTCTGTAGGAGGTATATTCATTCTGAAACACTGAGGTGATTAACGTGCTAAAATCCTAATTGCGATTACGTTCTTCCTACCTCTGTCACCTCCACATTCTGGGCTGATTCTCCTTTCCTTACATATCACAAAGCGTGGGCTGGTACAGAAGAGGCACGGCCTTATGCCCACCACCCGGGCCAGTTTAGGAGCTGCGAAGATACTCATTTGTGCTGGTGTAAGGTTGTATTCGAGCTCCAGCTTCAAAGTTCAGTGGCAGAAAAAGCCTCAGCTGCACCAGAAATGCAGTAGATGGTTTGGAAAATGCTTGGAGATTGTTGGAGATGAGCGATGTTGTGATTCTTCATGTGTGTTTATACAGTGCGCTCGTGTTTTAGGCTATGTGACATGAAGCTGCTGGTAATGTGTGAAACCCAGCAGAGGTAATGTGTCTTTAATACAGGCATTGCGTGCTGCAAAACAAGTAGTTAAACCCGCTGAATGTTGGTTTGGTGGTCTCGGAGGGAACTTGCACTGCAAAATTTTATTTGCTATAAATACAGCGTATTATTGCAGGGTTGTATCCTGTTTGGAAATGACCTCATCTAGCTTCTGTTAGTGGTTAGCAGCTTTATACCACATGATCTGTGAATAATATGATAGTACATTGCTCTCAGGAGAACATCAGAGCTGTCAGGTTGATACTTCTCAGACCCAGGGCATTATACTTCACTTTGTTCTCGATTTGGATAATAATATGACAGAACTCTGTGTTATAAAAGTAAACAGTGTGTCCTTTTATTCAGAGGATCATTTCTAGAGGTGCTGTAGCTGCGTTACAAGCCCTGGACAAACTATTCTTTCCTGAGGTCCAGTTCCCAAGCTCTCCTCATCTCCTCAGGTTCAAGCAGATGGATTCACTTTCATTTTCTTACCTGCGGTCCCCTTTGGGTTGGGACCATTTGCTTATTTTTTGGAGACAGGAATTTTCAGAACCTCATTTTTTGGAGTTGACAGCCACGGCCTTTCTTGGCACTTTTCTGTAGTATCTTACAAGCAACAGCTCTTCAAATGTCCCGGGAGCTCAGGTGGTCCCTTTCTGCCTTCTGACAGGGTGGTGACCGATGGTCTTGCCCTGTCTCAGCCGTTCTCTGTGTCCTGTCCATCATCCCCCGTGTGATGATGTTACTCGTACACCTCACAGTGGAAAGCTGCTCATCGTTAAGCAGAACCTACACGAGCCACAGACAGTAGTCACCGCGGTCCCTACCCACAGCAAATACATCCCAGGCTGGCGTTACCAGAAACGCTAGAGAAAAGGCGAGGGCAGGAAACCTGTGCTGCGAGGGTCACTCTTAGAAAGGGAAATTGTTGACAATTTGTCATGCTGATTGATATTTATTTGATGGGCAACCCCTAACTGTGGTGTTGGGACGTTGGCAGAACGATTCCTTAACTGTAGGAATGTCTCTTACTCCCTGACGGTCTCCAGCTGCCTACAGCCCAAATCCTGCAGCAGCTGGCAGCTTGCTTTGAAGCACCAGCGCAAGAGGTGGAAACGTCCTGTGTATTTAGACGGCTAACGCACCTTTCGAAAATAGCAGCCTTTTCCTTCAGCAGCCTCCCTCTGGTTTGGGGTTGTGCATTTTCTTTTTTACCAGCTTTTCTTTGAAAAGAACTAAATTAAGAAAAAAAAATCTAATGAGATTTTTTTTTTAATTAAAGAGCATGTTTAATGGGAAGTAGAAGAAAAACAATAATCTAAATATATTTGTAAGAAATAGATGCCAAGGTGAGCGGGCGATCAGTTGGAAGGAGAAGAAAATTGGGAAGAATGTCATTTGCACTTCTTAGCATGACATCTATTCTACTGAGGGTAGCAGTGTCCAGTGGAAATAAGAAGTGGTGGAAGCACCATCTTTTGAGACTGCTAAAACCAAATATCAGACCCTTAAAATTCCAAGTATTTTTCAGCCTAATCCGCCTCCTACTATCTATTTGTAGCATCACAAGAAGGAAGGCCCTCCACCCATATCTGTACAGAGATTTTCTTGACCCAGGAAAATGCTATATAAGGTGATCAGCAAGAAAGAGCTACAAAACGGACGTTTTGGCACTGCCTTCACCTGAGCCAGCTTTCCACCAAATAGATGAGGAAGCAAGGCAATGTTATTTTGAGATGATGTAAAGTTAAATGCAGTTTCTACTAATTTATCATGTGTGACAAACATTCTTCCCATCAGTGAAAGGCCACCAAACTCGGCTCCTTGGTCATCTTGACTTCCTTGCAGTGACTGTCCTCCTGCCTTCCCCTCTCCTTAACCAAAGGCAGCCTGTAGATTTGAGGAGGTATTCATGGCCCCGCTGTCTGGTAGGAGGGAGCTGAAAAGTACATCAGTTTGTTAGTGACTCGTGTTGGGAAGAGACATTTGAGCAAAGCTGCGGTTTCTGAGGAGCGTAGGCAAGAGCCAGGCAAGGTGGCCTTCGTACCTATGGGCCTTTATGGGATCGCCTCTTACAAATACATGGCCATCGCTGGATGCCAGATTGATAGCAATTATCGTTACCTGCAGGAAGAATTCAGGGACCGTGTGGACATGAATATTCGCTGAATGCAGAACCTCTCACCAAACTGTACGCAGCTCTCCAGCTCGGGAACGTGTATGTCGATGTGAGTGCTGCAGGAAACAGATGAAGCTGGGGTGGATAGCTTCCGAGTTTTGGTAGTCAGATGATGGGCGTTATGTCAGAATCAGCATTTCTTTAATTAAAACCCATGCTCTGTGAGGTCAGGCTTCTGGATTCTGTTTTAACACTTGTTCATCTATGTCTTTGGGCCCCAGCCTTTTGCAAAACATCAGCCAAAAAGCTTAGATTACACACAGTGGTTTAGCTCTCTTTGGTAAAGCACTTTGTCCACAGTCCATATACCCCTTTGCTATTATTAACAGTAAAAGTAACGAATTGATTGTAATAAAAGCTGATATGGGAGAAGGACATTTACGGGATTGCAATAGGGGCACTCAGTTTGTTTTGGAGAATGACATATTCAGTTTTAGCACATCATAAAACATCCTGACTGCAGTTTCTTGGCTCTCCGAAAAGTTTAACGTGGTAATGCTGCCACTGCTGCTGCGTCCAAAAATCAGCGAGTCCCAGTTTGCCAAGACACAGAAGGGAGCTGTGAAGCACTGGTGTCTCCGCAGAGCAAACCACCCCATCACTTCTGGGAGGTGGAAAATCCTCACTGTCTGGTTATCACATCGGACTGGAGTCCCACTGGGAGCTGGCAAGCATTTCCCTACTCTTCCTGAACGCAGACTTTTCCATGTGGTTGCGTGAGCGGGACAGAAATGAGCTCTGCTGCTACTCAGATGAAGACTTTGCTTGTTGCCTTTGCATTTTTGAAGGGGATAAGTGATACGCCATCTGTCTTCAAACACCTATCGGCATTCCTGTCGTTTAGTGACTGTGTTAGCCTCCTCTTTCACGCTGCAATAATGGGTTTGAATAGCTTCATTAATGACAATTATTGTTCAAAGGGGCACACAGTTTAATCTGGATATTAAAATACTCACTTTTTAACAGCTAGCCTGGCAGGTTAGGGTATGTCATGTTAGAGAGGGACCTCCCTTCAACTGTACTTAAGAAAAATCAGCGTCTAAGCAACTAAACGTCAGCTGGTTTGGAGCTTTCGGTTACAAAGCACAGCAAGAGACCTGACGCAGCAGTCTGCAGTGCATACAGATACAGAATTTGAACGAGAATGTTCAAATACAGATTTCATATTATCTGGATTTGCTGAAAATCCACAATTTTGGCTAGAGGCAGTGAGGTCTGCAGCACTCATCCTCTCTGGTAGCGAGGCCTATTTATAGAAGTTTTTACATAGAGATCTTCAGTATTTTGACTGATGTAAGACAGGTCAGTCTATGGCTACGGATAGGATCAAATTCACCAGGGCAATTAATTTCCACTGCTGTCTTTAGACACACACAAGAAGTGTTAGCGAGTCAGAAAAATTGTTCTGCTAGCCTTTCCCGAGGAGCTTTTAAACAACGTGTCAGCGACACATCCATCTCCAGACAGCTGTCCTGCCGTGGGTGGGAGAGCACACGGGAACTGGGGACTGGAGATTGCCTTGCCACTCACCCATACGACCAGGCGTTCATCTGCCGAGTGAGGAGAAGGAGCCGCAGCGCATACCCTGGAGCACCTCGTTGGGAGACTGCGGGTCCCACAGCGGGCGAAACATCAGATGCAGCTGAAACTGGGAACAGGACGCTCTAAGTTAACACTTCTGCAGCTGGTGCGACTGCGCTCAATGGGTGTCAAGTAGCGTGCTCCCCTGTGAATCATTTTGATGAGTTAAGGTTTGTGGGGCTTTTTTTAGAGGGATTTAAACGGTTTATACCCATCAAGAAAGCTCTTTCCTACAGACACCTTTCTGCAGTGCTGAACAAACTCAGCTGTGCCTTTGAGACGTGCAAATTTGGGGAGATTTGTGAAGTCATGGTGTTCCCAGATGTCCTTCAGTCTTTTAAAAGGAGCTTTATGGCGGTTATTCTGTCAGTGAACTGCTTTTATGTTGTTTACAAAAGGAATCTTTCGTTAGCAATATCTTAGCCATTACTAAAATTAGGCTCCACACTTGGATATGTAAAGATAGAGTCTCAAGGTGAGTCTTCTTATTTTAAAATTAAACAGAATTTTGTTTTGCTCTCCACAAATAAGCCGATGGTATGTTCATTAGCAGCTGGAGAAGCTGCTTGGGTAATTTTCCAAGTGCAGACCAGCCTGGATTAAGCACGAAGCGTCAGTCTGGGTACCTGCACAGCCTCACCGGCCTTTTGCTGGAGGACACTCGGTAAGCTTTGTGTGGGAGTTGAATAGGGACGACTTACAGCCACCCCTAACTTGTTCCAGTCCACAAGCAGAGGGGACCAACACGTCACTCACAATAGGTGCCAGCCAGAGCTGTTGAAGGGGAAGCCCCTGCGAGGGCTTTCGAGAGAGTAAGCACACGTCGTCCTTTCTGCTGATGAGGAATCGTTCCTGATACCACTGGGGTTTACCACCTGCCCTGCTTGCAGCTGCAGCGTCTGCTTCCATCTTCCACGCACCATCCTCTCTCTTGCACGCAAGCGGGGCTACCCCAACAGATTATTCTTTGTTTTCCTTGCTTTGCTGTGGCATAATGGAGCTGGCTGCCAAGCTAGCTGCAGTCCTCTAGCCTAGATCTGATTTATGGAAGCCCTGGCTCTTCCCTGCTGAAATCTTGGAGGACGTGCGCCGCAGTGCCTTTCGGCTTGGGTACAATTCCCCTTTCTTGAGCCGTATCCCATGAATGTGCGTCTTTCTCGTGTGCCTCGCCAACAGCTTCTGCCCAGCCCAAGGCTGGATGGATCTAGTTGTTCAGTGCCTTATCGCTGATGCAATCTTTTCCTCCTATGGAAAGTGAGAATAAAATTGCCTAAATTAAGCAATTGTAGTAGCCTTGAAGGATAAAGCTTCCTTTCTGCTTTGAGCTGTTTTTGTAGTAAGACTGCCATAATTGTGCTTTTCTCTTGTGTTTACTGGCATAGGAAAGAATGTGTGATTGGGATTTTGTGGTATTAAGAGCTCGTTACTTTTCCCATGAACTATCTAAATGAATCACTCTTGCATTTTTAGCACCTTCTTCCCAGTTCTCTACAGGGTAGGGGACAGTCAGAACAGAAAGAAAATACTCCCTTGAGAATGGAGTTTAAAACTTGATGATCTTAGAGAGGAGACTCTTGACAGCACTGGCACATCATCGTCTCTGCAGGTCCACGGTCCAGCCCTTTGGATGGTCTGTGCTCCCTTTTGGGTAGGAGGGAGCACAGCTGTGAAGAAGCAAAACATGTGAGTCACGATCGGGGGGCTGCGGGAGCTGCAGTTCTCCCTTCCTCCAGCCAAGCCCGGCCCTCTCCTCGTCAAAATATTCAGTGTTTAATTTTGAGAGTCCGAAAGCTTTCGGATGCAATGCTCCGGCAGCTTTTCAGGTGGAACATTTTCATTAAAGCTGCCATCAGAGGACGTTCTTCTCTTGGCAGTGAACAGCCCGACTTACAACTCTTCTACTGATATTTTAGCATCCTGTTGTGACTTGCTATTAAAAATGCTATAAATCATGGAGGTAACAGTGAAGGAATGGTTGGGATTTTACCTGGCTGGTTTTCTCATGTTTGATCATCGTGTGAGCTTGAAGAAATTGTGTGAATTCTCTGGACTTCCAAATACCTCCAAAACAGGGACAGTATCTATAGAGTGGCACTGTGAGAGTGTTTGCTGCGCCTCGGTATGTACAACATACCTTGCTGAAGTAATTATTACTTCCAAGGAAACTCTGAAAGAGCCTGTTCTGACATTTGGGCTTTGAGCAGATCCAAAACCTCAATGCCTGCCACACAGATGAAACCTGTACAGCGCTGTGTTCCAGCAGTAGCCAGGGTCAAGCACTGATGAAATTAATTGTAGGTTTCTGTAGCTTGCTTTTTTTTGGTGTAAAGCGCATAGACAAAACATCGCAGGCGTTACTGGAGAGTTAATCCTTTGTGTTTCCCATAATTTGTATAATCCCTGTGCTGCCCTTGGCAAGTCTCCTGTAAAGCTTCTCTCTTTAGAAGTTTGATGAACAAGTCAAAAAAAGTGCCTTGCTTGACAGGCAAGGCTTGAGAATTTACTCTTTGATGCTTTGCATAACAATTGTTTATACATACCAGTATCTTTTAAAACCAGCATACTTACCTTTGAGAGGATTAACATTCTCCTTCTTCCCTTTTTTCTTCCTAACATGTGCACAAGAGGACTTCAGCTGATCAAGGCTGCAAGCAGATAACCTTGGAGAGGGGACAATAAACCATCTTGGCTTTGTTTTTCCTTTACGATAATAATGCTTACAATAATCTCAAAGCTCTGTTTCGTAGCAGAGACACAGCACTTGAATTCCTGAAGTATTTCAGCAGTGGTTTTTCTCACTCAGGTTTGTCAAGCAGCCTAATTGCTCTAGGGAGCTTTTCCACGTTTGGAGGCAGAGGGACTGTTTCTCCCCAAATCATGACAAACTAGTTCTGCCGTGTGACTGCTCTTGCAGTCTTAATTGATTGTGTTTTTGTGTGCTGTCCTATGAAGGAGACTGTTGGCTGCAACTGTCTTGAAAGCCTTTAGCAGTTTGGAAACAACAAAGTGCCTGAGATGTGATTTCTGTTGCGCGACTGGTTCTCCGGAGTTGGGGAGAGCAGACTAGCTCAGCCACTTCTCAGGTTTTTCCGTTCTGTGGCCTTATTTGTACAACGGAGTGTCCCCAGGCTACCACATTGTTCTTGGGAAGAGCTACCATCCAGCAGCAGTAGCTGTGGACGATACCCAGATACTCCGGAGCTGTGGTTAAACATTCCTGAAATATTTAGGGAAAGCAGCAAGATTTTGTCAGAAGTTTCTGTGCTTAATTGGGATGAGCACGGTGCTTGCTTTATCTAGGTCTGTTTTATTGTATGTCCGTGAAAAATCATGTTGATCATCAACTCCTTAATAAAACAAAGGAAATAAAGATTTTTGGGGAGTGTTAACTCGGGATTTAGCGATTTATCAAGGGCGTACAACATGCTGCGGTCAGCTGACTATCGGTATCTTCAATTCTTAATCTTATCTTAAATTACAGCAGCAGAAGCTCCCAACTCTTGGCCCTGGTACGTGCTGTCAAAGTCTTCCCACGTACCATCTTACATTGCTCATGGGTGTAAAGGCAAGGGATGAGCTTTCATGTGTTAATGACTGCCTTGTCAAACTCTACCACGGACAAGCCATGCTTCCATAAAGCTCTTACCTTATCGTGTGCTCCATAGTAACATTTGCTGGTGTTGGTTTAACTTCTCAACTTGGACAGGATGGCTTGTGACGGTTCAAATGTGCAATGTGAACATTATGACTCTAGAGCTTAATGAAAGCCCAAGGTCTTCAGACACTCGGGTTTAATAAATGGTTTAAAAATGTTACCGCTGGATGGCCAGGGAACAGGAATATGCATCAGAACAGGATAGTTATTTTTTTAAAGGTTATTTATGGGTAAATCTCTTGTGTTACTTTTTGTTTTCTGTAGATTTTCTCAAGCAGACCACGTATGAAGTCGAGGCGTTCTTAGAAGCCATTCAGTTCTTCCGGCAGGAGAAAGGCCACTATGGGACGTGGGAAATGATAACCGGCAATGAAAAAGAGGTAAAAAAAAAAATCTTCCTGATTTTTTTTTTGTCTTTGGACTTGGCATCTCTGAGGATAGTGAAGGTTGTAAATCCTGTTTTGAAAAAATGGCATTTTTAAAAAGAAAATCAAGTAGGTAGAAATACCTGAGATTTCAAGATACTTCTTAGTGACAAGTGACATTTCTTTTTTAATAAAACCCCTTTTGAGTTTTTTACTAAAAAGTGCAAGAAAACATGCTTTAACTAAAGTTGTTGTGTTTTGCTAGAATGTAGGGATAGCCACATTTCCACGAAAGGCTGATACATCTACTTCAATTTTATGCCACGGGGTCAGTTGGTGAATAAATGCTGTGTCTAAAGGCGCTTGCCAACGCCTTGCCACACCACATTTGCTGCTCTTTATAGTTTTGGTAAGTCAAGGGGACCCAAAGCGACACCCACCAAACTCAGAACGCACAGTGTGTACGCAGCAGATACTCGCTGCCAGCTGCGCTGGGCTGTGCTCTGTTTTTATGTCTTTCACAACAGCTATTTTGCAGGTAAGAGAGATTTTTTTTTCTTCTGTTGCTATTACCTCTGCTACTATGCCCATCGTTTGTCCTCTGATGCCTTTGAATTCCATCGTAGGAGATCAGGCTTTACGAAGAACCACATAGCAGCTAAACAGAAATTTTGAAGAATCTCTTCATTTTGCTTTTCCCCATTCTTTGGGAATGGAGCTTTTAGTCCTGAGTGGGTAAACTAGCAGACCTACTTATTGTGCCAGGCTTCTGAAACCGTCTTGCTTAGTAACAGTCACACTGAAACACCAAAAATGTGCGTGCTTCAGTTCTCCAGAAGCGAGACGCTAAGCTCGGGGTCTGGGGCCATATTTGGGCACCCGAGTGAGCAGCTTTGGAGCACTGACAGTAGCTGAAGTGACTGCACCAGTGCCTCTGGCATCGCTCCAGATGTCTTTTAGTGCAATTGAGACATTATTTGGGCCCTGATTTATAATTTTTTTTCCAAAGCACTGAGCACTCAGCAGCAAATATTTACTTGAGTACCAGCTGCTGGGTGTTTTCCTTGATGAAATCTTGTCTTCCCTTTGGGAAAATGGAAAAAAGCCTGATGGAGAGTTCACGATCCAGGGTTTTGTTTTAAGACACCAGATTATTCTTTTAGGAGAAGTCTGCATTTGAAATGCTGAAAAACGTGGAAACTGGAGAAGGATCTACAAACAGTGTCTTTCCCAGTGCCATCCTGTCAGGGATTGAAGTTTCCTGCTAATAGCTGGTAATAAATTCCTTAATGTAAGGAGTTCCATCCTTCCAGTGGAGGGAGCGAGGGTTTTTCTCTTCTCCCCTCCTCCCTCAAGTTTTGGAGCTATTATAGTGCTAGTTTTCATTTTATGTTTTATTTTTCCTGTAGCTTGCCAACTACTTACTCATAACCCATATACCTCAAGAGAACTGTAATCAGAAGACATCCAGACTAGTTACACTATTATCTTCTTAGTAATAATTCATTCTGTAAGTATAGTGTGTTCTCATGCCTGCTTTGACCAAATATAATAATTATTTTAGGCAAATAGCCAAGCTAAGTGAATGGTTTGGAACAAGCAAGCTACAATTTGTTGCTGTAAAAATCTCTGCAGAATGCCAATAAATGTACTCGCTGACATTCATTTGTAACGACAGTCCCTGCAGCATTAGCTCACGCCGTTCTGCCTCAGCACTGCAACATGCGTGAATGTAAGCAATACCCAGTCACTTGGCTGAAGACCTACGAATTTTTTTGGTGTCATAAAAGCTCCTTTTCCTGGTTGTGTTTTTGCTCTTTTTAATTTTTAATGTTTTGTTGCTAACAAAGGATAAATTAAATTGTAGATGGTATTTCTGGAGGTAAGGGCTAAACCCAGGAACTTTTTGACGCTTGTTACAAGCAGCAGTACAGCCCCATAGCGAGAGCACTGCAGCACACCAGTGATACACAGGCATGACTCCATCGATCGGTACTACATGACTGTAGAAGTAACATATTGGTAAATCAAGGATGGCTGAATAAGGGATTAAAAAACCCCAACCCCCTGCAGGGCACCTTTCGGTACAGAAATAGAAAGCCAGTCCAGCATTTCTAAAACTGTTTCCAGAGAGCTCAGGTTCCTTGGAATATCTTTGACCCGTTGTCACATTTATTATTTGGTCTGTGGTGCTCCAGTTTGGGTTATTCATGAGAATTTTTTTAAGTGACTCATTAGTTTAGGACCTGAATTAGTCCATTGGTTTTGATGGGTGTTTGAGTCAGCATAGCTGAATTTGAGTGGTGCTGTGGCATAATCAGTAAGTACTTCAGTTATATGAAACAACAGTCATAGGGTATTGCATATTACAGGTATGTCAATGAGTAGGGTATCTTGTGTTGTATTTCTGCAGGGGCCCAGGAGGTACTCCATGTCACACGAAGTGGCATGCAGTCGGAGCCCTTTCTTACTTTTATCCACTGAAATTCCTGCGGTTCCCCATCACGTTCGTGGTGCGTGATTAAAACCCTCTTAGGCAGCGGTATACGTGTGGTTGAATGTCACGAAGCCCTGCCATTCCAAGCATAATAAAAATGTAAGGTTGGGCCATGTTTTTGCCCTCTGTAATGGCTCAGCCAGCAGCTGGGTGCATCAGGGCAGTGAGCCTTGAATGAGGACTTTGCTGGGCTCTTGTTGGAGCAAGGAAAAGAGCTGGGTTCAAAACCACATCGCTTAGCAAAAACTCTGTTCATGCTCCACTGGAGAGGAAGGAGGACTGCGTACTTTGTCTGTGAGACTCTGCTGAAACTGTTGAGCAAGCTAGTAATCCTTCACCCAGAGCAAATGAGAAATGTGCAGAACCTTAAGATGCGTTTCATTTTGGCTGCTTTTTTATAGGATTACTATGTCTCTCTGTGGTTTGCAGGATATCCACTGCACTTCAAAGCTTTCAAGAGGCTGTGGACAATCTCGTATATGCTATACAGTTGGGACAGATAAAAGCCTCGATGAAAGGGTTACGTGCCGCTCTGTACCGCACATGCGTGATAGTATTGTCTCAGTCATCATAAATTGGCAGCTGTGCATCTATAACTGTGGGCCAGGGCAAACGTACCTGGGCAAGATCTATGCACAGAAAATGAACATGTCCAGAAATAAAAGATCTCCCTCCCTCCTCTGAATCACGAGGATGACTAATGACTGAACCAGATATGGGACTGAGGTACTTAGTTCAAAATCAAGGTGCTTTAAGTAGAGAAATTCAAGAATCTAGCATACATCCCCAGTGCGGATAAATGCCTCCGTAGGAAATGTGTTCAGAGACCTGGGACACAAAGGAATAGAAATAGGGAAGGTCCCGTGACAAACTGCCGTCCTCTGCTTGCATATTTTGCCTTGTTGGCCAACAGCAAGAGGAAAGCACAGGAGGAAGAGAGGTTTTGCAGCTTTCTCAGGCCAGAGATACGGTGTCCATAAATAAAAAATGGAGAGGAAAACCTAGGCTCTCAAAACCAGATGTGTGCCTGTAACTCTGTGTATTTATTGCCAGTTCGGAACAGTGGGATGGGCAAAGAAGAAGTTGTAGTTCAAATCTAGGCAGAGGAGGTGCAAAGCCTGACAGAGTGGGTGATTCTGAAGAAATCTGCTGAAGTGGGTGCCAGTGAATGAAACCAGGAATCCGTCTCGCACCGTTTCAGTCTTTCTGTACTGAAGAAGCCAGACTTTGATGCTTCTTCTGTACAAAGCTGGGCTGTGCTATGAAGAGAACCACAGAACCAGAGAATAATGTAGTTAAAAGGGAATCTCTGGAGGTTATCTGGCCCAGTCCCCCACTCAAAGCAGAGCCAACTTTAGGGGCTTTGTGCAGTTGAGTTCTGAAGATATCCAAGGTTGGAGATTGCATGACTTGTTCCCATGGCTGCCCCCATGGTGAAAAATATTTCTTAATACCTGATTACTATTTCCCTTGTTACTACTTGTAGCTGTTGTCTTCTTCCTTTCCCTGTGCACTTCCAAGAAAAGTCTGGCTCTGTCTGCCCAACATCCTCCATTATGTAGTTGTCGACAGCTGTAAGGTCTCCCCTGAGCCTTGTCTTCTTAAGGCTGAGCAAATCCAGTTCCCTCCACCTCACATGCCATGTGCTTCGTCCCCTGGCTATCTTGGTGTCCTCTGCTTGACACACTCGAGTGTGTCAAGATCTGTCTTGTGCTGGGAGCCCCAAGCTGGACACCACTCCAGATGCAGTCTGACAAGTGCTGAACAGAGGGGAACGGTGTCCTCCCTCGTCCTGCTGTTGCCTTTTGCTGCGAGGGCACCCTGCAGAACAATTTGAATTTATTGTCCACCAGGACGCTCAAGTCCTTTTGTGCAAAACTGCTTTCCAGCCAGTTGTTGCCAGCCTGTACTGGTGCACAAGGTTGTTCCATCCCAGATGCTGGACTACACATTTGCTTTTCCTGAACTTCGTGAGGTTTTTGCTGACCCATTTCTTCAGCCCATCTAGGTCCCTCTGAATAGCAGCCTTGCCTGCCAGCGGATTGACCACTCCCCGGGATGGGTATCATCTGTATGCCCAGTCTGAGTTCTTTGCTTTCTAATTGGAACCATCCGCAAGACCGAACTGCAGTTAGATGCTGCGATCAGAAGGGTGATGCATCTCTTCCACAACCACTGAACCCTGTTTCAAAGTGAAAACATTCTTGAGGGAGGAAAGTACTCAGTATCAATTTAGAAAAACACAGAAATGATAGACCGACAATATACTTACAGAAATAATAAAAGAATGGAGTGATGATACCGTTTCCTCAGTTTTCCTACATTCCATCACGAATGCTTGATGTGTAGAAGTCCAGATCCACGTTGGCACAGTCGTATATTTCTTTTTTTGGCCAATTGTCTTCCTATCAAACCATCCTATGTCTGATGACTCACTAGGACAATTTTTCCTCGATGATACCTCCTGTGGGAGGGCGTGAGTGTCCCAGAGCAAGGTCAGTTTGGGGAAGCAGCAGTCAGAAAAACAACTTTTCAAATGTTTTTGAGCCACTCGGTTGATATCAAACATTTTAGCTCCATTGATTTTCACATGGCAATTTCATAATAGCATGCAGTAAATTTTAACGGGCATCTTAGTTTGTCTGTTGTCAATCGTTGCATGGTCTCTCAACATCTTTGAGTGAAAAATGCTTCAGATGAAATGCATGGAGTTTCCCTCAGCCATACCTCATATTTTAAATGCAATCCTCCTGGCAACCTGGGATGGCTAAGCCATTGTATTTTTGGGGTTGCCTGTGTTTACACATCATTCTGTGATGCGAGTGCTCAGTTTTCATATGAAGAACAGTGTGTGAACAGGTCATTTTAATCTTCTGGCCGTATAGATCCTGAGCAACCTTGTGATGGAGGAGCTCCTGCCTAACCTGCAGACAATGATCCTGCCCAAAATGAAAGGGAAGAGGAATGACAGGAAGCGAGCCTGGTTTGGTGTAAGTACTGATATTTGCAAAGTAGTTGTTGCTCACAGCAGTTGTCTGTGTGTGCTGATTCTGATCTATGCTTCTTAATATAATTTGGGTTTAGATTGTAGAAGAAACTTATGGCTTAGTCCAGCAGCAGGTGTCAGAAGGATTAAGTACCTTGAAAGAAGAATGCAGAGATTTTGCAAAAACTCTTGAAGGAACCATTCGCTCAGACATGGATCAGATTCTGAACTCCAAGAACTTCTTAGCTGGAAAAATCAAAGGTTAGTGGAGGAACAGTTGTGTTTTGGAGAAATTTTCTAAATGTTTCACATTGTGTTGCTCAAATTACCAGATGTCATTGTTTTGAAATCCTCATGTTTTGAAAAATCCAACTGGAGACACTAATTTTCAGAAAACAAATGCTTTGAGCTTCTGCTGCCTTTGATGGGAACTGATGCCTGGCTGCTGTGTCTATGAAAATACCGGGTCTTCTCAAGTTGGAGCTAGAGCTGACAGGTTTTGAGTATCCAGATTAGAGTTGCTCATTCTGCTTTCATTTTCACTCGGACAGCCTTATGTAATGAAGATACAGGTCACATTAGCATAAATAAAAGTGTAGTGGTTTTGACCTGATGTCTAGGAATGCACCACAAAACCAGGTTCTGGTTATGTGACAAATTCATAGACTACCAAAGAATACTTAATCCAAAGGGCTTCTCAGGTGGTTTTAAACTAACGTGAAGTAATTATAATTTTTCTATGAATATAAAAATGAGTGTAAAAAGCAGGCAAAATATTAGTTGATGTTGCTTAAGCTAGCAAATAAGTAAATAGTTGACAATTTAGGAGCTGTTTTAATAAAACTCAGGATGTCCTGTTGATATTCTTACATACCAGAGTAGGATGCTTTCAGTGAACTACAGAGTACCGAGTTCAGATAACTCCTTACAAAGTCACTGTGGCCACGCTCTGTGCAGACCTCCGGTGTGTATCAGTAGTGACCGCTGCCCTTTCCTCTGCTCTCATGGTGTCCCCAGGCTGCTAGCGTTTGGCTAGGTGGGGCATGGGAAGAGATGTTTCATTGTCACTCATAAAACTATAAGCTCCTTTGATTGCCCTCATCATCTTTGCGGAGGTGTGACTCCAGCAAAAAATACGGAGTAATTTAATGAATTGTAAAATAGATCAATCCAGATTACTTTTTTCACTGTATCTCTTAGTAGCCTACATGCAACCGTTGTATTGTCTGCCGCTCCAGCCACTGTTTCTGAGCCTGCCCAGAAGTGCTGCACAGAAAATATCCAGCCATTTCTCGCATCCATATTGGAGGAGCTCATGGGTCCAGTGAGTTCTGGATTCACTGAAGTCCGCTCACTTTTTGATAAAGAAGTTAATGAAATCATCCAGGACTTCCAGAAGACAAATGATATGACGAAGCTAAAGGAGGTAAGGCAAAAACATCTCTGGAGCCTTTTACGTTAGCACGAGGACGAGCAGTGTTTGCTTTCCCAGGCGGTAGTATGGTAGCACTTGGTTTTGTCATTTAGAAAGCCTTGCATGAGTGTAGATACCAGAATTTGGTGTAGGGCCACTGTTACATTCTCTACTAAAAACTCACCTCTGGTTGCTTTCTCTCAAAACCTGTTCTTCCTCTACTGGAATGCAGAACATAGATCAGCTTATGAACCTGCCATTCAACTCTGTGAAAATGGAGCCCTGCTATCTGAAAGTGAACCTCCTCCAGGAGCTCCTTCAAGACCTCAAGAGTCGCTTCAAGGTCTATCACATTGATTTTGTGATTCAGAGGACGCAGAACTTCATGCAAGAGGTACTGTAAGATCCAGTTTTTCCTTCTGGGAGAACAGGTTAGGTTTATCCTTCTAATCTGCTTCAGAGTAATCTTGATAAAAAGCTGCGCAAGAGTCCCAGAATTTCTCTCAATCAAAGTACAGGTAACCAAATCTAAAAAAAACCCACAGCTAGAAGCTGTTTCACATTTATATTTGTGAGGTTGCCTTTGTGTGAGTCTTTCAGTAAGGCCCAACAATTCTGGATGGATCATCTCTTCCCCTGAACCTTGACTTTCTGAATTCTCAGTGGCTCAGCCCCTGAGAAAGTTGTGCTTGTGCCAATGGGGTGGCTAAAATCTACTTGATTTCCATTCTCAAGGGTTGATTTTTCAGGAAGGGTCTTAAATATGTTTTAGCAAAATAGAATGTCTCCTCCTTGGTAGTTTATTTTCTCATGAATATAAAGTAAGACAATTAATGTTAGCAACTAGCAATTACTTGGACACAGACGATGTCTCAGGATGTAGCTGCATGTAGGTGCTTTCGCCAGCCTCACTTCTCATGGGAACGGCTGAAGTGACTACATCATTTCAGATGAAAAAGCAACTCCACCTCTTTTTCCCCTCTAGTGTATATTGGTATAGCCTATAATTTTGCTTTGCTTTTATTTCTTCTGAATGCCTGGCCAGAAATCTGTTAGGAGCTGGCCAGTAGACTTCTGTGGATTGCCAGATCACAAGGCAGATTTGGCCTTGTAGCTCTGTGTTGAATCCTGTGATTTTAATCCGTAGGTGAGAAACTCAGTAATCTAGTTGGTAATCTTGTGAAACGGAGCTGGGCCAGTTCTGCGGAGTGGGAGCTATGAGTGTGGCAGGGAGGCTCTAGCACAGAGCTGGAGTAGCACAGTGCTTTTTCCTCAAAGCAGCTCGTCTAAGTACAGCCATGGTCAGCAGCCAAAGAATTACTGAGAAATAAAATTCTGATTTCATGTCTGGGTCTTTCAGGGGGGACCATTCCAAAATGCTGCCAGATAAAATGTCTTTCAGTAAGTGAAGACCATGAGTCAAGACAAAGAAGTAGACAGAAAATATATCCCATGCAAACCAAGTGTGGTGGGGTTTTTTTTCTGAACAGAACATGAGTTCAAATTCACAATAAATAAATTAAAGCACAAGTTGTTCTAAAAATGCTGTTCTTGCTTCTCTCCCTTTAAAAGGCTGGTATTTTTCTCATAAAAATAGTAAGTAGTTTCACTTTGTGTCCCTGGCCATTTGTTTTATTAACGAGTAAGGTCAGAGATGTCTGCGCTGGCGTAGTCTGAAGGTAAAAGCAGCGTTTGGCTGCGCTCTGGCTGGGGCAGAGGCTGGAGCAGGGCTCCTTGGCTTGGGAGCTTGGCATCCTCTGGTGGCCAGGCTTGGGAGGTTGGGGAGCACACTGCTCGGCTGGCATAAACACGGCGGCCTCAGCACCTGCACCAGAACGATGCCAGTTTGTGGCCTGCTTCAAATACAAATTGCAAAAAGCGAGTAGTTCATCTTTTAATTAGCCTCAGGCTTAACTCTGCGCTGATCCTGTGTTCTTCTTGTACCCAAGGTCTTGCAGTGCATGAGCCTTTAATGTACGGCCTTCTGGTGCACGCACGAATTGAGTAAACCTCCATCTTCTCCACCTCCACTTATAAATACAGTCTGCATAGTCCAGTCCTACATGATCTGCAAAGCCACTTACAAAGGCAGCCTTCAACATTTGTCACTGCGTATTTTCATTCATGAAAATACTACTAGCCTAGGAGGAATGAAAAGTGTGCCTCACCCATAAGTGTGTATGTACTCATTTGCAAACTACAAGAAGTCCTGTGTAGCGTAGGGCTGTCTGTGTGCATCGACGGGATGGCCCCATGTCACGTGAAGGCACACCCGGCCGTCGGGACAGCCTCCCTGTCGATGTCCCTGTGCTTCTCCAGTAAGAATATATTACCATTTGAATGGAAACACTTAGCTAAAGAAGGCAAAACCTCATTCAGCAGATGTACTTACCACTGTTTTTCTGAAATACCTTTTCAGAGTAGGGGGTTTAATATTTTTAATGAATCTCTGGATAACCTGAAAATATGGCAAGTGCCAGCCTAACATAATTCTGCGAGAAATTATTGCACTCTGTGTGATTTTTGCTGATAATTATTTGTATTATAAGGAAAGCTACTGATTAATTACTTTTAAAATAAATTATCTGCAGTATTAATGATTAAGACTATTAGAATCTGGTAGGAGTCAATGGGAGTCTTATTTATTAGGGATAATAAGTTTCGTCTATGGCCTTTATATACTGATGATCAATTCTACTTTTTGTCTTTGTCACCGTCAGTTTGGATGGTGACATGAAATTAAATCTGTACAAGAAGGATATGATAGCATAATAATGATACTGAGGCTTCGTTTTCTGTATTTATTGCGACATTTCTGTGCATGTTAGCCTTCAGAGTACTAAAATACAGAGTATCAGCAGAAAATTTTTGGACCATATCACTGAATCTGCTCCGAGTAAGTTTGCTGACACAATGGTTGGTTTAGTTGCAGTAGCAGATTTCCTAGTATTGACCTGCCTGTAAATGCAAGATAGAAATTGAGGTAGTTTCATCTGCTTATTCTCCTGCATTAGATAATCTTCTTTTTGGTTTCCTTTTCCAAAACTGAGTGTTGCCATCTAAACTAAACAAGGCTTTTCCTCCCCTTCCACAATCATTGAAAGTACTTGAAATATGTATTGATTTTAGGCTCGTTATTCTTTCTCCGTTTCACCTCCAAAAATACAATTTAAGTTAATTTCAGTTATCATTTGTCATGCTTCTTTACACATGTAGGAATTTTATGTTTCTGGTCTTTAACAGATTTTTTAATTATTGTTCTTAGCTGATGGAAAATGCAGTTTATACTTTCGAGCAGCTGTTCTCTCCAAGTCGCCAGGCAGACTCTGCGAAAGTTGCAACAACCATTGAGAAAGTCAAGCTGAGAGTACTGAAGGTCAGTGTTGCAGCATTTGTGCAGGAAGACCTGGGGTTCTGCCTGTTCAGAAACTGAGAATATATTTTATGTGAATTTATCTCAGTATTTGAAAGAAGATGTCCCTTACCATCCAGCGGGAAATACTGCTTCGGTGGCACTTAGCAAAGCTGCTCGCTTACGGGGGTAAAACCTAGTTCTGCACAGACAGTTGTAAAAGTATTTACATGTGCAGCCCTTTTAACTGCAATTGAATCAGCTGGAGATGATGCTGTGGATCTGAGTAAATCATTTTTTATTAGCTTTATAATTAGCCTGCCCCTAGAATTCATTACTCTCAGAAGAGGCAGTGCTGAGGTACCCAGAGAGAGCAGGCAGGGGGACGTTTCTAGCGTAGGCAGAAAAAAACTGAAGGGAAAGAGATCCCAGAAAACCAGATTTTAGAGAATTTTTGTAAAAGCTGGAATAACTTGCATGGGAATTCAAACCCCTGAGTGCGCCCATGATGTGGTATCCTTTGGGATTCACCCATCACCAGTTACAGGTTAACAGGAACCAGTTCTTCTGTGAGTGATTAATAACCCCATACACATTTGGGCTTGTTTCTCTTTTTGTCTCTTTTGACAGCAATATGATTATGACAGCAGCACTATCCGGAAGAAGATATTTCAAGAAGCACTGGTACAGATTACATTGCCCACAATGCAGAAGACACTGGCTTCAGCGTGCAAACCGGTAGGTTTCTGTGGTTAAAAAAACCCCCAATAATAAAAAGCAGGGAAGGATTAACACCTTAGCATTAAGCCCTCAACTCTGTGAAGCTGTTTCCTCTCGGAAGTCGTGCAGATTGGCTGCCGGCTCGGCCAAGTGACGCTTTGATTTGCCAGTTGATGGACTGGGTAGATGGGGAGCATAAGGAGGATTTCAGGACACAGGGAAACTGTATACACAGCTTGCCTTCTCAGAGCTAGTTGCACACCTTTGCCCATCCCCGTTTCATTTCTAGCCTGGAGATCGGAAGTCCCCTCGAACAGGACTCCTCTTGACAGTCACGACTGTAGGTTGTGAGCTTGTCGTCGTGTTCAGCAGCCCTGCCGCAGGCTGAAGTCCAGTCCGTGGGAGAGAGCACTTTCCTCTTCAGCAGCACCCCGCGGGAGGCACGGCAATGACCATACACAGCCGCTGCTGCTGACCTCCTGCAGAGCCCAACGCCTGCTTGGGCAGCAGGAGCAGCATGCAGACAGGCCGTGCGCTTGCTGTCAGGGATTTTAAATGGAAGCAATTGCGTGAACAGTCGGGAAACAAACATACAGAGACCATCGCTGTTGCCCTTAATCGTACGGGTAGGTTAGCACTCAGCAGATGGGGCTACCAGCGTTTCGTGGAGATGGTATCAGCGTGGCTGTGTCAGCGGCCTGTTGGAATGCTGTTCACCCTGCCTCAAAACAAATAGTCTGTGCCCTGCTTGAAGCCCGTGCATACCCTCTTGCATTTTCACTGGACCTGCTGGAGGGTGACTGCCCTAAGCCATGCCAGCCACTCTGCCCTTTTGTTTCCATTGATGTTCATCAGTTCCGGGAGGCTGTCAGCTCTCACCCACGGTGTGCTGCTCTTGCGGATCCTCTCCACCTTGTTTCAGTTTCAAAAACAAGTTTAAACCCAAGTGTTTTGCCAAGTTATGCTTTCAAGTCTTTGAGTATGGATTATTAAAACTTACAGCTTCCAAAAATATATTTAAAATCACTCTCTTTTGTATGTCACTCTGCTTTCTTTACCATCCCCTCTTGTAGATTGTGAGCAGGGCCTTTGGGATAGGGTGTCTATGCACAGGGGCAAGCATTTCATCACCTTCAATATATGGAGAGAGGGTGGAGTCCCACGTCATGTCTCTGTCATACAGGACAGAGGAAGTAGTGGTGGTGCAAACTCCCTACAACCCCTTTCTGTTTGTGTTTGTGCCTCTGCAGGAATGAGCCACCAGCTCTGGAAGCTCATGTGTGGCACAGCTGACGTGCCCAGTCAAGTCTTGACCTCCTACTTGAGAACCACCAGATATTTGTCTGTAGACACCTTGTTGAGAAGTGGGCAGAGGTCATTTAATTTACTTTTTATAGACCACCAAGCAGGTGCCTAGTGATAATGACTGAATTTTTGTCTAAAAAGCCTCTTGCATATCAATCAGTAAGCTAAAAATGTTACTAGAAAAACAAAATGTTATTAGAAAAACAAAACCAAACCCTCTATCTCCCCTGCTCACCGTCGATTTGCCTCCTTGGACAAACAGTGAGGCATTTCCTCACCAGCTACTTACTTCAGAATTGTTTATTATAGTGCAGATGGCAATGATCTATAGTGCTTTTAAATGTAATTGTAGTGCACAAATACTGTTTGATAAGTGCATAATAAATTGTGAACGTACATAGTTCATTAGTCATAGTTAAACAGTTCACCTCCAGAGCCAGCAAGGAGCATTGCAAGACCTGCTAGGTGGCATCTCCAGGGTGCTCTGCTGAAGAAGGACTCTCAGAATCTCTCATTTTTATGTATCTGTTCTTTCTTTGTTTCTGCGCAGGAGCTGCAGAAATACGAGCAGTTCATTTTTGCTGACTACACTAGCGTGATCCAAGTAGAGAATGTGTATGAGGAGATTTTATATCAGATGCTGCTTGAAGAAGCCCTGAAAGGTGAGAACATTCTTGAGGTGACAGTAATAAACTTTTGGCTGTTGGCCAGCGAGCTCTTGCTTCAGCAGTTCCCAGAGCCCTCACCTGGTTGTTTCAGACCCAGGTCCCGCTTTCCCGAAGGCTGGTGGTTGTGGTGCTGCAGAGTTTGGATTCAGCTCACGAAAGATGCGTGGCAAGCCCTGAAGTCTGAATGACGGGGCAGCTGTACTAAACCTGGGAAACTCCCAAGTGATAGCTTGGCACAAGTGTATTTCCAACAAAACGTAATTAAGCCAGCTTCATTTTACCTTGATTCCCTGGGCCAAGAAGTGAAATTATGCTCATTTGCAAAGACTTTGTGATACAGTGAAAGTTGATTTCCTCAAATTAAATGTACTGCCAGGTGCAGTTTCCAGGACATCACTGATGCCAGTGCAGTACTCCCTGCAAAGCCCTCTGCTTTGGTGTCAGAAAACAAAACTATTCTTGATGGCGTATATAGATAGGTAAAATACTTGTACCTCTCTGGATCTGTCTGTCTGTCTATACCCTAAATAAAAGACAAGCTTCAGTATTGCACAGTAGGTTTTAATAGCTCCTCTTTGGCACTCCTGTTCAAAAATGTCAGTGTAATAGTTAATGAAACGAGCACGCTTTTATTCATATATTCAGTGTAAATGCTTGTGCACTGAAACATTACCTTTGTGCATTGCGGGTCCTCTGGCAGTTTTCCATTACAGCAATGCCTAGGTCAATATTGAAGCTCCATTGTTCAGAACAGATAAAATCCTTGCTCCCCCAAAGAAACGTAAACTTAAAAAGCATGTTGAAAATGAAAATTACTATTGTCTGTAATATCAAAATGTATGGCATTAGAAACTCGGGAAAAACGGTGTACCTTCTTCAAGGTACTCTCTCAGTCTTTCCAAAACAGTTTGATCTTTCTGTTTTACGTAGTGATAAAAGAAGCTGCCATTATGAAGAAGCACAACCTCTTTGAAGATAACTTGAATTTGCCCTGTGAAAGCGTGTCCAGCTTAACGGACCTGAAGACCCCTTCGGGATCAGCACAAACCACTCCTGCGAAGAAGCCTTCCACCACCCGAGCTGAGACGTCAGACACGGAAACTCAAAGTGACGAAACGCTCATTGTGACAGAAAAAATTTCTTGGGAGAAGGGTGCTGATGGTAGAAAGTCATCGGACAAAGAGGCTGTCACTTTTGTTAATCTGGCTGGCGATCAGGCAAGCAAAAGTGAGGAAGTGGTCATTACAGACATCAGTGTAACACCGGAATCCCTTCCAGCTGCCCTTACAAAACAAGGAGTTGCAGAGGAAAAAATTGTTCTGGAGAATGACGACATGGTGAAAGCCGAGTGTGTAGTGAGCACTGAGAGAGAGCTTAAGACACAGCAAGAAGCTGTGGAGGAAGAAGTAGCTCCTGGAACTGAAACTGCAGTGAAAGATTTTGGAGCCAGCACTAAAAAAGCACCTAAGGTACGCGAAGGAGCAGTGGAAGAAAAGGTAACTTCGGAGAGTCAAAGGGCAACGGATGCTGCATTTGTCGGTGGCACTGAAAGAGAAAGCAATGCACAGGCAGAAGCTGCTGAGATCAAGCTGACTTCCCCACATGATAACGTAGCAGAAGCAGAGATTTTAGGGAATGCAGAGAAGAAAATTGAGGTAGAAAAAGAATTATCTCAGAGTGAAAATGGAGTAGGAACAGGGTTTGAAAAGGATAGTAAAAAAGACAGCAATGGCCAAGGAGCGAGTACTGAGAACAAGGTTATTTCCCAGGATGAAAACACGGGGAAAGGAGGGTTTGGGGATAATCCTGAAAAAGCAAGCAAGTCAGAAGAAGAGAGTTGTAAATCCCCTGATGATGTGAATGAGATAAGGAATTTGCTGATGGTAACGGTGGAGATACCAGCAGATACTGCAGCTGAGAACATAAAGCACATTTGTGAAGGTGAGATCTTAAAGTTGCAGGAGCACAACAAAGGGAGAGACGAGTTGAGCGAGATGGCTGCGGCAGAAATTCCAGTGAGCCAGACGACGATGAATAAAGATGCAGCAGAATGCACGGAGTTCAGGCAGGACCGACCATCTTTGTCCAGTGTGGGGACAGGTGGTCCGAATTTAGAGAATGTGTCCAAGGGGGCCTGCAACTTGTCACGAGCAGAGTGGCTGGTGGAGAGCTCAGATACACCCCAGGAGGCAAAGGCAGAGGTGGATGTCGAGCAAAGCGTTCGTTACACAGGTGTGGGAGGCTGCCAGGGTGATCGACCGCAGCCAGAGGAACAAGAGTCTGATGGCAAAACGCTAGATGGGGAGGAAGGAGAAGCAGGGAGCAGCCCCGCCGTCCTGGTGGAGGTAGGGACTGAGAGCTTTTTCCATAACCCTGCTGAAAAGGCAAACACAATGCAAGTGCCCATTTCGGATACAGAAAACCTGAGAACAGGACTGCTAGACGTGCCAGTTTCGTCCGTGCCAGAGCAGGGCGAGGTTAGCGCCGTAGAGCTCACAGGAGATACAGAGCCTGGTGAGGGTGAAGGGAAGCCAGAAGATGAATCAGCTTTGCCCATGGAAATAAAAAGCACAGAAGTAAAAGGTAATTTCACAGAAGAAAACAGAGAAGATACTGATGCACAGCGAAACTCTGAAGAGTAAGAAGCGTTTTTCAGCCCAGCCCTGCAGGACTGATTTACTCCAGTAATCCCTGTTTAATTGCAAACAGCGACTTGGGCCAGGGCTAGAGGAAATGGGCTTTGTTGTGGTGTTACCAGCTCCTGCAGTTTTCGCACTGATCCCTTCCTGCAGGATGGGTGATTGGCTTCTTTTCAGTTAAAGCCCTCACTGGTTAAAACCAGGTTGCTGTCAGGGAGCCACGTCTTTCACTTAAAATTTGCTACCTTTTATGGTTATAGAAAAAGTCTGAGAACGTGACCACTGAATGCTTCAAAAGCAACTCACCCCCAACTACAAAGTTATTTTAACAACTTAATTGTTCTTAGGTGTTTTAGCAGGGGAGTAGCTCATGATTTTTATATGCATGGATTTGACAAGTACTGCTATGATTCTTAGGTGGTTGGTACATACATCGCTATTTGAGGATGCTTTTAGTATTTGCATGCAGTGACGGGAAACAAATACAACTTTTAGTACTTAAACAGAACCAAATAGTTAGTTTAGTAGGTTGCTCAAAAGCCACACTCTATGCAAACTCTGCAAACTGATTACTTAATTAGTTTTAACTTTTGACGGATATTAAAGACAAGCAAGTATTCTGATTTATTTTTCTCTTATTGCTATATTTAAAATGTGGAAAATACGGGAGCAGGTTTCTCAGTCCCACTCTGCACTTCTGGGTTATTTAGCCTTCCAGAGCACTTTATGGCTATTTTATGTTGTTTTATTTTATGGAAGGGAAGGATGAGAATGTTTACAGTAACTATAACCATTAGGCGGCATCTCTCTGTTTTACTTCCCACCATAAAATACATTCACTTACAGCTATCTAATGCAGAATATTAAAAGTCCTGCCATTCCCGTTCGTACTGACTCAGGTTACCCAGTTCTGTAGGCCTTTTTAGGTGCAGAAGCTATACCATAAATTGCAATTGTTGTGAAGTGTCAGTATCATTGCACACAAGTTCTAATACAGATGTGAACTGAAGCAAAAAGGAGCCGAGGGTTATTCACCTGTGCTTAGATTTTGGAGGGCAGAACCGCATTTCACAAGCAGTTATTAAAATGAGACCCATTGCTTTCATAGCCAGCAAGTTACCATCCGTATCAAGGCATGATCTATGCGCAGAGTTGCTTATATGCATCATTGGCATGCACAATTTACAGACTGCACAGAAAAGCTTGGAAATTAAAAATAGTGTTTTAATAAATTGAGCTCTAGAGATCAAGACCTCACTTTAGAGGTCAGCGTAAGGCACCTTAAAAATTTGGCCTGGCCTTTCAGACTGTTTCTGAATAAATACAGTACAGTACAGGGTAGCAAAGATTCATGATAAATACAGTAAGGACTGCAGGATTTACTCCCCTAAAGTCACGGGAAGAAGTAACGATGTCCTGAGAGCATCATACTTGTTGGCATTTAACCAACTGTGTACAGTCTATTATTTAATGCTATCAAAATATGCTATAATACTAACAAGAGAATTGACACTAGAGGAACAGGCAAATATTAACTGCTTAAGTAAGGAACGTTGTTGAGTAACTGGACCAACTGCAATGTCACTATTGTGAAATAAATACAACTCGTGTTTATTCCAGAAGCCGTGCTATGGTCTAAACACATTGAGGTCAAAGAGGTTTTCCTTGTGAAAGTACTTTCGACTCGTTTCCCCCTGGTATTTCTGCAAAAATACTAATTTGTAAACACACAAACCCACTGTCAGCCAGTTTTTTTACAAATCATTAGCTATTTCACTGTCAGCTTATTTTTTTTTTGTTGGTTTACAAATCATTAGTTATTTCTAATTGGTACTGAATGTTAACGGACTGCAGATTTGTAGTGCATGCTTTCCAGCTGAGCAGCAGCAGCCTCCTGCAGCCACGCTGAGATGAGGGGCCGTGACGTGTTTCAGCAGGGTGTTTTGTGCGGCAGAGGACTTGCGAGGCAGCAATGGCTACCATCTGTGGACAGCGCTGCGGTCTCCTACGAACGCTGCTTACGGCCAGTTCGGACTGGGTACCTCTGTGCAGAAAGTATTTAGCCATTGTAGTCAGTTTTGAGTTATTTCTGTGGCAGGCTCAGATGTGAGTAGTGTTTTCCAGCGATATTAAAGAATCGAGTTGCTGAATACAGATGCTCAGCGCATTTGTCTTCCAGAAGCAGGATGGGGAAGAACGGGGAAGATTTAGCCTGTACGTCGCCTTGTTCTGCAGTGTAAATTGGAGTCCCTCACGGCTAGGGGCTTGATTCTTTGCCTCTGTGGACGCTGGGATGCGTGCGAATGGATGGAGCGTAGCGTTTTCCCTGCCTTTCACCAGCCGCGGGCAGCGCTCGGCGATCCGTAGCCTTATAGGGACCCCTGACCCAAAGCGGGAGCCCGCCCCAGTCAGTAATTTTTGTCACCTCCGTGGAGTTTCCTACGCGAACCTGGAGCGAACGATTGCCCTTGTGAAGCGGGAGCGGTCACAAACCGCCGGGGGGTCGCGGGTTCGGGGCCCGCGGAGCCGCCGTTCGTCCTTCGCGGGGCCGCCCGTTGTTCACGGACGGGACGCGAGACGCGTTGTGCCTTGCTGATCACCTTGTAAAAACGCCTGTCGTGACAATAAAAGCAGCTCTTCCCTTCCAGCGCTGGGAGCCCGCCTCTGTCTGCGCGGTAATGCGGCCAACGGCGCCCCCACCTCGCCTCAGGGAGCGCGAGCGCCAAGCGCCCGTCCCTTCCCGCCCGGGCATGCCGGGAGTTGTAGTCCGTCGCCCCAGCGCCTGCGCGCCGCCCTGGCCCCGCCCCTCTGCCCACGCCCCTTTGACCACGTCGCCCTCTCGCCCGCCGCCCCGCCGCCGTCACGTGGCCTGCCCGCCTTTCCCGCCTCCCCGCCTGCTCCGCCATTGGCCCGGCGGGGCGGCGCGTGCG